>Ga0207693_10004668_pt1 | contig 11543 bp, 5 predicted proteins | sample LARL81metaG_FD_184347 | JGI IMG/M metagenome (GOLD analysis project Ga0207693, IMG submission 184347) | Corn, switchgrass and miscanthus rhizosphere microbial communities from Kellogg Biological Station, Michigan, USA - LAR L8-1 metaG... | ecosystem: Host-associated > Plants > Roots >...
CGGCCTTTGGCTCTGTCTCACGTTGGCGTCGACAGCGTGTCGTGATGGGTCGGCGGAAAATGCCAACGGCGACGTCGCGCTCGTTAGGAAAAATCTGGCGGCTGCGCCCGCGGTCGCCTCGGATACGACCCTGACTGCCGCGGAGCGAGCGCTCCAGGCAGGCCACGCGTGGCAAGCAACCAAGTTGCTCGCGCCGGTGCTGCGCGATCCTGCGCGTCGAACACCTGCAGCGGTGCTGCTCGCGGCACGCGCCGCGGCCGGATGGGACGGATGGAGCGAGGTCGATCGCTTGTTGCGCGGTCAGCCATGGCTTGCGACGGAATTCGCGGGTGCGGGATACGAGTTGCTCGCGCGCAGTGCGCTCGAGCGAGGGACTGATACTGTCGCCGCGGCGTCGTACGCCGATTCGGCCGTCAGACGAGCAGCGGAAGTGCGCGCACGCGCGACGCGCCTCGTGTTGCTGGCGCGCGCCCTCGATCGGCTCAATCAGCGTGACAGCGCGCGAGCGACATACGAGCGGGCAACACCGCCATTGCACGAGATCGGCGACTGGCTCACGCTGCGCGCCGCTGGTGTGACCGATGACTCGGCGTCACGCGCCCGTCTCTTCGCGACCGTGCGAAGCGCTCCTGCTCGCGAGCGCATCGAATGGACAGACGCGCTGGCGCGCGAACGCTCCGGCGATCTCGTCGGAGCCGCGACTCGATACGAGCGATTGGGTGCGATGGCGAGCGCATTTCGCATTCGGCTTGGACCGACGACCGACGGCGTCACTCGTCAGGCAGTGCGCGACAGCGCCATCGGTTACATTCGCGCCAAAGCCGGCACTGCGGAGGCGCGCGCGACGGTCGAGGTCCTGGATCGCGCTTTTCCGTCGCTCACACCAGCCGAAGAATTGACCATCGCGCGGAGCGCCAACGTCTCTGGGCCGGTCGCTCGGGCGCTCTCGGCCTACTCGAGGGGCCTTGCCACGCCGGAGGCGACGCCGAAGGATCGGCTGGAGTATGGTGAGCTTCTCGTGCGGGCGGGGAAATACCGCGACGCGGCAACTGTGCTCGACCAGGTGCGTGCTCCCGCGAACCTCGCCGCCGAGGCCGCATACCAGCGGGGGCGCGCACTGTTGTTAGGCGGCAATGGCACGGCGGCGCGAAGTACGCTGCGCGCCGCCGCCGAGCAATATCGCGGTGATACCACGGGTGCGTCGTCCGCGCTCTATCTGTTGGGCGACCTCGCCACGGACGACGGACACGACGATGAGGCGGACGGATACTTCCAATCGCTTTATCGTACCTATCCGACGAGCGCTCGCGCCGACGACGCTCGCTTCCGCGCCGGATTGATCGCCTTCGTCAAAGGCGAAAGCCGCCAAGGGGCGGCGCAGTTCGACTCCCTCGTTAGGCTGTATCCGCGATCGGGTGAGGCGACCGCCGCCCGGTATTGGAGCGGCCGCGCCTGGTCGGCGGCCGGCGATCGCGCGCGCGCGAGCGCTGCCTGGCGCGATGTGATCGCGCACGAGCCGCTCTCGTATTACGCGGCGACCAGCGCCAGGCGGCTGAACGTTGCTCCCTGGTCGCCTCCCGGAGGCGACGCGGCGGTCGATCATTTTCTCCGCGTGCCGGCCGTCGACAGCGCGATGCGGCGCATCACCCAGCTCGAGTTGTTGGGAATGGACACCGAGGCGCGCTTCGAGTACGACGCGCTCGAGACGTCGGCAACGACGACCGACCGCCTTCTCGCGACCGCCGCGGCTCTTCGGGATCACGGCCAAACGTCACGCTCGATCCGCCTCGCCTGGAAGATCATCGATGGCGGTACCCGCGACGCGCGCGCCTATCGCCTCGCGTATCCGGTCATCGACCAGGCCGAACTCGTGAAGCAATCGCGGGCGCGGTCGATCGACCCGACGCTTGTCGCCGCGATCATTCGCCAGGAGTCCAGCTTCAACCCCCGCGCCGTATCGGTTGCCGGAGCTCGCGGACTGATGCAGGTGATGCCGAGCGTCGGTCAGCAGATCGCGCGCTCGTTAGGCTATCCGCTCTGGGATCCCGGATTGCTATTCGACCCCGACGCGAATCTGGAGCTTGGCGTCGCTCATCTCGCTTCGTCGATCCGCCAGTACGATGACATCGTACGCGTCCTTGCCGCCTACAACGCCGGCGGCTCCCGCGTCACACGCTGGGCGGCAAAGGCGGGGGCGCAGGATCCCGAAGTCTTCGCCGAACGGATCTCGTTCACGGAGACGAGGGACTACGTACGGATCGTCCAACGCAATGCGGAGATTTATAAGGCGCTGTACAGCTGGTAGCGCCACCTGCATCTGCGACTCGCTCTTCTCGACTCGCAGTTACCGCTGTTTGCTCACCACCCCGGCGCCAACTGGAATCCCCACACCCAATTCTTCCCCGGCCGCTGGAAGGGGTGAGCAATGTACGCCTCGAAAATCATGTAGCCGAGGAAATTCACGCGCGCCGAGACGCCCGTGCTGAAGACCGGGATGCGATCCGTGCACACGATGCCGAAGCTCGTTTGCGTCGACTGCGGCTGATTCTGACAGTTCGCCGAAACACGCTGCGCGGCATCGGTCGGATTGGTCGAGAACCGGAAATCAGGCGCCTGGCTGCCCGTATACGCCACGCCGCCGTCGAGGAATGGCGCGATCTCCGTCGGCAGGAACGGGAAGTTCAACAACCCGAACTCCGACCCACCGAAGAGCGGAATGCGCAACTCGGCGTTGAACACCGCGAGGCGGCTACCGAGCATGCGGTCGAAAACCGGACAGGTGCTCTGCTGGCTCTGACCCGTGAGACACTCATCCTGGGTGATCGAGCCGAATCCGTATCCTCTGATGAGTGTTTCCTCACCGAGGTAGAGCGGCGAGATCCTTCCGCTCTCCGAGTCTTTCCCGTAGCGGCCGTAGCTGAGCCCGCGGACCGCAAAGGTCGCTGGACGCATGAAGAAGTAGCGCCGATAGTCGGCGAGCAGCGTTTGGAAACTGATATTGCCGATCGTCGGTGAGTACGACAATCGATATCGTTGCCCGGCGACCGGCGACGTGTAGGCCGCGAAGGAATTGTCGCCGACGAATGCAATCTCCGGCTGAGCGTAATACAGCGCCGGTGGCATGGGCAGATTCGTACGCTCTTCTCCCAACACCTGTGTTTGCGCGGGATCGGTGATGAGGCGGTCCAGCTCGGCCTGGAATCCCAACCGTGTTGCGGACACGTTGAACTCGACGCGCCGCGTCTGATCCAAGGGATACTGCGAGAAGACCGACGCTTGATCGATGTAAATGCGTTCGAGCACCTGGTCGATCGCACAGACGCAATTCACCCCGCCGACGGTCGCCGTGTCGTAGAAGATGCCACCGGTGAGGTACGGCACGTGCTCGATCCCGGCGCCGTAATTCCACCGGTTTCGCAAGTTTGTATAGTAGACCGCGCCGCCGATGTCACGTACGGTCCCATTCGCCTGGATCGCGGTCGCGATCGTCTGATCGCTCAGCTGATCGCCGAAGAACGCCGACACGCCGCCGGCGACGCCCGTGCCGAACGGCCCGCCGGCGACGACGCCGACCGACGGTTGACCGAGCGCGTCGAGCGAGAACGACGCCTTGTACGGTGTGACGCGAAAATCGTTGCCCGAGGCGAGGCCGTCGACCGGATCTGCCAGGTACGTCATGACGAGGCTGCGCGTCACATCGCCCGGCGGGAGCTGGCTGCCTAACGCGACCTGCGCGCCATCCGTCAGCACCGCCGGCTCACCCTGCGCCTGGTCGGGCTCGAGGGCGCGGATCGTGAAGCCCTGTCCCTGGAAGACGGTGAACAGCACGCGCCCCGTCTTCTGCGCGACGGTGAGCGTCGGCGAGATCGACGTGATGCCGCTGATTCCCGTCGAGACGTTGGTCACGCGACGCACGTCATTGGTCGCCAGATTGATGCGGTAGATGTTCGGAATGCCGTCCGGGTCGGAAACGAAATACAGCTCGCGACCGTCGGGCGTCCATTGAGGGTTGATATTGTGCGCCGCGTGCGGGAATGGTGAGTAAACGTTAACGCGTCCCGAGGCGACGTCGATCGTCGCGATCTGGAGCGGTGAGAACTTCATGGTGTTGAAGTCCGTCTCCGGACCGCGATCCGTGGCAAACGCGATCATGCGTCCGTCGGGGGACCACGCCGGCTGGATTTCGGCATTGCGGTCGTTCGTCAGCTGCCGCAGCTGTTCCGTTTGCAGGTCGAGGAGGAACAGGTCACCGATGCCGCCGTGCTGGCCCGAGATTGCCAGCGAGCGCCCATCGGGCGACCAGGACACGTGGCTCAGGGCGCCGACGCCCGGCAGCTTGATGCGCTTCTCGACGCGCGTCGAGCGCGTATCGAAAATGGCGATCTCGTTGTTGCCGTTCGAGAAGACGATGAACGCGAACTTGCTCGCGTCGGGCGACCAATCGCCTGACGAGTTGATGAAACTGATCGCGTCGAAATGCGGATCGCTCTCCGGTCCGCCGAGCTTCTTGATCAGCCGGCCGGTGTGCGCGTCAGCAATGTAGATGTCCGTCGTGAAGAGATTGCGTTGCGTCACGAACGCGACGTAATTGCCGTCGGGGCTCACGGACGGCGACACGTTCTGCTGCTCGCTCAGCTTCTTGCCCAGCCCGATGATCGTCTTGCCGACCGAGTCCGGCTTCTGGCGACCAGCGATCTGCGGGAGATACATCGCGCGGTTCGCCGCGGCCCACTCCTTGGACAGCGAGTCGTCGTTGATGCCGAGGACGCGCACGAGTGCCGCGTCCCAGCCCACCCGCAACGACGTTCGGTATACGTCGACAATCGCGCGATCGCCCCACTTGCCGCCGACGTACGCCCATAGCGCTTGACCATAGCGATAGGGGAAAAAGCGCGGGTCGGTCGTGAGCTGCTTGATCGTCGGGAACTTGTTTCGCATCACCGCGTCGCGCATCCACATTGCCGTGAGCGGATCTTGCCGACCGAGCGAGAAATACTCCGCCATACCTTCGATGAGCCAGCCGGGCAGCGCGTTGAGACGCGCCAGCCCGCCACCCGGCGCGCCCTCGGCGATGTTGTATTGGAACACGTGCACCAGCTCGTGGCCGAGGACGTGATCATTGTCGGCGTAGATGCCGGTGAAGGGCATGATGACGCGCGTCCGCAATCCTTCGGTGACGCCGCCGGTCTCTTCGCCGAGCTGCTCGCCGATGACGTTCGTTTGCTCGAAGTCCGGATGATCGGCGTAGAAGATCAGGGACTTCCGGTCAAAGGCGTGCCGGAAGGTGTCGGAGTGCCGCGTGTACCACCGTTCGGCCATGCGGCCGGCGTCGCGCACGATGAGCGACTCGGACGGATAGAAAAAATTATCGAAGTGATCGGAGCGGAGAATTTTCCAGTCGAACTTCTCGTACTGGACCTTGTTCCGCCCGAAGTACTGCGCCGTCGCTCGTGAGAATGGCGCGGCGATGAGAGAAAGCAAAGCGAGGAGCAGCGGAGTACGGCGGGCCACCCAACGCACGCGATGCGAAAGCATTTCTAGTCCTCGCGGACGAGCCGCAGCTAAAAGAATTGCCAGGGCGCGGGCGGCTTATGCGTGCCCGTGTCCCGGCGCGCCTGTACAGGCGGGCAATTGACGTGCCTCATACGGGCCTTCGATCTGACCTCGCCTGTAGATGAAGACACGTGCCCGACGCCCGACCCTTACGCCTTTCTCAATACCAGAGCGAGTACAGCAATGCTGCTGATCAAGGGTAGTCGTCGAAGTTGCTCCGCGTAAACCCTCTTACGTGATAAGGAGTTCACTGAGGACCGGATTGGCCGTCCGAGATATGTAAGCGGGCAGCCATATAGCTCCATAAGGTGGCGCTCGCTTGGGGTAAATCGTCTTCTGGGAGCCATTCCTTCAGGAGCAACTCCGGGTGACCAGCGCGTTACGCCTCACCGATCCGTTCTTCGCCCAGCGCGACGTCGAGATCTCGATCGTGATGCCTTGTCTCAACGAGGCGGACACGATCGGCGCGTGCGTGCGCAAGGCGATGGACACCCTGCGCAGTCATAGAATTGCCGGAGAGGTGATCGTCGCCGACAACGGGTCGACCGACGGCTCGCCGGCGATCGCGCGAGAGCTCGGGGCCCGCGTCGTGACCGTGCGCGAGAAGGGCTACGGCGCGGCGCTGATGGGTGGGATCGCGTCTGCTCGGGGGAGATACATCCTCATGGGCGACGCCGACGACAGCTACGATTTTCGCGAGATTCCGCGGTTTCTCGAAAAGCTTCGCGAAGGATACGACCTGGCGCAGGGCTGCCGACTCCCCTCTGGGGGTGGAACGTTGCTGCCGGGCGCGATGCCGTTTCTGCATCGCTGGTGGGGGAATCCGATGTTTTCCTGGCTGGCGCGCGGCTGGTTCAAGGCGCCGGTGAGCGACGTGTACTGCGGCATGCGCGGCTTCACGCGAGCGCATTATGAGCGGCTGGCCCAGCGGTGCACGGGAATGGAGTTCGCCACCGAGATGATCATCAAGACGAGTCTTCTCGGCGCGCGCGTTGCCGAAGTGCCGATCACGCTGCATCCCGACGGGCGCAAGGCGCACGCTCCGCACCTGCGAACGTTCCGCGACGGCTGGCGTACGCTTCGGTTTTTCATGCTGTACAGTCCGCGGTGGCTCTTCCTGGTTCCGGGCGCCCTGCTCTTGCTCCTCGGGGCGGTGGGCTATGGCATCGCCATGCCCGCGCTGCAAATCGGCCGCATCACGTTCGATCTCCACACGTTGTTGTTCGCCAGCTTGAGCATCATCGGTGGTTACCAGTCGATCGTGTTCGCGCTTCTCACGAAAGTGTTCGCGATCAGCGAAGGGTTGCTCCCACCGGATCCGCGCCTAACGAGATGGAGTCGCCTGGCCTCGCTCGAGCGGGGCCTGCTCGTCGGTGCCGCGGCGATGCTCGCCGGCCTGGCGCTGCTCGCCGGTTCCGTCGCGCAGTGGTGGGCGGTGGGCTTCGGTCATCTGAGCTACGGACACACGATGCGCTGGGTGATCCCGGGCATGACGTGCACGACGCTCGGCTTCCAGACAATTCTGTTCAGCTTCTTTCTGAGCGTACTCGGACTACGGCGGGGCCATGCTCTGGATACCTGAGCTTATTCTGGCGGCGATCGCGATCTTCGTCGTATCGCGCCTTCGGCGGGACAAGACGCAGTGGGAGATCGCTGGCCGCCTGCTCGCGGGTCGCGGCGCCGTTGCCGCCGCGGCAATCATCGCTGCCGCGGTCACATGGTGCGTCTGGCGCTCACTGAACGACGTCGGCACGATACACGACGAAGCGTCATATCTTCTGCAGGCGCAGCTCTTCGCGCGCGGTCAGTGGGCGGCGCCGGCGGCGCCGATTCCCGCCTTCTTCGAGCAATTTCACGTCTTCGTCGACCCGGTCATCGCTTCAAAGTACCCGCCGGGACACAGCCTCCTCATCGCGCCCGGCATCTGGTTTGGCCTTCCCGGCCTCGTCCCGATGTTACTGGTTGCGGCGAGCGGAGCGCTTGTTTTCGCGCTCGCGCGGCGTGTTTCCAACGCATGGGTTGCGACGCTGACGTTCCTGCTCTGGCTCCTTGGCCGGACGGAGCTTCGCTTCCATAGCTCCTATCTCTCGGAGAACACGACCGGTCTTTGTTGGCTCCTCGGCTTCTGGGCGCTGCTCGAATGGCGAGAGCGTCGTGAGGCACACTGGCTCGCTCTGCTCACGGCCTGTGTCGCGTGGGGCGGCATCACGCGGCCCCTAACGATGGTCGCATACGCGATTCCGACAGCCATCGTCGTGATCTGGACGATGATCCGCCATCGCGCCTGGCACTGGCGTCAACTCGCGCCCGCTGCCGCGGTCGGGGTTGCTATCATCGGCATTCTGCTCGTCAGCAACGCCAAAGTCACCGGCAGCTGGCACTCGATGCCGTGGAACGTGTGGTCTCGCGAGTACATGCCGTGGGACGCGCCCGGTTTCGGCATGGACACGACGCCACCTCGGCGCGAGCTTCCGCACGTGATGGCTGTGTTCGCGGAACAGTTCAGTGGGTTTCACAAAGACTATACGCTGGCGACTTTGCCGGCGCAGACGTGGGCGCGTCTGTCGGAGATCACGGAAAGCACGCTCGGCACCTGGCGTCGCCCCGATGTGCGCACCTTGCTCGCGCCGTTCGCACTCTTTGGCATCATCCTGTTGGGTTGGGGGCGGCCAGTGCGTGAGGGACGATTCGCGCTCGCGTGCGCGATTGCGCTCTTTGTCGCGTACTTGACGTACGCTCACCCCGCTGGGTGGACCCTCTATTACCTGGAGTCGTCGTGGCTCCTGCCATTCGCCGCCGCGCTCGGGCTCTGGACCGCGACGACGATGATCGCGCAACGCGCAAAGATGCCAACCGGAGAGCTCCTGCGCGGGTCTCCGCGACTATCGAGCTTGGCGACAACGGCTCTGGTCGGGGCGCTACTCTGGTTCGCCATCCCTCGCGTCGATGGCGCGCGCCATTACGCCGACCTCAGTCACTTCACGCTTCGTGGCTGGCGCACTTTTCTCGCCGCCACCGTTCCCGATCAACGGGCGATTGTCTTCGTTCGCTACACGCCGTCGCACTACGTTCACGAGAGCCTGATCGCGAATGATCCGGATCTGGCGAGCGCGCGACTGTGGGTCGTTTTCGATCGTGGACCGGAGAATCAGAAGCTGGCAGCCCTCGCTCCCGAAAGGACTCCGTATCTGTTCGACGAGAAGACGCGACAGCTCACACGCCTTGGCGGTACGCTCGCGCGCCGCTAGCGCCGAAAGCGCGCCTCAATCGTCATCGTTGCGGCGTCGGTTCCGCTTTCGTTCTCCGCGTCGCTTCTTGTCGGCCAACCGCTGTTCGCGTGACGCCGCGGTGGGACGCGTTCGGCGCCTCTTCTTCGGGACCACGAGCGCCTGCCTAACGATTTCCGCCAGCCGCTCGGCCGCCGCGTCGCGGTTCTGGGACTGGCTTCGCCGGTCGCTGGCGACGACGCGCACCATGCCTGCGGCATCGAGCCGTGACTGGAGCTTCGCGAGGAGCCGGGCCCGCGTCTCCTCGTCGACGACGGCCGATCCTGTGAGATCCCAGAGCAGCTCGACGCGTGTCGAGGAGGTATTCACGTGCTGCCCGCCCGGCCCACCGGCCCGCGACGCACGGAACGCGAGCTCCGCGCGCGGGATCGTGAGGCGAGGGGAAATGACGATGTCGCCGTCGCTCACGTTGCCGTTGGTGGCGGCGCGGACGGCGATGATGCCGCGCCGGTCGGGCGCTGCGAGGCGGCCGGTGTTCGCCGCCGCGAACGGTCGTCCTGCCTAACGACACGCACGGCCGCGACGCGACGACCATCCATCGCGACGACTTCCAACTCGCCTCCAGGAAACGTCGCGCGATCGCCGATCCGTGGCACGCGTCCGAGCCGCGCGAAGGTGTAGCCGCCGAGCGTGGTCCAGTCACCGTCGGGGATGGGCAGCCGGTAATCGCTCCGCACATCGACGAGAGACATCGAGCCCGCCAGCTCCAGCACGCCATTCGCCTCGATCGCTTCGCGGATGGCGAAATCGTATTCGTCGTTGATGTCCCCGATCACTTCCTCGACGAGATCCTCGAGGGTGACGATACCCGCTGTCCCGCCGTATTCGTCGAGGACGACCGCCATGTGCGCGCGCGTGCGCCGCAGATCGTCGAGCACGCGCTCTGCCGGCCGGTTGTCGGGTACGTACAGCGGCTTGCGAATGAGCGTGCGTAAATCGAAGGTGTTTCCGGGCTCCTTGAGCCAAAGATCCTTGGCCACGAGCACGCCGACGACGTCATCGAGCGTTTCCTGGTAGACCGGATAGCGTGAGTACCGCTCCGCACGCATCAGCTGGAAGACTTCATCCTCCGTTGCGTCGATCGGTACGGCAACGATGTCGGTCCGCGGGCGCATGACGTCGCGCGCCCGCTTCTCATGAAAATCGAAGACGCCGGCGAGCATGGCGCTGTCCGACTCATCGAGCGCGCCGTGTGCCCGCGACTGCATAACGAGCAGGCGCAGTTCCTCGGGCGAATGTACCCGCTCGAGTGGCCGCGACGGCCGAACGCCAAAAACACGCAACACGGCGTTCGCCGCGCCATTCAGTAGCGCGATGAATGGCGCGGTCAGTATCGAGAATCCAATGAGCGGCCGAACCACGAGCGCGCTGGTGCGCTCCGGTCGCACGAGCGCCAGGCTCTTTGGTGTGAGCTGGCCGAGGACGATATGCAGGAAGGCAATCACGACAAAGGCCGTGATTGCCGCCGCCGTCGTGTGGACCGCGGCCGACGGAATGGCGAGCCCGAAGTGCCCCAGAGCGCCGTCGATGAGAACGGCGATCGCGTCCTCACCCAACCAACCAAGCGCCAGCGACGCGAGTGTGATGCCGACCTGCGTCACGGAGATGTAGCGGTCGAGATCCTTGAGCGTTCGCTCAACGAGACGCGCTCCCCGATCGCCGGCCGCGGCGCGGTTCTCGACTCGGCTGCGCCGCGTCGCCACGAGCGCGAACTCCGCCGCGACAAAGAACGCGTTCACGAAAACGAGCGCGAGAACCACGAGCAGCCGCGTCGCCACGCCGCTGGCGCCGATACTCACGGGCCCGTCCGGCGCGGCCGCGGCAACTGCGCCGAAGCCGATGCCCAGGAACGTGCTAGGCATCAGTCGCTCCGAGTGGCTGGAAACCCACGCCTGCTGTGATCGTCAACAGGCATAGCAGAATGCAAGACTCCGGACTGCCCGTGTCTTCTGGCACTTTGCAACGGTCAGACCCCACCTCACCGGTCGTGCAGCCTTCGTCAAGCGAATCACCACAGCCAACGCCTCCGCGCGCCATCGCGGCCGAGCATCCGACGCTGGAAGCGATGCTCGACCCCCGGCGTCTGTTGCGTTGGTTGTACATCGGACGCATGTCCGTGGCCACGGCGATTTTCGCCGCGGCGGTATTCGTCTGGACACGCGAAGACACGGATACGCACAAGCTCCTCGTCGCCTCGCTCGCCTTCGTCCTCGCAACGGGCGTGACCGTGCTATCAGCATGGTACAGCGAAATATACAGAAAGGCGCTCCAGCCGACGTTCTTTTACCTGCAGTCGACGTTCGATCTGTTGCTGGTCACGGCCGTCGTTCACGTAACCAATGGCAGCACGTCGCAGTTCGCGGCGCTGTACATCCTGATCATCGCGACGGCGAGTCTTCTCCTGCCCGTCGGTGGCGGACTGCTCATCGCCGCGCTGGGAAATGTGTTGTACGTCGCCGACACGGTGCTCATCTCCGGCACGTCGCTCGTCCCCGCAGTGTGGCTTCAGCTTGGCGTGTTCGCAACGGTGGCGTTGGGCAGCGCCTATCTTGGCGCGCAGCTGCAACGTGCTGGTGCCGGGAAGGAACGGCTCGTCGCCCAGCTGCAGGCCGCCCGGCTCCAGGCTGATGAAATTCTGCGCAATATCCGCAGCGGCGTGATCACGGTCGATTCCGGCGGCCGCCTGTTGTATGTCAACCCGAC
>Ga0207693_10004673_pt1 | contig 11541 bp, 10 predicted proteins | sample LARL81metaG_FD_184347 | JGI IMG/M metagenome (GOLD analysis project Ga0207693, IMG submission 184347) | Corn, switchgrass and miscanthus rhizosphere microbial communities from Kellogg Biological Station, Michigan, USA - LAR L8-1 metaG... | ecosystem: Host-associated > Plants > Roots >...
GTTTGCGCGGAGATCATGCTCGAACAAAGACCTAAAGCGCGATGACGATTCAACCTGATCTCATCGCGCTTTAGGCCGACATGTGCGCCACTTTCATCGGCGAATTGAAGCCTCGCACCTAAGGATACCGAGGTCGGTGGCTGCTGCCCGGTCAAAGCCGGCGAGATGAGATCACGCCTGGACCGCGACAGTTTCCAATAAAGATCCTGCATTGACGGATTGCAGGGAGAAACGGCGAGGTCGGCGGGCGGCGCAATCTGTGGCCGTCACTTCCGGCTCTTCCACTCACTGATGGTCAGGATGTCGGGGCTTTGGCCATAGGCCTTGGTCCAGGAATCGACGGTCCATTGCATGCCGCTGGCGATTTCGACGATCACGGGCGTCGTGTGCGGCTGCCTGCCGTCGACGAACAGGCCGCGCGAAACCGGTTCATCCACTCGGTGGTACTTCAACAGCTTGTTGCGATCGAGCGCGATCAGGAGCTCGGTGATGTTCGCGGTCAGGTCGATGCAGTCCATTTGCGACGGGCCGCTCTTGGTGCCCGCACCGGCGCGCGCAATGCGGCCGACCGTGCCGGCGGCGCGGCCGCCCTCGCGATCAAACCACGCGACCGCCTTGGCAAGCACCCGTCTCTCTTCCTTGGCTGAATGCGTGGCGCCGAGCAGGCCGTGCAGATAAGCTAGTCTCGCCGGCGTCAGAACGAGCTCGTCGCGATAGGCGCAGCCGAAGCCGTGGCAGACGGCGACCATGCGCGACGGCGCAGGATTGAGCGAAAGCTTCTCGAGAAACGTTGATCCGCCATCGCCGCCGGCCGTTGCCGCCGTGGGCCGAAGCGCACAGGCCAAAGCCGCGGCGGTCGCGAGTTTCCGCGGACGACCGAGAACGGTCCGAACACGCATGAATGTGGCCCGAACGAAGGAGAGCATGCTGACGGCAGTCATTCCAAGATCGTGCAGAGCTGACATGTTTTGGAAACGCTGCCAAGACGGCCCGGCCGCAAAGGTCGACGGCAATTTCGGATGGCGCCGGTTCCCTCATCATGGCATGTTCGCAGCAGAACAGATCGCGAGACGGCCGTCGGACGGCAGCCGTCATCAATGATCGAAAAAATCGGGGAGGGGTCGATGCGTCCTGTGACGAGGATTGCCGCTGTCTGCGCGCTTGCGTGGCCGATGACCGCGAGCGCGGCCGAGATGCGCGGCGTCAGTGCCACCGAGATCAAGATCGGCCAGACTATGCCATACAGCGGACCGGTCTCGGCGTTCGGCGCGCTCGGCAAGGGCGAAGTCGGTTACTTCAAGATGCTCAACGAACGCGGCGGCATCAACGGACGGAAGGTCAATCTGATCTCGCTGGACGACGGCTATGCGCCGCCGAAATCGGTAGAGCAGACGCGACGGCTCGTCGAAAGCGACGAGGTCGCGCTGATTTTCTCCTCGATCGGCACCGCGCACAACACGGCGATTGCCAAATATCTGCAAAGCAAGAATATCCCGCAATTGTTTGTCGGCTCCGGCGCGTCGAAATTCGCCGACATCGCGCAATACCCGCAAGCGACATTGGGCGTGCAGGCGCCGTTCCGTTACGAGGCGCGGCTCTATGCGCGCCATGCGCTCGCCAAAAATCCAAACGCCAAGTTCGCCGTTCTCTCGCAGAACGACGATTACGGGCGGGATTACCTATTGGGGCTTAAGGATGTGCTCGGCGAGAAATATGATGCGGTCGTCACGGGCGCGACCTATGAGGTGACCGATCCGACCATCGACTCCCAGATCGTGAAGCTGAAGGCGTCAGGCGCGGATGTGTTCGTGATCGCGGCGACGCCGAAATTTGCAGCGCAGGCAATCCGCAAGACCTATGAGATCGGCTGGCGTCCGATGACATTCCTCTCGAGCACCGCGGTCTGGATTTCGACGGTGATGCAGCCGGCGGGTCTCGAAGCCGGGATCGGCATCATCTCCACCGCCTATGTCAAGGACCCCGACGATCCCGCCTGGAACGACGACTCCGGCGTCAAAGGCTGGCGCGAGTTCATGACCAAATATGTGCCGGAAGCCGATCAGCACGACACCAACTATGTCAACGCCTACAACAGCGCGATGACGCTGGAGGCGGTGTTGAATGCCTGCGGCGATGATCTGTCGACCGAGAACATCCTGAAGCAGGCCTATGCGATCCACGACCTTGAATTGCCGATGCTGCTGCCCGGCATCAAGGTGAATACCTCGCCGACCGATCACGTGCCGGTCGATCAGATGCAGTTCATGCGCTTCAATGGGAAAAGCTGGGAGCGCTTCGGCGAGCTGCAGACCGGGAATTGAGCCGGTTCGCCGTTACGCCTTGGCGCTCCCACGATGTGTGGGTGGATGTTCTCGCGTCAAATATGGCGCGCGCCCACAATCCTTAACAATTCTTCAACGCAGTGCGGCCAATGTCTGTCAAACCTGCGCCCGCGATCTTGCGGACGGCGCGGGAAAAAGGATGACGCATGGCCACGAGCGTAGCCGTCCCCGCGATGACCCCGAGCGAGCGCGAGATTCCGCCTGCGCTGCTCAAGGTCTGCTTCGCACTGTTCGTCATCAACGCGGTGTTCTTTCCGGCGGCCTATTTTCAGCACTGCTGGATCTACGAGGCGAACGGGCAGGGCATTCCGACCGATTTCATCAACGTCTTCGCGGCCGGCAAGCTGGTTCTCTCGGGCCATCCGGCGCTGGCTTATGACTGGGATATTCAGAAGCAGATCGAACTCGATGTGCTGAAGCAGGATTTCCACGGCTATTTCGCCTGGCACTATCCACCGCCATTCCTGTTCGTGGCCTCTTTCCTCGCGCAATTTCCTTACGCGGTCGCCTTCATCGGCTGGGTGTCGGTCAGCATCCTGCCCTATCTCGCCGTGATGCGTGCGATCGTCGGCCGCGCCTTCGCATTCATTCTGGCGATCGGCTTTCCGATGGTGATGAGCAATGCGCTGGTCGGACAGAACGGTTTTCTCACCGCGGCCTTGATCGGCGGCACGCTCTATCTCCTGCCGACACGCCCGATCCTGTCGGGCATCTGCCTTGGGCTGCTCACCTACAAGCCACAATACGGCTTCCTGTTTCCGATCGTCCTGATCGCGGCCTCGGAATGGAAAGTCTTCTTCGCCGCCGGCATGACGGCCGTCGTGTTGGCGCTTGTCTCCTGGGCCGCATTCGGGATCGAGAGCTGGCAGGCGTTCTTCCACTGGATGCCGACCTTCTCGCAGGCCTTCCTCGTTGAAGGCAAAGCTACGTGGTGGAAACTGCAGAGCCTCTATTCGCTGGTGCGCTATCTGGGCGGCAGCGAGCAGATCGGTTGGGTCTTCCAGTGGGTCCTGACCGCTGCGGTCGCGACCACGCTGGTCGCGATGTGGCGCAGCAATCTGCGCTATTCGCTGAAGGCGGCTGCGCTTGCCATTGGGGCGCTGCTGACGACGCCGTATCTCTTCATGTACGACATGATGGTGCTGGCGATTCCCGTTGCCTATCTGGTGCGGCTTGGTCTCGCGGGCGGCTTTCGCTCATATGAATTGCCGGCGCTTGGCTTCGCGGTTGCGTTGATCGTGATCTTCATCCTCTTTGGAATCCCGGTGGGCTTCGTCGCCACCTTGACTGTCGGGGGCCTGATCCTCCGGCGCGCCGGTTCCTGGTGGCGCAGGGCTCCGGCACCAGCCTCGGTTGCAGCAATGGCGAGTGCCTGATTACACAGGGTTGTGAAATCGGCAAAATCAGCCTCTTGTGTTCGGGTTTGAATAGGTGTTCACTTCTTCATAGCGGTTCCGGGCGGGATCGCTCAAAACAGTGAAGACGCGTTCGATCGTGCCGTGCGGCCGGTCCGCGTATCGGGACGGAAGCGCGCCATGGTCTACCGGCGAACCCATCAGGTCGTAAAACGCCTCGCAGCACGGCGGAATGCCATTCTGGCGGCCGCGCGCGACGCCGCGGCGGAAGCCGGCATGGCTGCGGTGCAAATTGCGCCTGTCGCAGTTCGCGCCAATGTCGCAGCGGGCACGGTCTATCGCTACTTCCCATCGAAGGCCGATCTGATCTCCGAACTGATTGCCGATGTCTCCCGCGACGAACTTGCTGCGATCCGTCACGCGGCGGATGCGGCACCCGGGCCATCCTCGGCACTGGCGGCGGCGGTTTCCACCGTCGCCCTGCATGTGCTGTCTCAACGCAAACTCGCCTGGGCGATCCTTGCCGAACCCGTCGATGTCGATGTGACGGCTTCAAGGCTTGCGAGCCGGCGTGAGATCGCAGACGAGATCGCGGCACGGATCGAGGCAGCGGTGCGCGCCGGGCATCTGCCGGCGCAGGATACCCAGCTTGCCGCCGCGGCCTTGCTGGGGGCGCTGCATGAGTCGCTGGTCGGGCCGCTGGCGCCGGATAATCTCGATGATTCAGCGAGATTGCGCGACGCCGTGCAGACCGTGACGCTGCTTGCCTTGCGCGCAGTGGGCGTGATGGATGCGCGCGCGCGGGGCCTCGTCGTGCAGGCGGTGCTGCTGCCGGCCAAGACGCTGGTCGGCGCCTAAAACGCGACGAGATCAGGTTGAATCGTCATCGCGCTTCAGGTCTTTGTTCGAGCATGATCTTTTCGGAAACCGCTACACACTTTTCCGGATCATGCTCTAGGAGTGCTCACTGCGCGGCCGAACACCGCACGGATGCTTGATCCCGAGCGGGATACATTCCGTCATGTTGGTGTTGTAAATGCTGTTGCTTCAATCAACATGAACGGGAGTGCAGCATGACGACGACACATGGATCGGCCAAGTGGCAGGGCGGCATCAAGGACGGCAAGGGCGCGATCTCGACCAAGAGCGGCGCGCTGGCTGATTATCCGTACGGTTTCGCCAGCCGCTTCGAAGGCAAGCCCGGATCGAATCCCGAAGAACTGATTGGCGCCGCGCACGCCGCATGCTTCACCATGGCGCTGTCGCTGATCCTCGGCGAAGCCAAGCTCACCGCAGAGCAGATGGAGACCAAGGCCGACGTCACGCTCGACAAGGTCGGCGACGGATTTGCCATCACCTCGGTGCATCTCACCCTGCGCGCGAAAATTCCGGGCGCGAACGATGCGACGTTCCAGGAGCTGGCGGGCAAGGCGAAAGCCGGCTGCCCTGTGTCGAAGCTCCTCAACACCAAGATCTCGCTCGACGCCGCTTTGCAGTGACCAGGGGAGCGCGGCTGCGCGCATCCCCTAAGCGAACTCACATGTCCGCGTCGCCTGACGGTCCCACATAGGCGATGCGCACCATGTTGGTCGTGCCGGGCGTGCCGAGTGGCACGCCCGCGACGATCAGGACGCGCTGGCCGGCGCGCACGAAGCCGTCGCGAAACGCAATGGAGCCGGCGCGATTGACCATGTCGTCCTGGTCGCGTGCATCTTCCGCGACGACGCAATGCACGCCCCAGACGACCGATAGTTTCCGTCCCGTCGCGAGATTCGGCGTGATCGCCACGATCGGCGGCTTGGGCCGTTCACGCGCGACGCGGATCGCAGTCGAGCCCGAAGAGGTCCAGCAGATGATCGTAGGCAGGTCGAGCGTTTCGGCGATCTGCCGCGCGGCGTCGGCGATCGCGTCACCCGCGGTCGCTTCCGGGTCGGGCCGCTGTGCCGTGAGCACCGAGCGGTAGGTGGGATCACGCTCTACTTCCTCGCCGATGCGGTTCATGGTGGAGACCGCTTCGACCGGAAATTTTCCGGCGGCCGATTCCGCGGACAGCATGATGGCGTCGGCGCCTTCATAGACGGCGGTTGCGACGTCGGAGACTTCGGCGCGCGTCGGCACCGGCGCCTGGATCATCGACTCCAGCATTTGCGTGGCAATCACCACGGGCTTGCCGGCGCGCCGCGACAGGCGTGTCATCTGCTTCTGCAGGCTCGGGACGCGCTCCAGCGGGAGTTCGACGCCGAGGTCGCCGCGCGCCACCATCAGCGCGTCGGAGGCGTCGATGATGTCGGGGAGGCGATCGATCGCCTGCGGCTTCTCGATCTTCGCCATCACGGCAGCGCGGCCGCGGATCAGCTTCTTGGCCTCGATCACGTCTTCCGCGCGCTGCACGAAGGACAGCGCGATCCAGTCGACGCCGGTGGTCAGTGCCGCTTCGAGATCGGCGCGATCCTTCGGCGTCATCGCCGACATGGGAAGGTCGGTATCCGGCAGGCTGACGCCCTTGCGGTCCGACATCTTGCCGCCGATCACGACGCGCGTGACGGCGCGATCATGCGAGGTCTCTTCCGCGATCAGCCGCACCTTGCCGTCGTCGAGCAACAGCGCATGTCCCGGGCGAAGTGCTGCGAGAATCTCCGGATGCGGAAGCTGCACGCGCGTGGAGTCGCCGGGGGTCTTGTCTGAGTCCAGCACGAAGTTCTGGCCGTTGTGCAGCTGAACCGCGCCGTCCGCGAACGAACCGAGCCTCAGCTTCGGTCCCTGCAGGTCGACCAGAATGCCGATCGGCCGGCCATAACTCGACTCGACATTGCGGATGTTCGCCACCAACTCGCGCATCTTGTCATGCGGCGTGTGGCTCATATTGATGCGGAAAATATCCGCACCCGCCTCGAACAGACGGCGGATCATCGCGCTGTCCGATGATGCTGGTCCGAGGGTGGCGAGGATCTTGATTCGGCGCAGGCGCCTCATGGCTTAGACCCGGGTGCTGTGGCTGGGGGGAGGCCAGAGCCACCCGGAGGACCAGAGCCGCCCGGAGGAGGTGTTGCACCCGGCTGATTCGGCAGGCCCGGAACGTTGCCTCCGGGGCCAACCGTTCCCGGAATTCCGGGCACGCGCTGCTGCGCCGGCTGCTCGTTGGCGTCGGTCAGTTGCACGGTCCAGGCGCGCTGCTCGCCCGTATCGACCTCGAAGAAGCCGGTGCGGTCGAAGCCGCGCGCCAGGCAATTCTCCGTACCCTTGATGGTGAATTCTTTGTCACGCGAACACATGAAAGCCTGTCCCGACCATTCGCCGCCGCGGTCGTAATCGAGTGCGTAGATGTAATAATAGCGGGCGACCAGGGTTCCCTTGAGCAGCGTCTCACAGCTCCGCGAGGAAACATTCCACCAGCCCTCGGTCGTCCAGCCCTCAGCATCCTTGTAGCCAAGCGCGATCCCGACCCGGCTGGACGTGTTGTTGCAGAGACGGAAGTCCGCTTTCGCCGCACCGCTCCACAGGCAGAGGACGGCGAGCACCACGATGGGCAGCAGGTGAAGTGCAGGGGAACGGAGGTATCGAAGGGCAGGTTTGAGCATGATGCGCGAAGCTATCTCAATTCACCAAAAATTTCGCGTGGCCCGGCGCGTACTGTCAACGGCCAAGGCGGCGATTTCGTGTATCTGGGTGTCCAAATTGCTGCCGCCGCAAGCCCTTGTTTGCGCTGCGATATGGCAAATATCCGTGACAAGGTGCACATTATAGCAAAGCTCTGCAACGCCGGGATTAACGACCATGTCAATTGACGACAAAACCAGAACAGAACTCGAGGCCGCCGCCTTCCGGCGGCTGGTGGGGCACCTGCGGGAGCGGACCGATGTCCAGAATATCGACCTGATGAACCTCGCGGGCTTCTGCCGCAACTGCCTGTCGAATTGGCTGAAAGAGGCGGCGGATGCCCAAGGCACACCGCTGACCAAGGACGAAAGCCGTGAGGCTGTCTACGGCATGCCCTATGAGACCTGGAAAGAGAAATATCAGGGCGCGGCCAGCGCCGAGCAGCTTGCCACGATGAAGAAGTCCCATTCGGGGCACTAAAGCGCGATGAGATCAGGTTGAATCATCATCGCGCTTTAGGTCTTTGATTGAGCATGATCTTTTCGGAGAACCGCTACACACTTTTCCGGATCATGCTTTAACGGGCGCGTGGCACTGACGGCGCGCTAGTCCTGACATTCCGCTTCATCGGCGACCGGTCAACTCAGGTCGAAAGCGGTCCCGGTAAGCCGTTCATTCAAATTGGATGGAGTTTGTTTACCTTTACGGCCTATTCGGCTGTCTCCCACCGCAACAGGGAGAGCACAAGCGATTCGCGAGGCAAGCTGTTTTTTCTCTCGCGAAACAAGGTGTGGGCCGCGCTGTGGATGAGGGCGATGCTGCCTTGACCCAGGCGGCGCGACACTAGAAGTGTCAAGTCGCGATGCCGTGCGTGACCGCGCAGGCGTGCCTCAAGTCTCACGACCAGTTCCATTCAGGAGTTAGAGATGGCCACCTCTGCCGCCGTCAACGAAGAAGAAGCGCCTGCAACGCGCTTCGCAAAAGATCAGCTCAAATCCATCATCGAACGCATCGAGCGGCTGGAAGAGGAAAAGAAGGCGATCTCGGATGATATCCGCGACGTCTATGCGGAGAGCAAGGGCAATGGCTACGACGTCAAGGCGCTGCGCGCGATCATACGCATGCGCAAGCAGGATCCCGACGAGCGAGCCGAGGCCGAGACGATCCTCGAAACCTATATGCAGGCCTTGGGAATGCTGTGAGCGCGGCTCGCGGCTGACCTGATTTTCTGCCACAAGACAAGTGCGGGTGCCGGTCGGCTTGATCGATCTCGGCACTCGGTGGCTTGCGACCGATCTTGTCGCGACGAGCCGGATCACCGCATGCGAGATTTTGCTTTGCGAGGTTCTACTTTGCGAGGTTTTGCTTTGTGAAGTTTTCCTTGGGGCGAAGTATCTTTCCGGCGTCCGAGAAAGCGCTTTCGACGACATCGCCGATCGGCTGCCACGTGCGGCCATCGAACTGAACCAGTCGCGTTCCCTTGATGGGCTGGAAGTCGAGGGGGCCGGTGCTGACTGCAACGCCCGGCAACAAGAAGGACGGTTGGTAGTTCTTCAGTGCTGCCGCCTGCCGCATGACATTTTCCCGGGAAAGGTCATCACCGCACTGCTTCAAGACCTGGGTCAGTGTTTCGGCGGCTGCATATCCGAAAAGAGCTGCGCTGTCGTCCTTGTCTCCGCGTGGATAATATTTGTCCATGAACAAGATCCACTCCCTGACGAGCGGATCGTCCTTCCATGCGGGATCGCTCACGTCCTTCAGAAAAGATGCGGAAACGACGCCCTGGGCGTTCTCCAGCCCGGCCGGCTTCAACGCGCTACCAATCGAGGCGGCCATGTCGTTCAGTATGAATACGGGGTGCCAATTGAGATCGGCTGCCATTCGGATGACGCGAGCAGCGTTGGTCGGCACGCCCGCGAAAACGAAAATCTCCGCGCCGGATCTCTTCAGGATCGACACATGCGTGTCCAGATATGCATCTGAAATTTCATAGGCGACATCGACAATGATCGTCCGCGAAAGTTCACCGAGGCCTTCTTCCAATCCTTTGAAGAGATCTCGTCCGAACTGATCGTTCTCCCAAAGAACCACGATCTTGCGTCCGGGATAGAAGGCCTGGATGTAGTTGGCATACATGCGCCCCTCCGCTCGAAATGAGGGCTGCCAACCCATGGTCCAGGGAAACATGGTGGGATTGTTCCACGCCTCGTCGCCGGAAGCCACGAAGAGCTGCGGAATTTGTTGTTCGTTCAGAAATTTTCGGACGGCAAGGTTGCCGTGCGTTCCAAACGATCCGAACAGCAACAGCACGTTGTCCCTTTCTACCAGGCCTCGGGTCAGATCGAGCGCAGTGGAAGAATCGGAGTTGTCGTCATAGGAGATGAAGCGCACCTTCCGGCCATTTATTCCCCCGCGCTCGTTGATCATCTCGAAATAGGCGGCCTCGGCCCGTCCGATTGCACCGAAGGCCGACAGCGCGCCGGTGTATGGCATGACATTGCCGATACGAATCTCGTTATCAATCACACCCGGCTCTCGCGTCTGCAGGGAGATCGCGCTCAAAGAAGTGACGGCAACCACAAGCGCCAGTACCGTTCGTCCAAATGTGCTCATTTCAAAGCCTCATTTTTTGAACTTGTGTCGAGCTAGGCTTCGTTCGAGATGCGGCGTTCCATCGGTGGAGCCGCGTGGGGCCTTCCGTCGCGATCATTCCGTGGCGCTGGTTGTCGACACGGCCGTCGAAGCTGTGTCGGACTGACGTTTTCGGGTCCTTCGGATGTCACCTTGACGTAGATCAAGCTGCGCGCGGCTAAATTGCCGGTCAGCGATGCGCCGTGGCCGGCGGCACTCGCTCGGCCGGCTTGATCACGCCAATTCACCGACGCGGAACGGAAGCGCATTGCGCACGCGCTCGTCCAGCGTCAGGTCACTCAATCAGTTGAAAAGCAGCAAAGCGCTCAGTGCAGCGATGCCGAGCGCTGCACGAACGACGTTGTCTCGAGCTTCGCGGTGGAGGGGCCGGAGAACTGGTCGTAGGCGAGGCCCGGCGTCGGATCGTCGGCAAATCGCATCGCGATGATCATCTGCGGCTTGACGAAGAACGTGCGCATCTGGGTGAGGTCTGCATCGCCCAGCACCGTCACCGACAGCGAGGTGCTCGCGCTCGGCGCCAGCATCATGATGCGCGTCCAGGTTCCGTCGTTCCTTGCCGCGGAGATCCGCGTCGAGGTCGAAATCTGGCCCGCCTGGCCCTGCATGCCCTTGACGGCAACGGTGTTGATCTCGCTGGCCGCAGCGAGGCTGCGCGATGGCGCCGGCCGGGAACTGCGCGGGATCGGCGCGGCGGCGGCCACGACGACGGGGGCGGGCGGCGGGGCATAGGCCATCGCCTGATAGGCTGACGGGACGCTCGCGGTTGCTTGCGGATCAGCGGATTCGACCGCGCGGCGGGCGTTGATCGCAGCCGCTATCTGGTCCGCAGTCGACTGCTGGTTCGCGGCGCTGGCATCGTCTTGCCAGAACCCACGGGAATTGATGATGTCGGTTACCGTCTGAGGTCTGTTGGCGTCAGCGGCCTGAGCGGGCCTCGCCTTTGGCGCCTGAACGGCTTGGGCGTCGGCCGATGCGAGCTGCAGCGCTGCGGGCACCCTGGTCTTCGTCGTCCTGACCGGATCCGACGGCTTCTTGTCGGCGGACTTGGTGGAAGCAGGCTTCTCGCTGGCGGCCGGTGCCTCGTCATCCTCTTCCGACGATCTGTCATCCGCCGTCGCACTGCTCTTGAACAGCGCCGCGAACAGGCTGGGCTTGCCGGAGCTTCCGCCATCATCGCCATTGCCGCGTTTTTCGATGTCGGCGCGGGCAAGCTCATATCCCTTCAGTGGAACGCCGTCGGTGGGAACATGCACGGTGCGGCCGTCCGGGAACACCTTGGCCAACTGATCATGCGTCATCCGCGGCCAATGGCGGATGTTGCCGGTGTCGAGATGAACGAAGGGCGAGCCGGAGGTCGGATAGAAGCCGACGCCGCCGCGCTGCAGCCGGAGCCCGGCATAGCGGATCTGCTCCAGAGGCACGCCCGGGATGTAGAAATCCATCGCATGACCCAGCATGTGCTGGCTGTGCCGCGCAACGCCTGTATGGGCGGACCGGCGGCGGAGCATCGAATTGGTGGCGGGGGAGCGGTAGGAGGAGATGATCTGGATCGGCTGCTTGCCGTCGACGTCGCGATAGACTTCCCAGAGGATGTC
>Ga0207693_10004674_pt1 | contig 11538 bp, 13 predicted proteins | sample LARL81metaG_FD_184347 | JGI IMG/M metagenome (GOLD analysis project Ga0207693, IMG submission 184347) | Corn, switchgrass and miscanthus rhizosphere microbial communities from Kellogg Biological Station, Michigan, USA - LAR L8-1 metaG... | ecosystem: Host-associated > Plants > Roots >...
TTGTGGCGGATTGATAGGAGGAATTTGGAAGATTGTTCTTTGTTGCATCGGCCTGGCTCGTGGACACGAGACCGATACGGGCCGCGCCGTGCTGGCGGTGGCGCTTACGCTGATCGTATGTTGTGGTGGGCCAATTGTTTTAATGATGCTGGGATTATTCGGTGCTTTGGGGTTGGCCCATCATTAACTAACGAGACTTATGCTGATCGTTCGTCGGCCGCTCGCCCCGGGCGAAGCGAATCATGAGTTGATCTGGCTTAGCGTTTCCTCAGTCGGGCTGGTGCTGGCGGCAAGTTGGCTGGCCTTGAAATTGCCCTGGCCGATTTGTCTCTTTCACGCGCTCACCGGCCGTCCCTGCCTCACTTGCGGCGCAACCCGATCGGCGATTGCATTTTTTCATGGGCATTTGTTGACCGCATTGAAATGGAATCCGCTCGCGTTCCTTTGTTACTGCGCCCTTTCGTTGTTCAATGTCTACGCGTTTGCAGCCCTCGTCACGCGCGCGCCGCGTCTGCGCATTATCCAGGTAACCCCGAGCGAGCGGAAATTTGTTCGCGGCTCTGCAATCGCGCTGCTAGCGCTGAATTGGTCTTACCTGTTGCTGGCAAATCCAACTCTCTGAATTGGGCGTTGCGCGTCGGCGTTTGTCGCAAACTCAAGGAGACGATTCAGGCGATGTCGCTTTGGTCCGCCCGACATCATCCTCCGGCGCACCACGATGTTTGGCGATGAACTCGCTGGGATTTAGCCAGCCGGCAGTATTCTCCCGATAACCTGGTCCGATAAACGGCGTCATGAACTCGCGCATTTCAAAATGCAGATGGGCGAAGTATTGTCCGCCCGCCGTCCCGACCGTCGCGATTTTTTGGCCGCGGTGCACATCGTCGCCAGCGTGGACCAATATTTCCTGACAATGGCCGTAACAGGATTGGACGTAACGGCGGGTGCCACTCTCTTCGATCGCGTGTAAAACAATGATAACGTTGCCCCAGCCCGGTCCACCATCGCGCGCCAGCAAAACGCGGCCATTCGCCACGGCGTAAATCGGATCACCGAGGTCGGAATTTTCACCGCCGATACCGTTAAGATCATCACCGAGATGATGATTTTCGGTGAAACGCTGAGCGTTATACGTGAGGGCACCGTGCTCGCTGCCGAGGGGGAAATCAAAGCGCGTGGCCACCGGAAGCGACGCGAGTTCGAAGGGCAAAGGAACTTGAAATGCCGGGTCAAGCCGGGTGGGACGACTGAGCTCGGGCCAAAGTTTCCATGCCAGAGTCCCGAGTAGAGCGAGCGCAAAGATCGTTAGGAAAAGCAGGACGCGCATCACGTTGAGTATCGGGTAAATGACGAATGACGTATGAGCTATGACGAATTAATGACGAATGCTAGAAGCCTGATGTAGCCGATGGGCAAGCTATTCATCATTAGAACTTCGCCATTGCTTCGTGCTTCGTCATTCGTCATTTGCTTTTTTGTGACTTCGATTGGCAAGCGTCCTGTGCGAAACTAAGCTCGCCTCATGCGGATTCTCGTCACCGGCGGTGCAGGATTTATTGGTTCGCATCTGGTCGAGAAACTACTCGCGCTCGGGCATGGCGTCGCGATCCTCGATGACTTCAACGATTTTTATGATCCGCGAATCAAACATGGCAACATCGCCGCTGTGAAAAATGATGCGCCGGTTTTTCAGATGGATCTGCGCGATAACAATGCCGTGCGTGGTCTGTTTCATCGGGAGAAATTCGATGCCATCGCGCATTTGGCGGCGCGCGCCGGGGTCCGGCCGTCCATTGCTCAGCCGCAGCTTTATTATGATGCCAATGTAAACGGGACGCTGCATTTGCTCGACGCAGCTCGCACGGCCGAAATCGAGCGTTTCATTTTTGCATCCAGCTCGTCGGTTTACGGAATCTGCAGGAGCGTTCCATTTTCAGAGGATTTTCATCTTACCCAAACCATCAGTCCGTATGCCGCCACCAAAATTGCCGGCGAATTCCTTTGCTCGACGTTTTCGCACCTCTACCGGATGCGGGTGACGGCGCTGCGTTTTTTTACGGTTTATGGAGCGCGGCAACGTCCCGATCTGGCGATCCATCAATTCACTAGCAAGATTTTAGCCGGCCAGCCCATCGATCAATTCGGCGATGGCACAACTCGGCGCGATTACACTTACATTGACGACATTATTCAAGGCGTGGTCGCGGCGCTGAATTACGACGGCGCGAGGTGGGACATTTTTAATCTCGGGGAAAGCGAAACCGTGCCGTTGAAGGATCTGATCGAAGCGATCGAAACGGCGGTTGGAAAAAAGGCAAAGATTAATCAGTTGCCGGAACAGCCGGGTGACGTGCCGCTAACGTGTGCCGATATTTCGAAAGCCCGGCGGCTCCTCGGTTACAATCCAACCACGAAATTGCGCGACGGTTTGCCGAAGTTCGTTCAATGGTTTCGGGCTCAGCAACCATGAACCTGCCATTTGAGCAGCGAGCCTGTTTTGCCGCGGGCCAGGCCAAATCGGGGACAACTCTGCTCATCGCTCTGCTCGACGGGCATCCACAGCTGCTCGTCTTGCCCGAGGAAACCGCCTATTTCCCGACCGCTCTTAATAAATACGAAAAATTCGGCCGCCGGGCACAGGTTGATTATCTGACCAAAGAAGCCCTATCCCGCGTCCTTTTCGGCGGACCACCCGAGTGGGAAAAAACAGATTACGGACATTTTCCGACAGGGCGGTTCCGCGAACGCTTCGAAGCCGCTGCGTTCGACCCAAATAATGCAGACAAAGATTTGCTGGTATTGATGATGGAGACGTATGCGGAGATTTTAGAGATTCCGCGCGATTCGATCGTGCGCTGGGTGGAAAAAACGCCGGCTAATCGCCGTTTCATTCCGCAGATTTTGGAGCGGTTTCCGCAGACGAAATTTCTGATCACCATGCGCGATCCGCGGGCGATCCTGGCCGCACAGATCGCCCTCGAGAAGACGCGGAAAACCCGGGAGTTTTCGGTTTACTATTGCGTCTCCCATTGGCTCCAAGCCGCCCAACTTGCCTTGCGCGCGGAACGAAAGGAAATTTCCGGCATCGTAATCCGTTACGAGGATTTGGTCGCCGATCCGGCCCCGCCGATGCAACAGGTCTGCGATTTCCTGGAGATATCGTTTGATCGCAATGTCGTCTTAACGCCGACAAAGGCGGGAAAATTCTGGGCAGGAAACTCGGCGACTGAGCGCGAATTCACTCGTGTAAGCGGGGAACGGGCGGGTAGTTGGCAAAACGAATTGTCGGGGGACGAAATTGGCTGGGTGGAATGGCATTGTCGGGAACTGATGCCGCACTTTGGGTATGCCCCGCGAAGTTCGCACCGGAGTTTGTTGCACCATTGGGCCAGACCGATTCAGCAGGAACGTCCGAAGCAGTATTTCAAGTCCCGTTATTACTCCGTCAGGGACAAATTGCTCGGGCCACGTAATAAGTAAGTAAGCGGGTGCTTGCAATCCCCGCCAGGCAGTCGATAATGCAGCCGTTAACGGTGCCGGCAAGGCTTTGATCCGCCCGCATCCGACGACTCAGATTTTGGAACTTATGATGCGAATGCTCGCATGTCCCCTGTTTCGTTGGCTGAATGTCGTGCGATTTGGATTAAGGCCGGACCGGCAACATGAGGCGAAGTTTCCGGCGGCGGGGGTTCATCAACTTGAATGGACCTCGCGAAGTTCGCGCGCTGCTGGCCGTGCATCCCTCGATGCGCTTCGCCCGAGTAATCATCAGAAATTCATTAAAAATACACATGAAATCTTATACATCCGGAAGGTCGCGCCCCGGGCGCGGGCGTTCCCGCCGCCGCGGCGGCGATGGCCAGAGGCGTCGATCCGACGCCAAAGCTGCGCCACAGAAGAAGGGATTCTGGTCCAGAATCGCGGGCTTTTTTGCAGCTCCCGAAAAGGCAGAACAACCCAATGGATCGCACTCGCGCCAGCAGGCGCGCACCCCACGTAAACCGGAGCCGATCGAGGTTACCTCGCCACGGCTGTATGTGGGAAACCTGTCATTCGATGCGACGGAGAGCGACTTGTTCGAGTTGTTCAACGGCGTCGGCCACGTCCAAAACGCCGAGGTGGTGAGCTACAAACACAACCAGCGCTCGAAAGGTTTCGCATTCGTGCAAATGCAAACCGTGGAAGAAGCGAAGCGGGCCGTAACCGAGCTTCACGACAAGGAGTTCCTCGGCCGCAAGCTGGTCGTGAGCGGAGCGAAATCGACCGACCATTCGCGAAACTAATTGTCGATTCGGATTCCAATCGGGAGACGTGACCTCAAGCCCGTCTCCCGATTTTGTTTCAGTATTGAGCGTTGCGCGTTGGACGTTGGATGTTGGATGTTGGAACTGAAACGAGACCTACACCTGGGGCGTCGGCTCGTAGTGCGGCTGTGTCAGCCGCCGCTTTAATGCCGAAGGCGTCTCACGGAAACGCCCTACAAGTGAAAAGGACGTTTTTGATCGTTGGTCCCACTGCGGTCGGGAAAACTTCGCTCGCCATCGAGCTTGCCGAACAATTCGATGCCGAAATCATCAATGCCGATGCCTTTCAAATTTATCACGGCCTCGATATTCTGACGGCGAAACCGGATTCGGAAACACAACGTCAGGTTCGGCATCACCTGCTTGGCCAAGTCTCGTTAGCGGAGAGAATGTCGGCGGTAAGTTTTGGCGAACTGGCATGCGCGGCCCTGGCGGATATCCATTCGCGCAACAAGAACGCGATCATCGCTGGCGGGAGCGGCCTTTACCTTAAAGCGATCACCCATGGATTCGATGAGGTCCCACCACCGGATCCGAGACTACGCGAGGAATTAAGTGCGCTTTCCCTGGAGGAATTGGGTCTGCGGCTAAGGGATTTGAATCCGCAGCTCGCGGCACGCACGAATTTGAAAAATCCGCACCGCGTAATCCGTGCGATCGAGATCGCCGCCGCCACTGCCGTCATCCCGAGCGAAGTCGAGGGATCCCGAAACGTTATCTTAAAGCTTTCGCAACGGGATCCCTCGGCTGACGCTCGGGATGACGAGTTCGCGGGCGTGCTCGTCCTGCGCGACCGCGACGATCTCTACCAGCGAATCAATGAGCGGGTGAACGCGATGTTTCGTGAGGGAGTCGAAGAAGAGGTGCGAGCGCTGCAGGATATCGGTCCAACGGCATCTAACGCCCTAGGGTTAAAGGAAATTCGCGCCTTAATCGAAGGCCAGATTTCACGCGCGGAATGCATTGGGAAAATCCAACAGGCGACCCGCCGCTACGCCAAGCGTCAGTTGACCTGGTTTCGCCATCAAACTACCTTTCCACAACTGAATTTGACACCGTTTTCACATCGAGAAGCAGTCCGCGCGATCACGCGAATATTTCGTCACGCCGGGGAATGATCGAGACCAGACCGAAGAGGCAAGCAGAACGCGCGTTGCTCATCGGCCTCGAGCAGAATGGTGTCTCCAAATGGGATCTGCGCGATTCGATGGAGGAATTGCGCGAACTCGCCAGCTCGGCGGGCGCGGAAGTGGTCGACACCGTGACTCAAAAACTGCCCAGACCGACGGCGCCGTTTTATATCGGCAAGGGAAAAGCCGAAGCGATCAGGGACTCGGTGCAAATCCAGCGCGTCACTTCGGTGATTTTCAACGACGAGCTTTCACCGGCGCAGGGACGCAACCTGGAAAATCTCTTCTCGCGCAAGGTGCTCGACCGCACTCAGCTCATTCTCGATATTTTTGCGCAGCGGGCGCGGAGTCGGGAAGGCCGGCTGCAAATTGAGCTGGCGCAATTGCAGTATTTATTGCCGCGTTTAACGAGAATGTGGCATCATCTTTCCCGCCAGACCGGCGGAATTGGAACCCGCGGACCAGGCGAGACACAGTTGGAAGTTGATCGTCGCCGGGTGCAGGAACGGATCGCGCGTCTTGAGCGCGAGCTGGAAGGCGTGCGCAAAGTGCGCAGTGTGCAGCGGCAGGGCCGAAAGCGACACCAGTGGCCGGTAGCGGCGGTTGTGGGTTATACCAATGCCGGGAAATCGACCTTGCTGAATTTGATGACTGGCGCCGACGTCCTCGCGGTCGATAAACTTTTCGCCACGCTTGATCCAACAACGCGTAGCTTCACACTTCCTAACAAACAACGGGTCCTGCTCACGGATACGGTCGGGTTCTTGCGCAAACTGCCGCATACTTTGATCGAATCCTTCAAGGCTACGCTCGAGGAAGTCAGCGAAGCCGATCTGCTTATTCACGTGGCAGATCTCAGTCATCCCCGGGTGGACGAACAGATGGCGGCGGTCGATAGCGTGATCAAAGAACTCGATGCCTTTGGCAAACAAACACTGCTCGTTTTCAACAAAATCGATTTGCTAGAAAATCCGGAGCTGGCCTCGATTTATTGCCGGCGATTTCCCGGAAGCGTCGCGATTTCTGCCAAGGCCGGGCGAGGTATCGATCAATTTGTCGAGGCCTTGCAAGCTGCTCTCGGCTCCTGGCGGTTGCGTTCGCATTTTCAGATCCCGCTGAGCGAATCAAATCTTATCGCGGAACTTCATCGTGTCGGCCATGTCCTTCAGGTGCAATATCAAGGCGAAAACGCGCTGGTCACCGCTCACGTGCCGCCGCATCTCGAACAACGGCTGACGAACTTCATCGCGAAATAGCTCGGTCGAGGTTTATGTGGCCTATGGTCCTATGCGTCCTATCCCAAGCCCATGACCACCCGTGAACGTGCCACCGCTCTAGCGGAACGGTTTCGCAAAGTTTACCCCGACGCCCATTGCGAACTCGATTTCAAGAATCCATTACAGCTTTTGGTCGCGACGATTCTCAGCGCGCAATGCACGGATAAGCGGGTGAACGTGGTCACGCCGGGGCTGTTCAAAAAGTATCGCGACGCGCGAGCCTTCGCGCAGGCGAAACCCGCTACCTTCGAGAGCGAGATTCGCTCCACCGGTTTTTTTCGAAGCAAAACCAAGAGTATTCTCGGCGCTTGCCAGGCTATTGTCGCGAAGCACGACGGGAAGGTTCCCGATACGATGGAGGAGTTATGCGCGCTGCCAGGGGTCGGACGAAAGACGGCGAACGTCGTCCTCGGCAATGCTTTTTCGAAGAACGAGGGAATCGTGGTCGATACTCACGTCATTCGTTTGTCGCAGCGTTTTAAGCTAACGAGACATAAGGATGCTGAGAAAATCGAACAGGACTTGATGAAGATCGTGCCGACTCAAGATTGGACGCTTTGGAGTCATTGGCTAATCTGGCATGGCCGCCGCCGCTGTTTTGCCCGCAAACCGGATTGCGCCAACTGCGAAGTCTTCGATCTCTGCCCAAGCGGAAAAGTTTTTCTTCGCACCGGGGAAGCGAAGACAGGAAGATAGGCATCCAACGCCAGTCCGGCTCGGACCCTGTCTCGGACGGTGGGCATCCTGCCCGCCAAGGATCGAACGGATTCCTTAGTGCACGGGGCCTGTCAGGCTCGCGGTCTGACTTCCTCCTCGATCTCCTCTACCTCCGATGCGTGTTGTGCTGCCTTATTGCGCAAACGGGTAAACTGTTCCTCAAGCTGTTTCAGCTCCTCATCCGACAACTTTTCCAGGTCAACCAAGCGATTACGCGCGCCCTGAACGGCTCGGATCAGCTCATCGAGCTTCAAATGCATCGCCTTGGCATCGCGGTTCTGCGTGTTCTGAATGAGGAACACCATCAGAAACGTCACGATAGTCGTGCCGGTGTTGATGACCAGCTGCCAGGTATCGGAAAAGTGAAAGACCGGTCCCGTTAATGCCCACACTGCGATAATGATGAGGGCGCCAATAAAAGCCCACGGCGTTCCCAGTGTCTCGGCTGATTTTCGGGCAAAATGACGAAAGCTATCGCGTACGATGCAGAAAAAATCGCGTTGCTCTGGTTTCACGCTGTTGTTCGATGGCATCATTCCCATTTGCATCGCAGCGCTAACGGCGTTTGCGTGCATCTTCCCAGCCTGTAACCCCTGCCCGACCGTTGATTTTGACAACTTCCAGGGGAATAATTAGAGCGCTCCTCTACATGCAACGGGTCACCGCTTTTGAAGCGCTGAAGCTTTATCCAGGTTTCGCGGATTCGCGGAAAACGTGCGCGTCGCTCGGGCGAGCAAATCGCGTTTCAAATCGCGGCCATAAGCTGTGATGGACGCAAATCATTATGCCCTTCATCTCGATCTCGACGGCGCCTGGCGCAACGTTACACACAGTTTGCCGACAGCTGATGCCACGAAATGGGGTCCGCGGCTTCGTTTCTCCACTTCGCCCCGAGCAGTCGAACAATTTTATCGCGAGATTCAGCCGCATCTCGGCAAATTCATTCTCTACGGTTCGGGCGACTTTCATCATCTGACCGCTCTCTGGCTTCGACGGACGCATGAATTGATTACCCTAGTTTCGTTTGATAATCATCCGGACTGGGATGTTCGCCCGCCGCGCTGGTGTTGCGGCGGCTGGGTCAATCGCGCACTGGAATTGCCGCACGTCCGGCAGGTGGCGATCTGGGGTTGCGGAAATTTCGAATGCTGGTGGCCGCATCAAATTTTTGGCAATCGCAAAGCGGAACGCGCTGGGACGCTGACGGTCCATCCCTGGGCGGATGATCGGCCGCCGAGCGCACAAAAACGGCGCGGCGCGATTTTGCGCGAAAATTGGCGGGACCAATTTGAAAAGTTCGCCAGCGAGCTGATCGGCTCGAACGTTTACATTACGATCGATCTGGATTGTCTGGCCTCGGATTACTCCTACACAAATTGGGAAAGCGGAAGGTTCGATCTCGATGATGTTCGGTGGGGACTGGAGACGCTGAAGCACCACGCTCATATCTTGGGTGGAGACATGTGTGGCGCCTATTCACCGCCGGCTTACGCGCGAAGGAAGCAACGGTTCGCGTCGGAAATGGATCATCCAAAATTGGATTTTCCACCGGTGGAAAAGATTCGTGCGCTTAATCAGCGCGCGTTCGAGGCGCTATGGCCGGCGTTAACATCGCGTCCTTAAGAGACTCTATTTGGTGTAGTCGTCGGTCGCCCACTGCCGTTTCGGCGCTCACACAGCGCCGCTACAACCATCCACCTAACTCAACGAGACCAGCACGACGCCACCACTGATCAACGCCGCGCCAAAAAAAAGACGCGGTGTTAGTTTTTCCCGCAAAATCACCGCCGCCAAAATGCTGATGATGACCACGCTCAATCCCTGAAAGGGATAAAGATAGCTGAGGTCGAAACGCTGGAGTAATCCAAGCGTAATAAAAAATGAAAAGGTCATCGTCGCGAGACCTGCTCCGAAAAATTTCGCGAATCGGGCGCTGCGAAGATCGCTTTCCATCGCGTGCTTGAGGAAGAGTTGGCCGAGAATGTAAAGAATCAGCGCAACGAAAATGAGCAGTGCCGAAATCAGGGTCATAATTTTTCCTCCATTCGTGCAACCGGTTTCGCCACGATAAGAACTCCGATCAAAACCAGCGCGATCCCACACCAGCGCTGAGTGGAAATGATTTCATCCAGAACAAACCACGAGCTTAGCGGGATCAGCACGTGAACAAAATTCGAGAGCGGGTAGGCGATGGTGAGCGGAATGAAACGCAGGACGTAAAGCCAGCTAATGAAACTCGCGATCACGAACAAAATCCCGTACCAGACATTGGCCGAGGCAAGGCCGGAAACGCCGGTCCAGTTCACTTCCGCCGGCAAACGTGGCGCTTCGACGGCGCCACGCTTAAGGAAGAGTTCCGAAGTTGTGACTAAGAGAACGGTGAGACAAAGCTGAAACCACGGGTTGAGCAAAAGCTCCTTTGCTTTCTGAATCATCGGAAAATATGCAGGTGGCGCCGCAGCACTGGATCGGTGCGAGCTGGTTCGAAAACGCGAGCGAATGCTTTGATAAACGGGTTAAGCCAGGGCGACGTGTGTTTCACGTAAACATCCACCCCTTGCGGTTCGAGTCGCAGACGCAGTTTCGGATCATAATTAAACGGCGCACTGGCATAGCGGCGCAGCCCGTTAGCCAGCGCCCAATTCAGTAGATCACGAAACGTGACGTAATACAGATTCAGTTCATATGCGACTGAGTAGTCCAACCCGATATCATTGTCGTAGAGCGTTCCATCCCAGACGGTGCAAAAGCTGAACGCCACCGCACGGGAGCCCTGGCGCCAGATGAAATAGCGGAATTTTCCGGGCGCGCTCCGACCCGCCTCGAGAAAGTATTCGCGAGTGAAAATCTCGAACTGGATCGCGCTGGTCTCCGCCACCGCAAGGTAGAGCGGATAAATTTCCTCGATGATCTGTTCGGCGTCAGTCCAGACTTCGAAACTAATCGCGGGCGAGGCCTCGTCAGCGGCACGAAATTTTCGACGCAAATTCTTCCGAGTCGCACGGCTTAGTTGCTTCGTCGCGTATTCTTCGAAGGAAGCGAAATTGAGATCGAGAATTAATGGTGGAAATCCGGTTACACGGCTGTAGCCCGCTTGGTTGAGACTGGAAAAAGCGGAACGCGTCCTCGCGGGGAAGTCCTTGAACCCTACCAGTCTAATCCCAATGCTGCCGGCATACTTTTCGACGGCTTCGGCGACGAGCGGAGCCGCGGTTTCATCCGATTCCATGGTGCCCATTTTCCCGTCCCCTACAAGACAGCCCGCCAACGCTACGCGGCTTTTTAAAAAGTGCGGCCAGTGCGTGCGCAATTTCGCGACAAGTCGTGCAATCCTCGCACCTGCGGAAATAGCAAGGTCCTGACTGGCAAGAAGGAGTGGTTGCAGTGCAATCGGCCGATCATTTTCATCGAACACAAGCAGATACCGGTAATCAAAACCGCACCTCATCGTCTGCTCGATTAAGTCGTAGTATTGGAAATCTTTCCAGCAGTCGGAAAAACCGCGTTCCCAAAATCCCATTGGCACATCGCGAGCGTGCTCAAAGACGAGCACATGGCCGCGCGGAAGGGCAAGCTTCGATTCGGGAGTACGCGTGTCGGATGACGTGCGCGCGAGCTGAGTCGTCATCCGTAAAGTTCGGCGGCGTTGGCGAATTTCGGCAGCACGGAATCGTGTCGTGTCGGTTCAAGGAACTTCACCACGCGACTGAAAATTGGATTCAACAGGGGCTGAGTGTGCCTGACGTAAAGATCGAGCGGGGCCAGATCGCAACCGAGATGCAGCTTCGGATCGTAGTTGAGCGGGCTGCTGCAATAGAAGGTCAGACGGTGATTGATCGCCCAGCGCAGAATGTCGCGCAGAGTGTAAAAATAAAGATGCAGATCGAGTGCGACGGAATAGTCCAGGCCGAGATATTCGTCGTAGATCGTGCCGTCGTGCACCATGCAAATGCTGAAAGCAATGATGCGTCGATCAAGTCGCCAGATAAAAAAGCGGACACGTTCCGGCATAAGCTGGCCGAGTTTTGCCAGATATTCCTTGGTCAGCTTTTCGAATTTCATCGGCGACCGCTCGTGCACCGCCAGATAAAGCGGGTAGACTTCGTCCAG
>Ga0207693_10004675_pt1 | contig 11536 bp, 8 predicted proteins | sample LARL81metaG_FD_184347 | JGI IMG/M metagenome (GOLD analysis project Ga0207693, IMG submission 184347) | Corn, switchgrass and miscanthus rhizosphere microbial communities from Kellogg Biological Station, Michigan, USA - LAR L8-1 metaG... | ecosystem: Host-associated > Plants > Roots >...
GCGGCGGAGTCGATTGAACAGCAGGTAAACCCGCATATCGTCGAGGAGATTCGCCGTTACTATGAAACGACAGCCTCGCTCGAACCCGCGCTCCAATAAGGCGGTGCGGACAGTCTCGATCATCGGCACAGGCAGCTATGTGCCTGAAAAGATCCTTACCAACGCGGACCTCTCGCGCATGGTCGATACCAGCGACGATTGGATCACCACTCGCACTGGCATCAAGGAGCGGCGCATCGCCGCAAACGACGAAAACACCAGCGATATGGCCAACAAGGCGGCGCTCAAGGCGATCGAACAAGCGCAGATTTCTGCAAAAGAAATCGATCTCATTATCGTGGCAACGGCAACTCCTGATATGCTTTTCCCGGCAACAGCCTGCTTTGTTCAGAAGAAGATCGGAGCAACCAACGCCGCTTGTCTCGATGTTTCCGCAGCCTGCGCCGGCTTCCTCTTTGGCCTGGAAATCGCACAGCAATTCATCACGTCGCATACACATGACACCGTCCTGGTGATCGGAGCTGAGAAATTAACGTCGATCACTAACTGGACCGATCGGAATACCTGCGTCCTTTTTGGAGACGGCGCTGGCGCTGCCATTTTGCGCCACCGCGGCAGCGCGCACGGTGTTATCGCCACTCACATCGGTAGCGACGGTCAATATACCGATATTTTGTTCATGCCCGGCGGCGGGTCGCGCTGCCCGATCACCCGAGAGAACGTCGATATGCACCTGACAACGATCCATATGACGGGCAAGGAAGTTTACAAACAGGCTGTCACTGCGATGCTGAACGCGGCCAAGAAGGTCCTCGACCAGGCAGGACTCTCCATTGAGGACATTGCTTGCGTTATTCCGCATCAGGCGAATCTGCGTATCATCGAAGCGATCGCAGATCGCCTCGGTATTTCGCGCGACAAGATGTTTGTAAATCTGGATCGCTATGGTAACACCTCCGCTGCGGCGGTGGCCATCGCTTTGGATGAAGCCAATCGCAGCGGGCGAATCAAGCCCGGTGATTACGTCTTAATGATTGTGTTTGGTGGCGGACTAACTTGGGCGAGCACAATTATAGAATGGTAATAAACGTTGAACCGATGAAGCGTTGAAGGGAAACACTAGCGGCTTACTTTTTGAAACGCTTCAACGCTTCAACCCTTTAACGGCTCATGTTAATCGACACGCACGCACATCTCGATTATCCGGATTTCGCCAATGACCTGGATGATGTGCTGCGTCGCGCAAACAACGCAGGCGTCACCCGCATCGTCACGATCGGTACATCGTTGGAAAGCAGCCGGCGCGCTATCGAGCTGGCAGAAAAACATGCGGCCGTCTTCGCAGCAATCGGCGTCCACCCGAGTAACGTTGAAGAGGCTGAGGACGACGTGATCACGCCGTTGCGCGAACTGGCGAAGAACCCACGAGTCGTGGCGATCGGTGAAACCGGGCTCGATTATCACCGTTTGCCGAGTGAAAAAGTAGCAAAGGAAGAACAGGTTCAGGTGATGTCCGCCCTTCGGACTGAGACTGACGAAGAAATCGAAGCGCAAATCCGCGATGGTGCTTACAAATCGAAACAGGCAAGCTTATTTCAGCAGCAACTCGACCTTGCCCTGGAGTTGAGCCTAAACGTGGTGATCCATCAGCGCGACGCATGGGAGGATACGCTTAAGATGATGACGCCATACACCGGCAAGCTGCGCGCCGTTTTTCATTGCTTCGGCGGCTCGCTCGATCAGGCAAATGAAGTTCTCGATCTTGAAAACCTCATTTCGTTTACTGGAATTGTCACTTTCAAAAACGGCGCGGCTGTGCGAGAAGTTGCGGCGCAAATCCCGCTCTGGAAATTCATGGTAGAAACCGATTGCCCATATCTGGCGCCTGTCCCTTTTCGTGGAAAACGCTCCGAACCAGCCCATACGCGTATCGTGGCGGAAACGATCGCCGCAACGCGAGAGATTTCGCTGGAAGAAGTTGCCGAGGCGACGACCGAAACCGCAGAAAAGTTTTTTCAGTTTAATCGCGCATGAAGATAAATAATGGTAGGGCGCGACCGCCGGGGGCGCGGAGGAAGCGCAACGAAGCAGATAGTTCAGCGATTCGTCGCTACGTCTTGCTTCTCACGTTTCTTCTCTCATCCTGCGCTGCACCAGACACACAGCATCAGATCGTCGTCAGCACGCGTGAACAAAAACTGGCCGTCCTTGATCGCGGCAACGTCCTGGCGATTTATCCAGTCTCTACCTCGAGGTTCGGATTAGGTGATTGGCGCGGCAGCCGTTTTACGCCGCTGGGTAAACTGCAGATCGCCCAAAAAATCGGCGACAATGCGCCGTCTGGCGCGGTATTCAAAGATCGACTGCGTACCGGTGAGATCGTCGCGCCGGATTCTCCGGGCCGCGACCCGATCGTGACGCGTATTCTCTGGCTGCGCGGACTGGAGGCGCAAAACGTCAACGCGTTCTCTCGCGATATTTATATTCATGGCACGCCGGAGGAACGGCTGATCGGGAAGCCTGCTAGTTATGGATGCATCCGGATGCGCTCGGGCGACATCATACAACTGTACGATATCGTAGGAAGCGGAGCCGCGGTCACTATTGTGAACGCGCCACTCGCCACGGCCGTTCCCAGCCTGGTGTCGGCTCATTCGATGGCTGACACTAATCCAGCGCCATTTGTGATGCGATAGCTGTAGGCGCTCGACCTCATGGGAGGGGCGTTGCAAACGCATTGGGGCCGCGTTTTGCACAGCGAAGCAGCTACGGCAGCTTGCCGAGATGCTCTCTGGGTGTCTCTCGCGACAGTAATGCCATGTCCGCATCCACCATAATGCGCACTAGTTCTTTGAAACGCACTCTGGGTTCCCAATCCAGAGTTTTTCTCGCCTTCGAAGCGTCACCAACCAGAACATCCACTTCCGCGGGACGCTCGTAGCGCGGATCGTGCTTGACGTATTGCCTCCAGTCCAGATTGGCTTCGGCGAAAGCGGCTTCGACAAACTCGCGCACAGTGTGCGCTTCGCCAGTGGCCAGCACGAAATCGTCGCCTTCACCAAGCTGCAAAATCCGCCACATGCCTTCGACGTATTCAGGTGCGAAGCCCCAATCTCGCTGCGCATCCAGATTGCCGAGGAACAATTCCTTTTGCAGCCCATGTTTGATAGCTGCAACGGCGCGCGTGATTTTGCGAGTGACAAAAGTTTCGCCGCGCCGCGGGCTTTCGTGGTTGAACATGATGGCATTGCTCGCGCAAAGGCCGTAGCTCTCCCGATAGTTAACGGTCGCCCAATATGAAAAAATTTTGGCGACGCCATACGGACTGCGTGGCCAAAACGGTGTCTCTTCAGTTTGCGGCACCTGCTGGACCTTGCCAAAGATTTCGCTGCTCGAAGCCTGAAGAAAACGGGAGCGCACTCCGGCCTCGCGAATCGCTTCTAAAATGCGGATGCTACCCACGCCCGTGATGTCAGCGGTGTACTCGGGAATGTCGAAGCTCACACGTACGTGGCTCTGCGCTGCGAGATGGTAAATTTCGTCTGGCTTCAAATCGTACAGAAGTTTCACCAGGTTACCGGAATCACTGAGGTCTCCGTAATGTAGAAACAGCCGCACGCCGTTGACATGGGGATCGGCGTAAAGATGATCAATGCGCGAAGTATTGAATGTGCTGGCTCGGCGAATGATTCCATGGACTTCGTAACCCTTCTCCAGGAGCAACTCGGCCAGATAACTTCCGTCCTGGCCGGTAATACCGGTGATCAACGCCCTTTTCATTGATTTTGCGCTCTAGCTTGAAGAGCGAGAGTCCACTAATCTGTGTAAGGCAAGGCTTCCTCTATGAAACATTTCATCCTAACGACCGTTATTCTCCTACAGCTAATCTTTTTTGCTGCATGCGATTTCTCAAAATACCCGAGAGTGTCGACCATCAGTCCTGCAGCGTCTACCGCAACGATCACGGCATCGCCAAATCCAGTGTCGGCCAGCGAAGGAGTCGGTAGTACGACTATAACATGGGATACGGGAGATGGCACCGCTGGGCAAGTTTATGTCTCGGTCGATAGCGGGCCAGAAGCGGTTTTCGCTGGTGGTGCATCGGGATCTTCCCAGGCACAATGGATCCAAGTGGGCCGCACATATGATTTTCGTCTGTACGCGGGAACTGAGCACACCACGGTTCTTGCCAAGACTCAGGTCACCGGTCACAAATAACGGCGCTTTGCCAGCCGCGCGGCAATTGAACTGCGAATGCTGACCAGCCCGATTGCAAGCCTCATTCTCGTATCGACTTCTGGGAGGAGAAACCCACGTGGAGGCCGCTGAGCTCAGCCATTTCGGGAGCCTCGCTCGAGCAGCGGCTCGATGAGTTAACCGCGATACTTCGATAATCCCGGTAATTGTTTGCTTTTTTCATGCACAGCGTTTCGCTTTTAAAATCAAGCGTGTGCGCGAGCAAATTCTTCCAGGGGCCTTATGAAGTACCATCCCAATACCGGCTCTAACACGAATACCTACAAATTCCCGGCATAGCTATAACAATCGATTGATAGCCAGACCAAGAACTCTGGTGATAATCAAGAGTCCAAGGCGCATCGTGGTGTCGATTCGAAATTTTCATGTTTCCGGCGGCGTCACCATTATTCGCGCCAAGACAGCCCGCTGAGCGCCGATCAGCGCGGCGACACCTTCGCGTGCGAGAGCAAGCATTTCATCCAATTGTGACGCTGCGAACGTGGCCTCTTCACCGGAGCCCTGCACCTCTACAAATTCGCCGTCCTCGGTGGCCACAAGATTAAAGTCAACAGTGACGAGCTTGTCCTCTTCGTAGTTAAGATCCAGGATAGCCTGACCATCCAGAATGCCGGCACTCACTGCGGCGACTAATTTTTGTATGGGAGCGGCTTCGAGCTTTTTTTCCTTTACCAGTTTCCGGCAGGCAATCGCGAGCGCGAGGCTCGCTCCGGTGATTGCAGTAGTGCGTGTTCCTCCATCGGCTTGCAAGACGTCGCAATCGACCCAGATCGTGCGCGGCCCTAGTTTTTCAAGATCGACGACTGCTCGCAGCGATCGGCCGATCAACCGCTGAATCTCTACGCTGCGACCGTCGAGGCGACCTTTTGCAGCATCCCGCGGCTTTCGTGTCTGGGTCGAATATGGGAGCATCGAATATTCAGCCGTAAGCCAACCGCCAATGACTCCCTGCTCTTTCATCCAGCGCGGCACGGCTTCTTCAATCGTGACGCCGCAAATTACGCGTGTCTGCCCCATCGAGACCAGCACCGAACCGCTTGCATGCGGAGCGACGTTCAACTCAAAATTGATCGAACGAATTTCATCGGGTCCGCGGCCGTCATTTCTCTGCATAGCTGGAAATCTAAATGTAGCTGGGATTTGCGCGATGAAAGAATTTTACAGCGTCGGACGGATTCCCCGTGCAAAAGATCCTCTTCTCCCTGAGTAATCGGCCTTGACGCACTGGGCCAGTCGTCGTTGTTTAGACGCTTTATAGTGAAAAATAGCGCTCTTGACCCAACGGTGATTTGCATCGCCGGCGCGCATCGCTCGGGAACGTCGATGCTCACGAGGCTTCTGCATGCTTGCGGCCTGTACTTAGGTCCGAAAAAACAATTGATGCCTCCGCAGGCCGATAACCCCGACGGGTTCTGGGAACATCTTGGGTTCGTAGCGCTGAATGATGAATTGTTAAATGAGCTGGGTGGCGCTTGGGATCTGCCGCCAAAGGCTAATGAGAACTTCAAAGATGTCCCGCTCGATCCTTTGCGCATGAAGGCGCGACTGCTGGTCGAAGGATTTGGTTCGTCAGGGGTCTGGGGCTGGAAAGATCCACGCAACAGTTTGACGCTGTCGTTTTGGCAGGACCTTTTGCCAGGGCTGAAAACACTCATCATGGTGCGCAATCCATTGGAGGTCGCTCACTCGATGAAGGAACGAAACGGAACCTCCTATTCGTTTGGGGTGCGGCTTTGGGAGATCTACAACCGGCGCGCAATCGAGGCAGTAAACGAACAAGAACGACTGGTTACTCACTACGATTTGTTTTTCGAAGATGCGGAATCGGAGTTACGTCGAATCGCACAGTTCATCGGTTTGCCTGACATGAAAGTAGCCAGTGCAGCTGCGCTGGTTGCAAAACGAAGGCGTCACACCCATTTCACAGTTGACCACCTGATTGATGCGCGGGTCGCCACCGAAGTGATCGATCTTTATCGCATTTTGATTGCTGAGGCCTCGGCAGGAAGAAGGAAGCAACCAGCAGCGGCGACAGCTCTGCAGACTGAGAAATCTCAGGAGGCCGATTTGCTCTCAGGATCAGTCAGCCGGCTGAATGCGTTCGTCCCGGAAAGGATGGCGCAGATCGAGCAGCTTTACAGCGAGCTCCTGGCGCAAACGGAAATTCGCCACAAGAAGGAAGGAGATGAGCTCAAAGGTCGCCTTGAGGAACTCAGCGCTCATCTTGCGCAAACCGAAACGCAGCACAAGGCTCAGGTCGAGGAACTCACCGGCCACCTGGTTAAGACAGAAGCGCGACACAAGGCACAAGTCGAGGAACTCATCGAGCACCTGGCTAAGACAGAAGCAAAGCACAAGGCGCAGGTCGTGGAACTCACCGTTCACTATAACAGGGAAATCGAGCAATTGCGCGAGCGCGTTATGAAGATGAATGAGCTTCTTCGTAAGGGCAGCGTGACCCTAGCAGAGAGCGAAGCGCGGGGAGAGGAGCTCGGGAACCGTCTTCGTCGGCAATTGAAAGCCACCCAGAGGCTTTCCCGGCTCTTAGACGAGGCGGATGAAGCCGCAGCTAGGCTTCGCTCTTCCGCCCGTTGGCAAATTGCAAATCCAGCCGCTGCCTTAAGGGCAAAACTTGTTCCCGCGCAGTCGCGGCACTTGTTAGGCTACGGGCATTTGGAAAAAATCGTCTCGACTTACCAAAAGTGGCGAGCCAGCCATCCCGAGGTTGCTGCAATTGATGACGAAGTCCAAGCCCTGACTTCAGGGGCAGCTTCAGCCCCTGCGCAGAAACCATCGCTCATCGAACCTCCCGTGCCGACGCGTCAGATCGAGTTCCCGATTCACGAAGAGGTCGAAGTTTCAATCATCATTCCCGTGTTTAATCAATTTCCTTTCACGCAAGCTTGCCTGGCCTCGCTTCAGGAACATCAGGGAACGGAGCGTTTTGAAGTCATTATTGTGGATGATTGGTCGACGGATGAAACACCTGAGGCTATCCCGCGGATACCGGGCGTCGTTTATCTGTGCAATGAAAAGAATTCCGGTTTCATCACCTCCTGCAACCGCGGAGCGGAAACGGCGCGGGGGAGATACCTCGTCTTCCTGAATAACGACACGATTGTAAAGCCGCTCTGGTTAACGACGTTACTCGATACCTTCACGGAGCAACCGCGAACCGGCATTGTCGGCTCAAAGCTTGTTTATCCCGATGGTCGATTGCAGGAGGCAGGCGGGATTATTTGGCGAGATGCGTCCGGATGGAACTACGGCAAGTTCGATGATGCCGAAAAACCGGAATACAATTATCTGAGAGAAGTAGATTACTGCTCGGCTGCGGCATTGATGATTCCCAAATCGCTGTTTGCCAGTATGGGGGGTTTCGATTCCCGCTACGCGCCTGCGTATTACGAGGACACGGACCTGTGTTTCAAAGTTCGGAAAGCAGGTTACAGGGTATTCTATCAACCGTTGAGTGAGGTGATCCACTATGAGGGAGCTACCGGCGGAACTGATCTCGCAACCGGCGCAAAGAAACATCAAGATATAAACCGCTCAACGTTCGCCGAGACGTGGGTCAACGAGCTAATGGCAAAGCCGGTGAATGGCGATGTGGCATTCTTGCGGCGGCCACCGCCCGGTCGCAAAAGTATTCTAATGATAGACCATCATCTTCCGATGCCGGATCGCGACTCAGGATCGCTTCGAATGTTCCAGATCCTCAAACTCCTCCGTGGCCTTGGGCATCGGGTGACTTTCATTCCCGATAACCTGGCAAACATTCCTCCTTACACCATCGAACTGCAAAAGCGTGGAATCGAGGTTGTTTATCATCCTTATGTAAAAAAAGTGCGCGACTACCTAATAGCGCACGGTTCCAGTTTCGATACGGTCGTGCTAAGCAGGTGTGATTTTGCGCGTAAACATATCGCGGACGTTCGATTGCATGCACCACAGAGCCGCATCATTTTTGATACGGTTGATCTTCACTACCTCCGAGAGGACGGCGAAGCGCGGTTAACCCGGGATCCAGAGACGCGCCGCAAAGCCCGTGAGAGGCAACAGTTGGAACATGAATTGATCGAGCAGGCTGATGAAACCTGGGTAGTGAGCCCCGTCGAACAGCAACTGCTCCAGGGAAAATTTCCCGGTAAATCTGTCCAACTGGTTTCTAACATTGTCGATGTTCCCGGCTCAAAGACGCCGTTTGGACTTCGGAGAGACTATCTATTCATCGGCGGCTTCCAGCACAGACCGAACATCGATGCGGTTCTTTTTTTCGTACAGAAAATTTATCCACTGCTGAGCGAGCATCTGGGTGACGCCAAGTTCTACATTATTGGGGACAAGGCGCCGCCGGAAATCGCTGGATTGGCAACTGAGAGGATTGTTGTTGCAGGATTACAGCGGGACGTTCGCCCGTTTTTCAATAGCGTAAAGCTGTCTGTCGCGCCGCTGCGATTCGGCGCAGGGGTGAAAGGTAAGATCAATCAAAGCATGGCTTTTGGCGTGCCAGTAGTCGCAACCTCGCTGGCTGTAGAGGGAATGGACCTTACTGACCGTGAAGACATTCTGGTAGCAGACGAACCGGAGGATTTTGCGCGGGCATTGATCGAGCTATACGAATCGGAAGAACTTTGGAATCGGCTCTCGGAGAATGGCATTAGAGAAACACGCGCTTCGTATTCCACCGATGCCGCAAGCAAGACGCTGGAATTTTTGTTCAGTGACGACCATCTGGGAAGTGGGGGGCAATCAGTGTCAGTTAAGCAGCAACAAATTGCCATGGCAGCGAGAAGCTGAACTTGGTTCCTCGGAGTGAACAACACGGAGCGGACCGGGAAAATCAGCGGGAAAATCCGCGCGAACCCCAATCCCCTTTTTTTTGGGCAAGGCTGCGTGGTAATTTCATGGGAAACGAATGATCCCTCTGGAGCTGAGGTACGCGTTTCAAGCTCCCACAGTGGCGAAAAATTGGTGAGCAAAGGTAAGGGGAAGTCCGGGGAAACGGAGATTCCGTGGATTGTGGATTCCACGATATATGACTTTCGCCTCTACGGTGCCAGCCAGCCCGACATCCCCATGGATTCGGTGCAGGTTCGTAAGGCGGTCGATTCCGCACCGATCGCCCTGCGCGAGTTTGCAGAAGAAGCGCTGCGCGGAAATATCGATATGGCAGAACTCTCGGATTTTATCGCGGCACTAATTCCTGCCTTTCTAGAGACTGGTCGATTCCAACAGGTTTTTCCAGTGCTCCTGCGCCAATTCGCAACTGATCAGATGAGTGGAAACGTTGGCCCGACCGAGCTTTCCAACTTCATCGCTACAGTCATACCAAAGTATCTGAATAATTCGGTAGCAGGGAAAATTGTTGCAACACCGAATCCAGTTTCTTTCGGAGATGAGCGTGTTCTCATATCATGGGGAACCACGGATCCTGCTGGGGGCGAAGTTCGCGTGTTAACCTCTTCCGGCGATGAGAAGTTGCTGACTCAAGAACCATCCGGGCAGATGGAAATCCCATGGATCAGTGGTTCGACGATATATGAGTTCCGCCTGTATGCCTCCAGTCAGCCCGAGGTAGCCATCGACTCGGTGAAAGTTAGACGTGACCTCGATTCTGCGCCGGTTGTTCTGCGCGAGGTCGCAGAAGAAGTGCTGCGCGAAAACGTTGACATCACGGAACTTTCGCAATTCATCGCGACGGTGATGCCTCGTTGCCTGCATGGCGGGAAATTTCAGGAGATATTTCCTGTCTGGGAACGGCATGGCTTCCATGTGACGCCGGTGCACTTCTATCAACCGATCCCCGACACTCAGAGCTTGCCGGAAACTCTGTGGACTCGGCCAAGCGAACTGGTGGGCATCAACATGAACGACTCCGGGCAGCTCGATCTGATGCGACGACATTTTCCAACGTTCCGGAAGGAGTATGAGCAGATTCCGATCAAGCCGACCAGCGAAGAAGGCGGGAGCGGTTTTTATCTTAACAACAGGCTCTTTGATGGAATGGACGCCCTGGTCGCTTACTGCATGGTTCGCCAATTTCAGCCAGGCTTGATCATCGAAGTCGGCAGCGGGTTCTCCTCCCTCCTCCTGGCCCAGGCAGCAGCGAAGAACGGCAGTTCCAATCTCATCTGCATCGAACCATTTCCGCGCGAGTTTCTTCGGGAAGGATTCCCTGGCTTGCGATCTTTAATTGAAAAACAAGTTCAGGATATCGATCTGGAATTTTTCTCGCAGCTTCAATCAGGCGACTTCCTGTTTATCGACAGTTCTCACACGGTGAAAATTGGCGGAGACGTCAATTACCTGTTCTTGGAAGTCCTGCCGCGTCTGAAGCCGGGCGTGATTGTACATATCCACGACATCTTTTTGCCCTTCGAGTACCGGCGCGACTGGGTAATGGGTGAATTTCGCTTTTGGAGCGAGCAATACCTGCTGCAAGCGTTCTTGACTTTTAATTCAGAGTTCGAAGTCCTGATGGCCAATCGCTACCTGGCGCACAGATATATGAAAGATCTCAAGGCCTCCTTTCCGAGTTTGGAAAAACTTAACGCTATCTCTAGGGATTCAGTTGGCTGGGGCGGAGGAAGTTTCTGGATGCGCAGAAAGCCGTCCGTAGATTGACCGCACTCGGAATGAAAAGCCCTGAACAGCCTGTGCCGGAGGTCGAATCAGCTTTCGCCCACTTACATGTGCAGCTGCGCAAGTGTGAGCGAGCGCTGCAGGTGCGAATGTCTGAATTGGAAGGGGCCGAGCGCCATATCGCGGAGCTCGAAGGAAAATTGCTGAAGCTGAAGCAATATCGAAGTGAGTTGAAATTGTTGAAAGAGCAAAAGCGGACGCTCCAAAAATCGGCAGAACGCAGAATAGGTCAGGTATTGCTCGCTCCATATCGGCTTCCTGAACGACTGATCAAGGGAATCTGGAAGAAGTTACTTCCGGCGAGCGCGCGCGAAGATACATCTGCCTCGAGCGAATATCACAAATGGCTACAGTGCCACCGGGCGAACGCACGCGACTTGGATCGAATGCGGAAGGAGGCGCTTGGATTCGCGTTCCAACCACGCATCAGTATCATCACACCCGTCTTTAACACGCCGGTCCGATGGTTGAGGGAATGCGTCGAGTCAGTGCTCGCCCAGACTTACGAAAAGTGGGAACTGATCCTGATCGATGATCATTCCACAGAGGTGGAAATGCTTCGATGTCTAGCCGAGTTGGCGGCGTCTGACTCTCGGATCATTCTGGCCAAGGACGAAAAAAAACGTGGAATTTC
>Ga0207693_10004676_pt1 | contig 11535 bp, 14 predicted proteins | sample LARL81metaG_FD_184347 | JGI IMG/M metagenome (GOLD analysis project Ga0207693, IMG submission 184347) | Corn, switchgrass and miscanthus rhizosphere microbial communities from Kellogg Biological Station, Michigan, USA - LAR L8-1 metaG... | ecosystem: Host-associated > Plants > Roots >...
GCTGGTCAGCTCATCGCCGACGTGGTCGATGACGAGACGGCTGGCAACTAGGGGTTAGTTGCCGGTCGTCTCGTCACGGCAAGCGGCCGCTCCAGCGCAGTGAGCCGGCTCCGGCCGCCAGCAGGAGCGCGAGCGCCGCTGCGGCGAATGCGACCGTGATGTCGGTCTGCGTGGTCTTGCTGCCCAGCTGGGTGCCGAGGCCCTTGTAGATCGAGATCAGCCCGTTTGCGTCCTGGGCGCTGAACGAGCGTCCGTGTGACGTGCGGGCGATCTGCTGCATGAGCTGAGGATCGGGCGGGACCGCCACCGGCGGGCCGAACGGATCGGGGTTGGGCAGCGAGCCCGACGACGTGCCCAGAGCCACCGTGTAGATCGAGATGTTCGACTTCTCCGCGCGCTGCGCAACCGAGATCGGGTCCTGGCCGGCGTTGGCGGCGCCGTCGGACAGCAGCACGATCGCCGATCGGCCCTGCTTGGCCTTCCCCTGCTGGTGCAGGAGGTTCAAAGCCACCGACAGCGCGTCGCCCGTCGCGGTCGCGCCGTTGGCCGTCTGCGCGTCGATCGCGCGCCGCGCCGCGACGTGATCGGTCGTCGGGGCGATCGCCGAGTCCGGCGAGCTCGAGAACGTGACCACGCCGACGCGCGCGGTCGAAGGGAGCTGGTTGATGAACGTGTTGGCTGCCTTCTCGGCGGCGAGCAGGCGGCTGGGCTGGACGTCGTTTGCGTCCATCGACCCGGAGCGGTCGAGAACCAGCATCAGCGATGCCTCCCGGACCGGCACCAGGGTGGTCACGTGCGGGCGCGCGAGCGCGATCGCAAGCGCCGAGACCGCGGCGAGCATTGCCACGACCGGCACGTGCCGGCGCCAATCCGGACGGGTCCCCAGCGCCGCCACGACGGTCGGCACGGCCGGAAACCGCAGCGCGAACCGGCGAGCGCGTCGCCGGGCCAGCCGCTGCACTCCAAGTGCAAGCGGCACCAGCAGCAGCGCGAACAGCCACAGGGGGGCGTAGAAGCTCATTCGTGGACCCGCCCTCGCCGTCGGGACGACAGCCCCCTGGCGAGGGCCAGCAGCCAGTCCTCGTCGGTGCTCACGGGCACGTGCAGGACGTGCAAGCGCCGCAGGTCGGCGGCGAGCTCGTCGCGGCGGCTCTGCTCGAGCTCCTCGAACCGCGCTCGCACCCGCGCCGACGACGTGTCGACCTCGACGCGGCGCCCGCTCTCGGGGTCGACCAGCGCGATCCGCCCGACGGAGGGAAGCGTCGCCTCGCGAGGATCACACACCTCGACTGCGAAAGCACAGTGGCGCGCGGCGACCGCCGTCAGCGGCCTGACCCAGTCGTGCTGATCGCGGAAGTCCGACACCACGGCAACCAGCCCGGGACGGTTGGTCAGCGTCAGCAGCCGGTCAAGCGCACCGGCCAGCGCGCCCGGCACGGACTGGCCGTCGCGGCCGACGCCGGCGGCGAGCAGGCTCTGGACTGCGACGATGCCGGGCCGCGAGCCGCGCGGCTCGAGCACGATCGGCTCCCCGGCGCCGAAGGCGATCACTCCGACGCTGCCGGCGCGCTTGATCGCCAGCCGCGCCAGCACCATCGCCACGCCCTCGGCGACATCGGCCTTGAGCCGCTCGGCGGTGCCGAACGCCATCGAGGGGGAGAGGTCGAGCAGGACCCACGTGGTGATCGCGCGCTCGGGCACGTGCAGGCGCACGTGTGGCTGTCCGGTACGGGCGGTTGCGGCGGCATCGATGTGGCGCACGTCGTCGCCGGGCTCATACGGCCGCAGCCGCGCGAGCTCGGTGCCGCGCCCGACGCCGGCGGCGCGCCAGTCTCCGGGCAGACCGCGCGCGACGAGGCGCACGACCATCAGGTCGATCGCGTCAAGCAGTCCCTCGACGATCGTCCCCGGGCCCTGACGGCCCGCCGGGGGCTCGAGCGCGAGCGCGGCCGGCCGCGACTTTGACGCCGCCGGGCTCATGCCACCCGCGACATCCTCACCAGGTGGTCTTCCCGAGGCTCGGGAACGGCCACCAGCACCTGCTCGATCACGGCGTCGGGGCTCAGCCCGTCGCTGAGCGCGTGGTAAGAGAGCACCAGCCGGTGGCGCAAGATGTCCGACGCGAGATCACGCACGTCGTCGCCGACGACGTGCCCGCGGCCGCGCAGCAGCGCGAGCACGCGCGCCGCCGCAGCGAGGCCGATCGGCCCACGCGGGCTGGCCCCGTACTCGATCTGGCCTTCGAGCTCGTGCAGCCCGTACTTGCCCGGATGCCGGGTGGCGTCCGCGAGTGCGACGGCGTAGCCGATCACTTCGCGGTCAACGAGCACCGACCGGGCGGCTTGCGCGTAGCGCTCGAGGTCGACAAGCGACACGCGCTCGCGGACCTCGGCGGTGTCGCCGAGACTGCGTCCGACCACCGCCGACTCCTCGCCGACCGAGGGGTAGTCGACGACGATCTTCATCAGGAAGCGGTCGACCTGGGCCTCGGGAAGGGGGTAGGTGCCCTCGGATTCGATCGGGTTCTGCGTGGCCATGGCCAGGAACGGACGTGGCACCGGGTAACTGGCGCCGCCGATCGTGACCTGGTGCTCCTGCATCACCTCGAGCAGTGCCGACTGCACCTTCGCGGGCGCGCGGTTGACCTCGTCGGCGAGCAGGAAGTTCGCGAATACGGGTCCAAGCTCGGTGTCGAAGCGGCCGCTGTCGGGCCGGTAGACGCGGGTCCCGACGAGGTCGGCGGGCACCAGGTCGGGGGTGAACTGGATCCGGCGGAAGCTGCCGCCGAGGACCTGGGCAAGGGTCTTGACGGTAAGCGTCTTGGCGAGTCCCGGGACGCCCTCTAGGAGCACGTGCCCGCCCGCCAGAAGGCTGACGAGAACGCGCTCGAGCATGGCGTCCTGGCCGACGATCACGCGCTTGACCTCGTGCAGCGCGTCCTGCAGCGCGGCACGGGCCTCCTCGCGCAGCTCGGCCGGGTCTTCGCTGCCGGGTGGCTGACGGTGGATTTCAGTCATCTCTTTCCTTGGTTGGTGTGGAGGGCATCAGATCAGGCGTCCGAACCAGCGCAGCGACATCCCGCTTCCGATCAGCACGAGGATCAGCGCGCCGCCGGCGAACTCGTTGGCGATCTTGCGCTTCTCGAGCTTGTGGCTGAGCTTTGAGCCGAGCTGCTCGTACAGCGACGTCAGGTGACTTGCGTCCTGGACGGCGTATCCCTGGCCGCCGGAGGCGCGCGCGATCTGCGCCAGCCCTTGCGGGTCGGGCGGCACCTTCTTGGTCACGGTGCGGCCCTTGCCGGCCGGAACCTTGATCGTGCCGTTCGCCGTGCCGAGCGCGACCGTGTAAATGCGGATCTTCTGGGCGGCGGCCTGCTTGGCGGACGCGATCGGGTCGGCGCCGTTGGTCGAGGTTCCGTCCGACAGCACCACCATCGCGGCCGGCGGGCGCGACGACTTCGGGGTCTTGGTGAGCTGCTTGAGGCCGGCCTGGATCGCGTCACCGATCGCCGTGCGACCGTCCGCGTGCCACCCGGTCAGCGCGCGCAGTGCCGCGGCGTGGTCGGTGGTCGGCGGTGACAGCACCGTGGGGTTCTGGTTGAACACAATCACCCCAACGGCGACGTCCTTTGGCACGGTCGCGAGAAAGCGCTGAGCCGCGCGCTCGGCCGCGACCAACCGCGTGGGCGAGACGTCGGTGGCGGCCATCGAGCTCGAGTTGTCGGCCAGCAGCACGATCGAGGCGTTGCGGATCGGAACGGCCCGCGTCGCCTGTGGGCCGGCCAGCGCGACGATCAGAGTCGCGAGTGCGACCGCAAACGCGAGCATCGGCAGATGACGGCGCCACCGCGGGAGGTCTGGAGCTACCGACGGGGCGAGCGCGGGCAGCACGAATGCCGCGCGATCCCGTGTTCTGCCCCGCTGGCGACGCACGTACCAGACGATGAGCAGGGGGATGGCGATGAGCCCGGCCAGGGCGACTGGCGTCGCAAAGCTCATGGTCCTCCGTGGCTCGCGCCGAGTGTTGCGTACAGAACGAGCGACTGGCCGTAGCGGCTGACCAGCAGTTGCACCTGCTGGCCGGGCTGCTTGGCGGCAATCGCGGCGTCGAGGACTCCGGGGCTGGTGATCGGCTGCCCGTCGACCTGGGTGATCACGTCGCCGGGCTGCACTCCCGCGCGCTGGGCCGGGCCGCCGGCGTCCACGACAAGGACGGTCGCACCCGAGTTGCCCATCTGCGAGACGGTTTGAAGTCCCAACCAGGGACGGCCTGACGACACCTGGGCGTCCGACGTTGTCCTGCCGCTATGACCTCCACCCGCCAGCGCCGCGGCGCCGAGCGCCACCGCGGCGCCGGCGACGGTGGCCAGTGCCACCAGACCGATTTGACGGGGGCTGATCGTGCGCAGGCGCGCGACCGTCGCAGCGAAGCCGCGGGCGGTCGCGGCGCGAAGCGAGCGCAGGAAAGCGACGAGCGCCCCGGCGACGCGCGAGAGCAGCGGCGGACGCGGCTCACGATCGGGTTCTTGCGGTGGTTCCTCGACCGGGGGCTCGGCGGGTGCAAAGCCCGCGCGACGGCGCTCCATCTCGTCTGCGGCAGACTCGGATTCGCGCGCCCAGTCGCCTGACCACAGGTGCCTCGGGGACGTCATCGGTTACTGAAAGTACCGCGCATAGGTGTGAATTCCGTCAGAGTCTTAAGTAGTTCTTCGAGGAGCTCAAGCGCCTCCGGCAGGTCCGCCCGTCCGAACCCGACGCGCACATGGCGCGGCTCGTCGTACACCGATCCAGGAAGCAGCAGCACCCCCGCGTTCGCGAGCGTCTCACACAGCGCGTCGACGTCGGCGATGCCGCGCACCACTGGAAAGCCGATCGGCCCGGCCGTCGGCCGCACCCACTCAAAGACACCAGCGTGACGGGCAAAGAACGCGTCGAGCAACGGCAGATTGCGACCGACAATCTCGAGGTTGCGCGCCACCAGGATCTCCCGATTGCGAAGCGCCAGCGCCACGAGCAGCTCGCTGGGCGCGCTCGCGCAGATCGTCGTGTAGTCCTTGAGCGTGACGACCGCTTCGCGGATCGCGGGATCGCGACAGGCGAGCCAGCCGATCCGAAGCCCGGGCAGACCATAGGTCTTGGAGATGCTGCCGAGAGACACGGCCCGCTGATACACGTCGCATGCGGCCGGGAGCCGCGCCGCGGCATCGTGCTCGAGCTCGCGGTACACCTCGTCGCAGAACAGCACGACATCGCGCTCGCGGGCGAGCTCGACGACCCGCTCGAACGTGGCGTTTGACATCAGCGTCCCCGTCGGGTTGTGCGGCTGGTTGATGTAGAGGACCCGCGTGCGCGGCGTCATCAGGCGCTCGAGCTCGTCGAAGTCGTGGCGCCAGCCGTCGTCGAAGCGGCGCTGCCAGGGGCTCACGTCGGCGCCGGTGCTGCGCGCCAGCGCGATCGCCGACTCGTAGCACGGCGTCTCCACGATCGCGTGGTCCCCGGGGTTCAGCAGTGCGTGGTGCACGAGCAGGATCCCCTCCTCCGCGCACGAGGCGACGGCTACGTCGTCTGGACCAGTGCTCTCGTACAGATCGGCGATCGCCGCGCGCAGCTCCGGTGCGCCGAGCGACTCCGTGTAGCCGCACCACTGGTTCAGCAGTCGCTCGTGAGCGTCGGGCTCGAGCTCGAGCAGCTCTGCGATCGTGCGCGACTGACAGTCGCTCGAGGACAGCATGTAACGAGTCGTGAACTCGTGTCGCGCATAGAAGCGCTCGATGCGAAACGGGCTCAGCTGCACCGCGCAGCCCAGCCTACGACGTCGCGTTATGCCGCGCGCGCTTCGAAGTCGAACACGCCGCGCGACGGTTGCAACCGCGGCTCGTCGATGGCGGCAACCTCGACCGACGGCTCGACGGCGGGCGCCGGCTCGAACCCGGCCGCTCGTGCGACCTGGCCCAGGATGCGCGCCGCCACGCGCAGTTCCTCGGCGCGGTGCGAAGCCATCACCGCGAGGCGCAAGCGTGACCAGCCCGCCGCCACCGCCGGCGGCCTGACGGTCTGCGCGAACACGCCGCGCTCGAGCGCGGCCTCGCAGATTCGAACCGCGCGCCTGGCGTCGCCGACGACGATCGAGAGGATCTGCGTGGGAGAGTCGCTCATGTCAAAGCCCTCAAGACTGAGCTCCTCTCGTAGCGCCGAAGCGTTTGCCCGCAACCGGTCGACCAGCCGCGGACGCTGCTGCAACACGTCGAGTGCCGCCAGCGCGCCGCCCACCGCCGGCGGCGACGGCGCCGCCGAGAACTGCAGCGTCCGCGCCGCGCTGACCAGGTAGCGCGCCATCGGCCGATCGCAGGCCACGAAGCCGCCGAAGGAGCCCAGCGCGTTGCCGAGCGTGCCGACGATCACGTCGACGTGATCCTCGAGCCCGGTGTCGGCGAGGGCGCCGCGGCCGCCGGGACCGAGCGCGCCGATGCCGCGGGACTCGTCGACGACCAGCCGCAGCCGGTGGCGGGCTGTCACCTCGGCCACCTCCAGAAGCGGGGCGACGTCGCCGTCGACCGAGAAGACGCTGTCGGTCACGACCAACGCCCCGCGTCCGTCGGCCTGCCGGATGCCCCAGGCGAGGTGCTCGACGTCGCAGTGGTCGTAGGCGAACATCTCGGCTCCCGACAGGCGACACCCGTCCAGGATCGATGGGTGGCTGAGCTCGTCGAAGAACACGATGTCGCCCGGCCGGGCGAGCGCCGCGATCACGCCCGTGTTGGCCAGGAAACCCGATCCGAACAGCAGCGCGGCCTCGCGGCGCTGGAACTCGGCGAGGCGCTCCTCGAGCCTGCGGTGGATCGTCATCGTCCCCGAGGCAAGCCGCGACGCCCCGGTGCTCACACCCCAGCGCGTCGCCGCCTCCGCGGCCGCTTCGCGCACCCGGGGATGGTCGGCCAGCCCCAGGTAGTTCTCCGAGCACAGGACGAGGACCGGCTTGCCGTCGAGCACCACGTGCGGCCCCTGCGGACCGCTGACCAGCCGCGTGCGGTGATGAAGGCCAAGCGCCTTGAGCTCGTCGAGCCGCGCCTCGATTTCGATCATGCCGGGGTGGCAGCGTAAGCGCTGCCCCGGACGGTTATTTCCCTTGCCACCTCGGGGGGCGCTTCTCGGCGAACGCGCGGACTCCCTCGCGAAAGTCCTCCGAGGAGAAGCACGCGCGCCGTAGCTCGAGCAGCTCGCGCTCGGTCTCGGGGTCCATCTGCGCCTGGGCGTCGAGCACGGCCCGGATCACCCGCTTGTTGCCGGCCTGCGCGAGCGGCGCATTGGCGGCGATCTCTGCCGCCAGCTCGATGGCTTCCTCCGCGAGGCGGCCGTCTTCGGCCACGGCGTTGACGAGTCCCCACGCGCGCGCGGTGCGCGCGTCGATGCGCCTGCCGATCAGGAACAGCTCGCGCGTGCGCGCAGCCCCGATCGTGTCGATGAACTTACGGATGCCCGTGTGCGAGTACACGAGGCCGAGCTTGGCCGGGGGCATCCCCAGCGCGATTGTGCCCGCGGCGAGCCTCAGGTCGCAGGCCAGCGCCAGCTCGAGGCCGCCGCCGATCGCGTGCCCGTTGAGGGCGGCAAGCGTCGGGTACCGGTAGGCCTCGATCGCGCTGATCGCCGTGCCGAAGGGATGCGCCACAAGCTTCTCGGCCTCGTCGGCGAACACCGAGTCGCGCCGTTCGCCGATGTCGTAGCCGGCCGAGAACGTCGTCTTCTCACCGGTGATGATCACGCAGCGGGCATCGAGTGTGCCCATCAGGCTCGTGAAGCTGTCGAGGATCGCGTGGTCGAGCGCGCCTCGCTTGGCCGGGTTGGAGATCGTTAGGCGCGCGACGCCGGGCGCCGGCTCGTCCACCAGCAGGCGGCCGCCTGCCTCTCCCGTCGAGGGGGAGCTACTCGAGGACAACGAGCGTGTCGCCCTCGGAGACCGACTGCCCCTCCTCGCACCGGATCTCCTTGACCACGCCGGGGTCCTCGGCCTCCACGGGCATCTCCATCTTCATCGACTCGAGGATCACCACTGTGTCGCCTTCGTCGACGTTATCGCCGACTTCGACCTCGATCTTCCACACGGTCCCGGTGATGTGGGCTTCGACGTCGGGCACTCAGCGAATCCTCCTGTGCGCGGGCATGGTTGGCGCCAGGATACGCGGAGCGCCCGACCCGCCGACGACCCGGGATCAGTACCCGGGCGGCAGCGGCCCCGTCGGGCACGGCAGCGAGGTACGGCGCGGAGTCGGCTTGGGGTGATTGGACCCAAACGCGTAGCTCAGCCGGCCGAATGCCTTGTGCTTGCGTCCGGGGCAGGCCTTGGGCCGCGACAGCGTGATCGCCACCGGAAACGACTTGGTGTGACCGGCCGCGCAGTCCGGGTTGCACTTGTTGACCTGGTAGACGCCCGACGCCTTGGCCTGGGTCGACGACCAGGACGTCCATTTGAGCTTGGACACCCTGACGGTCCCGTCGCCGCACGCGATCGTGATCTGCTTGGGCTTGTACGTCTCCTGCAGGCACGTGATTGCGTAGACCGTCTTGGGCCCCGGGGCCGCCAGTGCGACCGCGGGCACCGCCAACAAGCCGATGATCACGCAGCTGCGGAGCAGCCGTCCGATGTTGTGCATTGTCTCACCTCGTTTACGCCAGTTTCACCAGTTTCCGGGATCCGTCCGGGCCGCCCGCTTGACTGCGTGGGGTCGTGCCTCTTTGATCGTTGACGGAGGACGGATGGAGAGCAAGAGCATCTTCATCAGCTCGTTGTCGCGGCGCCAGCTAGCACGGCGCCGGCCGTCCCGGCATCCACTCCGGGCCGACCGGCTGATGCTTGCGGTGCTCGTCTCGATGGCGATCGTTGCTGTCGCCACCGCGCACGGGTTGATCTAACCCCTGACAAATCCCCGGCCGACTTATCCGAACGTCGACGGGTCGGGTCCGATGCGTCCGTCCGTGGAGTCGAGCTGCGCGATCGCGCGCATGTCATCGTCGGACAGCTCGAAGTCGAGGACCTGGAAGTTCTCCTCGATCCGCTCCGGCGTGACCGACTTGGGAATCACGACGTTGCCGAGCTGGATGTGCCAGCGCAGGATCACCTGCGCCGGAGTGCGGTCGTGCGCCGAGGCGACCTTCGCGATGGTCTCGTCGTTGAGCAGCTCACCCTGCCCCAGCGGGCTCCACGCCTCGGTGAGGATGCCGTGCTTGGCGTGCTCGCGCCTCAGCTCCGACTGCTGGAACCGGGGGTGAAGCTCGATCTGGTTGACCGCCGGCGCGACGCCGGTGGCCTCGATGATCGCCTCGATGTCCTGCACGCGGAAGTTCGAGACGCCGATCGAACGGGCAAGCCCGTCCTGCCTGGCCTCGGTGAACGCCCGCCAGGTCTCGACGAACTTGCCCTCGGACGGGCGCGGCCAGTGGATCAGGTACAGGTCGACATAGTCCAGCCCGAGCCGCTGCAGACTCTCGTCCAGCGCGCGCAGGGCCTTGTCGTGGCCGTGGTTGTCATTGCCGAGCTTGGTCGTGATGAACACGTCGTCGCGGTCCAGGCCGCTCTCGGCGATCGCCTGGCCGACGCCCGCTTCGTTGCGGTACATGGCGGCGGTGTCGATCGACCGGTAACCGGTGCGTAGCGCGTGCTTGACCACGTCGGCGGTGTCCTGCGGCGGAACCTGGAACACGCCGAAGCCAAGCTGTGGAATGTGTCGGCCGTCATTGACGTCTAGATATGGGATCGATGTCGTATTTGCTTGAGTCGTCATATAGATCTCCTTCCCACCGTCGGCCACAGGAAACAAACCGGTGGCGTAGGCTGACCGCGTGGCACTGGACGAGGGTGCGCTCGACATGGACCTGCTCGCGGCGTCGCTACGCGCCGATTCGAGCGATGTCAACGCGTTCGTCGAGAGTCTTGCGGCCAAGCTCGAGGACGCCGTGCCCGACCGCACGCGTGTGGAACGACGCCGGGCCGGTCTCATGGGCCCAAAGCAGGTGCGGCGGATCGCGCTCGATGCAGGGTCGACCCGGCTGGAGCTCTTGCGCGACGAGGGCGGCGCGGTGCAGACACGCTGCTCGCGGCTGTCGGGCGGGATCGTGCTGAAGACCGAGCCGCTCGAGACCGAGGCCTGGATCCAAGCCCTCGGACAGGCCCTGGCCGCTGAGGCAGGACGCAACGAACGAACGCGGCAGGCGCTCGAGCGCCTGCTCATGAACTAGAACTGCGAGACAGATGGAGAACGGAGAGACAGATGGGTTTTCTCAGGCGCGATGTCGACGACTCCCAGCAGGCAGAACCCGAGCAGCAGCCTGTAGCGGTCGATGCTGGGCCGGCGGAGGCGCCGCACGCCGCCGCCTACGAGGCCGGGTCGCTGGCGGGCATCCCTGAATCGGGCCGCGAGCGGATCGAGCGGATGAAGAAGGACGTCGAGCGCGGCTTCTTCACCAGCGACCTGTCGATCAACGAGTTCCTGCTGGTCAAGCAGTCCGGATTCGAGCCGTTGGGACTCGTGCTGGGCAGCTCGATCTACCACATCGGTTTTCAGCAGGCCAACTGGGGCCGCAACCAGGAGATGAGCGTGCTGACGCAGGCCATGTATCACGCCCGCGAGCTCGCGATGACGCGCATGGAGGAGGAGGCCGACCAGCTCGGCGCCGACGGCGTCGTCGGCGTGCGCCTCGACATCGGACGCTACGAGTGGGGAGCCGACCTGGCCGAGTTCATCGCGGTCGGCACCGCCGTCAAGCATCGTGCGGGCGAGCTGCACCGCGCGCCCAACGGCCGTCCGTTCACGTCCGACCTCTCCGGCCAGGATTTCTGGGCGCTGCTGAGCGCCGGCTACCGGCCGGTGGGCCTGGTGATGGGCAACTGCGTCTACCACGTCGCGCATCAGGGCCTGCGCGCGTCCTTCAAGCAGATCGGGCGAAACCAGGAGATGCCGACCTACACGCAGGCTCTGTATGAGGCGCGGGAGCTCGCCATGGAGCGGATGCAGGCCGAGGCCACTGAGACCCAGGCAAACGGGATCGTCGGCGCGCGGATCGTCGAGCGCAGCCACGGCTGGGGCTCGCATGTCATCGAGTTCTTCGCGATTGGCACCGCCGTCGTCCCTGTTAGCGACGAACACGTGATCGAGAAGCCGGCCACGGTGCTGCCGCTGACCGGCTAACGGGGGGGGCTCCGGCACCCTCTGTCACCACCACAACCCGCCGGGGTATCTCCAACCGACGCCGCGATGAGTACCGACGTTCAGATCAAGCCGCAGGTCTACAAGGACGAGCGGCCCGCGGAGTACTTCGAGCAGTTCCACGAGCGCACGCGCTCGGGACCGCCGGAGTGGATCTATGAGGTGGTGAGGGGGGTCACGGTGATGATCGCGCTGACCGCCTACCGCGCGCGGGGGATCGACAGTCAGCTCGTGCCCAACGGGCCGGTGATCCTCGCGCCCAACCACGCGTCGTTCATGGACCACTTTTTCACCGGCGCTTTCATCCGGCGGCGGATCCAGTTCATGGCCAAGTCGCA
>Ga0207693_10004677_pt1 | contig 11535 bp, 12 predicted proteins | sample LARL81metaG_FD_184347 | JGI IMG/M metagenome (GOLD analysis project Ga0207693, IMG submission 184347) | Corn, switchgrass and miscanthus rhizosphere microbial communities from Kellogg Biological Station, Michigan, USA - LAR L8-1 metaG... | ecosystem: Host-associated > Plants > Roots >...
CTCCTCGATGACCTGGGCGCACCAGGACTCGCCACGCCGCGCCACGAACCGTACGGCCGCCAGCCGGTGCGGGTCGGCGAGCGCGGCAAGCACCCGCGGTAGCTGGATGTCCGCTACCGCTGGCTCGACCCCATCGTCCATCACAGTGCCGAGCATAGCTCAGAGTTGCGATTAGTTCGACGATCGTTGTACTGTTTGACAGTTATCGAACTTCGATGGTTATCGAACTTCAAGGAGCACTCGTGCCGAATGCGCAGTCAAGGCTAGCAAGGCTCCAGCCGACTGCGGCCGGGCCCGATCCGCACCGCTGGCTGATGCTTCCCGTCGTGCTGACCGCGATGTTCATGGCCGGATTCGACATCTGGGCAGTGAACGTCGCGGCCCCGTCCCTGCAGCGCGACCTGCACGTGAGCGATGCGGCGCTGCAACTGATCGTCGGCGGGTACGCGTTCATGTACGCCAGCGGCATGGTGACCGGGGGCAGGCTGGGCGACCTGTTCGGTTACCGGCGGATGTTCATGATCGGCGTGATCAGCTTCGCCACCGCGTCGCTGCTGTGCGGGCTCGCCCAGTCCTCCACCGAACTCGTTGCCGCGCGGCTGGTCCAGGGGCTCACCGGCGCCGCGATGGTGCCCCAGGTGCTGGCGCTGATCACAGCGACGTTCCCGGTACACGAGCGCAGCCGCGCGCTGGCCTGGTTCGGCGTGACCCTGGGGGCCGGGTTCGTGTCCGGGCAGATCCTCGGTGGCGGCCTGATCGAGGCGAACATCTTTGGGCTCGGCTGGCGGGCGATCTTCCTGGTGAACGTGCCGGTCGGCATACTGGCGCTGGTCGCCGGGGCGCTCGTGGTGCCGCACGCCTGGGCGCAGCGCAGGCCGCGGCTCGACCCGCTCGGTGCCGTCGGGGTCTCGGCCAGCATCGCCCTGGCCCTGGTGCCGCTGACGCTCGGCCGCGACCAGGGCTGGCCGCCGTGGGCCTGGGCCTCGCTCGCCGCCGCGCTGCCGATGCTGGCGCTGACCGTGGCCTGGGAGCGGCGACTGGCCCGCCGGAACGGTGAGCCACTGCTCGACCTGCCGTTGTTCCGCGACCGCACCTTCTCGGCCGGCCTGCTGGTGAACTTCGGCCTGGTCTTCTTCTTCGCCAGCTTCATGTTCGTGCTCACCCTGCTGCTGCAGGCCGGGCTCGGCCAGCCGCCGCTGCGCGCCGGCATCGAGGCCCTGCCGATGGCCGCGGCGTTCACGGCCATGTCGATCCTGAGCCCGCGCTTCTCCGCACGGCTGGGGCCGCGGTCCATCACCCTGGGCGCGACCATCGCCACCCTGGGCACGATCGGGCTGGCCCTCACCGGCGCGCACTACGGCGCCCACCTGACCGGCTGGGATCTCGCCCCGGCGACCGTGCTCATCGGCCTGGGACAGGGGATGGCGCTGCCGTCACTGATCGGCGCGGTGCTGGCCCACGTCCGGCCGGAGCGCGCGGGCGCAGCGGCCGGAATCCTCACCACCACCCAGCAGTTCGGTGCCGCCAGCGGCATCGCGATCATCGGCGCGATCTTCTACGGCGTCCTCGGCACCGCGCCGGGCAGGGGCACGTTCGTCTCCGGGATGGTGGTCGCCATGACGGTGAGCGCCGCCCTGCTGGCGGTCGCCGCGGCGGCCACGCTGCTGCTGCCGCGCCAGGCGGCGGCTCGCCACGCGGCCGGCCAGGCACCGGCCGCCCGGCCGCTGGCCGGCCAGGCAGTAGCCGTCCGGGCAGCAGCTGCCCCGGTCCGGGAGCAGGTCATCGCCGCCGCCAGGCCAGCGCCCGCCGAGTTCACCGACTGAGCCCGGCCCGCCCGCCGCGGGCCTGGCAGCGAAGGCACCTCTGCCCTCCGGGAGGCCTCCCGGAGGGCCGGGGTGCCAGTTTTCTGTTAAGACTGCACCGCTTGAGTTGTGCGATCGTGGCGCTTCATTGACGCTACCTAGATAGCGCATTTAAGGAGGAGCCTGTGGCGGACGAGGGCACGACGGCCCGCCGTGGTCGGCCCCGCGACCGCGCCGTCGATCAGCGGGTGCTGGACGTGGCCTGGGATCTCCTGCTCTCCGGGGGGTATGCGGGACTGAATGTGGATGAGGTGGCCGAACGCGCCGCCGTGGCGAAGACGACACTGTACCGGCGGTGGCCGACCAAGGACCATCTCGCCATCGCGGTGGTCACCCGGATGATCCCATTCGCGCTGGTCCCCGATACCGGCGATCTGTGCCACGACCTGACCGAGTTCGCCGTAGGCATGGCCGAGAGCCTGCAGCAGTACCGGACCGCGGGCGGATCCGATGGCGTATCGCCCGGCCTGGCGGGCGAACTTGTCGCCGCGGCGAGCCGCCATCCGGACATCGGTGACCTGATCCGGACCCTGCACGCGCGGCGGCACGCGATGGCGCTGGCCCGGCTGCAGCGGGCGAGCGAGCGGGAGGGGCTCCGCACGGATATCGACCATGGCCTGCTGATCGACCAGATATCCGGCCCGATCTACTACCGGGCCCTGATCACCGGGGCAGCCACGGATCGCAGCTACGCCGAGCGCCTGGTACGGGCCGTGCTCGACGGGGCCATCGTCGCCCCGGCGCGGACCGGGTAACGCGGCCCGGGCCCGGCGTCACCTGTCCGTGTGGGTCAGGTGCTCGCCGGGTGCGCCGGGCACCCAGTCAAGGTCCTTCTCGAAATGCACCGTCGTTCCGGCACGGCCGTTTCCGGTCAGCCGCAGGTTGTCGGTGACCGCGTCGATGATCCTCAGGCCACGGCCGTGCTCGGCGGTGAGCGGCACGGGGTCGCTGGGCGGGACGACCGCGACCGTGCCGTTGCCGCCGTTCGCCACCTCGATCACGCACCTGCCGTCTGCGGCCCGGGCCATCACCTCGTACTCCTGCTCCGCCCCGGCGTGCAGGACCACGTTGGCACACGCCTCGCTGAGGGCAAGGGCGATGTCGGTCCGGGTGTCGGCGGTCACTCCCAGGGTCTCCAGGCAGCTATCGAGAACCTGGCGGCTGATCGGCACGCTGGCGGCATCGCGTGGCATGAACAGCACTACCTTGAACTCCACGTCCTCCACCTCCTGGCCGGGCACATGCCTTCCGGCACCCGCACTAGCCACTTCCCAGCACAGTAGATCCCTAACTCGCCTTCTTCGCCGAGGCTCGCGGCGCGGCACGCGGCCGGCCATGCGAGGGCTGGGAACAGCCCACCGCGATCGCGGGCAAATGTGGTGACAACGTCCGCGGCGCGGGAGAGCCTGGGTGTGCCCGGTCCCTGGGACGCGGGAAGCGACGCGATGGTCAGCTAGCGCACGGGTAGGCGGTACGGCTCCGGCGGCCCGAAAATCATCGAACCGGATCGGGGCCGCCGGGTAGCATCCCCTCTCGTGGCTGACGCTGGAGTGGTCCGCAAGTTCAACGTCCGGGTTCCGCTGCGCGAGGGCATCACACTGTCGGCAGACCTGGTCCTGCCCGAGAAGCTGCCCGCCCCCGTCGTGGTCGTGCGCACCCCCTACGGCAAGGCCGGGGAGCGGCAGTCGCAACGCGGCGACGTCATGGCCAAGGGCGGCTACGCGTGCATGCATGTTGACGTGCGCGGCCGCGGCGACTCCGACGGCAGCTTCCAGCCGTACCGCAACGACGGCCCGGACGGGGCGGAGGTCATCGCCTGGGCGGCGGCGCAGGACTGGTGCACCGGTGACGTGGCCACCCTCGGCGGCAGCTACGGCGGCCGGATCCAGTGGCTGACCGCGCTCGAGCAGCCGCCCGCGCTGCGGGCGATGGTGTGCCTGGTGACGCCCAGCGACCCGTTCGTGGAGTGGCCGACCGGGCTGCCCACGCCGATGCACATCAACTGGTTCCGGGCGACCGACGGCCGGATGCCCCAGTTCCTCGACGATGTGGACTGGATGGAGGTGTACCGGCACCGCCCCCTGCTGACCATGGACGAGGCGGCCGGGTTCGCGGCACCGCTGTGGCGCGAGGAGTTGCGGCACCGCACCCTGGACGAGTGGTGGGAGCCGGTCCGCTACCAGCACCGGATCGGTGAGATCGACGTGCCCGTACTGCACATCTCCGGCTGGTACGACGACGAGCAGATAGGCACCCCGGCCAACTTCGCCGGCATGGTCGCCGCGGGGCGAGCCGGTCAGCGACTGCTGATGGGCCCATGGGGGCACGCGGTCAACATGGTACGCACGCTCGGCGAGGTGGACTTCGGCCCGGATGCGCTGATCGACATGGATGCGTTCACGCTGGCCTTCCTCGATGAGCACGTGAGGGGCATCAAGCCCGACCCGGCGCCCGCGCCGGTCCGGATCTTCGTGATGGGCGCGAACGAGTGGCGCGACGAGCAGGCCTGGCCACCGGCCAGCGCGCCGTCCACCGTCTTCTACCTATCCAGCGGCGGGCACGCCAACAGCAGGTACGGTGACGGCCGGCTGGTCCCGGCGGCGGTGACCGACGAGCAGGCCCCGGACGAATGGACGCACGACCCGGACCGGCCGGTCCCGTTCATCACCGATCAGAGCAGCGCGCAGATCGGCGGCCCGGATGATTACCACGGCGTCGAAAGCCGCGGCGACGTGCTGGTGTTCACCAGTGATCCGCTTACCGAGCCGCTGGAGGTCATCGGGCCGGTCAGGGTCGTCGCGCACGTCGCCACCTCGGCCGCGGACACCGACGTCACGGCCAAGCTGCTCGACGTCCACCCCGGCGGCTTCACCCAGCGGCTGTGCGACGGCGTCGCCCGGCTGCGCTACCGGGACGGGTTCGACGCCGAGCGACCGGTCACCCCCGGCGAGGTCTACGAGGTGGAGATCCGCCTGTGGGACACGTGTGTACGGCTGCCCGCCGGGCACCGGCTGCGGGTCGAGATCGCCTCGTCCGCGTTTCCCAAGTTCGACGTCAACCTGGGTACCGGCGGCGACATGATCACCGAGACCGAAGGGGTCATCGCCACCAACCGTCTCTGGCACACCCCGTCGCGCCCCTCCCGCCTCATCCTGAACTAAGAGCCGACCCGCCGCGCGCCATCGGCTGGCCGCCGGGGACGGAGAAGGGCGACGGTCACCTGGAGTTCGGCGGCTGGTCTGGCGGATCGGGAGCGTAGCGGTCGGCCGGAGGTGGTCATACCATCCCGTCATGAAGACGTCTGGGATTACGACGGCGTTGCCGGCGCGGGATCTGGGCCGGGCCAAAGCGTTCTACGTTGAGAAAGTGGGACTTCAGGCAGTTGAGTCTGACTTTCTCAAGGCAAGAGATGGACAGGTGGGCGTGACGGTTGGAGATGGTGTCAGCCAGTTCTTCGTCTATCCGGCCCGGGTCAGGTCGTCAGGGGAGTTCACGCAAGCTGTCATTCACGTGGCCGACGTGCGCGCTGCGGTCGAAGAGATGAGGGGCCGCGGCGTGGAGTTCGAGGAGTACGACACGCCGGAGACGCGGACCGAGAACGGCGTTGCCCAGATGCCGGGTGGTGGCGAGGCGGCGTGGTTCAAGGACTCGGAAGGCAACCTGATCGGCATTGTTCCAGCCTGAGGAGAAGCGGCCAAGAAGGATTGCTCAGCTCGATCATCTCCGCCATGGCGATAGGGAATCAGTCCCTGAGAAAGACCGCCGTGTCACGGAGCCCGTCGACGGTGGACGGGGGCAGGTCTAGCAGCACACCGAGATCCTCCACGGAGGAGAACCCGCCGGCCTGGGCTCGCTCGCTGACGATCCGGGCGGCCAGTTCCTCGTTGATACCGGGCAGCCTGGTCAGCGCGTTCGCCGGGCAGTGGTTGATGTCAACCAGGCCGTAGTCGTCCGCACCGGGGACGTCCGGCCGCCCGACGCCCACCTCGCGGGCAAGGGCGGGCTTGCTGGTCAGCAGGTGCCGGCCCGCGGCGCGGCGCTCGATGCGCGTCTCGGCGGCCTCCAGCCGCGGGTCCTCGCTGCCGTGGATCCGGCGGACCGCGTCGTTGCTGATCACGAGGGCGTGCACACCACCGCCGATCCAGGTGATCAGTGCCAACACCGCCGCCACGCCCTGCGCGGTGTTGCCCGGATTGGCTGGCGCGTCCAGTACCAGCCACCCGGTCAGCATGGCGGCGTACACCGCGGCCCAGGCCAGCCAGCGGCGGCGCCGGGCCCGGATCCCGATGTAGAGGAACGCGGCCCAGGTGGTGAGGCCGACCGGCAGGCAGAGCAGCAGCCAGGCCTTTCCCCGGAATCTTGAGCCTCCCCGCGCCGCGTGCGTGCCCCCGGCGGGCACCGGCGACCGGCCACGTGGGACATCCGGATTTTGCGTCATCCGGTAAGGGTACGAGCGGATGGGGCGAGCGAGGCTAGCGGGCCTTGCGGTGGCCGTCGAGCAGCCAGGCCGCCTGGCGCGTGACTTCCCGCTCGGCGCGCCGCCGGGCGTCGGCGAAGTAGCGGTCCGGATCGGCGACCATCCGCTCGGGACGGTCGTCGTGATCCTCGATGGTGATGTGCACCGCCACGTTGGATGCCTTCCCCACGATCTCAGTGTCGGCCAGCGCCCGCAGGGGCACAATGGCCGACTGGTTACCTTGCCCTCTCAGGCTAGCGCGACGGCGAGCAGGCCGCCGAGCAACCGGATCAGCGGCACGTCCGCCCGCCGTACGCCGTCGACGTCCAGTGAGTCGACCATGAGCATGCCGAACGCGTTGTGTCCCGCGGCGACCGGGACCGCGGCAAAGGATTTGTAGGTCTGCGGCGCGGTGATCCGCCAGCCCGCCGGCGCGCTGATGCCCACGTCGGGGCAGAACAGATGCTGGTTGTGCCGGATCATGCCGAAGACCAGGTCACCCTCGGTCGTTCCGTCGGTGATCGGCTCCAGCGGGTCGTCCACCCGGCCGGCGTACTGCGCCGGGACCAGCATCGTCGGCGTCCCCGGCGCGAACCGGTACAGGCAGGCCCGCACGCGCCCGGTGCCGGCCAGGTGCGCCGCCGAGTCGAGCACCATGGGCACCGCCGCCTCGGCCAGCGCCGCCCGTTCGTGCCTGCCGGCGGTGGCGACCCGGCCGAGCTGGCGCACGATCGGGTCCAGGGCGTCGTTCATGGTCACCTGCATCGCGACCGCGGCGTCCACCGCGGCCCGGTGCGCCCGGGCGCGCAGCCGTTCCTTGCGGATCTGCTCGTAGGCGGGCACCCCGGCGGCGGTGACGCTGGCGAGCACGGCACCTAGGGCCCACCACCCACGGTCCACCGTGGTAGAACCCGCCTGCATGCCGAACCACGTAGCTAAGGCAACGGCCGCCAGGCTGATGGCCGTGGTGAGGTAGACCCGCGCGCCGGGTGGAATGCGCATGCGGAGCAGGGTAGATCACCCCCATGCGGCTCGGGGGCTGTGCGTGGATCCCGTTTGCCCGGTCGGTGTGATTCACGTGCTTGTTGGGGGTTCGCGTCAGAGACCGCGAAATTCCCTGTTTTTCCACCCGGTAATATAGCCCGCTGAGGCGGAGGGGCCTGAGTTGACGTACTACGAGGAACGCTATCGGCTGACCAGCCGGGCGGCCGTGGGCCTGGCTGCCAGCGCGCTCCTGGTGGTCGTGGGCTTCCTGTGGCACCTGCCGGTGATCTTCCTCCCGCTCGGCGCCGCCCTTGCCGTGGTCACCGCGCAGGGCGCCGGGGTGATCGACCGGGCCCGCCGCACCACGGCCTTCCGAGCCGACCAGGTGGGCATCACGCTGGGCGCCGTTCCGGACAAGCTGACGGTGCGGCGCGGCTCGCGGCTGTTCATCCCGTGGGCGGATGTCGAGCGGATCATCCTCTACCCGGTCCACCCGCGCGGCCGCGGCGGCCGCGCCGTGGTGCGGTGCATCGGGGTCCAGCGGCGGCCCACCGCCGAAGCGCTGCAATGGGGTAACGAGCAGGCGCCCGGCTGCCCGGTGCCGCGGGTCCCCGCCTGGGCGACCCGGATGATCACCGGCTGGCGGCTGGACCGCTCCCGCCTCGCCGCGGTCATCGCGGCGGTGGCGCCGGACGTTGCGATCCTCGACGTGAGCACCGATCCCCTCCCCGGCGAGGAGGACCACAGCCGGCCGGACAGCGCGCCGGAGGCGGGCCCCGCCGCCTAGCGTGAGGGCGCGGCAGGTCAGCCGGCCAGGGCCGCCTGTGCCTCCTCGACCGAGTGCAGGATGCGGTGTGCGCCGCTGGCGGTCGCGAGGCCGGCAGCCTCGGCGAGGATGGCGAGCGCGTCATCACGGCGGCCCTGGCCCGCGGCGATGTAACCGAGACCGATCAGGTTCGCGGCGACACCGGCCTGCTGGCCCAGTTCCCTGCGCAGCCGCGTGGACTCCTCCAGCCGCGCCCCGGCCTCGTCAAGTCGGCCGGCGGCATGGGCGGCGATGCCCAGGTGCCGTAGCGCCTCGGACATCGTCACCTTGTCCCCGGTCTGGGTGGCGAGTTCCAGGGACCGGTCAAGCAATGGCACCGCCGTGCCGTTGTCCCGCCGGACCACCTGATGGAAGCAGCCGAGCCAGAACAGTGCCTCGCCTTCGCCCCGCACGTCGCCGAGCGCCTGGTAGAGCCGCGCCGCGCGGTCGAACAGCGCAAGCTCATCCGGGTCCTCGCGGGCCTGGCCGGGGTCGGCGTCCCGCTGGCGCAGGAACCGGGTATGCACTAGCCGGCCGCGGGCCAGGGCCAGATCTGCGTCCATACCGTCCAGGCCCCGGTCAGCCTCGGCCAGCGCGGCATCGTCCCCTTCGAAGACGGCACGCTCATACAGCCGTCTGGCGTTCTCGATCCGCTCATCCATTCTGGTGATCGCTTCCCCCATCGCGCACGCCCCCGCCGCGCATGGCTGCCCTATGGCGCCCGGCTTGGCTGCCGGGCACGGGCCGCGACGTTACCAGCCCGCCGGCCGTCCGGCGCCGCGGGAGTCAGGCCGGGGGAACCTGGCCGGTGGCCGGGCCGATGGCCTCCAGGCACTCCCGCAGAGCCGTCTCCTCGTCGCACTCGCGCAGCACCTGGGACTGGTTGACCATGTCGAAGTACGTCAGCCTGGAGATCTTCTCCAGCGAGTCGAGCAGCGGCCGCCGCGGTCCCGTGTTGGACCGCCAGACCAGCGTCTGCGGGTTCCCCGAGCCCACGATCGTGCGGTAGTCCAGCGCCAGGTGGAAGTCGTGCACGGCGAACACCACTTTGAAGGTGTCCCCGTGCCAGGCAACGCCGCCGTCCGGGCCCGCCGCCGCCCGGAAGGCGAACGCCTGCTCGGGGTCACGCAGCGAGGAGTACACATCCGAGGGAACCGTGTCGTCCATGAGGATCGGGGTGGCCGGATGGGAGTGCACGATGGCGTTGCACAGATCCCGGTAGGCCGCTCGAACGTGTGCAGGCCGTCGATGAAGATCAGGTCGTAGGTCTTGCCCGTGGGCAGCCGGGAGAAGAACTCGTCGGAGGTCATCTCGGCGAAGATCGTGACATCGTCCTCGTGGTCGGCGACCGGGAACGGGAAGATGGGGTCCACCGCGGTGCGCTCCGCGACCTGTACCCGCGCGAAGGTCCCGCCGGTGTGCACCCCGATTTCCAGGTAGGTCTGCGCATCCAGGGCCGCTGCGAGCCGGTTGAGCCGCTTCGAGGTGAACTCATACTGCAAGACCCACGGGTCCGGCGGCTCCCCGGCCGTATCGGTCATTGGCCACGCTCCTCGGTTCGGCCGCGGCACCAGGCTAGCCCCAGCCAACACCGATCCCCATGGCCGGTGCCGGGAGGCGGTCAGGGGAGCCGCCGGCACGCCGCTTCGGACCTCAGCCTGTTCCGGCCGCCCGGTTGCTAGCGTCGTAAGGGTGCAGGAACCGATCGCCTCGCGGCCCTACATGCCCGGCTACGGGACGCTGCCCGCCACCGAGGGGACGGGGCTGCTGCCGTGGTCCTGGGTGGTCGAGCGGCTGACCCTCGCGCATGACTTCTGGCTTGCCACGGTGACCCCGCAGGGCGCGCCGCACCTGATGCCGGTCTGGGCGGTGTGGCACTCCGGCCGGCTGTGGTTCTCCAGCGCGAACAGGTCCCGCAAGGCGCGGAACCTGAGCGCCGACGCCCGCTGCACCCTGTCCACGGACAACCCGCAGGAACCGGTGGTCGTGCACGGCCGGGCCGAGCGGATCACCAGCCCGGAGGAATTGGCGGCCATGCTGGCCGCGGAGAACGCCAAGTACCAGACCAGCTACGGCCCGGAGATGGTGGATCCCGCGCTGAACAGCGTCTACGCGCTGCGTCTTGAGTGGGTGTTCGCCCTGGACGCCAGCGACTTCGCCGGCTCCCCGACCCGGTTCACTTTCGGCCCGGACGCGTCCGGTTGACGGGCCCGGTCGGCCGGCCACCAGTAGGGCGCGCTGGAGATGCCCCGGGCGTACCCGGGCCGGGCCGACTCGGCCATCGTTCCCGGCGCAATGAGCCGGTGACTTTGCTGGAGCCGGCTCAGGGCCAGCAGTTGCTCGATGGGCTGCTGGACGGGCTGCGGAGCGGGCTGGGCTCGCCAGCGCCGCGCGCAGGCGACCGCGACGCACATGACCCCAAGCGGGACGACGACGAACACGGACGCGGCGAAGATGCCGTTCGACCGGCTGTACACGCCGAAACCGAGCGCGGTCGGCACGAAGGTCGCGTACCCGATGGTGCTCACCACGGATGAGGCACCGGCCCGGACCGTCGAGGGCATGGCGTCGTGCAGGTAGCGCGTCAGCGCGATGTTGAGAACGGTGACGCCGAAGATCGTGGCAACCTGGGCGCCGACCACCACCCGCGGGTCCTGCACGAACAGCCCGAACGCGATCACCAGCGTGCCAAGCCCGGCGATCAGCACTGTGCGGCCGCCCCGAAGCCAGTTGGCGAGCGCGCCACCGCCCCAGGCGCCGGAGTACATCAGCGCGCAACTGGGGCCGTACCAGAGCACGGGCAGGGCCAGCCCGAGATACCAGAGTTGGTAGAACTCGATGAGCAGGCGCATCACCACACAGTTGGCCACCAGGGCCAGCACGATCCAGCCAACCCTGCCCTCGGTCGCACCGCGTACTATCCGGCCCAGATGCGCGGCCAGGTGCAGCCGCGGCGCGGTGCGGTGCAGGCTTGGCTCGCGGAACCGGGACAGGGTGAAAAACGCGCAGCAGGTGAACGGGACTGTGAGGAAGTACTCGACCCGCAGGCTGAAGTAGTGGGCGACGACGGCGCTGAGCAGCGCGCTGGTGATGAACGCCGTGGCCTCGAACATCTGCACCCGGCCGTAGCAGCGCTCAAAGCCCTCGGCCGAACCTGTTTCCTCGAGCACCACGTCGTAGACGGCCGAATCGTAGGTCCCGGCGTACGCGGCGTAGAACAGGCCCCAGACCGAGATCCCGGTGGCGTACAGGGCCAGGCCGTGGCTGAAGCCGCAGACCACGGAACTGCCGATCAGCGCCCAGGTGGCGATGTAGAGCACGCCCTTGCGGCTCCACCGGTCGGCGAGCAGGCCGAGCGGGATGTTGGCCGTCATCATGACCACGATGTAGACGAGCGTGGCGATCGTGATGAGGTAGTCGTTCAGGCC
>Ga0207693_10004679_pt1 | contig 11532 bp, 14 predicted proteins | sample LARL81metaG_FD_184347 | JGI IMG/M metagenome (GOLD analysis project Ga0207693, IMG submission 184347) | Corn, switchgrass and miscanthus rhizosphere microbial communities from Kellogg Biological Station, Michigan, USA - LAR L8-1 metaG... | ecosystem: Host-associated > Plants > Roots >...
ACAACTGCTGCCCGAGTTGGACGGCGCGCGCGGCATACTGCAAAACCTGGAGCGTTTCGGGCCCCGTGGGTTCGTCGAAAAACCAGCCGCAGCTGGTGTACATCAGCATCAGGTGGCGCTGCATCTCCATCAATCGAAGAACGTGCACCGACTGCTCATGCGTGAGCTGGTGCTTTGTATGCCGTGCAAGGAAGTGTTCCACCGAAACGGCAGATCGGTCCAAAACTATATCGACATATTCGTCGCGTGCCAGCCAAGGGTCATTAAGAAGTTTCCTGGCTTCGGACAAGTAATCGGTAGCCAATTCATCACGCAGCCAGTTGAGTGCCTCTCGCAGAGGTCCGCGCCATTGCTGATTCCATTGCGAATGGCCGCCGGAGTTGCATCCGCAATTGTCTTCCCACCGGGAAACGCCGTGCACGCAACTCCAGGCCGTCCTTTCCTTGATGCGGACTTCGTGTGTCGGCGGGTGCTGGGCAAGGTATTCGCCGTAATTCGTAAGTCGCGCCAGTTTGTTCTCTTCGATATATTGCAGCGCGTAAGCAAGTGCCATGTCGCCATGGGCGTGGTGGTGGCCGTAGGTTTCGCCATCGGTTGCGATGTGCATGAGTTGCGCGGAATCGCCATCAGGATCGAAGCGGCTGAGTAGACGCCGGGCAAAATTCTCCCCGTTGTAGAGCAAGCGTTCGAAAGCGACAGCCGTTGCCAGCGCGCCGTCATAAAAGAAAAGACCGATCGAGCGCCCGGAGGGCAGGTTGCAAGCATAAGCGCGTCGCGAATCGATCCCGTATTCCAGATCAATCCACGGCGAAGCTTTTCCCGTACGGAGTTGTCCCGCCTGGCTCGGCGCAAGAATTGTGAACTTGATGCCTTCTCCGCTCAGAATCTCCAGCGTCTCCGTATCCACGGCAGTTTCGGGCAGCCACATGCCCTCGGGGTCGCGCTGAAAACGTAGTCGAAAATCTTTGATGCCCCACAGAATCTGTGTGCGTTTGTCGCGCGAATTCGCCAGCGGCAGGATGATGTGGTTGTATGCCTGCGCCAGTGCCGCGCCGTGTCCGGAGAAGAGCTTTAGACTCTCCCGATCGCCATCGAGAATGCGCTGGTAGCCGTCGGGTTCATGCTCTTCCATCCACGAGAGCAGGGTCGGCCCGAAATTGAAACTGATTCGCGCGTAGTTATTTACGATCTTTGCGATCTTCGATTGAGAATCGAGAATCCGCGAAGCGCCATTGGGGAGATAGCACTCGCGGGCAATGCGCTCATTCCAGTCGTGATGGGGACTGGCGGAATCCTGAGCTTCGACAGCTTCCAACCAGGGGTTTTCTCGCGGTGGCTGATAAAAATGACAATGAATGCAGGCAAAACACTCCATCTACTCCACTCCAACGCTCGAATACGAGCTGCTCAGTTCTGCGGTTTATGACGGACATACGTTCTCCACACTGCGCGCCAGCCATGGATGAACGTAAAGATATCGTGCAGAACCTGAGTTGGGAAGAGGAATTAATGGTTCGCGAGGATCGAAAAAAAGATTGAATGTGGGAGAGGATTACCCCCGGTCCGTGAGGTGAACAGTATGGCGAAGCGCGACTGCTCACTGTCCTTCACGCGAATACCGGACTCGCGCCGGACTTACTGCCCGAACGCATGACTGCCGAAGTGAACACCCTTGTCGGCTCGACCCCGCAGCACGACGACATCACCGCATGCTGATCAGGGTGGCATAATCCCCTTCTACTGTCGCTCCCACAAATTGTGAATCCTAGATATATGTATATACATCTAGTGTGATATGTCAAAGGAGACCGTTCTAAGACTCGGCTGTGCCTGTGCCACACTTCGCCGCGCCTCGCGAGCTCTTACCCAAACGTATGAGCAGGAGATGCGGAATTATGGACTGCGGGCATCGCAGTTCACAATCCTGCAGGTGCTCTCGCGTGCGGGCGAAATCACGCAAGGCACTCTTGGCGAAGTGCTCGCCATGGACAGCACGACTCTGACCCGCACATTGAAGGTCATGGCCCGCAGCGGATGGATCGCACAACGAGCTGGCAAAGATCGGCGCGAACGCCTGGTACGGCTCTCCAACGGTGGTAGGAAGAAGATGCGCCAGGCACTGCCCGCGTGGAACAAATCTCAGCAGGATTTGCGCAACAAGTTGGGCACGAACAATTGGGCACAACTCGAAACACTTCTCAACCAAATCGTGGACATTACAACCAGATAGGAGATTTATGACACATTCGAACTACGCCAAACTTACCGCGAGCTTATTGGTAGTGTGGTTTGCGGTTTCATTTCTTGCTTCAGCCAAAGGTCTTTTTCAAGGCAGCCCGACGGCGCCGCCGCTTGCGCTTCTGATCGCAGTACTGCTCCCCATCGGGTTGTTCTTTGCGTGGTTCTACGCTTCCACGGGGTTCCGAGAGTTCGTGCTGAACCTCGACTTGAAGGCGCTCACGGTTGTGCAGTCGTGGCGCATCCTGGGCTTCGGGTTTCTCGCCCTGTATGCCTATGGAATTCTTCCGGCGTCGTTTGCGCTGCCTGCAGGTTTGGGCGATATGGCGATTGGCATTACGGCGCCGCTCATTGCTTTACGGTTCAGCGATTCGCGTTATCGAAAACTGTTTCTGCTATGGAACGTGCTCGGAATCGCAGACCTCCTAATTGCGGTAAGCATGGGTGCGGCAAGTCGTGGATTGCATCCGTCCACCGCGCCAATGGCCATGTTGCCGCTGAGCCTGATCCCAACATTCGCGGTGCCGCTACTCGCCCTCGTGCACTTGATCTCGATCGCACAGGCGCGGCGGTGGCCGGCCCGTGGTGCGGTGCGGGTCTCGGACAGGACAACGTCAGTGGTGGCGTGAAGCTTGTAACTAACCTTCGGAACGGGCGCCTCATTCGGGTGGTGCCAACAAAGACCGAAGCCGAGGTGGGGAACCCGGCTGCAAGCGCCGCGTATGTGACGAGTGAACGCCCGTTTCTGGGTTCCCCCCACCCTTCGAAACCCGCGAAGGGTGGGGCAGCCTCCGCTATAGTGGTGTATTGAACGAAAGAAGCTGCAGAAAAGGGCAGCCCGCCGTGGGGCAGTCTCGCTGAGTAAGAGCAGGAAAGAAAAATGAACAACGAATGGCGTCGACTGATCGAGGTACGAAACGAGTATCACGCGATACTCAGCGAAATGCTCGCGTCCAACCGGGGCAAACTGGTGGAGTGTGCGAACGAATCATTGCGCAGTCCCAGCGAACGCTACATAGCCCTCTCGCTAGCAGAATCGTTCACTCCGGATGAGCTAAAGAGTATGTTCGGAACTCTAGTTTTTACAGCCAACTGGGCACATCCACATACCCAAACCGCACGCGAATTGGTGCTTAAAATCCCACGCCAGTGGGTGCTTGATCATATTGAGCCAGTGATGGAGCCGATTTTGGCTACCGACGATCCCGATGAATTCCGACGGATGCTGGAGCTTGCCCGTTACTTGATCACGCACTCCTATCCAAGCTTTGCCAACGTGCAGTAAACCACACAAACTCGGAAATTCGCGAGGCTGGCCACGATTTCTTGCAAGGAGCGCCAGAATGAGCTGGACATGGCCGGGGTGCACCTCTCCCTGGGTTTGGAAGAAGCATGAGCCGTCCGGCGACATCAAGAACGCGAGTTCTCGTCGTTTTCCTCTTGCACCCACAGCCTCAACTAGGCCAACATCCTCCCAGTGGCTACCCGCACCCAACCACGTCCTGACAATGAGATTTCGCCATCGGCAGCCAAGCTGCGCCTGCTGAAGCGTCTGCGGTGTACCTTGAAGTATGAAAAGCTGGCGTGGGCATCCGGCGCAACGCTGGTCGCTGGGGTAGATGAAGTTGGCCGCGGATCGCTGTTTGGGCCGGTGGTCGCGGCAGCGGTTGTTCTCGAATCCAACTACCGCATTCGCGGGCTGCGCGATTCCAAGCTGCTTCCGGCCGAGCGCCGGGAAATTCTGGCAGAACGCATTCGTGAGCACGCGATTGCGTGGTCGATAGCAGCGGTGGACGTAGCGCGCATCGACCAGATCAATATCTATCATGCATCGAAGTTGGCAATGCACGAGGCGGTGAAGATGCTGAATCCCGCGCCCGACCACCTCCTGATCGACGCCATGAAGCTCAATTGCGATGTGCCGCAGCGCGCCATCATTCACGGAGACGCGCTCTCTGCGTCCATAGCGGCGGCGTCGATTCTGGCAAAAGTCGAACGCGACAAGATGATCAGCGCCTGGGACCCGGTCTTTCCGGTCTATGGGCTTGCGTCGAATAAGGGATACAGCACGCCCAAGCATCTCGCGGCCCTGCGCGAGCACGGACCTTCGCCGTTGCACCGGCAGTCGTTTGCTCCGGTGTGGCAAGCTCCCGTGCCGCAGGAAGTTCTGCAATTCATGCTGCAGAGCGACGAAGCACAAGAGGAGCAGGCGGCCGCGGTCTAGGCCCCTCGCATGCCGTTACGCGTGTGCTGCGCTGCTCGACGGCTCCCCTTCTGACGCCAGTAGCTTTCGCCGGATGTGGTGGGCGACTTCTTCAATCTTCCTGACACGCTCTGCCGCTTGCTCTTTCAAGGTTGCTTCCTGCAAGGCGATTCCAACCGACAGCAGCAATGCGGTGACATCGTCTTTCAGCTCCGCCCGCAGAATAGAGCACGCATTCTGGCGAGCAAGATGGGTTTCGCGGTTGCGGTGTTCCAATGCGGCTCGCACGACTCGAACCACGCGGTCCACAGCGCTGATCGCGAAGTTCACCGTAACCGGCACCGTGCTCCCAAGGTGCTGGAAGAGGAAATCCGCCTTCGCCGGCGCTGCTTCGCAGATCCATTGGTCGAGCAACACAGCGGAGAACGTTCCCGACTGCAGTTCTTCGCAGCCTCGTTCCAGGTTTGAAACGATTCGCACCGGCTACTCAAAGGCGTGTTCGATGGCCTTGGCACAATCTTGAGCTCTTTCGGATGACCAGATGAGGAGAATCATGCGATGCAATATCGCAAGCGAAAGGCCAAAGAGTCTGGATTGAAAACGAAGCAGTTATTGCACGTCGTCGATGCGGTCGGTTTCAGATCGGTACTGCGATTCCCGATCTGGTTAAAGCTCCGCGCCGTACTCTTTCAGTTTTCGATATAAGGTCGTTTTACCAATGCCGAGCATTTTGGCGGCTGTGAGCTTGTCCCCGTTCAGGTGGGCGATAGCGCCGAGAATGGTTCGCTTCTCAACTTCTGCGATGGGAAGAATCCTGGCGTCTGCTTTGAGGTCAGTGAGATGGATAGGAGCACCGGTGATGGCGCTGGGGAGATCGACAATGTGAATCACCGGGCCGGAACCGATGGCGCAGCAGCGCTCCAGGCAATTCTCCAGTTCGCGAACATTTCCCGGCCAGTCGTAGTCCAAGAGCGCCTTCATAGCGTCGTCACTGAGTTCTACCGGGCGGCTGCTGGACTGCGAGACTCGCTCAAGAAATGCGGTAGCCAGCAGCGGAATGTCCTGACGGCGCTCGCGAAGTGGTGGAATCCGGACGCTCAAAACGTTCAAGCGAAAGTATAAGTCTCTACGAAACGCGCCTTGTGCCACCGCGTGCTCCAGGTCACGGTTGGTAGCGGCCAGAATACGGACATTGATGGACACGCGTTTGGTGCTTCCAACCGGGCGAATCTCCTTCTCCTGAATCGCGCGCAACATCTTTGCCTGCAGGTCGACCGGAAGCTCGCCTATTTCGTCGAGAAACACGGTTCCACCTTCGGCAATCGCCAGCAACCCTTCCTTTGACTGCACGGCTCCGGTAAAGGCGCCCTTCACATATCCAAGGAGCTCGCTTTCAATCAACGTTGGAACCAAAGATCCGCAATCGACCGGGATGAACGGCTTGTCGCGGAATGGGCCTGAATAGTGGATCGCGCGCGCGACCATCTCCTTGCCAGTGCCACTCTCGCCGAGGATCAGCACCGGGTGAACGCTGTGCGCAGCTTTGGCAATAATGCGGTAGAGCTTGTCCATCTCCGGCGCGCGCCCGATGATGTTGCCGAAGCCCTGCTTGGATTTCAGCTTTTCTCGCAGCATGCGATTTTCAGTCTTCAGCCGCAGGTGCGAGGAAACGCGCTCGAGCAACAGTCTTAACTGCTCCATGGAGAATGGCTTGGTTACATAGTCGTACGCGCCGGACTTCATTGCCTGGACCGCCGTTTCCAAGCTGCCATTGCCGGTGACCACAACAACTTCCATCTCCGGGCGGTGCGCTTTCAATGCCCGGAGAACGTCCAGTCCCGCGAACCCGTGCAATTTCAGGTCGAGGAGAATCACGTCGACGTTCTGGCCGTCGATCATGCGCAGCGCCTGCTCTCCAGATTCGGCTGCGGTAGTGCGATAGCCGAGAGAAGCTGCCACTTCGCGGCAGGCCTCACGTACAGTACGCTCATCGTCAACGACAAGAAGATTAAGTAAGGCGGGCGTACTTATGGGTTGCGGGGCGGGGAAGGCGAAGGCACTCGGAGCAATGGCTGCGGTCATAAATGTGCACCTTTATAGTTCTGACGCTGAATTCTGTGAGTGGCTCGCGAAAATCGAAGCTGGGTCCAGTTCGATTTCTGGTAAACGGACGATCATGCGTGTCCCTTTGCCAAGCTCTGTTTCCACGCAGATCATGCCGCCGGCGTCGTCAACGATCTTGCGGACTGTTGCCAGTCCCATTCCGGTTCCACGCCCGTACGCTTTGGTGGTGAAGAACGGTTCGAAAATTCGCGATGCAGTTTTGGCGTCCATACCTTGGCCGCTGTCACTGACGCTGAGTTCCACGATGCGACGACCCGGGGCGGCGCCGTCACACTCGCGAGACTTGGTTGCGATTGTGATGACTCCGCCGTTCGACATAGCGTCGCGGGCATTCAGGACTAAATTGAAAACGACCTGCTCGGTTTGGGCGAGACTGATTCCAACAGCTCCCTCTGATTCGTCCAAGGTGGTTAATACTGGTAGGTTCTCTCCTACAAGGTGCTGCAGCAAGGGGCACAAGTCGGTGATCGCGCAGTTGAGGTGCACTCTGCGGGCGCGTCCGCGTCTTCGCGGCCGATAGTCATTAGCTGGCGAATGAGCCGCGCGCCTTGCTCGGCTGCACTGCGAATTTCATCGATCTTTTGCCCTATTGGGTTGGACGGCGCGAACTTGGTGTGCAGAAGATCGCAGTAGAGCAGGATTCCGGTCAGCAGGTTATTGAAGTCGTGCGCAATGCCGCCGACCATTCGCCCCACGAGCGCGAGATGCTGAGAGCCGGGAATAACCGTTTCGCCCCTCGGCAACAGTAAGGACAGCCGCCGATCATCCGCCTGGAAGTCAACTGTCTGCCACTGCACGAGCGATTTGCCGCTTTTGGGAATGCTGGTTACACCCCCGCACAATTCGATGAAGCGAGCATTGGCGTAGAGAACGGCCGAGTCTTCGCAGATGGCAAGTGGTTCGGGCAAACTGCTCAACGCCTCTTTGAACACGGAGGCATCGAGCGGTTGCTGTGGGGTGACGTCTCCGACGCGCTGGAATTTGAGTAAAGCTGTGCTCATTGGGTTTGGGGGAGGGCGCGATAACGTTTCAAACTCGGAAACGTGCTCCCTATATGGGAATTGTAGGGAGGGGAGTTGTTCCTGGTTAGGACGCTTGACGTTGCCGGTTGTGACGGATGAACATCCGCTTAGGACAACAGCTGTGGAATTTACAAGAACTGTGGAATCTTCCGGACGAGGTCAACTGGTTCGGGACGATCGGTGTAGTCGGGGTTCGCGGAGGCGTAGGCGATGATGCTACGAGAGCCGAGCTGTTCACCAGTCGGATCCGTCGGTAGCTCAATTTCGTTTGCGGTTCTCCTTTGTGCACCTTCGTGTCCTTGGCGATTATTGCCTTTGTCGCAGAGTATGAAAGTTGCGGGAATTGGCAGCTCCCAACTCTCATCTCCGTTCACGAACGGCAGTTTCACGAAAACTCGGCGATACACATCCTGCTGATAATCGGGCACTCGATAGACCAGTCCAAACTGCCGCGCGATCCGGTTCCCAGCATCGCTCAAAAGAGGGAAGCGCAGCTTGTGCTGGTCGGCCATGAGATACGAGTGGTGAACCGTTTGTGGTGAAATGGCGACCAGCGATGCACCGAGTTGTTCAAGTTCGGGAACGATAGCGTTCATCGCCTCCATCTGGCCGACGCAAAACGGGCACCATCGTCCGCGGATGAAGCAGATCACGAGCGGGCCTTTTTCCAGCAGATCAGCCGAGCGGACGATCTTCCCGTTATGATCCGGGAGTTCGAAGGCCGGAGCCTCGGCTCCGCGTTGCGGCGTCCGATCCGCAATGCCGGATGCTTTCAGCTCATCGACGACTCGTGCGTGGATCAGTTGAATCTCGGCGGGAACGTATTGAGCGATAAGCTCTTTTCGATCCGCATAGATTTCGTACAGTCGCCGCGTCTCCAGTCCCGGAGCTGACTCCTCTAGAGAACGCCACTTCATAGAAACGAAACCTCGCAGTCGATCAGTCGCCAGCGTATACGACTGCATTAACGGCTAGAAATCTAAACTTGCCGTCAGGATATTGATCGAACCAAATCTGCCCCTCTGCAACGGTGAACCCGCGCCAGCCAACACGCCCGACACAATCGATCGATTGGCGGAGAAGCATCGCCCGCAGGCTACTCGGAAAGACTTCAGCGTACTGAGCAGCAAGGTCCTTCTCGCTATGGATCTTTAGTTTGCGACCGCGAAAGGATACGCTTAGAGGATAATTTGCCATCGCGGCGAGATGTTGCTTATCGTTTTGGCGTAAGGCATCCTGAAAGTCTTGCCAAAAAATCCGGACATCTCGGACGGTCTCGGGCCTTTCTTCTTTGAAAATCCGCCCGTCGCACCTTCGAAAGGACTTCCCGCTCGATTGTGCATTCAAGCCCGAAACAAACGACACAGCCACCAATACTGCGGTGATCGCGCGGATTGTCATGATGTTCACAATATATGCAGCATATGCAGCGACGCTACCCTAGCTTCATCCCGGCCAGCTTGCGCATCATGTTGCCTTTGCCCATCTGCTTGAACATCTTGCGCATTTGCGCGTACTGCCGGAGCAGGTGATTCACTTCCTGCACCGTGGTCCCCGATCCGCGGGCGATGCGTTTGCGGCGGCTGCCGTTGATCACGTCGTGATGATGGCGCTCGTGGTTGGTCATCGAATTGATGATCGCTTCCACTCGATTGATCTGCTTCTCGTCAACTTTATCAGCGTGCTTCTGCAGTCCGGCGAATGGGCCGATGCTGGGCAACATTCCCATAAGGCTCTGTAGCGAACCCATCTTTCGCACCTGCCGCAGCTGCTCGCGGAAATCCTCCAGAGAAAATCCGTCTCCGGAAAATGCGCGGGCAGCCATGTCATTGGCTTTCTTCTTATCGACCGTCTGCTCGGCGCGTTCAATGAGCGAAAGAATGTCGCCCATGCCGAGAATGCGCGAAACAATGCGGTCGGGATGGAACGGTTCCAGCGCGTCGTATTTTTCGCCGACGCCGATAAACTTGATCGGAGCCCCGGTAACCTGTCGTATCGAAAGGGCTGCGCCGCCCCGAGCATCACCGTCCATCTTGGTGAGCACCACACCGGTGAGCGTGAGCTTCTTGTGGAACTCATCGGCTGAGCGGACTGCATCCTGTCCGGTCATGGCGTCGGCGACGAACAGAATTTCCGAAGGATTCAGCATCTTCTTCAGAGACTGCATTTCATCCATCAGCTGATCGTCGATGTGCAGACGTCCGGCGGTGTCGACGATGAGTACGTCACAACCAGTGTTGACAGCTTCGCGGCGGGCTTCTTTCGCTAACCGCTCTACTGTTGCGGTGTTGGCTTCGGTGACGTCGCCGTGATAGATCTGCGCCTTGATTGCCTGCGCGACAACCTTCAACTGTTCGCGCGCCGCGGGACGATACACGTCCACCGAAACCAGCAGCGGGCGGTGTCCGCCGTTCTTGAACCAGTGCGCCAGCTTGCCTGATGTAGTGGTTTTGCCGGAACCTTGCAGACCCGCCATGAGCACGACTGTGGGCGGCTGCGAGGCGAACTTCATCCGCGCTGTGTCTTTGCCGAGGATTTCGACAAGCTCGTCGCGGACGATTTTGATGACCTGTTCGCCCGGGGAGAGCGCGCTCAGCACCTGCTGGCCGACAGCTTTCGCCTGCACCTGGTCGATGAACTGCTTTACGACTTTGAAGTTGACGTCGGCTTCGAGGAGCGCCAGGCGCAGCTCGCGCAAGGTCTCCTGAATGTTTTCGTCGGTGAGGACCGCCTGCCCGCGCAGGGATTTGAAGGTCCGTTGCAGCCGTTCCTGAAGGTTCTCAAACATAAGCAGAGGCTATTTTAGCAGTGCGGAGAGCGAAGGCAGATTGAGGCGCAGGACAGTCCGAGTTCGGTTTCTCGCCACTTTCTTTTAGCCTCGCTATTTTGGCGCATAATAGGCTGACGCCCGGCATTAAGAAGAATGGCGAGCCAGATTTTGTGTGGGGCATCTTCGTAGCTGGTCTCATTATTCTTCGCATCCGGATTCGGTGCCATCTGGTTGCTCGTCCTCATGGGTTGGAATCCGCTGTTACGCGGCGTCTATCTTTATGCGGCTATTGCAATTGCCTACAGCGTCGGTCTAATGGCTGTTGTGGCGATTTTTCGGTGGGCCAAAAATCCCAGTAGACAAATTTCCAAGGTGAGTGATAACGCCTGGTTTCGTAAACCGTCCAGACCGATCTCCCAGCTTGGCTTTCCCTGTCATGGGATTACTTCCTGTTTCCTCGTCATCTGTACACAATCGGAATTTGTGGCTTCCTTGAGCACACGATCAGTGTGCTGGTTCTAGGAGAATCTTTTGCACACGCCAGTTTAGGAGTTCGCCGACATACAATTCATTCTCAGAAGGACAAGCAATCTCGTGAATCCATCCGAATTGGCCCAACTGCTTTCCTGATTTCCCGAACATGCCAAGAACCTTTCCGTCTAGGCTCAGCTTGTAGATTCTCCCCGGAAATGCATCGGAACTGAACAGCACTTGATGTGGCGGCGGGGTAATGCAAATCGCCCAAGGAGAGCCTGGCGTTCTCGAACCAGATGGATGGTCTGTTTTGTTGCCGATCGCGGGTCTTGCATCTGATGGGACCGGAACATCGATAATGATCTGGCGTAGGAATTTCCCTTCGCGGTCGAATACCTGAATGCGATGATTTCCGCGGTCCGCTACATAGACATTGTCCTGCGCATCAAGAGCAATGCTGTGCGGGGTGTCGAATTGACCTGGCTTGTTCCCTGGTTCGCCCCAAGATTTCAGCCAGTTCCCATCTTTATCTACTTTGGCAATTCTTGAATTGATATAACCGTCACTGATATAAGTGTTGCCTGCGGAATCCCAAGCCACATCCGTCACCTGTCTGAATAGTCCATTTTCGGGCGGCAGAGGAGGTTGGACTTCTTTCAGCGGCCCAGTCCCATCATCCGACGCTTCCTGCTTGCGACCGA
>Ga0207693_10004680_pt1 | contig 11532 bp, 13 predicted proteins | sample LARL81metaG_FD_184347 | JGI IMG/M metagenome (GOLD analysis project Ga0207693, IMG submission 184347) | Corn, switchgrass and miscanthus rhizosphere microbial communities from Kellogg Biological Station, Michigan, USA - LAR L8-1 metaG... | ecosystem: Host-associated > Plants > Roots >...
CCTGCCGCGCGACCTCTACGACGAGCGCCGCCTCGCCAACCAGCGGGACTTCTTCTACGTGAACCCGACGGGCAAGTTCGTCCTCGGCGGGCCGATGGGCGATACCGGCCTGACCGGCCGGAAGATCATCGTCGACACCTACGGCGGCGCCGCGCGCCACGGCGGCGGCGCGTTCTCCGGCAAGGACCCGACGAAGGTCGACCGCTCCGCCGCGTATGCGGCCCGCTACGTCGCGAAGAACATCGTCGCCGCCGGCCTCGCCGACCGTGCCGAGGTCAACGTCGCGTACGCGATCGGCGTCGCGCACCCCGTCTCCATCGCGGTGCGCACCTTCGAGACCGAGCACATCCCGGTCGACCGGATCGAGGAGCTCGTGAAGGAGCACTTCGACCTGCGGCCGGGCGCGATCCTCCGCGACCTCGACCTGCGGCGGCCGATCTTCAAGAAGACGGCCGCGTACGGCCACTTCGGCCGCGACGACCGCGACTTCACCTGGGAGCGCACCGATAAAGCGGACGCGCTGCGCGCGGCCGCTGCTGCAGGCGTGACTGCCGTCGCGCCTGCATAGAGGTACGCCGGTCTGTGCTGTGCGGCCGGTGGCGCTCCGCGTCCCCCGGCCGCATCACGTCGGCCGCAAGCGTCGTCCTTAGCCGGCGTACCCATGTCGTGCGACCTAGTCAGGTCGCACGAATAGTCCGGCCGCGGCCTTCTCGCTGATCGCGCGCTCGGAGCCGTTCAGCTTGACCGTCAACTGGTCGGCGGCCGGCTGGGACTCGCTGACCACGAGCTCACGGCCTGGGACGAGATCCTGGTCGTAGAACCAGTGGAGGAGGTCGCCGTCGTGCTCGGCGAGCCGGACGATCGTCGCGCGCGTCCCCGCCTTCAGGTCGGAGAGCGGCGCGAGCTCCCGGTTCTCCTCCTGCTCGAACACCGTGTCGACGGGCCAGCCGTGCGGGCAGCGCTGCGGCTGGCCGAGCTTGGCGTCGATCCGGTCGATCATGTCGTCGTCGAAGGTGTCCCCGAGCCGGTCGGCGTGGACGTGCGCCTCCGCCGGCGTATACCCCATGAAGTCCGTCAGGAGCCGCTCGATCAGCCGGTGCTTGCGCACGACCTTCTCCGCGCGAACGCGCCCGGACGGGGTCAGCAGCGCCTCCTTGTGCTCGCCGCGCTCGATCAGCCCTTCGGCCTCGAGCCGCTTCAGCATCTCGCCCGCGGACGCGCGGGAGACGCCGAGCATCTCCGCGACCCGCGACGCGAGCGTGGGCGATCCGCCCGTGTGGGGGCGGTACTCCCCGATCGGGAACGCCAGGAAGTAGATCGTCTCGAGGTATTCGTCGACTGAGTGACGCTCGGCCATCGCTCACCATGATAGGAGCGAGGCTCGTGTAAGGTGCGCCTTACAACATGAGCACCGCAGAGATACTCGGGCTCGGCGCGATCGCCGGCTTCACGATCTTCCTCGGCCTACCCATCGGCCGAATGCAGAACGTTCGGGCGTCGACCAAGGCGTTCCTGGCCGCGATCGCCACGGGCGTGCTCATCTTCTTGCTCTGGGACGTTCTCGCCGCGGCGGTCGAGCCGGTGGAGACGGCGCTCACGGAGGGCCACGACGGCCGCTTCGCCTGGCTGGCGTTCCTGCTGACCGCCGGCTTCACGGTCGGCCTGATGAGCCTCGTCTACTACGACGTCTGGATGAAGCGCCGGCGCCGGCGCGCGTTCCTCGGCCCGGGCGCGGCCTCGACGGCCGAATACGAGCGCGACGACTGGTTCACGGGCCTCTCACCGGCGCGGTGGCTGGCGATCTTCATCGCGACCGGGATCGGCCTCCACAACTTCTCCGAGGGGCTTGCCATCGGCCAGTCTGCAGCGTCCGGCGAGATCCAGCTCGCGATCGTCCTGATCATCGGCTTCGGCCTCCACAACGCGACCGAGGGGCTCGGGATCTGCGCCCCGCTCGCGGGCGACGAGGAGCGGCCCAGCTGGGCCTTCCTCGCCGTGCTCGGCCTCATCGGCGGCGGGCCGACCTTCCTGGGCACGGCGCTCGGCCAGGCGTGGGTCAGCGACGCCGTCTCGATCGTCTTCCTCGCGCTGGCGGCCGGCTCGATCCTCTACGTGGTGCTCGAGCTCGTGAACGTCTGCCGCGCCCTCGCGCCGAAGACGCTGATGACGTGGGGGATCCTGCTCGGCCTGTTCCTAGGCTTCGCGACAGACTTCATTCTCGTCGCCGCAGGCGCCTAACCGCGCGAACGCTGCGCGTCCCCGACCGCATCAGGTCGGCCTCCGGCTAGTGCGGCTCTGCCTGCACTAGCCTCCGGCCTCTTTGCGATCTGCTCGCACGACGGCTAGATCTTTGAACGTCCAGTACGGCGTCGCGTCGAAGCCCGCCGCCTCCAGCCATTCGAGCTGGTCGCCGAGGCGGTCGGGGAGGTCCATGACCCAGTCGATCTCGATCTGCTGGTCGGCCTCGTTCTCGGGGACGACGACGTCGGCCAGGACGAAGCGCCCGCCCGGGTGCAGCGCGGCGTGGATCCGGCCGAAGAGGTCGCGCTTCCCGGCGCCGTCGAGGTGGTGGACCGCGAGTGCCGAGAACACGAGCTCGAACGGCCCTGGTGGCAGTGGAGCCTCGAGCCTGCTCAGTCGGATGTCGGCCTCCGGGTACGTCTCGCGGGCCCGCTCGAGCATCTTCGGGCTCGAGTCGATCGCGGTCAGTCGCGCCTGCGGGTGGTGCGCGAGCACGCGGCGGGTCGTCTCGCCGGTGCCGATGCCGAGCTCGAGGATCGCATGCGCGTCCACGCCGGCGGCCGCTTTCGCGGCCTGCTCCTGCAGCTCGCAGTATCCGGGGATCTCGTCGCGGATCTCCCCGTACCGGTCGGGATCCCACACGTCCTCCGTCACGGTCTGACCATACGCTCCAGCAGTGACTCGCTTCGCCTCGGTCTATCCGCTCGTGACGGCGCGCGCCGTTGCGCGTGAGTTCACGTACACGGTTCCCGACGAGGTCGAGCCGGGGGCGGTGGTGGAGGTGCGCTTCGGGAACGCGAGGCGTCGCGGCGTCGTCACGGCGGTCGACGTCGAGCCGCCGGGCGGGGTGGAGGCGGCGCCGGTCGAGCGGGTGCTCGAAGAGCTCCCGGGGCGTCTCGTCGAGCTCGCACTCTGGGTCGCGGACTACTACGGCTCCACGCCCGCACGCGCGCTCGCGCTCGTCGCTCCGGTGCGGCGACGTCCCCGGGGCGAGCGGCCGCGCCCCGCGGTTCGGGAGGCGCTGCCCGGCGAGGCGCCGCCGGACAGCCTGAGCGCCTCGCAGGAAACCGCGGTCGCCCGGATCACGGACGCGATGGAGAGCGGCGGCGGGTCGTTCCTGCTCCACGGTGCGACCGGGAGTGGCAAGACCGAGGTCTATCTCCGTGCGTGCGCGGCGGCGCTCGAACGCGGACGCGGCGCGATCGTGCTCGTCCCCGAGATCGCCCTGACACCGCAGACGGTCGGCCGGTTCGAGGCCCGCTTCGGCGACCGGATCGCGATCCTGCATTCCGGGCTCACGGAGGCGGAGCGCCGCGACGAGCGGGAGCGAATCGCGCGCGGCGACGCTCCGATCGCCGTCGGCGCGCGCTCGGCGGTGTTCGCGCCGGTGCCAAAGCTCGGCGTGATCTGCGTGGACGAGGAGCACGACGCGTCGTACAAGCAGGAGTCCGACCCGCGGTACGACGCGCGCACCGTGGCGGCGAAGCGCGCGTCGCTCGACGGCGCCGTCGCCGTGTTCGGGAGCGCCACGCCGCGGCCGGAGAGCTGGGGGACGCTGGAGCGACTGGAGCTCGGCGGCCGGCTCGCGGGCCCCCTGCCGACCGTGCGGGTCGTCGATCTCCGCCGCGAGGCGGGGTATCCGCTCTCGGCGCCACTGCTCGCCGAGCTGGGGGCCATCGCCGAGTCGGGTGGCAAGGCGATCCTGCTCCTCAACCGCCGCGGGGTCGCGCCGGCGCTCCACTGTCGCGCGTGCGGCGTCACCGTCCGCTGCGGGAACTGCGACGTGTCGCTCGTCCTCCACGGAGACGGCGTTCTGCGCTGTCACCACTGCGGTCACGTGGAGCCCGCCGGAAGCACCTGTCCCACGTGCGGCTCGGGCGAGCTCGCGCGGCTCGGCGCGGGCACGCAGCGCCTCGAGCGGGAGCTCGCCGACAAGGTGCCGGAGCTGGAGCTGATCCGCCTCGACGCGGACTCCGCCGCCAAGCCGGGGGCTCTCGCCGCGGCGCTGTCGCGGTTCGCCGCGGCCGACCGCGCCGTGCTCCTCGGGACGCAGATGGTGGCGAAGGGCCACCACTTCCCCGGCGTTGCGCTCGCCGCGGTCGTCGACGCCGACACGGGGCTGGGGCTGCCGGACTTCCGGGCGGAGGAGCGCACGTTCCAGCTGCTGACCCAGCTCGCCGGGAGGAGCGGTCGCGACGCGCCCGGCCGGGTCCTCGTCCAGACGTTCCAGCCCGACGCCCGGGCGATCGAGCTGGCGGCCCGGCACGACGTGGAGCGGTTTCTCGCCGGTGAGCTCGAGCGGCGCCGGGCGATGGGCTACCCGCCGTTCCGGCATCTCATCCGGGTCGTCGTCGCCGGCCCCGACGCGGCGGCGCCGCTCCAGGCGCTGACGGAGCTGCGGGCGTCGCTGGGCGCGGAGGACGTGCTCGGCCCGGCGCCGCTGCTACGGCTGCGCGGCCGTCACCGGGCGCAGCTCGTCGCCAAGACGGACCGGCCGCGCCGGTTGGCGGCCCAGGCCGGCCGCCTGCTTTCCGCCGCCGCGCCCGCGATGCGGCGCGCCGGCCTCACCGCCGTCGTCGACGTCGACCCGCAAGGTTTCTAGTTGAGAGAAGGGTCGTAGGGCATGCGCGCCACGACCGCGTAGCTGCCGCCCATCCGCTCCAGCACCCGTTCCCAGAGCGTCTCAGGGTCGTCGCCGAACACGTCCTCGTTCGAAGCGGGCTCGACGATCCAGTCCTCGGTCTCGAGCTCCTCCTCGAGCTGCCCTCCGGTCCAGCTCGCGACCCCGGCGAACACGCGCCGCCGCCTCAGGGCAGGTGCGTCCCCCTCGAGGGCCGCGTCCAGCGCGACGAAGCCGATGTCCCCGAACACCTCGACGCCCGCCTCCGACACGTCGTCGAACTCGGCGAGCATCGAGACGCCGCTCGGGTTGACGGGCCCGCCGGCGAAGACGGTGGCGTCGTCGCCGGCGAGGGGCGAGAGCCTGGGCACCGCCTCCTCGACCGTCGCCTCGGACGGCCGGTTGAGGATCAGCCCGATCGCGCCCTCGTCCGTGTGCGCCGTGAGCAGGACGACGGTGCGCCGGAAGTTGGGATCGAAGATCGCCGGCGACGCGATCAGGAGATGGCGCTCGAGCGACTCCATCAGGCCACCGGGAAGCGCTCGAGGATCCACTCCGCGCCGATCGGCTCGCGCGTGTACGGGCGGCCGTTGACGAGGACGAAGTCGCCGGTGCGCGGGTTCATGGGCAGCCTGGACTCGGTCGGGTAGTGGCGGTTGTGGCGCTCGATCAGGTCGTTCACGTCGTGGAAGTCCCACCGCTCAGCCAGCGCGAGCCACTCGCGCGCGAACCGGTCGGCGTCGCCGTCGCACTCGGCGGCCAGCTCGTCCCTGGCCTCCCGCAAGCGTGCCTCGTGCTCATCGAGCGCGACCTCGATCTTGCGCAGGCGGCGCATCCACGCGAGCGGGCCGCCGATCGCCGTCAGCTGCGCCGACGCGTCCGGCCGGAAGTTGCGCAACCGCCGCCGCAGCGGCCGGCCCTTGACCGGGCTGTCCTGCAGATCCTGCTCCAGCGCGGCCCGCTCACGGCGGTCGCGCGGCGTCTCCGGACGCGTTACGCCCTGCCGCATGATCGATTCGCGCTCGCGTCGGTCCACGCTCGCTAGTGTGCCCGCAATGGTTGAGATCGAGGGGCAGGTGCGGCAGGAGGAGCTCGATGCGGAGCGCGAGGCACGGCGCCGGTTGGCGCTCGCGCAGATCCGCCAGTACCCGGATCCGGTGCTCCGGATGGAAGCGAAGCCGGTCGAGGAGTTCGACGACGATCTGCTCCGGCTCGTCGAGCGGATGCGCGCGCTGATGGTGGAGGCCGTCGGAGTCGGCCTCGCTGCGACCCAGGTCGGCGTGCTACGCCGGCTCTTCGTGTTCTCACCAGGCGACGACGAGGTACTCGCCGTCGTCAACCCGAAGATCACGAGTCGCGGCGACGAGACCGAGGTCGACGACGAGGGCTGTCTCTCGCTGCAGGGCGTCACCGCGCCCGTCGAGCGCGCCGTCTCGGTCCGGCTCGAGGGGAAGGACGAGACGGGGCGCGACGTCTCCTACGACCTCGACGGGTACCCCGCTCGCACCGTGCAGCACGAGCTCGACCACCTCGACGGCGTCCTCATCGTCGATCGCACCACGCCCGAAGCCCGCCGCGAGGCGCTCGCGACGCTCCGGCCCCGCGTCGTCCTCAGGTAGCCGTGGCCCGGATCGCCGTCGCCGCGACGGCGCCGTTCGGTGCGGACGTGCTGGAGCGACTGGCGTCCCGCCACGAGGTCGTCACGGTTCTGACACGACCGGATGCGCCAAGCGGCCGCGGCCGCAAGCTCGCCCCGCCGCCGGCGAAGGTCGTCGCGGAGTCGTTGCAGATTCCGGTGCTTCAGCCGCCGAGACCGACGGGCGACGTCGGTCTGCACGGCCGTCAATTGGACGCCGTCGTGGTCGCGGCCTACGGGCTGCTGATCCCGGAGTCGCTCCTGGACGAGCCGCTGTGGCTGAACGTCCATCCGTCGCTGCTGCCGCGTTGGCGCGGGGCCGCTCCTGTCGAGCGCGCGATCATGGCCGGCGACGAGGAGACCGGCGTGACGATCCACGAGACGGTGAAGGAGCTCGACGCCGGCCCGATCGCCGCGCAGCAGGCCTTCCCCGTCGGCCCCGACGACGACGCCGGCGTGGTGTTCGACCGCGCAGCCGACCTCGCCGCCGAGCTGCTGGACGACGTGCTCGTCGGCTCGCCGGAGTTCCGTCCGCAGCCGGAGGACGGCGTCACCTACGCCGACAAGATCACCGCGGCCGACCGCGAGCTCGACCTCGAGGCCCCGCCCGTGGAGGTGCACAATCGCGTCCGCGCGCTCTCCCCGCACATCGGCGCGCGAGCGACCGTCGACGACCGCCGGCTGACCGTTTGGCGGACGCGCGTGGTCGACGGGCGCCTGGAGCTGCTCGAGGTGCAGCCGGAGGGCAAGCGCCGCATGACGTACGACGAGTACCGCCGCGGCCTGCGTTGACTGCACGCCGGGCCGCCTATCAGGTCGTTCTGCGCGTCTTCGAGGACGAGGCCTACGCAGACCGGGTCCTCCGCAGCGCCGCGGCCGGCCTCGACCCGCGCGACCGCGCGCTCGCGCAGCGGCTCGCCTTCGGGACGGTGCAGCGCGTCCGCACGCTCGACCACGCGATCGAGACGCTCGGACGGCGGCCGGTGCGGAAGCTCGATCCGCCCGTGCGGGCCGCGCTTCGCCTCGGTGCGTACCAGCTCGGCTTCGCCGAAGGGATCCCGCGCCATGCCGCCGTGAACGAGACCGTGGAGCTCGTCCGCTCGGCCGGGCTCGAGCGTGCCGTCCCGTTCACGAACGCCGTGATGCGGCGTGTCGCCGACGGGATCCGTCCACTCCTGGCCTCGCTGCCGGAAGCGAGGGCCGCCGAGGCGGCGCTCAGGCACTCGTACCCCGACTGGATCGCCGAGCTGTGGTGGGACGAGCTCGGCCCCGAGGAAGCCGTCGAGCTGATGCGCGCCCAGAACGAGCCGCCGGAGACGGTCGTCCGCCTCGTCCGCGGCGACCCCCCGGGCGAGCCGACGGACATCCCCAACGCCTACCGCGTCGCCCGCGTCGACGAGGAGGCGCTCGCCGACGGACGGATCTGGCCCCAGAGCCGCGGCTCACAGCTCGCCGGCCTCGCGGTCGGCAGCCGCGACGGCGATCGGACGCTCGACCTGTGCGCGGCGCCGGGCGGCAAGGCGACGCAGCTCGCCGGGGACGTCGTGGCGGTCGAGCTCCACGAGGGGCGTGCGCGCGAGCTGAAGGAGAACGTCCGCCGGCTCGGCGCCGACGGCGTCGCGGTCGTCCAGGCCGACGCGACGCGGCTGCCGCCCGACCTGACCGGATTCGATCGGGCCCTCGTCGACGCACCGTGCTCCGGTCTCGGCGTCCTCGCCGGACGGCCCGACCTCCGGTGGCGCGCGAAGCCGCTTCCGGAGCTGCAGCTCGAGCTGCTGCGCGCCGCCGCCGAGCGGGTCAAGCCCGGCGGAACGATCGTCTACTCCGTCTGCACGATCGCGCGGGCCGAGAACGAGGAGATCGTCGACGCTCTCGGCCTTCGAGTCGACCCTTCGCTCGCCGACGAGTGGCCCCGGTTCCGCCATCCGCGCCGACCCGAGTTCCTCCTCACACAGCCGCACCTCCACGGCACCAGCGGGTTCTTCATCGCGCGGCTACTAACCTAGGTTCCGCCGATGTCCTGGAACGAGTGGGTCCGCACCGCAGAGATCGAGCCGTCGCTCTACGCGGCGGACTTCGCGCAGCTCGGGGAGCAGATCGACACCCTGATGAGCGCAGGCGTCCGGATCTTCCACTTCGACGTCGGCGACGGGCATTTCGTCGAGCCGATCACGATCGGCCCGATCGTGCTCGAGTCGATCTCGAAGCGGATCCACGAGGCGGGAGGCGTCATCGACTGCCACCTGATGACGGAGACGCCGGACAAGCACTTCCACGCCGTCGCCCAGGCCGGCGGGGACAGCGTCACCGTCCACTTCGAGGCGTGCCGGGATCTCTCCGCGGTCGCCGCGGCCGCCCGCGCGGAAGGGCTTCAGGTCGGACTGGCCTTCAAGCCGGAGACCGCGGTCGAGGTCGCCGCGCTCGCGGCCGTGCCCTTCGACATCGTCCTCTGCATGAGCATCGAGCCCGGGTACTCCGGCCAGCCGTTCATGCCGGACGCGTACGACCGGATCAGCCGGCTGCGTGCGCTGCTCCCCCCGAGCAAGCACGTCCAGGTCGACGGGGGCGTCGGCGCCGACAACATCCGCGCCGTCCACGAGGCGGGCGCGAACCTGCTCGTAGCGGGCTCCGCGATCTTCGGCAAAGAGGACATCGCGGGCACGTACCGCGGGCTCGTCCAAGCGCTCGCGTGAGCGAGCCCGTGGAGGGGGAAGGGGGGAACCGGGAGGTTCCCCCGCGATTCGTCGCCGCGCGGCGCGGCGCGTGCCCGACAGAAGAAGGGGGCTCGTGGGGGAAACATGGTTTCCCCCACGCGAGCGAGCCGGAGGCGAGGGAGCTCGCTTGAGCCTCGAGCGCGCCCTCGAGCTCGCCGAGCGGGGGAAAGGCACGACGCACCCGAACCCCCTCGTCGGGGCGGTCGTCGTCCACGACGGTGCCGTCGTCGGGGAGGGCTGGCACGAGCGGAAGGGCGGCCCGCACGCCGAGGTCGTGGCGCTCGCGGCGGCGGGCGAGCGTGCCCGCGGCGCGACGCTCTTCACGACGATGGAGCCGTGCGTGCACCACGGCTCGACGCCGCCGTGCACCGACGCCGTGCTCGCGGCCGGAGTCGCGCGCGTCGTCGCGGGGTCGCTCGATCCCAACCCGGAGGCGGGCGGCGGGCTCGCCGTGCTCGCAGAGGCCGGCGTCCAGACCGAGCTCGTCGACTCGTTCGCCGCCCGCGCGCTCAACGAGGCGTGGCGCACGTGGGTCGCACGCCGGCGCCCGTTCGTCGTGCTCAAGCTCGCCGTCACGCTCGACGGCCGGGTCGCCGTGGACGACCGTCGCTGGATCACCGGCGAGGCGTCCCGCCGCCGCGTGCACGAGCTGCGTGCGCAGGTGGACGCCGTCGCGGTCGGGACCGGGACCGTCCAGGCCGACGCGCCGGCGCTCACCGCCCGCGACGTCGGCGCCGCGCGCCAGCCGCGGCGGCTCGTGTTCGGGCGGACTCCGCTCCAGCCGGAGACCGAGCTCGAGCTCCGGAGCGGCGCGCTCGAGGACGAGCTGCGCGCACTCGCCGACGAGGGCGTCCAGTCGCTGCTGCTCGAGGGCGGCCCGACGCTCGCGGCCGCGTTCCTCAGGGCAGACCTCGTCGACAAGGTGCTCCTGTTCGTCGCGCCCCTGATCGCCGGGACGGGCGCCGCGTTCGCCCCAAACCTTACAAAACCCGTCCATTTGGCCGGTTTCTCGGCCGAGCGCATCGACGACGATGTGATCCTGAGCGGCTATGTCCACACGCCCTGACGACAGACTCGTCAACGTCCTCTCGCACTGGCTCGCCCGTCACGTGGACGCCGACGACCTGCGGGCGGAGGTGAGCGCCGTCGACGACGAAGCGCTCAGCACCACCCAGCGCGACGCGGTCGCCGAGCTGCGCGACGAGCTCGCGAACGGCTCGCACCGCGGGGACCTCGAGATGGTCGTGCGGGAGACGCTCGAGGCGCTCGCGCTCGGCTGAGGATCCGCGGGCTAGCCTAGGTCCGTGTTCACCGGGATCATCCGCGAGCGCGGACGCGTGACCAGCGTCGAGCGCGGCGAGGCCGCGATCAGGCTTTGTCTGGAGGCCCCGCAGACCGCCGCCCAGGTCGCGATCGGCGACTCGGTCGCCGTCAACGGCGTCTGCCTCACGGCGGTCGCGGTCGAGGACGGGACGCTTGCGTTCGACGCGGTCCCGGAGACGCTGCGCCGATCCTCGTTGGGCCGGCTCGAGACCGGCGCCGAGGTGAACGTCGAGCCGGCGCTTCGCGTGGGCGAGGCGCTGGGCGGCCACTACGTGCAGGGTCACGTGGATGGTGTCGGGACGGTGCGCAGCGTCGAGCCGGAGGGTGACGGCAAGCGCATCTGGTTCGACCTGCCGCCGGCGCTCCTCCGCTACGCCGTCGAGAAGGGCAGCGTTGCGATCCAGGGCACGAGCCTCACCGTGGCCGCGGTCGACGAGGCCGGGCTTGCGGTCGCGCTCATCCCGCACACGCTCCAGGAGACGACGCTCGGGGCACTCCAGGCGGGTGCGAAGGTGAACGTCGAGTCCGACGTGCTCGCGAAATACGTCGAGAAACTGCTACCTCGCTAGCCTTCGCGCATGGCTGTGACCACGCCGTTCGCCACGATCGAGGAGGCGATCGAAGACATCCGCGCCGGCCGGATGGTCGTCGTCGTCGACGATCCCGACCGCGAGAACGAGGGCGACCTCACCGTCGCCGCGCAGTTCGCGACGCCTGAGGCAATCAACTTCATGGCGACGCACGCACGTGGGCTCATCTGCCTGTGTCTCACGGAAGAGCGCGCCAACGCCCTCGCGCTGCGCCCGATGACCGACAACAACGAGGCGCCGCTCGGCACCGCGTTCACGGTGAGCGTGGAGGCGCGCGAAGGCGTGACCACCGGAATCTCGGCCGCCGACCGCAGTCACACGATTCAGGTCGCGATCCATCCCGACTCGACGCCGCACGACCTCGTGCAGCCCGGTCACGTCTTCCCGCTGCGCGCGAAGCCGGGCGGC
>Ga0207693_10004684_pt1 | contig 11520 bp, 12 predicted proteins | sample LARL81metaG_FD_184347 | JGI IMG/M metagenome (GOLD analysis project Ga0207693, IMG submission 184347) | Corn, switchgrass and miscanthus rhizosphere microbial communities from Kellogg Biological Station, Michigan, USA - LAR L8-1 metaG... | ecosystem: Host-associated > Plants > Roots >...
CCTACACCGGCCGTCGCCGGGCGTTCTGCTCCAACGCGTGTCGTCAGGCCGCGTATCGGGCCAGGCACCGGTAGCGAGCGTCGTTCCGCTACGTCCGCTGAGACTCGCGAATGATGTTGTGCTGGTCGATTGTGAGTGAGTCGCACGGATGCCCCCCACGCGGGGCAGCCATCGAATGATCGGGCGGCAACTCGAAGCGCCTGATGTGGACCGCCTTGCCTGCCTTCAGCGGATCCACAGCCTTCGACAGCTCATCCCAGGTGAACTCTGCCGCTTCCGCCGACTGACCCAGCATCACGTTCGTGTACATCAGACGGAAGTCGGAGCGCCACGCGGTGATCCACTAGGGGACCTCGGGCTCCCCGAGCCCACCACTACGCTGGGCCACTGATACCCACACCGTTCCAACGGGAGCGGGCGGCGTGCTGATGCCTCGCACTCTTGGCCTGCACCACCATGTTCGGATCCAGACTCGCGATCATCTTCGCGATCGAAGCCTGCGCCATCCTGATCTCGCCAGCCAGCTCCGCGCACCTGTGGGTCGAACGGTCCGCACTCTGGACCTCGGCGGCGAGCAGGCCCTTCAGTGTCTCGACGCGGTCGGCGGTGTCCGAGATGAGGCCGAGCGTCGCCCGTTCGGACGCCGTCCACACCATACCCGACGGCAAGCCCTCATCGAGCAGGGCGACCAGCCGCTGACCAGCCGTTTTCGTGTCTGTCATGACCCCGATTATGCGCCCCAGCAAGCCCGTTTTCTGCGGGATGCAATGCAGCCTGATCGAGACTGTATACCGGTTAGGCTGGCTGCCTGCCCTGGTCGGAGGGTACTCCCACCCCATTGCTGGCATCACGAGATCGCAGGCGGGACAACAGGTCTGGGCATGACAGCTGTTTGCCTTGCTGAAGTGTGGTCAACACCAGTCGATCTCGGCTGGCACTAAACAGGCCAGCCGGGTGTTGTTGATTGGCGTCCCCGGCGGCCAGTCGCGCCAGACATTCAGCGGCATGGGCAGGCGCAGTTTGTACGTAATGGTCCATCGGGCGCGTCTGATGGTGCTACTGCTAGCGGTCGAGAGCCCGCTGCATTATCGTCTGCTGCACCGCAGACGAACTTGGAGGAAGCTACGTGACAGCATCGAAGTACGCCGTAATCTCTTTTGCCGGCGCAGTCCTGGCCGGGTGTGCGTTGGGTATGGCGGCCAATGCCCAGGCCGACTGTGATCCGTTCCTGCTATCGATGACTCCGCAGCCTGTTCCCGCATGTCAGGCTCCCGACGTCGCACCGCCGCCCGACCAGCCTGCGATCGCTCCGGTGAACGACGTCGCTGTGCCGCTGCCTGCCGAGGTGCCTCCCCCCGCGGAGCCCGGGCCGTTCGGCGACGTCCAGGCTCCTGTGCCGCTTCTGTTGCCGGACGGGTCTGTCCGCTAGCGGCCACGCAGGCGCTCGGTGATTTCTTGCAGCACCCAGCCGTTGCCGTCGGGGTCGCTGAAGGACGCAAACGACGCGTAGCTTGTCCGGTTCCGATCCGGTCCAGGGAGCCGATGTGCCGTCCCAGCCGCGAGCCGCGAGGTTTTCGCGGGCCGATGTCGTCCACCACGAGATAGATGCCCTGCGTAGAACCGGGTGTGCTCGCGGTGACGCCGTTGCCGAAGATGATCGACGCCGGTGAGCCGGGAGGCGTCAGCTGCACCACCCGGAAGCCGTCGTCTCCGGGAACATCGGCATCCAACCGGAAGCCGACTGATTCAAAATGCCTTGGCGCCGTCGACGTCAGCGACTGGCAGCACCACAATTTCGAGCCTGAGATCCATCTTGCAGGCTCCTTCGACGCCCATACCGTAGGGTATCCGCGCAGCCCGCGCGTGGTCTACAAGATCAGACGCACTCAGTGCAGATCAGCTGACCGTCCTTGCGCAGCGCCAACCGGCTGTGGTGCTGCACAAGGAAGCAGCTGGAACAGACGAACTCATCCGCCTGCTTCGGGATGATGCGGACGCTGAGTTCCTCACCGGTGATCTCCGCATCGGGTAGGTCGAACGAATCGGCTGTATCGCCGTCGTCGACATCGATAACCGCCGTCGTCGCGTCGTTGCTGCGGCGGCTGGTCAGCTCGTCCAGCGACTCGTCGGCGTCGGACTCGGTGACGCGTGGAGCGTCGTAGTCAGTGGCCATCCGGCATGCCCTTCCTAATCAAGACTGGCAAAGTGCCAAACGCAGTCAGGACGCGGATTGTTCCCTGGACTAGTCGGGAAAGTCCAGCGGAATCCTCAACGTCGCCATGGTGGCCGCCAGCGCATCGTATTGCCCTGCCAGAGTGCAGAATTCGATGAGCTCGGCGCGGCTGAGCATGCCCGACAGCGCCGACCAGGTCTCCGGCGACATCGAGCGGGTGATGACGAACTCGTCGGTCGCGGTGATCAGCACACGTTGCCGCTCGGTGAGCCCTTCGGCGTCCGGTCCTTCGAAGATCTTGGCCTGGAGCTCGGCGTCGAGGCCGCGGCTCCTCGCGAGCCGCCGATGCTGCTGTAGCTCGTACTCACAGTCGCGCAGATGGCCCACCCGGAGGATCACGAGTTCGGCGTCCGTGCGGGGGAGCTTGCCCGCGTACAGCAGATAAGCCGAGAACGGCAGCCACGCCAGGAACAGCAACCTGTGCTGGCCAAGCACGTTGAACAGGTGGAACTTCGGGGCACGGATGCCGCGGGCACCGATCTTGGCGATCGCCCAGTTGATCGGCCCCAGCTCGCGGAAGCCGCCCGGCGGAATGCGGGCAGGTGCGCTCATGACTGCTTCACCAGATAGGGCGACACCGTGCTGCGGTGTTCGTCAATGTCCAATGCCCGGCCGAGCGCGGGGAATGCCCGCTGCGGGCAGTTGTCGCGCTCGCAGACCCGGCAGCCGGCGCCGATCGGTGTCGCGTTGTCACCCGACAAGTCCAGTCCCTCCGAATAAACCAGCCGATGCGCGTGCCGGAGTTCGCAGCCCAGGCCGATCGCGAACGTCTTACCCGGCTGACCATAGCGCGACGCCCGGCGCTCAACCGTGCGCGCCACCCACATGTAGTTGCGGCCGTCGGGCATCTGCGCGATCTGCACGAGGATCTTGCCCGGGTTCGCGAACGTCTCGTAGACATTCCACAGCGGGCACGTGCCGCCGGACGACGAAAAATGAAAACCGGTGGCGGACTGGCGCTTCGACATGTTGCCCGCTCGGTCGACGCGGATGAACGAGAACGGCACGCCGCGCATCGACGGCCGTTGGAGCGTGGACAACCGATGGCAGATGGTCTCGTAGCTCACTGAGTAGAACGCCGAGAGCCGTTCGATGTCATAGCGGAAGTTCTCCGCGATGTCGTGGAATTGCCGGTAGGGAAGCACCGTCGCGGCGGCGAAATAGTTGGCCAGCCCGAGACGGGCCAGGGTCGTCGACTCCTCGCTGGTGAACTTGCCCTCGTCCACCAGTTTGTCGATCAGTTCGCCGAACTCGAGGTAGGCCAGCTCGGCCGCCATCTTGAACACCGTCTGCCCCGACGACAGGTGCCCGCTGATCTCAAGGGTCTTGGTCGCGGGTTCGTAGCGGTGCAGCACCGTGTCGCCGAGATCAATGCGGCGGATGATGTGCACGCCGTGCACCATGGTGAGCCGGTCGGACAGCTCGCGGGCCAACTCTGCGCGGTGCATCCGCATTCGAACGGTGAGATCCTCGGCGGCGGTGTCGAGTTCGTGCAGATAGTTCTGTCGCTGGTAAAAGTAGTCACGGACCTCCTCGTGCGGCATCGTGATCGAGCCGCTGCCGCTGCCGTCGGAGTAGCGGTCCTCGGTCGCGGCGGCCAGTTGTGTGGTGGTCAGCTGGTAGCGGCGGTGCAGGTTCACCATCGCGCGGGCCAGGGCAGGATGTGAGCCGACCATGTCGGCGATCTCGGCCAGGTCCACGTCGATGTCGAGGTCGCGGTCCATCGCGACCTCGCGCAGCTCGGCGACCAGGCGGGTGTCGTCCTGGGATGCGAAGAACGTGGCGTCGACGCCGAACACATCCGTGATTCGCAGCAGCACGGCCACCGTGAGCGGTCGAACGTCATGCTCGATCTGATTGAGGTAGCTCGGCGAGATATCCAGCATCTGGGCCAGCGCAGCCTGGCTGAAGCCACGTTCACTGCGCAGTTGTCGCACCCGGGAGCCGACAAACGTTTTGGCCATGTCAGCCAGCCTAACAACTCTGCGAAGGTCTCCTTCGCATTGTTGGCAGATCGGGGACTGTGGCAGGATCGGGGCCGGTTGGAGCGACAGGGGAGAACCAGAAATGGCGGGAACCGCAGGTAGCACCGGTTTGGCGAAGGTGATGATGCCTGTGCCCGATCCGCACCCGGACGTGTTCGACAGGCAGTGGCCGCTGCGGGTGGCCGATGTCGACCGCGAAGGCCGGCTGAAATTCGACGCCGCCACCCGTCACATCCAGGACATCGGCTCGGACCAGCTGCGCGAGATGGGGTTTGAGGAAACCCATCCGCTGTGGATTGTCCGGCGCACGATGATCGACCTCATCAAGCCCATCGAGTTCCAGGACATGCTGCGGATGCGACGGTGGTGCTCCGGCACGTCGAACCGGTGGTGCGAGATGCGCGTGCGTATAGACGGAAAGCGCGGCCGCGGATTGATGGAATCCGAGGCGTTCTGGATCAACATCAACCGCGAGACCCAGGGGCCGGCACGGATCGCCGACGACTTCATCGAAGGCCTGCAGCGCACGACGGATGTCGACCGGCTGCGGTGGAAGCCCTACTTGAAGGCCGGCAGTCGCGAGGATGCGGCGGAGATCCGCGAGTACCCGGTGCGCGTCAGTGACATCGACATCTTCGACCACATGAACAACTCCGTGTACTGGAGCGTGATCGAGGACTACCTCTTCAGCACGCCTGAGCTGTTGCACAAGCCGATCCGGGTGACCATCGAACACGATGCCGCAGTGGCGCTGGGCGACAAGCTGGAGATCATTTCGCACGTGCACCCGGCGGGGTCGACCGAGAAATTCGGCGCTGAGTTGGCGGATCGCACTGTTAGAACGCTCACATACACCGTTGGCGAGGAGACGAAAGCCATCGCCGCGATCTTCGCCCTCTGACGTTCCAGCTTTAACAGTACGGGCGTACTGACCAGCCAAAAGTGCGTTACTGGCGAGTAGCTACTGAACCGGTACAGTTGATAGCCTCTTTGCAGACTTAACAAGTTAACGGCTGGTGTTGGCGAAAATTGGCAATTGAAACGGGTGGACCTGCGGTTATGGGTTGGTGCATTCTGGAGTTAGCACAACAGTGAAGGTACTGGAGCGTTAACAAGCCGAGAGGCTGCGGTGACTCCAGCGACTTGCAAGAGAAGGAGCACCAATGTCGACCGTTGGCCAGCCGAAGTCCCCCGAAGAGATCCAGAAGGACTGGGACACCAATCCGCGGTGGAAGGGCATCACCCGCACCTACACTCCCGCCGACGTGGTGGCTCTGCAGGGTTCGGTAGTCGAGGAGGCCACCTTGGCCCGCCGCGGCGCCGAGGTGCTGTGGAACCAACTGCACGACATGGAGTTCGTCAACTCGCTCGGCGCACTGACCGGCAACATGGCGGTCCAGCAGGTCCGCGCCGGCCTGAAGGCCATCTACCTGTCCGGCTGGCAGGTAGCCGGTGACGCGAATCTGTCCGGCCACACCTACCCGGACCAGAGCCTCTACCCGGCCAACTCGGTGCCGCAGGTGGTGCGCCGCATCAACAACGCGCTGCTGCGCGCCGACCAGATCGCCAAGGTCGAGGGCGACACGTCCGTCGAGAACTGGCTGGCCCCGATCGTCGCCGACGGTGAGGCCGGCTTCGGCGGCGCGCTCAACGTCTACGAGCTGCAGAAGGCCATGATCGCGGCCGGTGTCGCGGGCTCGCACTGGGAGGACCAGCTGGCATCGGAGAAGAAGTGCGGTCACCTCGGTGGCAAGGTCCTGATCCCGACCCAGCAGCACATCCGCACGCTGACCTCGGCCCGCCTCGCGGCGGACGTCGCCGACGTGTCGACCCTCGTGATCGCCCGTACCGATGCCGAGGCCGCCACGCTCATCACCTCCGACGTCGACGAGCGTGATCGGCCGTTCATCACCGGTGAGCGCACCGCCGAGGGCTTCTACCGGGTGAAGAACGGCCTGGAGCCGTGCATCGCCCGCGCCAAGGCCTACGCGCCGTACTCCGATCTGATCTGGATGGAAACCGGCACCCCGGACCTGGAGCTGGCGGCGAAGTTCGCCGAGGGCGTCAAGAGCGAGTTCCCGGACCAGATGCTGGCCTACAACTGCTCGCCGTCGTTCAACTGGCGCAAGCACCTGGACGACGCGACGATCGCGAAGTTCCAGAAGGAGCTCGGCGCGATGGGCTTCAAGTTCCAGTTCATCACGCTGGCCGGCTTCCACGCCCTGAACTACTCGATGTTCGATCTGGCCTACGGCTACGCCCGCAACCAGATGACCGCTTACGTCGAGCTGCAGGAGCGCGAGTTCGACGCCGAGGAGCGGGGTTACACCGCGACGAAGCACCAGCGCGAGGTCGGCGCAGGCTACTTCGACCGGATCGCCACCACGGTGGACCCGACCAGTTCGACCACCGCGCTCGCGGGCTCGACCGAAGAGGGACAGTTCCACTGACGAGCAAACGCCACTGACCTGCTGAACGGTAAGTTGTGCCATCAGGCCCCGCCCGCCGTGTTGGGCGGGCCTGATGCTGTGTGAGGGAGTAGCTAATGAGCATTGAACGAGTCGGTGTGGTCGGCGCTGGGCAGATGGGCTCGGGCATCGCCGAGGTGTCGGCGCGGGCCGGCGCCGACGTGGTGATCTACGAGCCGACCGAAGAGCTGACCACCGCGGGCCAAAACCGAATCACCAAGTCGCTGGAGCGCGGCGTCAGTGCGGGCAAGATCACCGAACGTGAGCGCGACGACGCCTTGGCGAAGCTGAAGTTCACCACCAGCCTCGCCGACCTGTCCGATCGCCAGCTGGTGATCGAGGCGGTCGTCGAGGACGAGGCCGTCAAGGCCAAGATCTTCGCCGAACTCGACGAGTGCATCACCGATCCCGACGCCGTGCTCGCGTCGAATACGTCGAGCATCCCGATCATGAAAATCGCTGCGGCAACGAAGAATCCGAGCCGAGTACTCGGCCTGCACTTCTTCAACCCCGTGCCGGTGCTGCCGCTTGTCGAACTGATCACCACCTTGGTCACCTCCGAAGAGGTTGCGGCGACGGTCGAGCAGTTCGCGGGCGAGGTGCTGCGCAAGCAGGTGGTGCGCTGCGGCGACCGGTCCGGATTCATCGTCAATGCGCTGTTGGTGCCGTACCTGTTGTCCGCGATCCGGATGGCGGAAGCCGGTGTTGCGACCGTCGAAGACATCGACAAGGCGGTTGTCGCCGGGCTCTCGCATCCGATGGGTCCGCTGCGGTTGTCCGACCTCATCGGGCTCGACACGATGAAGCTGATCGCCGACTCGATGTACGACGAGTACAAGGATTCGCACTACGCGCCACCGCCACTGCTGCTCCGCATGGTGGAGGCCGGTCAGCTGGGCAAGAAGTCGGGCCAGGGCTTCTACAAGTACTGATTCGGTGGTGCGGTCCCGGTGTCGGGGACCTCGTCGCTAGCGTAACCGCACAATCCATTGGGCGCCAATGCTTTTGGCGCCTGGCCTGCCGAAAGGACGGCGGGAATCGCAACGGGTGCCGCGAGGGCGCATGTGGGTCTTGATGCCGTCGCTGCGCCGTCGGCAGCCGGTGCCTACGATCAGGTCTTATGTCGACGGTTGGCGGTGGCGAGTCGGCCGCAGCGCTTCGGGTGAACGCTCTGAACTGGCAGTCGCCGCCGTTTAATCGCTGGGCGTATTGGCACGTCAAGGAGATTCTGCCGACGCTGCCAATTCCCCGCCGAACTGGGCCGTCCCGAGAACTTGTCCCGGCCAACGCACCTGCCGGTGTGACCGACGTGACGCTGACGAGCGTGGACGGATCAGTCGTGACGGTGGGGCAAGTGATGGCCGACACCTACACGGATGCCTACGTCGTGATGCAGGACGGCGCCCTGGTGGCCGAGTGGTATGCCGCTGACGGAGCCCCCGACCGAACTCATGCGGTCATGTCGATATCGAAGTCGGTGGTCGGATGCGTCGCGGGCGCGCTGGTCGACCACAACCTGCTGGATACCGGACAGCTGGTCACCGAGTACGTTCCTGAGCTGGCACCCAGCGGCTATGCCGGTGCCACAGTGCAGCATGTGCTCGACATGCGCAGCGGCGTGCGATTCCGCGAGGATTACCTTGACCCGGACGCCGAGGTGACGGTGCTGGCGCGGTGGGTCAGCCAGGCGCCGCTGCCCGGCGAGGCGTCGCCACGTGGGGTGTATCAGTACCTCGTCGGACTGCCCGCGGAAGCACCGCATGGCGAACGCTTTCTGTACCGTTCCGCCGAAACCGACGTGTTGGGCTGGGTGTGTGAACGAGCGGCAGGCAAGCCGATGGCGGAGTTGATATCGACGCTGATCTGGCAGCCGCTCGGCGCCGAGTTTGATGCGCAGATCCTTTGTGACGGGCTCGGCACCGCGGTGCACGACGGGGGCATGTGCGCGACGGCGAGGGACCTGGCGAGGTTCGGTCAGATGCTGCTTGACGGCGGCTCCGTACCGGACGAGGGCGACGGCAAGCGAACTGTGATCGGATCGCGGTGGCTGCGCGAGGCGTGGGCGGTCGACGCCGATGCGCGGTCCGTCTTCGTTGCCTCACCTGCCGAGGTGTCGATGCCCGGGGGGTGGTATCGCAACCAGTTCTGGTTCCGCCCGGGCCCGTACGGCGACGTACTGCTGTGCCTAGGCATCTATGGACAACTGGTCCATGTCACCCGCCGGACACGCACCGTGTGCGTGAAACTGTCGAGTTGGCCGACCCCGCAAAATCCCGCTTACTCACAAAACACCCTCCGCGCGTTTGATGCGATCGCAGGGGCGCTCGCGGGCCGGCCGTCCGCCGGGGATAACCCGAGGCAACCGGGAGTCATTGCGGGCGCGAGCCGCCACGGCAAGTCCGATCGGTCGGGTAAATGAGGTATTCGACTGGGTTTCGCGCCATATGACTGAAGGTCGGCGGGCTTCGGCCTACGCTCGACTCACGCTCGACGTGCGCGCGACGACGCCGGGCAGGGTGAAGCCGCAGGAGGCGATAATGGCCGAACAAAGGGCCCGCACGACCCGTCAGCGCAAGTCGTCCGCGGCTCCCAAACGCGCCGCGAAACGAACCCTGTCGCGGCTCTTCGGTAGTGGCTCGCTGAACGGAATCGCCGAGATACGGACGTTTTTCCGCACGAATGTGCAGCCGATCTACTTTGTTGGCCCGACAGCGTTCAATTTGCTCGGCATCGACCGCTGGGTGCGCAATTTCCAGTACATCGCCTATTACGACTCATGGGACGGCGCACATCCACGGGTCTTCTCGCCGAAGAACAAGCCCTACGTCGAGTTCGAGTCAAGCGAGCACATCAACAACTACCTGCTCCGCGATGCGGAGGTGGGCGCTTACCTGAAACGCCGTGGTGGCACACCGATGGTGGCGATGGTTTTCTTCGACGAAGAAACCGAGGAGATCTGCCGCGAACAGGGCTACAAGCTGATTCTGCCGCCCGATTCCCTACGGCGGCGGCTTGATTCAAAGATCGTCACCACCCAACTAGGCAATGAGGCCGGCGCCCCCTCGGTGCCGAATGTGCTCGGCAAGGCTGACACCTATGCCGAGCTGCAGGCGCTGGCTGAGTCGGCGAGGCTGGGCGGCGACCTCGTGGTGCAGACACCCTACGGTGATTCAGGCAAGACCACCTTCTTCATCAAGTCAGAGGCGGACTGGGACGACAACGCCGAGCACATGATGGGACAAGAGCTGAAGGTGATGAAGCGGATCAACAACAAGGCCGCCGCGGTGGAGGCGTGCATCACCCGGCATGGCACGATCGTCGGACCCTTCATGACCGATCTGACGGGCTATCCCGAATTGACGCCATACAAAGGTGGCTGGTGCGGAAACGACTTGTTCCCCGAGGCGCTTTCGGAAAATCACCGCGCCACTGCGATCGACCACGTGCGTAAGATGGGCGATCGACTAGCACAAGAGGGCTACCGCGGCTTCCTCGAGGTCGACGTCTTGATCGACCTCGACACCGACGAGGTATACCTCGGCGAAATCAATCCGCGCATTTCCGGTGCCTCGTCCATGACGAATGTGACCGCGGGTGCATACGCAGACGTGCCGTTGTTCTTGTTCCATCTCCTGGAATTCATGGACGTGGAATACACGGTAAACGTCGAAGAGATCAACGACCGCTGGCGTGAGCTTGCCGCCGTTGACGTTTGGGCGCAGTTGATCATGAAGGAGACCACCGTAGATTCGGTCGAGCGGCTCCTGGCCGCACCCCGGACGGGCACCTGGCACCTGAGCGACGACGGCGAGCTTACGTTCGCGCGGGTGAGCAACGACTGGCACGAAATCACCGGCGAGGACGAGGCGTTCTTCCTGCGGGTCTATGGCCCAGGAGATTTTCGATTTCGTGGCGCCGATTTGGGCATATTGGTCACCAAGGGGCGGATGCAGACGGTGGAGGGCCTCACACCCCGCTGTCGGCACTACATCGACGGCATTCGCAATCATTACCGATCGGAGCCGCTGCCCGAGCCCCCGGCCGTGACCCCACTCGCCTACGTCAAGTAGGAACGGCGATCCTCACCACGGCAGGATCGGCGACGGATGCTTCGCCGACCTCGCCGGATAGCTGACCTCGGGGCGGGGAGCCGGCTCACCGGGACCCTTGTCGAGTTCGCTGTCCTCACCGGCGACCAGGGTTTCGTAGGAGAAGTGCTCATGCATCCAGGCCAGGTGATCGTTACGGCATTCCACAATCCGCTCGGTGTCCCACAGCGGCATGTTCTGCTGTTTGAAATGCTTCTCCATCAACGCTGGGTCGACCTCGTACACGTCATGCAGCCGCATGATCACACCGTCTGAGATGCGTTGGGCTTCCGGGCGGGTGTACTGCTGCTTGTAGATGAACTTTCGCATCGTCTTAGCCCCTCTTAATCCTGATATGCCTCGTCGAGCATCTGCTTGCCGGGATTCATGATGTTGTTCGGATCGAGCATGCGCTTGACCTTCTTCATGACATCCCAGCCGCCGCCCATCTCCTCCGGCACGTGCTCGGCGTCACCGGCACGGGTTGTGCCGTGGCAATTGCTCAATGAACCACCGTATTTCAGTGTCACCTGGGCTAGTTCGGACTTGAATCGCACCCACGCCGCCCAGTTGTCGTCGTTGAATTTCTCCTCCCAGATGCCGATGTCGATCTCGGCGAGATAGTCGCCCCACGGTTTGTACGAGGCGCTGGTGTAGCAGTAGATGCCCCAGTTGTCGAAGATGCCCCACTCGTCGATGTAGCGCTGCGCGATCGCGGTCCACTCCTCGCGCACCTTCGGCAGCAC
>Ga0207693_10004685_pt1 | contig 11519 bp, 7 predicted proteins | sample LARL81metaG_FD_184347 | JGI IMG/M metagenome (GOLD analysis project Ga0207693, IMG submission 184347) | Corn, switchgrass and miscanthus rhizosphere microbial communities from Kellogg Biological Station, Michigan, USA - LAR L8-1 metaG... | ecosystem: Host-associated > Plants > Roots >...
CGCGGCGACCATCGGAACCACGCGCTCCCCGTCACTGAAGACCAGGAATGACAGTTCGTCACCTTTGAGGCATTCTTCGAGGACGACCAGCGATCCGGCCGGGCCGAGCATTTTGCCGCTCAGCATCTCGGAGGCGGTCGAGGCAGCTTCCTCGCGGCTTTTAGCGATCACAACGCCTTTACCCGCAGCGAGGCCATCCGCTTTGACGACGATCGGCGGGTGGAAGTGCGACAGCGCCGCGCGAACTTCATCCACCGATTTGCAGATCGCATAGTGCGCCGTCGGAATGCGATGGCGCTGCATAAATTCTTTTGCGAAGCTTTTGCTCGATTCGAGCCTGGCCGCCGCCTGTGTGGGTCCGAAGACCGGCCAGCCGCGCCGTTGAAATTCGTCGACGACCCCAAGCGTGAGGGGAAGTTCTGGCCCAACGACGGTCAAGTCGGGCTGGATTTTGTTGGCGACCTCGACCATGGAATCGAGGCTGCGCGTGTCAGCGGGCAGGCACTCGGCATCTCGCGCGATGCCTCCGTTGCCGGGGGCGCAATACAACTTCGTCACACGAGGAGACTGCGCCAACTTCCAAACGAGCGCGTGCTCGCGTCCACCACCGCCTAGGACTAAGACTTTCATAGATGCGAAACAGTCAAGGTTAGGGGTAGCGAAGTGCGATGTCAAACGATGGGGCGCAGCGAAGCGCGGTGGCGAACTGAGCAGGAAGATGAAAACAGTTCAGAACTGATGGCGAGGAAAATATCAGAGGGCGCCAGCCATCGAATTCTTTCAAGTGGAAATGGACGTTAACCATACTTAACTTCGCCGTATAATCCTGACAAATGATCACTGTTTCCAAAGAAGACTATCTCAAAGCCATTCTTGAAGCAGAGAGCGAGGGGGAGTTTGTTATCTCCGCGACCCTGGCGCACTGGCTGAAGGTCTCGCCTCCGGCAGTAACCATGGCGCTTCGGCGGTTGAAGCGCGACGGCTTTGTGCGGGTCCAAGCCGACGGACACGTACGCCTGACGGCGGCGGGACGCAAGATTGCCCAGCGCCTGTCGCTGCGCCATCACCTCATCGAACGGATGCTTGCCGAAATTTTCGGGATGGAATGGTACAAGGTGCATGATGAAGCGGAGCGGTTGGAGCACGCCGTGTCGCCGGATTTTGAAGCGAAATTGCTGGCCAGACTTGGAGGCAGCAAGCCTTGTCCTCATGGCAACCTTAGTGAGCGGGAAAGCCCCGGCAGTCGGCGGCGTCGCGGACTTCTGCTCATGTCGGAAGCCGAGGCCGGGAAACACTACGTGGTCAGCGGCATCTACGAACGCGACCGGCAAATGCTGGAGTTTTTAGAAGCCCGTGGCATACGACCGGGCGTCAAGGTAGACCTCGTCGAGCGCAACTATGACCAGACGCTATCTATCCGCACAGCCGCCGGGCGCGCGGTGCTCGGGAGATTGCCTGCCGAGAAAATCTGGCTGTCGCCTGCACGATAGCACATTGCCTTCCTCGATTAATTAACTATAGCTAATCAATAGTGGTGTACACTGGTTTCCCCGTTGTGGGGCTTTTATCGCGTCACGGAAGGCCGCCGCTGAACTTTCAGCCATGAGCACGAACCCGGAAAAACTTGACCGGCCGGTTGACGAACTGAGAATCGGTCGCCCCCGCTCGTTAGAGGGCGTACATGGTTCGGTCCAAGTTCCGCACCCGGAGTCCGGCTTCTGGCCGCAATGGCGAGCATTCGTGGGCCCCGCGATTCTCATTAGCGTCGGCTACATGGATCCGGGGAACTGGGGCACCGATCTGCAAGCAGGCGCGCAATACAAATACGGATTGCTTTGGGTCGTTGGTCTGTCGAGCCTGATGGCGGTTTTCATGCAGGTCATTTCTGCGCGCCTTGGCGTGGTAACAGGAAAAGACCTCGCGCAATGCTGCCGCGACTGGTATCCGGCATGGACGCGCTGGCCGAACTGGCTGCTCAGCGAAGTAGCGATCGGCGCCTGCGACCTGGCCGAAGTGCTGGGGAGCGCCGTTGCCCTCAATTTGCTATTCCACATCCCGCTGTTCTGGGCCGTCATCATCACTGGCCTGGATGTTCTTCTCTTGCTGGCCTTGCAGGGGTTCGGGATGCGCACCATTGAGGCTGTGGTGGTCTTGCTGGTCGCCACCATCGCGGTGTGTTACTTCATCGAGATTTTTGTTCTTCCCGAGACCCAGCCCAGTTTTCTGGAGATGGGACGCGCGCTGGTGACCCCGCATTTCCGCCAGGCCGGCATGCTCTATGTTGCGATTGGAATCATCGGCGCGACCGTGATGCCGCACAATCTCTATCTCCATTCTGCTCTTGTTCAAAGCCGCAGGTTTCAGAAAGACACCTCTTCCATCCGCAGCGCTGTTCGCTTTAACACGATTGACTCGGTGGTGGCCTTGTCGGTCGCGTTTTGCGTGAACGCGGCGATCCTCGTGCTGGCTGCTACGGTCTTCTTTGGCAAACAGAGCGTGGTCGTTCCGGGCAGCCAACTGGTGCACTTTTCTCCGGAGAGCGACTGGATTCGAGTCGCGTACCTCACGTTGGCTCCGCTCTTGGGAACCGCGGCAGCCAGCACTCTGTTTGCGGTTGCGCTACTTGCAGCTGGACAGAGCAGCACGATTACAGGAACTCTCGCCGGACAAGTGGTGATGGAAGGCTTCATGCACTGGCGGATCCGACCCTGGCTACGTCGCTTGATCACGCGCACATTGGCGATCTTGCCCGCGGTGTTCATTATTGGATTCCGCGGCGAAGGCAGTGTCACGGATCTGCTGACGCTAAGCCAGGTCGTACTGGCACTGCAGTTGCCCTTTGCCATGTTTCCCCTTTTGCATTTCACCAGTTCTAAAACGCGCATGGGGGAGTGGAAAAATGGCTGGGCCCTGCTCATCGCGGGATGGGCGAGCGCTATTCTGATTACCTCGATGGATATCTACGGCCTGCCCGATTCGATTAAGACTGCGTGGCACGTGATCTATGGTGGATAAAGGCATTGAAGTGAAAGGCCCGAAAGCGATGTATGAAACCATCCTTGTGACGTTGGACGGCACCTCGAGTGACCGGGCAATCATCGAGCACGTTAAGGGGCTCGCCAAACTGGCGCACAGCCGCCTGGTCCTGCTTCATGTCGCGGATGGATGGGCAGCCCGGACCTACGGCCCGGAAGCAGTCAGTCCCGAAATCACTGCCGACACCGTATATCTCGAAAAAGTGCGCGCAGAGTTTGAGTCGGCGGGCGTTCCGGCGCAGGCTGAGCTCGCCTACGGAGATCCGGCGAACGAGATTGTGAAGTGGATCGAAAAAAAGGGATGCGACTTGGTGGCCATGAGCACGCACGGGCATAGATTTCTGGCCGATATTTTTCTGGGCACAACCGCGAGCCGCGTCCAACATCGCATTTCCATTCCCGTCCTGCTGTTGCGGGCGCGGTAGCAGCGATTTGTCGTAGCCGTGCGACGTCAATTGAAACCCATGTTTGACCCGGGTTCGTCCGCCTCCCACTACGAAATCCCCGCCAGAACGACTAAACTATTAGAGATATGAACAGCTTCAATAGCCGCTCCAGCCTTCGTGTCGGCAATAAAGAGTACGAAATCTACCGCATCGACGCGCTCGACAAGCAGGGTATTTCGACCAAGCACCTGCCCTATTCGCTGCGTATTTTGCTCGAGAATCTGCTGCGCACCGAGGACGGCCGCAACGTCACCAAGGAAGAAGTGCGCGCCCTGGCGGCATGGAACAGCCAGTCGAAGCCAGAGAAAGAAATCGCCTTCACGCCGAGCCGCGTGTTGCTGCAGGACTTTACCGGGGTTCCCGCCGTCGTCGATCTGGCCGCCATGCGCGACGCCATGAAGCGGCTGGGTGGCGATCCCAAGCTGATCAATCCCCTACAGCCTGCCGAGTTGGTAATTGATCACTCCGTCCAGGTGGATGAGTTCGGCTCGGCCCAAGCCTTTGGCCTCAATGCCGAGTTGGAGTTCCTGCGCAACAAGGAACGCTATGCCTTCCTGCGCTGGGGACAGAAAGCGTTTCACAATCTGGCCATCGTGCCGCCCGACACAGGAATCGTTCACCAGGTAAATCTGGAATTTCTGGCACGGGTTGTTTTCGTGCATGAGGCCGATGGTAAGCGCGTCGCGTATCCCGACACGCTGGTTGGCACCGATTCGCACACGACGATGATCAATGGGCTAGGCGTACTGGGCTGGGGCGTCGGCGGAATCGAGGCCGAGGCCGCGATGCTGGGTCAACCGGTCTCGATGCTGATTCCGCTGGTGGTCGGCGTGAAGTTGACGGGCCGCCTGCGCGAAGGCGCCACCGCCACCGATCTCGTGCTCACTATCACCGAGATGCTGCGCAAACACGGTGTGGTGGGGAAGTTTGTCGAGTACTTCGGACCCGGCTTGCAAGACTTGCCGCTGGCCGACCGCGCGACCATCGCCAACATGTCGCCGGAGTACGGCGCCACTTGCGGCATCTTCCCCATCGACAAGGAAAGCCTCCGCTATCTGCGACTCACCGGCCGATCTGAAGAGCAGATCGCGTTGGTGGAGGCCTACGCGAAAGAGCAGGGATTGTTCCACGACGCGAAAACTCCCGAGGCGCAGTATTCAGAGTTGGTCGCACTCGATTTGGCAACAGTGGAACCAAGTCTTGCGGGCCCGAAGCGTCCGCAAGATCGAGTCGTACTCTCCAATGCTGGCGATTCTTTCCGGCAGGCACTCCCTTCGCTGATGAAACCGAAAGCGAAACCCGCGGCCTCTGTAAACGCGTCGTCCGATAGTGCCGCAAAACAAGAGAATCGCTGGGAGCAGGAAGGCGGCAACCCGACTGCGGTTGGTGTTGAAGATCCACGAGTCGAAGAACACGTTTCTGCGAACGTGAAAAGCGCACTGAAGCACGGCAGCGTGGTCATTGCGGCCATTACGAGTTGCACCAATACATCGAATCCTTCTGTGCTCATGGCCGCGGGACTGCTTGCCAAGAAAGCAGTGGAGCGAGGCCTGCAGACCCCGGCGTGGGTGAAGACTTCTCTTGCCCCAGGGTCGAAAGTAGTTACTGACTACCTCTCGAAAGCTGGCCTGCTGACCTATCTCGAAAAGCTCAAGTTCAACCTGGTGGGTTACGGCTGCACGACTTGTATCGGCAACTCCGGTCCGCTGCCCACGGAGGTCTCGCAAGCGATCGATGAGCGCGATCTCGTCGTAGCCTCAGTCCTCTCCGGCAATCGCAATTTCGAAGGGCGCATCAACTCTGAAGTCCGCGCAAACTACCTGATGTCTCCGCCGCTGGTGGTCGCCTTTGCGCTGGCCGGGCGGGTGGATATCGACCTCAAGAAAGATCCCCTCGGCCGCGGCAAAGATGGCAAGCCTGTGCATCTCGCCGACATTTGGCCGACGCAGAAGGAAGTGGACGAAGCGGTCCAGCAGATCTCGTCCGACATGTTCCGCAAGAGCTATGGTGAGGTCTACGACGGGGACTCGCATTGGCGCTCCCTGCCCGTCCCGCAAGGGCAGACTTACGTTTGGGAGGGCGGATCGACCTACATCCGCCAGGCTCCTTATTTTGACGACATGAAGCTGAGGCCGTCGGCGGTCGAAGACATCAAGGCAGCGCGCGTGCTCGCGGTGCTCGGCGACAGCGTTACGACCGACCACATCTCCCCGGCAGGCTCGATCAAGAAAGACAGCCCCGCAGGCCGATATCTCATCGAGCACGGCGTGAAGCCGGCCGATTTCAACTCGTACGGCTCGCGGCGTGGCAATCACGAAGTCATGGTGCGGGGCACATTCGCAAACGTACGCCTCCGCAACAAGATGGTGAACACCGAGGGCGGCTTCACTCGCCACCTGCCCGACGGCACGGAGATGTCAATCTACGACGCGTCGGCCAAGTATATTGCTGACGGCGTGCCACTGGTGATCGTGGCCGGCAAAGAATACGGTGCGGGATCGTCGCGTGACTGGGCGGCGAAAGGGCCCCGACTGCTGGGGGTACAGGCCGTGATCGCGGAAAGCTACGAGCGTATTCACCGGTCGAACCTCGTGGGGATGGGAATTCTCCCCCTGCAGTTCCTTCCGGGGAATACCGCCGACTCGCTCAAACTGACTGGCGAAGAAGTATTTGAGATTGCCGGAATTCGCGCACTCGTCGAGCGCTTCGCGGCAGGAAGCAAAATCAAAGTGGAAGCCTCAAAGGACGGCAAGACCACCGAGTTCGATGCGATCGTACGCATCGATACGCCGCAAGAAGCGCAGTACTACGCAAATGGCGGGATCTTGCAATATGTCCTGCGCCAGTTGCTGGCGGCCAAGCCGGAGACGGTGCACGCCTAGGGGGACTTTGAAAGTCCAGGCGTTCTAAGAACACTTGAACCGCAATGCACGCAAATAAGAGCGAAAAGCTCTTCTTCGCGTGCTTTGCGGATCTTCTTTGCGGCCTTGGCGGTTAAGCGGTTAAAAGGTTCTCCCGACTTCACATCAGCCGTCCGAGTCCGCCCCTCCGCACTGCTATAATCAAAAATTGCGCTCATGACCAAGAAGAGACTGATACGTTCCACCACGGTCTTGTCCGTACGCCGTGACGGCAAAGTGGTTCTGGCCGGCGATGGCCAGGTAACTCTTGGCGATTCAGTGATTAAGCACACCGCCAAGAAGATCCGCCGCCTCTACCAGGACAAGATTCTGGCGGGCTTTGCCGGCTCAACGGCCGATGCTTTCACGCTTTTCAGCCGGTTTGAATCGAAACTAGAGCAGTATCATGGAAATCTAGGCCGATCGGCGGTCGAGCTTGCCAAGGACTGGCGCACCGACAAGTTTCTGCGGCATCTCGAAGCGTTGCTGTTGGTTTGCGACAAGGAGCAGACTTTTCTCCTCAGCGGACAGGGTGACGTCATCGAGCCCGATGGCGGGATCGCAGCGATCGGCTCCGGCGGACCTTTTGCGCAGGCGGCAGCGGACGCGCTGGCGGCACACACTAAGCTTTCCGCCCGCGAAATCGCAGAGCAGGCCATGAAAATTGCCGGCAAGATGTGCATTTATACGAACGATAACTTTACGATTGAGGAGTTGTAGGGCAGCTGATAGCTAATGGTCGGTAGCTGGTGGCACGAGGGTTCTGCCATCAGCCACTAGCCATCAGCCAACGTGAATTTATGGCTATTTATTTTCCCCCGACCGCCGAAGAAGAACAACTTGCGCTGGATGATCTGACTCCGCGCGAGATCGTGGCCGAGCTCGACAAGTATGTAGTCGGGCAGAAAGACGCGAAGCGCGCCGTCGCCATAGCTCTGCGCAACCGCATGCGCCGCCAGAAGCTGACTCCCGAACTGGCGGAAGAAATCATCCCCAAGAACATCATCATGATCGGGCCCACGGGCGTGGGGAAAACTGAAATCGCACGGCGTCTGGCGAAGCTCACCAATTCGCCTTTCCTGAAGGTGGAAGCCTCGAAATTCACCGAAGTTGGCTATGTGGGGCGTGACGTCGAATCGATGATTCGCGATCTGGTCGAGATCGCCATCGACATGATTCGCGAGGAAAAACTCGAAGACGTCGCCGACAAAGCAGAGCTTAATGCGGAAGAGCGCCTGCTCGACCTGCTGCTGCCGCCGACAACACCGCGACCGCAGGATGCGTCGACTGGAGGAGTCGTCATCGAAGGCTCGACGACCCACGATCACGGCGACTCGCAGTCGCGCACGCGGGAGAAACTGCGTCAGCAGTTGCGCGAAGGCAAGCTCGACGAGCGCATGGTCGAACTCGACGTCCGCGAGCGAAATTTTCCGTCGTTCGAGATCATCTCGAACCAGGGTGTCGAAGAGATGGACGTCAACATCAAGGACATGTTGCCGAACATCTTCGGGCAGCGCAGCAAGAAGCGGAAGATGAAGGTCAACGAAGCCTTCGAGTACCTGATCCAGGAAGAAGAGCAGCGTCTCATCGACATGGATCACGTGACCCGGACTGCGATCGACCGCGTGGAGAATTCCGGCATCGTTTTCCTCGACGAAATCGACAAGATTGCCGGGCGCGAAAGCGGCCACGGCCCGGACGTTTCACGCGAGGGCGTGCAGCGCGACATCCTGCCGATCGTGGAAGGGACAACCGTCAATACGCGCTATGGGATGGTGCGGACGGATCACATTCTGTTCGTCGCCGCCGGCGCTTTCCACGTCTCGAAACCAAGCGACTTGATCCCGGAATTGCAGGGCCGCTTCCCGATCCGCGTGGAATTGCAGTCGCTGACCATGGAAGACTTCATCCGCATTCTGACGGAGCCCAAGTCGTCGCTGGTAAAGCAGTACACGGCACTGCTCGAGACCGAAGGAGTAAAACTCGAGTTCACGCCTGAATCCCTGGAAGAGGTCGCGCGCTTTGCGTTCCGCGTGAATGAGGGGACGGAGAACATCGGCGCCCGCCGCCTCCACACCATCATGGAACGGGTGCTCGATCAGATCAGTTTCGAAGCGCCGGAGAAAAAAGGCCAGCACATAACGATCGACGCCGACTACGTGGGCAAGATGCTGTCCGACATCGTGAAGGATCAGGACCTCTCGCGCTACATCCTGTAAGCACTCATGGGAAGGGCACGACTTCAGTCGTGCCGAAACGACCTCAGCGCCACTGCGGCTTCAGCCGCTGAGGTTTGCTGTTGAGAGGCGTGGCGTTCCTCGTCACTACTAAAGAGGCTCACCGCAAGCGCTGGAGCTCCCAAAAAATCAAAGGTGGCCTTTTTGGCACGACTGAAGTCGTCCCCTCTCGGTTGGTTAACACTGGCAGCCGAACGGATGGCGTAGCCGATTTAGAACAGCCGGATGGCCTTGGCCTGTTCGATAGCAGAAATCTTTCGCAAAGCCTTCAGCACGTCGTCGGTGACCTTGCCGTCGATGTGCACTACGGCGATTGCCTTCCGCGGTTCGCCCTTTTTCTCAGAGACTCCCTTAACCGACTGACGGCCTAGGGAGAAGTCCGCGATATTGATCTTGTGTTCCCCAAGAATCGTTCCGACTTTGCCAATCACCCCGGGCACATCGCGGTTGCGGAGGTAGATCAGGTTTCGTTCCAGCGGAGCTTCCACGTCGATGTCATCCACCGAGAGCAGACGCGGAGCATGCCCGTGCAGCACCGCGCCCTTCACGCGGTGCTCCTGCCCCGAAGTCTTCAGCAGAATGGACAGCACGCTGCCCGACCCCCCGGTGGAACTCTTTGCCTTGTGCTGTTCGTGTACCCGCAAGCCGCGCGATGAGGCGATGGTCGCGGCGTTTACCAGGTTGGCCTTTTCGTCGAGCATCTGGTTCAGGATGCCCTTGATCGCCGCGTTGCGAATCAATTCGGTCTTCCACTCAGCAATGTGCCCACTATAGCGCAATGAAATTTCTTCCAGCATGCCGTCGCTGACCTGCGCGAGAAACGATCCGAGCCGTTCGGCGAGCACAACATAAGGCTGCATCTCAACGTATTCTTCGTACGAGACGGAAGGCACATTCACGGCGTTTTGGATGACGCCGCTCTTCAAATACTCTTTGACCTGGTGTGCTACCTGTACGCCCACAGCCTCCTGCGCCTCATGCGTAGAGCCACCAATGTGCGGGGTCAGAATGACGTTCTCCATGGCAGTGAGAGGTGAGTTCTTCAGCGGTTCTTCCTGAAATACATCCAGCGCCGCCCCGCCTACTTGGCCCTGTTTGAGTCCCTGCGCTAACGCGCCCTCATCAATCAGTTCGCCGCGGGCGCAGTTCACGATGCGTATGCCCTTCTTCATGGTCTTGATGGACGCAGCGTTGATCATTCCGGTGGTCTGCGGAGTCAGGCCGACGTGCAGCGTCAGGTAATCGGCCGCAGCGTAGACGTCTTCCAGTTTGCCCATGCGGATGCCGTTCTCTTTCGCAATGCTCGCCGACACGAATGGATCGTGACCGACGATCTCCATGCCGAAGGCGCGGGCCCGCCGCGCGACCTCCATGCCAATCTTGCCCAGCCCGATGACACCCAGCGTCTTGCCGCGCAGCTCCGTCCCCTGAAGGGATTTTTTCTCCCATTTGCCAGCGTGCATCAGTCCATCGGCACGCGGAATAAAGCGTGCCATGCCGAGCATCATGCCGAGCGTGAGTTCTGCGACGGCCACTGCATTGGCGCCCGGAGTATTCATGACCGCAATTCCCATGCGGGTAGCGGCGTCGATGTCAACATTGTCCACTCCCACGCCGGCACGGCCGATCACGCGTAACTTGGGGGCGTGCTCGAGCAGTGCCCCATCGACTTGGACCGCCGAACGAACGATGAGCGCCTCGGCCGTTTCGAGGTGTACGGTCAGTTTGCCCTCGATCTGATCGGGCGTGACAATCGTCCAGCGTGGCTCCTGCAGAAGCGCTATGGCGGAGGGTGAGATTTTCTCGGCAACTACAATTTTCATGTATGTCTGGGTTTCCCTGGGGAACTTGAAATCGTAACAGAGTTGAACGGCCGTACTACAGCAGCATCAGGCAGAAACAGAATGGCCACGAATCGTTTACTGAAGCCTCGATTCGTGGCCGTAACTCCTACTTCTGCGAGCCTCCGCCGAGAACATCATCCGAGCTCTTCTGCGTCTGCGTATACCCGGCTGGTGGACCGAACAAGGCCGCGTCCAGGCTGTCGTTGGAGTAGTTCGTCACTTCCGTCTGCATGTCCATCAGCGAGCCGGGCGTCGACGTGGGAGTGGGCGCGCCCGAAGCCTGCTGCTCCTGTTGTTGCTGCTGCTGTTCTTTTTTCTTCTTGAACATGCCGCCTATCCCCTTCATGACCGCCGCGCTGGGTGTCGTAGGGATGGAATCGTCGTCGTGCTTCTGCGGGGGTGGCGGAGGTGGCGCCTGCTGTGCAGCAGGCTGTCCGGGGGCAGCGTTCCCGCCGAGCGTCATGCTGGTGTAGGACACTATAGGCATCCCCGTAATGTGGGCGACGTTGCTCTTGCGTAGTTCCGCCAGGCTGACCTGCACGTTGCTGTTGGCCATGCCTTGCATCACCTGTCCCGGCACCCAGTCCATCTCCTTGGCCATCTTGAGATAGAACTGGCGGATCTCGCTGTAGCCGGGGATATCCTCGGCGATCCACTGATCGGTATTCACAACCGTGGAGACTTGCTGCCCCTGCGCCTTGGGATCGTCCGACTCCATCAGCATCTCGACCTTTGCCTTCACTTCCTTGGTCGGCAGTCCGAGGATGGTGCGTGTGGCCCCGGTCTCGCTGCTTTCGAATTTGGGAGTGACCTTGACGTTTGTCTTCTGCGCATTGTCGGCATGCTTGGCCTGCTCTTCCTTCATCTTCGCCTGCATCTCCTGCTGCTTGCGCTGCATGGCCTGTTTCATTTCGTCGAACGTCATGATGCCGTAGGTTTTGGCCTGAGGATCGATTTCGATGAAGCGCCGGTTATCGAGATCGATGATCTGGATTTTGCCGTCGGAGTTTTCCTCGCGCAGCTTGTTCCCCTTGATGGCCACGGTGCGCGTGGTCGG
>Ga0207693_10004686_pt1 | contig 11519 bp, 10 predicted proteins | sample LARL81metaG_FD_184347 | JGI IMG/M metagenome (GOLD analysis project Ga0207693, IMG submission 184347) | Corn, switchgrass and miscanthus rhizosphere microbial communities from Kellogg Biological Station, Michigan, USA - LAR L8-1 metaG... | ecosystem: Host-associated > Plants > Roots >...
TCACGCGCTCCGCGAACACTTCTAACTCAAGTTTCACTGCTTTCCCCAATTGCTCGCGTAAAGGGCGCTTCATCAGGCGCTTGGAAGCCTGTACCGCCGCGGCCGGCTTTGCAGCCAGAGCACGCACAGTTTCAGTTGCTGTCGCTAGAAGGCTCTGATCAGGGACAACCCGTGTAACTAGTCCAAGCTCAGCTGCCCGCGAGGCATCAAATGGCCCACCCAGCAGGATCAACTCGGCTGCGCGGGTATATCCGAAACGCAATGGAAGCAAATAGCTGCTTCCAAATTCCGGCACGAGCGCCAGGTTCACGAAAGGCAGTTGGAACTTCGCGCTCTCCCCTGCGTACACGAAGTCACAGTGAGCCAACATGGTCGTTCCGCCCCCAATGGCTGCCCCTTGCACGGCGGCGACCAATGGCTTCTCGAAATTGATTAACGCGTCGATCAACTGCGCCTGAGGACTCTCGCCCGGTGCCGGTGGGTTCTTCACAAAGTCCTCGATATCGTTGCCCGCACTAAACGAATTTCCCGCAGCATGCCAAAGCACGACGCGTATCTGATCGTCTTTTGCCGCTCCGTTAAGCAATTCCGCCAGCGTGATGTACATGCTCGAGGTCATTGCATTCTTCTTTGCGGGGCGATTCAGTTGGATGCTCAGGATGTTTCCAGAACGCTCTGTAAGGATGTCACTCATGTCCGGTCTCCAAGTCGTGAATTGCGTGCATCGTATCTTCCTCCAACAATTTCTCCCAGTCTGGTCCGTGCCCATATGCCGCGTATGGATGCAGGCCGGGAGGTTGGTCTAATTCTGTTTCGAGCCTGTAGCGAACGAGTTGAGCTACTGTCACCATTGTGAAGCCATACTCTGAGCAGAACCTTGCGAGATCGGAGCCGCGTGCCATACTGCCATTGCGGTTCATGATTTCGCAGATCACTGCGGCGTGATGCAGTCCTGCCAATCGTGCGAGGTCAACGGACGCTTCTGTTTGGCCGCGTCTTTCGAGCACGCCATCGGGGCGGGAGCGTAGGGGGAACACATGACCAGGGCGCGCGAGGTCTTCCGGGCGAGTTCGAGGGTCGACCGCAGCCAAGATGGTTTGCGCACGATCGTACGACGAGATTCCGGTTGTTACACCCCTTCCTCGTGCATCGATCGAGACGGTAAACGCTGTGCCAAGGTTCGCGGTGTTGTGGAGCACCATGGGTCCCAATTCCAGCTGGTCAAGCCGATTGCCGGTCATTGCGAGGCAAATCAAACCTCGCGCGTAGGTAGCCATAAAATTGATCACGTCAGGAGTGACCATCTCTGCCGCGATCACGAGGTCACCTTCATTCTCACGATCCTCATCATCGGCAATGACGATCATGCGCCCTGATCGCAACTCCCTAAGCGACTTCTCGATCTCGGGGAACTTCGCTGCTTGGGCAACAGGGCAGCGCTCATCACCGCCGCACACATGCGAAACGTCGGACGAAACAAGTAGGTCCACTGCGCGAAGTCGCCGACTAGACATAGGTGCTCCGATTAAGGCCAGTTCCTCCGATCATTCACATGATCGTGAGCGAGTGCCCCATCTTTTCCTTCTTGGTCCGCAAGTACGACAATGCATAAGGGCTTGGCGGTGCTTCGCAGGCAATCCGTTCAATGACTTCGATTCCACCCTTTGTCAGTGCTTCAACTTTTTGCGGGTTGTTAGACATCAGGCGGACCCGTCGAAGCTTAAGTTCATTCAGGACAGCCACGGCCAGACCGAAATCACGGCAGTCGGCGTCAAAACCCAGAGCTTCGTTTGCTTCGATCGTGTCGAGACCCTGATCCTGCAAGGCGTAGGCTTTCAGCTTCGCCATCAGCCCGATGCCACGACCCTCCTGGTGTAAGTAGATGACTAGACCGAATCCTTGTTCCGCAATGGTGGACATCGCGACCGCCAACTGACCTCGGCAATCACAGCGCAGAGATCCCAGCACTTCGCCGGTGAGGCACTGCGAATGAATGCGTAGCAAAGGTACTCGGTCTTGCAGATCGCCAAGCGTCATCACCAAGGCAGTTTCAAGCTCTCCTTTAACCGTGTTTGCTCGTTCAAAGCCGATCAGGTCGAATACGCCAAAAACCGTGGGCAAGTGAGTGGACACCACCCTACGGATGCCGCGATGTCGTGCGTTCTTATCCATGTTGCTTCAGTAAGCCGTAATCGCTACTCACATCTCTTCAGTCGGTGCAATTTCATCTCCATCGCATTTGCAGCCACACTGCTCTGCGTGCGAAAGCAAATGATGACCTGGCTGGTCGTCTCCGAAAAGAGTTCGTGCTTCCCGGTGACACAGTGTCACGCCTTTGACAGCGGCTGCCGTATCCGCCTGCCAATGTCAGCTTTTCCCCATCAGCGGTTCCTTTTGCAGCACTCAGTCCGCGTCCATGGCAGAGCCCGTCGGTGTGGCGACCGGGTTGCTTTCACATACATCAGGAAGGCAAGTTATGACCAGCGTCGACACGGCAGGTTCTCAAGCTTCTGAATCCGAGATCTCAGCGACACTTGTTTCACTACGAGAGCGTTTTGAGGAGGTACGCCACGGTGAAATTCAACGTGTCTGCGGACGCCTCGGCAACTTAAGTCCCGACCAAAAGAACGCTGTCGATTCGCTCAGTCATGCCCTCATCGAAAGGGTGCTGCAGGCGCCAATGGCCATGCTAAAGAACGCGAACGCATGCAATCAGGCCGTCCTTGTTCTCGAGACGGTGCGCAGAATCTTCAATCTGCGCACGTGAAGAATTAAGAACCCTCCTGACAACTTCTCAGAAAAAAGGTTATTGGGGTGTGCGGCCAATCGCATTTCGGAGCTCGTCGTTGGCTTGCAAGAAGTCGAGCTGTGACTGCAGGAGGAGCGCCTTAGCATCATACTGTTGGGCAGTGGTGTTGGCCGCCTGCGAATTCAGCGCGGCCCCCTGCAACAGTCTCTGCTGCATTTCGCGGTTAGACTCGGTGCGCAGAGCCACGACTTCTTCGGAGACTTTCAACATCTGCTGCGTCCGGTCAAGCTTGTTGTACGCAGTTTCGACTGAAAGTTCGACCTCATCCGTCAGCTTAGCAAGGGTCTCTTTCGCCTGAGACAGCTGCGCTTCACGTTCACGCAACGAAGCCTTCTTCCGCCCGGAGTCGAACACGTCAAAGCCGAAGTGAATACCGACAGTGCCAAAGTTACGCGCCAGGAAGGGGACGTTGTTCTGGTAGCTGTAACGGGCGAAAGCCTCAACATCAGGGACCCACATATCCGTCTTTGCCAAACGCGCTCCAGCCTGCGCTTGCTCCACTTCGGCACGGGCTGCAAGGATTTCTGGATGTGATGCGGTTGCAGTCCTGACGCACTCCTCTCGCAAGCAGGTCGGTCGAAACTCGACAACCGCAGGATCAAGATCGAGGGCAGTGGTCAGAGGCAGGCCTATCAAGTCATTGAGGTTCAGCTTCAGGTCTGACAACTGAAGATCCGTGGTGAGCAGGTCTTGCTTGGCCTGCAGCAATTGCGCGCGGCTATCGATCAAATCTTGTTCCAGAGAACTGCCGAACTTCACTTGCTCGACACGCTCGCTCTGAATATCTTCGGAGGCTTTTATTCTCGCCTCAGTGGCGCTACGATGCGCCTGAGCAATCAGGATCTTGTAATAGACCTGATGAACCGCGAGCGCTACGTCGTTTCCGGTAAGCCGTGCCTTCTCGCGCGAAACTCTTACCTCGGCTTGGGCCACATCATTGGCCTGCTTAATCTTCAGCAGCGTGGTCAAGGGCTGGGTGATTTGTGTTCCGCTCGTGGTCAGGTTGCGTCCCCCCTGGTTAAGAATCCTGTTCGCAGGAGGAATCGGTGTTCCATCCGCAACGCCCAGGCTGCCAGGGCTGATCTCGACCAACTGCGTATCCGTCACATGCATAAAGCTGCTGTCGTTCCGTATCGATGGAAAATACGAGCTCTTTGCCACCTCCTTCGCGTGTTGTTTTTCTTCAACCGTGTAGCCGGCAATGCGGATGTCGTGGTTGTGCTTGAGCGCCAACTGAACCGCTTCCTGCAGTGTCATGGTGCGCGCAGGCGGCGTATTGCCTATTTCCTGAGCTCCCGCAGGGTAGGGCGAGAAGGCGATCGCCATTAGTAGGAAGAGTCCAAAGTTTCGTATCATTGTTTCGACTCCTTCGCCGAGGCTGGTATACGCTGTTGCGTGCTCAAGTCGCCATAGTCCAGCGGCGATTGGCGCAACAGGGCGACTAGGATCAATGCGCCTGCGCAACTCCAGGCGATCAATAGGAACCCGTCGTTAATGCTCAAGCTGTAGGCCTGTAGACGCAGTCGGGCCGCAATCAGATCGATGGCGCGCGCTCCTGCGGCGGCCATGCCGGACGATTTAGCGTAAAGACCTGCGGTCATGGCGTGAACGTTCTGATCGGTGATCCAGTCGCTAGCGCTGACGTGGAGCCCCAGGAGGTTCGAGTGCAGCTTTTCCCTCTGCGCGATGAAATGCCCCATGTAAATGGCGCCTGCGGTGCCGCCGAATATACGGATGGTGTGAAAGTAAGCCGAAAAGGTCAGGACCCATTCAGGTTTCGCCAAAGCACCGGCGAAGATTGCTTGCAGCACGATGCAGCCGACGAGTCCGATGAAAGCAAACGCCTGCCCGACGCCAGTGAGCAACTCAGTGCGGTAGAAGTTCTCGGCCGCCCATATGCTGCCGTACTGAGAATTCAACCAGGCAGCAAAGGCAGTGCAGGCAAGGCCGATGGCAAAAAGAAGACGGGGATCAAATTTATCCAGCAACAGAAGCGCAGCCGTGAACGCGAGGGGAATAAGTGGGATAGCGCTCCAGATGATCGCAGGTCCAATCTGGTCGGGTTCGAAGCCGCGGATGGCCAGCGCCTGCGGGACCAGAATAATGGTTGTGCAAAGGGTGAAGCGGAACCAGAAGAGCAGGGATCCCAGTAGGACGGTGTTCCACTTCAGCAGATAAGGCAGCGCCACCAGAGGATTGGGGCGGCGTAGCCTCCGAACCAGCGCGCACAGAAGGAAGAACATCCCGGCGGCGAACAATGCGTTGAATACTCCGGAGCGCCACCAGTCGAGCCTTTCACCTTGTTCGCAGGCCGCCAGCAAGATAGCGAGGCCTGCGCTGGAGTACAAAAATCCTGCGAAGCTCGGCGCTTTCCCAGATTTCTTCGCTGAGCTGACCTTAGGTATCCCATAATAGATACAAATCATCATCACGGGCGTGATGAGCGCCGAATTCCAAAACATCCAATTCGAAGAAAGATGGTCTCTGTACCAGCCGTAGAGCGAAGGCGCGATGTTCACGGCGCCGTCCACGAAGGTTGCGTACAAGGCAAGTGTGAAAGGAAGGTATCGAAGCGGAAGGTTGCGAAGCGCGAACGTGAGCGTGAGTGGATAAAACGTGCCTGAGGTCAGCCCGCCCAGGAGTGTTATTGCAATCACCAGGCTGTAACTGTGCGCGAGGGGCAGGAAGATAAAAAGCATAGTGAAGAGCGCGGCGGCTATGAGCAAGACGCGCCGCGGTCCCATCAGACCGCCGAGATACACCGTGAACGGGCCGATAAACATCAGACCGAAATCGAAGGCAGTGCCAATCCATGCACTCTCGTCATACCCAAAACCATGGAGGCCCCTGAAATCGGCCAAGCCGAGGGAGATCATGCGGCTGGTAAGCGTGACAACTCCTGCACCCGTAACTACGCCCAGAATCCCCAGCAGTGGCCTGGTCGAAACCTCTGCCGGCATCGCGGCGGCAGCCGCGCGCGCGATATCTATCGGAGACGGGCGAATTGTGATGCTCGAAGCTGCCATATCTCCCCTGCTCACCGTCTCGTGCGCACAGTTGCAATCACCGAAATTCCGGGACGCAGTTTCGTCGCGAATGTCGAATCCTCCAGCGTGATCTTGACCGGAATACGCTGCACGACTTTCGTGAAGTTGCCAGTGGCGTTGTCGGGCGGCAAAAGAGCGAATTGTGATCCGCTGGCCGGTGCAATCTCGACAACTTTGCCGCGAATGACTTGTCCGGGATATTGGTCAATGCGAAGTTCGGCAGGGTCGCCGACCTTCACGTTGGTCAACTGGGTTTCCCGGAAGTTCGCCTGTACCCATTTTGTGAGAGCAACGAACGAGATCACCTGCGTGCCGGGAGAGACAAGTTGTCCGGGGCGAACTTGTCGTTCGCCCACGTTGCCGTCGCCCGGAGCGTAGATCTTGGTGTAACCAATGTTCACCGAGGCTGCAGCAAGGTTTGCCTGCTTCGCGCGCAGATCGGCCTGAAGTTGCACCTCCTCAGATTCGAGGACGGCTTTGCTGCGGCGCTCGGCCTCGGCAGCGAGTTCACTGCTGCGCATCATGGTTCGAGCCTGATTGAGATCGGCGTCACGGCTAGCAAATTGGCCTGAGATGTTACCTTCCGCAGCGACGGCAGCCTCGAGGTTTTGCTCGGTCGTTGAGTGAGTCTGATACAGCCCTTCTTGACGTTTGCGTTCCAAACGAGCGCGAGTCAGCTCAGCCTGCACAGCTGCTTTGCCAGCCTCGGCTGCTGCGATCTGCGCGTTTGCCTGATCTATACCCGCCAGCGCTTTAGCGATGCGCGCATCCTGCAACTGCCGCTGGCGAAGATTTTCCTCAATGCCAGCACGCGCAGCAGCAACTGCGGCATTGGCTTGATCAACCTGAGCCCCATAGTCATCGTCCTGCAACTCGATGAGGAGGTCGCCCTTGTGGACCTGTTGGTAGTCGGCCACATCGACCGCGCGCACAATGCCTGTCACCTTGGTACTGAGCGGAGTAAGATCGCCGCGAACGTAAGCATCATCTGTAACCTGTTCGACCCTGCCACCTTCCCACGCATTCCAGTTACGTGTGATGGTGATCAAAACAGTCAAAACGAGAATCACCACGAGAATTGGCGTTATGTAGCTCTGCCACCTGGCACCTCGGCGAGGAACGGCCTCATCTGTACTGATCTTTGGCGGACCCGGTTTCGATACGGGTTTCGCAGACCCGGTGGACACAGGCGAAGTGGACATTAATTTTGCTCCTTGAGTGTCAAGGGTTCTCGAAAGGCGAGAGTTCGCATGACTCAATCGGAGCAACTACAGTTCCACTCACAAAGACGAACACTAACCAACGCGAATTGCAGGCTTCTGCCTTTAATCGGAGTAAAGTCGCTTTCTCTGTTGAAAAACCGATGGCCGGCTGCATTCCCGTGGCCCGCCATGTCAAGTGACACGTGACACTTGACACCGTGTGCCACTGGACTCTGCCTTGCAAGTCGGTCTTCTCGGAATTCCGGCTCAACAGCGGCTAATGGCCGCGGCGATAAATCGAGACCTACTTCGGTTAAGGGATACACAATGTCGCTCGATTGGAATCGTGCGTGCTGGAAAGCTCACTTTGTTGACAATTGCGGGCAGCACTCGCGTCGAACTCTAGATTCGCTTTAAGGAAGGAAACCGTGAGCCAAAAGAACTTTCTCGTCATCACCCTGATGTTCGTCGCTGTCGCAGCGACAAGTTCAGCATTGGCGCAGAATTCGCCGACGGCCAATAAGGATGTGGCCAAAGGTTCAATCGCAAACGACGGCTCGCAACCAACTCCTGACCGCTTCATTGAACTTTTGCGCAAAGACGTAAGATCTCAGAAGAAGCAAATCATCGCTGAGAATATGGACTTAAGCGATGCTGAGGCAGAGACGTTTTGGCCGGTCTATGATCGATATGCGGCGGAGCTCTCTGGGATCTACGATACGAAAATTGCACTACTGAACGACTATGCCGAAAACTACAGGACCATGACAGGTGAGCAAGCCGAGACTTACATTCGCCAGCGCGCTGAGGTTGAGCAGTCAATTATGCAGCTGAGATTGAAATACGTGCCCGCGTTCCGCAAGGTTCTTTCCGGCAGGGAAACCGCATTGTTTTATCAACTCGACTGGCGGCTGGGTCTGGCGATCGATGTAGAACTGATGCAGGTGCCGCTAATCAATCCATAGTCGATGTGTTCTCAGGGCATTTTTCAATGATAAAGACTACCGCAAGGCGATCGCACCACATTGCGGGGCCTTTTCTGTGCAGTGCTCTTGATCGGTGTTGGTGTCCAACCGTGTGGAAGGGCCGCAGGAATTGTTGGCTAGTGGGCTGAAAGCACAGACGATTTCCTGCGTGCTCGTAACACTTTCATCCTCCATGTATACCCCAATACTCCCTCTCGCTTGCGTCTGGGCCGTCTCTGCGCTTAAAGAGTCCGAAGACAAGTCTTAACAAGGCAATACATAACGCGAATAAGAGCAAAATACCAATGCAAACGCGAGCCACTCGCCCGGGTGCGAACCGAAACCACCGCGGTTGAACCAATTCAATACAGACTCTTTCAATTGATAGGGACAGTGGAACACGCAGAGATAGAACCTCCGGACCGTAGCGAAGTTACGTGAAGCACTGCACCTCCAGGCCCGATTCGCCGGATTCATTGATCTATCGAATGTTACTCTCGCTCAGCTGTCGTGGGACCTTTCGTCACATCCCCAGGCATTGGACTCAGCAGCTTATTAATCGCCCGTTCCATGGTACGGTTCATTTCAGAAACCACCGCTGGGACATCGTTCTTATTTACGTCTCCTACTTCAGAAACAGCGTTGGTCCACACGGTCACGCCCGTAGCGAGATTTGTCATCTGGGCGGAGATTGCGACTTCGACCTTGACGCCACCCTGGTAGTCGATTTCCTCGAGCTTCTCCAATCGCCCGCTAAGCACATAGTCGATGTCGGGGCGACCGTCGTAAGGCTTGACACGCGCAAAGTGTGCGCTGGCGCGAAGGCGCTCGATTACTGAGTTGGTCACGAACTCACAAGGGTTGATCGCCCAACGGTGGTACGCATAGAAGCCGACTTGTTCTGGAGATGATTTGTACACAATGGCTCCCTGTTTCAGGTAGGCGGGGGCGCGGAATTCTCGAACTGCCACCGCGGCGTGCGCGTTTTCTGCAGGAGGCGGATCCGGCGGCGCAGGCAGGTTGAGAGTGTAGTAGTTTGGGGACCTCACCCTTCCTCCGCAGCTGGCCAGGATCACGAGAGCTGCCAGAGAGAAGACAATCGTCGTCAGAGTTCTTTTCATATTTATCCGCCGGCGCCGCGCGCCGAAACAGGCGAGAACGTCCGCCCTTTGATTCGATCGCATTATTTCGGCACTTTTCTATCTTCGGGCTGTTTGATCCGAATCAGGCTCCACGGACGCTGTTTCACCGAATCGGTCAACTCGTCCAGGTTTTGGGTTGCCGTGCGCAGGTTTTCGATTGTGTCATCAATCTTGTAATCATTCGCCCTCACCAGCACCTGCATGTCCGCCAGCAATTTCTTGGCCTCGAGCAAAGTGTTCTGCAGTTCGGCTAGATCTTTACGGATTGGCTCGCGTACATCGCTCACGGTGCCATTCACGTTCTGGATGGTGTCATCAGCGTGCTGACTCAGCGCGTTCAACTGATCGGTAAGACGATCGATCTTGGGCCGTTCAGTTACTAGCAATTCGTTGACGTTATCCAAGGCGGCTCGAATCCTTTGCTGATTGGGTTTTCCGGTCACGGTATTTAGGTTGGCAAGCAGATTGCGCGCATCTCCGCTGATTCCCTCCAGTTCTCCCCGTGCCTGCGTGATCAAACTGTTCGCGTTGTCCGCCACAACGGCCATCTTGCCGGCAATCTCGTCTAGGCTGGCGGCTTCCTGTGATGATATGGTTGAGCCCGGTGGGAGACGTCTGGCGTCATTGCCGCCTGTCGTAATGGACAGTGCGGCTCCACTCATCACGCTGACTAGCCCCAACTTGGCTACAGACTTTTCGTTCACCGGGGTGTTTTGTTTCACATCAAGCAGAATTTCAATCTTCGTAGCGTCTGACGCGGCAGGCCGTATCGCCGTTATCTTCCCCACGTTGATGCCGCCAAATAGCACCGACCCTCCCGGCTCCAGCCCTCCGGCGTAGCGTAGATATGTGCGGTATGGAACGGTATGTCCGCTAAACTGCGCATCAATAAGGTAGATGAGCGTGAATGCCAGGATCGAGAAGCATCCGAGGACAAAGGCTCCAACCTTTGCTTCGGTGGTCACGAGTATGTCTCCTGAGACTGCATGTACTTTTCGAGGTACGCGGCCACGGCCGGCGCTTTCGCTACGTTCTCGGGAATGCGATCGAGAAACTGGCGTACGCGCGGATTTTGGCTTGCTTTAAGTTCATCTGTCGTGCCGACCGAGCTGAATGAGCCCTGATACAACATGGCGATGCGGTCGGCGATGCGGAATGCGCTCGGCAGTTCGTGAGTAACGACAATGACTGTCATTTGTAAGGCTTCCTTGAGGAGCAGAATCAATTCATCGAGTTCCGCGGCGACGATGGGATCAAGTCCGGCCGATGGCTCATCGAGCACGAGGATTTCGGGGCCGAGCGCGAGCGCACGCGCCACGGCCGCGCGCTTCTTCATGCCACCCGAGAGTTCGTTGGGAAGTAACTTGCCAGACTGCGCGAGACCGACTGCGGTCAGCTTCATCCACACCACCAGATCAATGATTGACGGTGCAAGCCGTGTGTGTTCACGCAGTGGCAAAGCGATGTTATCTTCGACTGTGAGCGAGTTGAACAAAGCGGCGCTTTGAAAGGCCACACCAATGGAGCGGCGGACCTTCTTCAATTCGGACTCTGAGCAACGCGTAATCTCGATACCCTTCACGTGGACGCTACCTGACTCGGGACGTTCCAGCCCGATGATCTGGCGCAGCAAGGTGCTTTTTCCGGAACCGCTGCCACCCAACAACACCATTGTTTCTCCGTGCTCAATGTCGAGATTCACGCCATTCAGTACACGGCGTCCGTCGTATTCGACCACCAGATCGCGAATAGAGATGATGGGCATTAGGGTTTTACCGTGAAATAAAAGATGGCGGTGAAAACCGCATCTGCGACGATGACGAGGAAAGTCGACTTCACCACCGCGCTGGTGGTGGAATGGCCGACCGAATCGGGACCTCCGCGGACACGAAACCCTTCCAAGCATCCAACGTGAGCAATGATGGTTGCGAACACCACGCTCTTGATCAATCCGGTGATCACGTCGCGTAGGTTGATGGAATTGAACACGTAGTGGACGTACAACAGTGGGGCCAAGCGAGAGCTGAAGAACATAAACAAACCGCCGGCCAAAATGCCGAAGAGATTCGAGATGATGCTGAGGCACGGGACCGAAATCAAAGCCGCCAGATACTTGGGTGCGAGCACAAACTCCACCGGCTCCAGCGCCATGACGCGGAGGGAATCGAGTTCCTCGGTGACCTTCATGGTCCCGATTTCAGCCGCGAATGCCGAACCGGATCGTCCGCTCACGGCAATCGCCGTAAGCAGTGGGCCGAGTTCGCGCGTAAAGCCGACGGCGACCAAGTCAATGACATATTGCATAGCTCCGAAGCGCCGCAATTCAGACGCTCCTTGCATCGCGAGAATGAATC
>Ga0207693_10004688_pt1 | contig 11517 bp, 11 predicted proteins | sample LARL81metaG_FD_184347 | JGI IMG/M metagenome (GOLD analysis project Ga0207693, IMG submission 184347) | Corn, switchgrass and miscanthus rhizosphere microbial communities from Kellogg Biological Station, Michigan, USA - LAR L8-1 metaG... | ecosystem: Host-associated > Plants > Roots >...
CCGGCCCGGCCCAAGCCGTTTGCCAGCGCAGCTATATTTTTCGGGTCTACGTAGCGGGCCGAGAGAATCGCGCTGGCGACGGTGATGCCGGGCTGCAGCTCGAGGAGCCGTTCCACCGCAGTCATGGCGCCTTCTCTCCGGCCGAGCATCCCCAGCGCGGCGGCGTGCAACATATGGGGAACGGTGAAGCGTGGGTTCGACTGGCTCGCCATGTGTGCGGCAGCGGCCGCTTCTTCAAAGCGGCCGGCGGCGAAATGTGCGTAAGCCAAGCCGAGGTAGGGCACGTAAATCAACGGATCGAACGGGCTAAGACGAAGTGCGCGGTTGGCATGCTCGACCGCGATCGCGTCGGCGCCCATCCATGCACGGACGATCGAACTGAAGCCGAACGCGAGCGCCGACGAGCTGGACAGCGCGAACGAGCGGTCGAATGCGGTGACCGCTGTTTCATAGTCGCGCCCGGCGGCGGCGATGACAAAGCCGGCAGTCGCGAGCGCGACCGCATCGTCGCTGCCGGTGGCCATCGCATGGCGCGCATGGCGCAATGCGGCGTTCCGCGTCTCCTCCTGTAGCCCGCCTCGTAAGTACTGCTGCTCATGGCACCAGGCGATGATTGCATGCGCGGCCGCGAAATCGGGCTCCAGCTCGATCGCCTTGACGAGGAGCGTCAGTGCCTTGTCCGCATTCTCGGGCATCGCCGTGAATGCGTGGGGCAGAGCCCGCAAATACAGGTCATAAGCAGCGAGACTGTCCGGCCGCTTGCGCCGCGCACGCTCAATCTCCGCCTGACGGAGCGTCGGCTCGATCACGCCTGCCACGCTGATCGCAACTTTATCCTGGAGGTCGAACACCTCTTCAAGCGAGCCGTCGAACCGGTCGGCCCAGAGGTGTGCGCCGTTTGTCGCATCGATCAGCTGGGCCGTGATCCGCACCCGGTCGCTGCTCTTTCGCACGGAGCCTTCCAAGAGATAGCGGATGCCGAGCTCGCGACCGATCTGCTTCGCATCGATTGCCCTGCCCTTGTAGGCGAAGGTCGAGTTGCGGGCGATGACGCAGAGCCACCGGATGCGGGCGAGGGCGGTGATGATCTCCTCGACCATGCCATCGGCGAAATACTCTTGCTCTGGATCGCCACTCAGATTGGCGAAAGGAAGCACCGCGATCGACGCCTTGTCCGGAAGCGTTAGTGTTGGCGGGCCATTGCTGGCGGCGCAAGCCGCGCGAACCCGGTAGACCCGCACTGGCCGGTTGATGTTTTTCAGGCTCTGCTCACCGATATCGTGGAAGTCGCAATCGAGCTTGCCTTGGACCTGATCGTGTACGATGGCCGAGACGCAGATCCCACTCGGCTCGGCGAGGGATTCCAGGCGCGCCGCGACGTTGACGCCGTCGCCAAAAATGTCATCGCCTTCGACAATCACATCGCCAAGATTAACACCGATGCGGAATTCGATTCGCCGATCTTTCGGCAAATCTGGATTTCGCTTGCGAACCCCACGCTGAATCTTAGCGGCGCAAGCCACGGCGCTCACGACACTGGGAAATTCCGCGAGAACACCGTCGCCCATTGCCTTCACAATCCGCCCCCGATGTTCGGCAATTGTTGGGTCGATCAGTTCAGCCCGAATAGCTTTCAATGCCGATAGCGTTCCAGCCTCATTAGCTCCCATCAGTCGGCTATATCCCACCACATCGGCAGCAAGAATAGCAGTGAGACGACGTTCCATTTCGTCAACAAACAGTCATTCCGAGCGACAGTCGAGGAATCCCGTTATGCAATTTTTAGCTGACGCGGCGGGATCCCTCGACTTCGCTCGGGATGACGGCGTTCGCCGTCACCACTCCACAAGCGTGCTCGCCCAGGTCAATCCGCCGCCGAACACCACCATCAAGACATAATCGCCGGGCTTGATCCGCCCCGATCGATTCGCTTCGTCGAGCGCAATCCCCACCGATGCCGCTGAAGTATTTCCGTAGCGATCGACATTGACGAAAACTTTTTCCCGAGGAATTCCTAGCCGTTCGCCGATCGCTTCGATGATTCGCAGGTTTGCCTGGTGCGGAATCACGCACGCGATGTCTTCCACACTCAATCCGGCGTCGTCGATTGCCTTTCGCGCGGCCGCGAGCATGGCAATGACCGCCTGTTTGTACACTTCCTTGCCCGACATGTGAATGGTTTGTAGGGCGAGATGTGCATTCTCCGCTGTGATTGGTGTTTTTGATCCGCCGCCGGGCATGAACAAAATGTCGGTGAATTCTCCATCACTCCCCATGTTGGTACTGATGACACCATGGGCGCTGCCACGATGTCCGAGGACCGCTGCGCCAGCCCCGTCACCAAAGAGGACGCAAGTATTGCGATCTTTCCAATTAGTGATGGACGTTAACTTGTCCGCACCGATCACCAGCACAGTGTCGTACGTTCCCGACGTGATGAACTGCTGCGCAATCTCGATTCCAACCAAGAATCCGGCGCAGGCGGCCGAAACATCGAGGCAGGCAGCGTTTTTGGCGCCGATCTTTTTCTGAACGAAACACGCCGTCGCGGGAAAAATCATATCGGGCGTTGCGGTAGCGACGAGCAGAAGCTGGACGTCCTCGGGCGAGATTTGCGCCTGTTCCAACGCATTAAGTGCGGCTTTCGCGGCCATGTCGCTGGTGTTTTCGTCCTTCGCCGCAATGCGACGCTCCTTGATCCCGGTGCGCGTGGTAATCCATTCGTCACTGGTATCGACCATGTGCGAGAGGTCCTCGTTGGTCAGGATCTTGTCCGGCGCGTAACTGCCGGTCCCGATGATTGAAACCGTTCGCTGGTTTCTAGTGGATCGCGGGCTCGAGCGGGGCTGCCGATTCATGATAACGTTGAACCTCCTCGACGATATGCGGGTTCACCTGGTGTTCAATCGACTCCGCTGCGACGCGCAGCGCGTTTTTGATGGCAAGCGGCGTGCTCGAGCCGTGCGCGATGATGCAGATGCCATTGACGCCGAGGAGCGGGCTACCACCGTATTCTTCGTAGTTGGTTTTATCTTTAATAGTGCGAAACGATTCCCGCGCCATAAAGGCGCCCAGCTTTCGCATCGGTGTCCGCGACAGTTCGTGCTTTAGCCACTGAAAAATCGCCACCGAGATCGATTCGCAGGTTTTCAAAATTACGTTTCCGACAAATCCGTCGCACACCACCACCTCCACCGGATCCTCAAAGAGATGCCGCCCCTCGATGTTGCCTACAAAATTCAATGAACTCCTCTTGAGCATTTTGAAGACTTCCTTGGTCTTCTCGTTGCCTTTCACATCCTCCTCGCCGAGCGAGATCAGGCCGACCGTAGGATTCTTGTAGCCGAGGACGTGGCGAGAATAGACCGAGCCCATGAACGCATATTGGAGAAGATGTTCAGGGCGCGCGTCGATGTTCGCGCCAGCATCCATTAAAACAAAAACATTCGTTTCGGTGGGCAGTACCGCAGCGATACCGGGTCGATAGATTCCGGGCAAAGTGCGCAATTTAATCATGCTCGCTGCCACGGCCGCGCCGGTGTGGCCAGCGCTGACGACGGCGCTGGCTTGGCCGTGTTTGACCAGATCGACCGCACGACTGACGGACGAACCTTTTTTCCGGCGCACGGCGGACCAGGCGCGGTCGCTCATGTCGACCACTTGAGTGGAATGCACGATCTCGATCCGACTGTCGTTGCAACCGAGCTTCCTCAACTCCGCTTCGATTTGAGCGGTGTCGCCAACAAGAAAGAGTTTCCTGATGTGGGAATACTCACGCAAAGCGAGCACGGCTCCGCCAACCAGATTAGGTGGACCAAAGTCGCCCCCCATCGCATCCAGCGCGATTTTCATGAGAGCCAGAAGTTTGCGTTTAAGGCGCGGCTAATGCAAAACCAAAAAAATGGTCCGTCATCCCGAGCGAAAGCCGAGGGATCCCGTTGCGAAAGCTTTAAGGTAACATTGCGGGATCCCTCGGCTGTTGCTTGGGATGACGAGCGCTTCAACCCGCCAGCCGTCAGGCCCCCACACTCAACACCTGGCGTCCCTTATAATAACCGCACGATGGACAAACTGTATGCGACGCCACGGTGCTGCCGCATTGCGCACATTTATTCAGCTGCGGCGCATGCCAGCGATTGGCCGCCTTTCGGGTGCGCAACCGCATCTTTGAGGTTTTACGTTTGGGAACGCCCATGGTTAGCGAGCCGGAACCAAAGCAGAAAATGACATAAAGGCAACCGTTGATGCGTTACAGCGGGAGAGTCTTTCCGCTTCATCGCTTCGACCCTTTAACGCTTCAACTTTAATTTATCCAGCGCGCTCCAATCCGCTTTGGCCTTCCCAATCGCGGGGCGGGTCTCCACTTTTGCTGCTTTACAGACGCGTCCGCCGTCGCGATCGCAATGTGGATAGGGCGGCAGATTCAGCAAAATATCCTCTCGCATAAACGGCGTGATATCGACCGTCTCCGGCCCGTGCAGTTCGGTGTGGAGCGCAAACGCTGGGACCTTGATTTCGTGCTGGAACTTCTCGAGACAGGCCACACACGCCAGCTCGACCGTCTGCGCAATTGTTCCATTCGCCCATAGCGAGCCGTCAGAAATTCCGAGGTCGAGGCTGTAGCGCATCGGCCCGACACAGCGAATTTCCTGCGACCCCAGGTCGCCCAAAGCGCAATCCTCCTCACCGGTAAGATGCAAACCATCCGGTGGAATCTGTTTCAGATGGATTTTCATGCTCCCACGAGCATCATGTTATCGGCGCTACCTCTCCCAATTTTATCCTGAATTTTTTCGCCAGGGCTTTGGCAACCGGTGGCGGGACAAAGGCGGAGACATCCCCTCCGAGTCTCGCGATTTCTTTCACGATGCGCGAGCTGAGGTAGGTGTATTCCTCCTTCGGCATAAGGAAGATGGTCTCGATTTCCGGATCAAGTTTCCGATTCATTAGCGCCATTTGAAATTCAAACTCGAAATCGGAGATGGCGCGCAACCCGCGCACCACCGCGTGTGCTTTTTCGAAGGCGGCGAATTCCACTAGCAATCCTTCCATCGGGGCGACTCGGACATTACTGTTCGTGATCGCTCTGCGCAGCATGGCCAGCCGCTCGTCCGGCGCAAAGAGTGGCTGTTTTTGGTCGTTAATAGCGACCGCGACAATGACTTGGTCAAACAGCGTGCAGGCCCGTTCGATGACATCGAGATGACCATTCGTCACCGGATCAAAGCTGCCAGGATAAATCGCGCGCCGCATGACTCCGAAAGGTTCAACGCATTGGGCTTGCCGTTCAACTCTAGAAAAGACAGACAGGATTTCAGAAGAGGAGCTTTTTTTCTGAGCCTTCAATCCGGTTAATCCTGTAAATCCTATCTGCTAACTTCCGGGCTTCGTCCTTCGCCTGCCACGCCGTAGTCTCTCGACGACGGGACGTAGGCGGGTCATCCGTCATTCGTCATTTTCGTGCATCCAAGTTGCCGAGGGGGCACGATAGCCGGAGACTATTTCCTCGTGATGTTCGATCCCGCGTCTTATCGCAGCGTTGCCGTTGCCAGCACCTTTTCGCCTCGTTTCGAGCAGGTTTTGGCCGAGGCAAAACGGATTCGCGATCGTTTCGATGCCGAGCTTTGCCTGATCTATGTCGGCGAAAAAAGCAACGAGACCAGCGCGAAATTTGCCGGTGCCCTGGAGCGGCTCTCCTTACCGAAGGATTCCCCCATTCATTATGAGCAGGGCGATCCTGCCGCGGCAATCTTGCGAGCGATCGAGCGAAACGACATCGATGTGATCGTAGCTGGTGCCCTCGAGAAAGAAGTGGTGCTGCACCCCTTCCTCGGCAACGTCGCCCGGCGGCTCCTCAGCGAAGGGCACAGTTCGGTTATTCTTTTCACTCATCCGTCGCGCGAACCGGAGGCGTTGCGTAAGATCGTCTTCCTCGCCGAATATTCCGAGCACGGCTCCAAAAGTTTGCGGCGCGCTTTGCATTTGGCGGCGCGGGAAAAATCCGAATGCGTTTACGTGGTGCGACTCATCACCACCTTCGACGAAGCGCGCGCGAAACAGGAGGGCACTCCGTCTGAAACTGACGAGGACGCAAAACTGGAACATTTCGTTCTCGCGCTCGGTCACACTGATGTGCCGATCGAAGTGCGTTGCATTCGCGGTAACACCGGATTCGCCGCAGCGGATTTCGTGAAATCAGTGGAGGCAGACATGCTCGTTGTGCCGCTCGATCCCACGAAAAAAGGCGTCCAGTTGCCACCGAATCTGGAATGGCTCACCGACGTCATTCCCTGTAATCTCTGGCTGGCGCGCTAGAAGTCCCGTTGTAGCGGCGGTTGTGTCAACCGCCGAGCTAAATGAATAGGCGGTCGTCGCGGCAACCGCCTCTACAACCCGTCGCCCATCTGAACAAAGAACGGCTGTCTCTAATGCCCTCCGGCTCGGACCTTCCAAGTCACCCATCTACGCGACGGCGTTTCGCAGAAACGCCCTACAATTTTCCCAGTGCTCATCTCAAAGCGAAAGCTTCTAGGTAACATCTACGGGATCCTTCGACTCCGCTGCGCTTCGCTCTGGATGACAAATGGCGTTGTGCGCTCGCTCAAAGCAATCCCTCGCCCCGAGGGCTCGCTTCTGTTATCTGATGGACAACGCCAGTCCGGCTCGGACCAATGAATCCCGCTCATCCATTTCAGCCATACGGCATCGCGCATCTCACCGTCATCTTTCTTACCATCGCGTTGCCATTCTTCTTCGCTGCGCTCGTTCGTTGGACGAAATCACCGATCACCGAACGCATCATCGTTGGCGCGCTTTCCCTCATCCTTGTTTTGAATTATTTCGTCTATCTATCGTTAGTCCGGCAATTCGGCGCCGTCAGCTGGGAGCAAATGTTACCGATGCAACTCTGCGACTGGGCGATGGTTGTAATCATCATCGCGATGTGGACCTGCCGGCCACGCTGGTTCGAAGTCGCATATTTCTGGGGAATTGGCGGCACAGTCCAGGCCGTGCTAACCCCGAATTTGCCCTACGGTTTCCCCGATTTCCGATTCTTCAGTTTTTTCATTTCCCACTGCGGTATCATCATTGGAATCATTTTTCTGATGTTGACCCATCATCTCCGCCCACACGCCGTCTCCATCGTCCGGGTCTTTCTTTGGACCGAACTTTACTTCGTCATCACGCTCGCCACCGACCACTTCACTGCGTCCAATTACGGTTTTCTTCTTCACAAGCCAGAAGCGAAAACCCTCCTTAATATTCTTTCGGATTATCGCCCGCTCTACCTCTTCGAAATGCACCTGCTGGCGCTCGTATTTTTCACCGTCCTCTATCTACCATTCGCGATTTACGATCTCGCACAACGCAAGTTGTAGAGGCGGTTGCCGCGGCGACCGCCACAATTGCATGGAAGAGCCTGACACAAATAACAGACAGGATTTGCAGGATTAACTGGATTAAGAAAAAGGAGTTCCTTTGGAATCCTGTACAATCCTGCTCGCTCGCGAACGCTTTCGGAGTTAATCCTGTCTCATGAGCACGGAGGTGCTTCGCATCAGAAACGTCACCATCGGCGGCGGAAAGCCGGCTTTCATTCTCGGACCGTGCGTCATCGAATCGGAAAAATTCGTCCGGCGAATGGCGGAAAAAATCGCGAAGATTTGTGCGGCGGAAAAGGCGCCCCTCATTTTCAAGGCTTCCTACGACAAAGCGAACCGCACCTCGGCCAGATCATTTCGCGGAATTGGCCCACGCGAAGGCTGCGAAATTCTCGCGTCCATCGGTCGCGAACTGAAAATTCCGGTCACGACGGATGTGCATTCCGCGGCCGAAGCGGAAATGGCAGGCGAATTCATCGATTTACTGCAAATCCCCGCCTTCCTTTGCCGCCAAACTGATCTCTTGCGCGCCGCCGCAGAAACGGATCGTCCAGTGAACGTCAAGAAAGGGCAATTCCTTGCCCCATGGGACGTGAAAAATATCGCCGAGAAATTGGAAAAATTTGGCGCGAAACAATTCCTCTTCACCGAACGCGGCACCACCTTCGGTTACAACAATCTTGTAGCGGATTTTCGGTCGCTGGCCTGGATTCGGGAGGCCGGTTACCGCGTGATTTTCGACGCCACCCATTCCGTGCAACGCCCCGGCGGCGCGGGCGATTCCACCTCGGGGAACGGAGAACTCGCGCCCGTCCTGGCACGAGCGGCCGTGGCCGCCGGATGCGACGGCGTCTTCATGGAAGTCCACGAAAATCCGGAGCGCGCTCTGTCCGACGGCCCAAACCAACTGCCACTGAAAAATTTGCCGAAGATTCTTCGCGTGTTAAAAGCTGTTCATGCTGCCGTTTCTTAGCGGTCGCGCTGGACGCGTGATATTTTTGGGGTTGCTAGCGTTTTTGATCGCACCGGCTGATTTCGCCCAGCAACCGAAAAAACAAAAGAAAGCCAAAAGCACGGAGTCACCGTCTGCGTCGGCCACTGCCAGTCCAGGATCAGGAGGTCCGGTCCCCTTGCCCATTGGTCATGAAGCCAAGGGTCTCGTGCTGCCCGATATTGACGGGAACGGACATTTGCGAGGCCGTTTCGTTGCCGGGACGGCGCGGCGAGTCGATCAGAACCACATGCAATTTAGCGATCTCAATATCACGACCTACACCGACGACAATAAGATCGATCTCCAGATCGCAATGGCAGATTCCGTGCTGGACTTGAATACTCGTGTCCTCAGTTCACCGCAACGAACCACGATCAAGCGCGCCGATTTCGAGATCGTGGGTGATACTGTCCGGTTTGACACGGCCGCGCGGCACGGAACCATAACCGGCAACGTCAAAATGGTGATTACCGACCAATCGAAACTGAGACCGCAACAATCGCCGCAACCATCACCGCAAAAGCAGCCATGAAGTTGTTAGGACTCGCAATCTTTGGCCTGGCCATAACTGCCTTTGCCCAGAATGAGGTTGTTACCACCACAGCGCAATCCTCCAAACCGGCGAAGTCGCCGAAGGCGACGGAGAGCGCGGCCGCCAAAAATCCTCTCGAGAACGAATCGAAAGGCCCGATCACCACCGAAATTTATGCCGACGAAGCCTCCTTCGATTCGGGGAAGAACATGGGTATTTTCACCGGCCACGTGAAAGTGTTCGATCCCCGATTCAATCTCCAGTCAGATAAGTTAACGGTGTATTTGCGTAAAGGCGAAGACCAGGGATTGGAGAAGGCGATTGCGGAGGGAAACGTTGGCCTGGTCCGCGACCGGCCCGATCCGAATGGCGGGCCGCCTACACACGCCGTTGGTCGCTCCGAACACGCCGTTTACATGGCAACGGATGGCAGCGTCGAGCTGACCGGAATGCCAAAAGTTCAGCAAGGACCAAACCTGCACATTGCCACCAGCGCCCAGACCGTGATGGTTATTAGTCAAGACGGACACCTCGACACTCATGGCCCAAGCCGAACGGAGATTCGCCAGGAACCGAAGGAAGAAAAACCCGGGTCACCCACGGCGACGGCATCGCCATCGCCCAAGCGATGATTAGCACGACCGCAGCTCCTTCATCGGCCGGGGCGAAAGCGACCGTCCCGCCGAATGTTTTGTCTACCCGCGAACTGGTGAAAATTTACGGTGGCCGCGCCGTGGTCAACGGCATCAACGTTAACGTCAAAGCCGGGGAGATCGTCGGGCTACTCGGTCCCAATGGCGCCGGCAAGACCACGACATTTTACATGATCGTCGGCCTGGTTCGGCCACACAGCGGGAGCGTCATTTTTCGCGATCAGGACGTGACTACCTTCCCGATGTACAAACGGGCGCGGTTCGGGATGGGATATTTACCGCAGGAGGAATCGATCTTCCGCAAGATGACGGTGGAACAAAACATCATGGCGATTCTCGAGACCCTACCCTTGAGCAAACACGATCGGCGACAGCGGTGTGATCATTTGCTCCATCAATTCGGGATCGAGAAGATTGCGAAGAACACGGCGTTAACCTTGAGCGGCGGGGAAAAACGCCGGCTCACCATCGCGCGCTCGCTCGTGACCAGCCCGAGCCTGCTCATGCTCGACGAACCGTTTAGCGGGGTCGATCCGATTGCGGTTTATGATGTGCAACAAATTGTGGTCAACCTGCGCAAGTCCGGCCTCGCTATTCTTATTACCGACCACAACGTGCGCGAGACCTTATCGATCGTCGATCGCGCCTACCTCATCTTCGAAGGCCGAGTCGAAAGCGAAGGCTCCAAAGATTTCCTCATCAACGATCCCATCAGCCGCCAGCTCTATTTAGGCGAACGCTTCCGCATGTAATGTAGCACAGGCATCCCGCCTGTGGGGCGAACGGGCATCTTGCCCGTTAACTGGAAGTTAGGATTCAGCGATATGCCAGTCCGGCTCGGACCTCGGCCGACAGCCTGCCAGGCTGTCGAAAACAAAGCCTCAACTGTCTCTAAACGCCAGTCCGGTCGAAGACTCGCCGTGGTGAACTCCTACTCATGCTCAGCCCGCAAGGCGGCCGCAGGTCCTCAAGGAGCTGTAGTGGCGGCCGTGCCTGCCGAGTCGTAGCCTTGCCGCGAAGATTGGTCGACCGCAATCCGGCCTAAATGAGATCGGCGATTTAAAAAATCGCCGCAATTTGTCTCTCAACTCCGTAAAGGAGCGTGGCTCCCACGGAGTTTTACGCTCTCGACCAACAACCCTCAAACTGCCTTTGAATTCCCTCAACCCTCAACCAACTGCTTTACCCTCTGGCCAAAATTTCCTTCCCCCGCCGCTGCCCGTTTACTACTATTCTTCCGTAGTGCGATACGCACAAAAGCCAGATCGACCACAGGCGGCAGCTTGCCCTGAAAATGTGAAGAAACGCCTGTCCGGCTCGCAACCCTCAGCGTCCTGACTCGACGCCAAAGCCTCGGCGTAGGCGGGTCATTCGAGCTTCGTCAAATTTTTACTCGCCCTCAGCCCTCAACCAACAACCCTCAAATGCCTTTCCTCAGCTCACATCCATCGGACTGCGCACCCCGATCCCCGGTTGACTGAGCACGTGTGTGTAAATCATCGTTGTGCTCACATCCTTGTGACCTAACAACTCCTGGACGGTTCGAATATCGTACCCGTTCTCCAGCAAATGCGTCGCAAACGAATGCCGCAGCGTATGACACGTCGCCGGTTTTGAAATGCCGGATGCCCGCACCGCCTTCTTCACCGCAACCTGCAAGACGTTTTCGTCCACATGATGGCGGCGCCACTGTGGCTGTCCGTCGTCGGACCCACTGCGCGGGTCGCGCGAGATTCGTGACGACGGAAAAACAAACTGCCACACCCACTCCCGCAACGCGTTGGGGTATTTCCTTTCCAGGGCATAAGGCAAATATACGCTTCCGTATCCGGCCTCCAGATCTTCTTCGTGTTGTGCCTTAACCTTTCTCAGATGCCGCTCCAACGACTCGGCAAGGTTCACTGGCAACATGGTCGCCCGATCCTTCGCCCCTTTGCCGTCGCGCACGGTAATCCG
>Ga0207693_10004689_pt1 | contig 11515 bp, 9 predicted proteins | sample LARL81metaG_FD_184347 | JGI IMG/M metagenome (GOLD analysis project Ga0207693, IMG submission 184347) | Corn, switchgrass and miscanthus rhizosphere microbial communities from Kellogg Biological Station, Michigan, USA - LAR L8-1 metaG... | ecosystem: Host-associated > Plants > Roots >...
GCATCTTCTTCGTACGGGTCTCGTAAACGGTGCCGTGGTCTTCCATCTCTTCGGCATTCCAGCCGCAGCCAATACCGAACAGGAAACGGCCCTTTGACACCTGGTCGAGCGAGGCGACGAGCTTTGCGGTCTGGATTGTGTCGCGCGCTTGATTATTGATGGGAGGTCCGCTCCCTCCAGCGAGGCATGTCGACGAACAGTGCTGCCGATTCCGCCTTCTCATTCGCCGACAATTTGGCGCCGTCCCCGACAACGGCTCTCTGCTTCAAATAAAATCCGCATATTCTACTGTTGCACTGTGTGCATCGTAGTGATAGAGGCCGCAAGGATTGACCTATCTGGGTCAACCAATGCTCTGCCGCGGAGGTACAGAATGTCGGCATTGGACGAGATCATCAAGGAGAAGCAGCGGATCGGCGAAATGCTTGCGCGCGTCGACCTGCAACGCGAGAAGCTCGCCAGTCAGCTCGGCGAAATGGAGGCGACCGAGCGCGTGCTCGCGCGCTACACCAAGGGCACGCAGCCAAAACAGACGGCCTCAGCCAGAACGCCGACTACGGCAACGAAGGCGGCCGCTCCAGCGCGACGACGCCGGCGCCCGCCCTCGGCGACTGCAAAGGCTACTGGCGGCAAACGCAGCTCGTCGAACCTCAGCGACCAGGTCCTTGCGCTGGCAACCGGCAAGACGCAGCAGGAAATCGCCGCTGCATGCAAGGGCGCTCGCCCCAACCATGTCGGCGCCGCCCTTTCCCGGCACAAGCGGGCGGGCCGCATCGAAGAGCGCGATGGGAAACTCTACGCCATACAGTCAACGAGGACCGAGCAACAGGCCGCGCTCTGATACCGGCATAAGTCTCATACCGGCATAAGAGAGTGCCGGTCGACTCCGAAAGGAGGGGGTCGATATCCTGCACCGGCTGTGCCAGCCCCGAGCGAGCAGGCATCTACGTGTAAAAAAAGAGCCTCCCTTTCGGGGAGACTCAATCCGACCCGGCGTGGAACCAGGGTAACTACACAAATCCACCTGGGAGTGGCGGCCCGTTGTGGCGCGATATACTGCGTCGCCCGGTTGATGGTACGGCTGGTCTGCCCTCAGCTCCGGAAATGCCGTGTGCGCCAAGGCAGTTACGCTTGGTGCCATAAGCGGTCATCGGCCTATCCGCCGCGCCAAACCCGGTTTCCACGCTAAGGGCCGTTAATGGCCCGCTCGACCGCCGACCGGTTCTGCCCGATGGGGACTTAACCTGTCGCTGGCCTGAACCAGCGCTGTTGCTCGGCGAACCGGTCTACCAGCATGTCGATGAACACGCGCACCTTGCAACTCAGATGCCGACGATGGGGATAGAGCGCATTGATCTCCACCTCCTGCGCCCGGTAGTCGGGCAGCAGCGGCACTAGCGCTCCCGAGGCTATCAGGTCAGCAACCAGGAACGGCGCCGTCAGTAGTAGACCGATGCCGGCCACGGCAGCGTCGCGCGTGGTTTCGTAATGGCTGCTGATCAGCCTTCCCGATATGCGCGCCACCACCGGGTTGCCCTGCGCATCCACAAAATCCCACTCGTCCGGAGACGGTACGTGGGGGTAGCGCAGGCAGTTGTGCCCGGCCAGGTCGGCCGGGGAATGCGGCGCTGGATGGTTTTCGAGGTAGGCCGGAGCGCCGCACACCATGAGGCTCAACGTGCCCAGGCGCCGTCTGATGAGGGTGGCGTCCGGCGGCGGGAACGGACTGATCCCGAGGTCGAACGCCTCTTGCACCAGGTCGATCATGGTCGGGCCAGTGCGCAGATCGACCGACGTTTCCGAGTACCGGGCGAGAAAGTCGGTGACGACAGGTGTGACGAACCGCACGACGCCTTGTTGGCAATAGACGCGCAGCTGGCCGCGTGGGGTTGCCTGTTGCGCGCCGGCGGCTTCGTCCGCTTCCTCCAGGTCCTGCAGGATCTGGACGCAACGGCTGTAATAGCTACGGCCGATCTCGGTCAGGCTGACCCGCCGGGTGGTGCGGTTCAGCAAACGCACGCCGAGCGCGTTTTCCAGCGCCTGGACCTGGTCGCTGATGGTCGCCTTCGACAGGTTCAGGCACCGGCCCGCAGCCGAGAAGCCGCCGCTCTCGGTGACCCTCACAAAAGCCGTGATGCTGGCGAAACGGTCCACGACGCCTCCCATTGTCTGCTATCAGCGGACGGCGTGTTCGTCAAATAAGCAATTGTCCCCTCACTATCCATCTTGTCCCTCGAGACCGATCCCCCCGCTGTATGTGGATCAGGAGCAGGTATTGGCGGATACGATGCAACTCCTTACCGGTGACCGACAAATCGCGGCGTTGCGCGACCAGCGCAGCAGGTCCCCGCCCGTCCCACGGGCGAGTGTGCAACGGAACCTGTCGCCAGCACCGTCTTTGCGGGGCTGTCGAAGGGGCTCACCCACGCGGCGACGGCAGGCGTCACGGCGGTACGGCGTTCTGTTGCGGGTAACGCGAAGTTGCCGCACGTCGTCATCGCTACGGGATGAACGGCAGCGGTGCCCAGTCCACCGCCCCGGCGGCTTCCAATCGCCTCTCTCGCTAAGCATAACGATATAATATCTTAAAATATCAGATGATAACTCTGTCATCTCGCAGGATATCATAACTATAACCCTAGATTCTTGCATGGCAGTATGAACATCATTACAATTGATCTCCTAACCTAAGTTGATGGTTTGATGGTGTGTTGGCACACTAACTTTGCTTCGGAGGAAAATCCACAATGATCAAGTGTCTCAACACGGTGATGTTGTGCGCGATACTGGTGGCGGGTGCGGCAATTGCGGTATACGCGGCGGACCCGACGCCACCGCAAACTCAAACGCAAACCCCGCCGCAGGTTGCGACGGGTAACGGGATCCCATATCCCTCAACGCAGATGCCCGCGCCCCAAACCGGACCCAGTACTGGGATCCCGTCCGAGCAGTATCAGTCGGCGGGTTCCGGCGAGACCGAGCAAGGCAGCTACTACTCGAAGAAGGGCTTCGGTCCGAAAACCCACTAAAGCCCGCCGAGCGGGGCCTCGGGGCGCGAGGCCGGCTCGCCCCCGAGGTGGCTTTATGGGGATCAGGAGCGCCAGCACCGTCTTTGCCACACCGTGGCGGGGCGGGTGCACAGCGCGCTTCCGAAAGCGGCAGTTCAGGTCCTACTGCTCGGCTTTGGCATCGAGCCAGCGCTGTTGCTCGGCGAACCGGTCTACCAGCATGTCGATGAACGCGCGCACCTTGGCGGCCAGATGCCGGCGATGGGGATAGAACGCATTGATTTCGCACTGCTGCGCCCGGTAGCCGGGCAGCAGCGGCACCAGCGCTCCCGAGGCCAGTAGGTCCTCGATCAGAAAAGGCGCAGTTATCATCAGCCCAATGCCGGCCACGGCGGCGGCGCGGGTGGTTTCGGGGCTGCTACTGATCAGGCTCCCCGATATGCGCGCCGTCACCGGATTGCCGCCAGCATCCAGAAAGCGCCACCCGTCCTCGAACGGCGCGTAGGGGTAGCGCAGGCAGTTGTGGCTGGCGAGATCCGCCGGGCTTTGCGGCGCTGAATGGTTATTGAAATAGGCCGGGGCGCCACACAGCATCAGGCTCAACGTCGCGAGGTGCCGTCTGACAAGGGTCGAATCGGGTGTTGGTTGCGCGCTGATCGCCAGGTCGAACGCCTCCTGCACCAGGTCGATCATCGCGTGGCCGGTGCGCAGATCGACAGATGCTTCGGGGTACCGGGCTAGAAAATCGACGATGACCGGCGCGACGAACTGCACGATGCCCTGCTGGCAATAGACGCGAAGCTGGCCGCGCGGGGTCGCCTGTTGGGCGCCGGCGGCTTCGTCAGCCTCCTCCAAATCCTGTAGAATCTGCACGCAGCGTTCGTAATAGCTGCGGCCGGCCTCGGTCAGGCTGATCCGCCTGGTCGAGCGGTTCAGCAGGCGTACCCCAAGCGCGTTTTCCAGTGCCTGGACCTGGTGGCTGACCCTCGCCTTCGACAGGTTTAAATGCCGGCCCGCGGCCGAGAAGCCGCCGCTCTCGATGACCCGCACAAACGCCGCGACGCTGGCGAACCGATCCATCGGGGCCCTCCTATTGTCTCGAAATACGGAACAGCGTGTTCATCAAAGGCGTGATTGTCTCCTGACGATTGCTACTCATGTCGTCTCGCGAGGTCGAAGCGCAAGAGCGGGGACGTCCGGCGATTGCCGTCCCGTCCTGCTAGAGCCGGAGATATGCGTCTGAGGAGGGGCGCTAGGTATGAAGACGACCGGATGCCCTCGCGAGACCAGCGAGGCGGTCCCGCGCGAACCAAACCTTAGCGATGTGCTGAACGACCCGGTCGTCATCGCGGTGATGCGCGCGGACGGTGTGAGGCCGGATGAGCTGGCCAGGGTTCTTGGGATTCCCGTCTGCCGCGTCAGCTCTCATTCAGGTCGCCCGCGCCAAGGAGAGGAAACGTGACGAAAGGATATTCTTCACTGCCGATTAAAGCTGTGGCCTTAGCCACTGGACTCGGCCTCGGCTTCCTTTCATACCCGATCCTCGCGGCTTCGGGGAGCGGCGGCGACACGGTGCGTGGACTGTATGACGTACTGCTCAACACAATGAAGAGCGGGCATGCACTGGGCCAAAGCGGCCGGTTTATGCAACTGGCGCCAGTCATTCACCGCAGCTTTGATATCGTTTCGATGGTCCGATTGGCAGTTGGCCCGTCCTGGGCCAGTTTGACTGAAGCGCAGCGCCAACGGGCGACCGAAGGCTTCGGCCGCTACATTTCGGCAATTTATGCCGACCGCTTCGATGGCTATGCCGGACAAAAATTCGAGGTGACGGGCGAACAGCCCGCGCCTACCGGGGTCATCGTGAAGAGCCAGATCGTCAAAGCCAATGGCGAGCCGGTCCAGGTCGATTACCTGATGCGCCGCAGCGGCGACAGCGGGCTCATCTCAGACATCTATGTCGACGGCGCGATCAGCGAGGTGGCGACCCGCCGCTCCGAATTCGCCGGCATTCTCAAGGCGGAGGGTATTGACGGCCTGATCGCGGCCCTCAACCGGAAGGCCGATCTCCTTACGGGAACTACGGCGAGCTCGCTTTGAGAGCTTTGCTAATGCCGTTAACGCAAACCTGCCGACACCGCCGGTTATGCGACGGTCTTTTGAGGCCGAGCAGCTCTCGGCGCCCGCCGGGATCGCTAGGACAAGGATAGCGCGATGGGCATCGTCCGATTTGCACTGAGATTTCCGTACACTTTTTACGTTCTGGCCGCCCTCATTCTGTTTCTCGGCGTTTCGGCCATCACAGTCATGCCGGAGGATATCTTCCCGGAGATCGACATTCCGGTGGTGTCGGTGATCTGGCAGTACACGGGTCTCAGCGTGCCGGAGATGGAGCAGCGCTTCACGACCTACAGCCAGTACGCGATGAGCAGCAACGTCACCGGCATCAAAAACATGGAGGCGCAGACCCTCAACGGCATCTCGGTACAGAAGGTATATTTCCAGCCCGACGTCAGCCTCGACCTCGCCATCTCGCAGATCGTCGCGGCGACGAATTTTGTCCGAGCGGTGATGCCGGCGGGCACCCAGCCGCCAATCGTGGTCAAGTACGACGCGTCGAGCGTCCCGGTGCTGCAGCTCAGCCTCAGCTCCGACCGTCTCAGCGAGCAGCAGCTCTATGATTACGGGCTCTACAATTTGCGCCAGCAGCTTGCGCCGGTGCAGGGCGTGACTTTTCCGGCCCCCGACGGCGGCAAGTACCGACAGATCATGGTCGATATCGACCCGCTGAAGCTGCAGGCCAGGGGCCTGACCCCGGCAGACGTGGTCAATGCGGTCAATGCCCAGAACCTGACAGTGCCGTCGGGGCTCGTCAAGATCAGCGACACGCAATACACGGTGCGCACCAATGCGATGCCGCTGAGCATCGCCGACCTCAATGACATTCCAATCAAATACACCAACGGGCAGACGGTGTTCCTGAAGGATGTCGGCCAAGTGCACGATGGCTGGGCGGTGCAGCAGAACATCGTCCGCAACGAGGGCCGCCGCTCGGTACTGCTGAGCGTCCTAAAAAACGGCAATGCCTCGACTGTCGCGGTCGTCAATGGTGTGCGCAAGGTCCTCGAGGTCGCCCGCAAGGCGGCGCCGCCCGGCCTCGGCATCAACGAACTCTTCGATCAATCGAAGCTCGTCACCGCATCGATCGCCGGTGTGCTGCGCGAGGGAGCGATCGCGGCGGGACTCACCGGGTTGATGATCCTATTGTTTCTCGGCTCATGGCGGTCGACCCTGATCGTGCTGATCTCGATCCCGCTGTCGATCCTGACGTCCATCGTCATCCTCTATTTCATGGGCCACACGCTCAATACGATGACATTGGGCGGCATGGCGCTGGCGGTCGGCATCCTGGTTGACGATTCCACAGTGACGATCGAGAACACCCACCGGCTGCGCAGCGGGGGCATGAGCCTCGCCGCGGCGACATTGCATGGCTCCGCCGGGATTGCAGTGCCGACGATGGTCTCGACCTTGGCGATCAGCTGCGTATTCACCTCTGTGGTGTTTCTCGAAGGGCCGGCAAAATTCCTATTCACCCCGCTCGGGTTCGCGGTCGTGTTTGCGATGTTGGCGTCCTACGCGCTGTCGCGGACGTTGACGCCCGTCATCATCGGCCTGCTCCTGAAGGGCGAGCACCACGGGAACGATGGCTCGGGCAACTGGTCCGCGCGTTTTGAGCGCGGGTTCGAGCTATTTCGCCGGGGCTATGTGCGCATATTGACGATGCTCCTTAAACGGCGGGGCATCGTTCCGGTCGTCGCGGCGTTGATGCTCGCGCTGGGCGGCGTGATGTTCACCGAGGTCGGTCGCGACTTCTTTCCGGACATCGACGCCGGACAGATCAAGCTCCACGTTCGCGCTCCGGCGGCGACCCGCATCGAGGCCACCGAGCGCATCTTCCAGGAAGTCGAGGACAAGATCCGCGAGGTCATCCCGGCACGCGACCGCGACCTGATCGTCGACGACATCGGCGTACCTCAGCGACAGTACAACCTAGCGTTCACCGATGGCTCGACGATCAACGTCAACGACGGCGTGATCCTTATCTCCCTCAAAGACGGGCACGCGCCGACCGCCAGCTACGTGCGCCGGCTGCGCGAAGTGTTGCCCGCCGCCTTTCCCTCGGTGACCTTCTACTTGCAGGCCGCCGACATGGTCACGCAGATCCTCAATTTCGGATTGCCGGCGCAGATCGACGTTCAAGTCGTCGGTCGCGACCGCGCCACCAATCTGCGCGTGACGCACGAGCTGCAACGCCGCATCGCCGGCATTCCGGGCATCGTCGATGCCCATCTGCAGCAAGAGCTCGATGCGCCGGCGTTTATGGTCAACATCGATCGGTCGCGGGCATTGCAGCTCGGTCTCAACGCGCAGGCCATCGCAACCGATGTCAATACCAGCCTCAGCTCCTCGGAACAGGTCGCAACCAATTTCTGGACCGACCCCAAGGCCGGAATCCCCTACTACATCGCAGTCCAGACGCCCGAGCATCTGGTGAGCTCGCTCAACGAACTCGGCAACACCCCGGTGTCGACCCAGCTCGCCGCCAATGGCCCGCCGATACCGGGACTGTTGAGCAACGTCGCGACATTGCAGCGCGACACCGTGCCGACCAATCTGAACCAGACCAATATCCAGCCGGTCTACGACATTTACGCCAGCGTGCAAGGCCGCGATCTCGGCAGCATTGCGGGTGACATCGGCAAGATCGTCGCCGAACTGCAGAAGGAGCTCAAGCCCGGCAACACGATCCGGGTTCTCGGGCAGATCCAGAGCATGCATGACTCCTTCCGGGATCTGGGCATCGGACTGCTGTTTGCGGCCGTGTTCGTATATCTGCTGATGGTCGTCAACTACCAGAATTTCGGCGACCCGTTTGTCGTGATCCTGGCGCTGCCGGCGACCTTTTGCGGCATCGTCACAATGCTGTTCATCACCGGCACGACGCTCAATGTCCCCTCGCTGATGGGGGCTATCATGGCAGTGGGTGTTGCCTCGGCGAATTCCATTCTGCTGGTCACGTTCGCACGGGAGCGACAGCTCAAAGGCAGGAGCGCGTTCCGGGCCGCACTTGACGCCGGCCGAACCCGGATACGCCCGGTGCTGATGACGGCGGCCGCGATGGTCGTCGGCATGATCCCGATGGCGATTGGCGGCCCCGGCGAGGAGCAGAACGCGGCATTGGCGCGCGCGGTGATCGGCGGCCTGCTGTTTGCCACTCCCACCACCCTGCTCATCGTCCCCTATCTGTTTGCGATGCTGCGCAAGCGCAACGACGGCGTCACAGCCTATGGCGTGTTCGAGGATCTCCCCGATGAATGATCTCGATGTCCGCGATCGCGATGACGTGATCGACCGGGATCGCCAAGGCAACCCCGCGGTCGACCGCGAGATTAAGAGCCCCGCGAAGCATCGCCCGCCAGTGCGCCGTCGATGGGGCGGGCGTCTATTCGCGCTCGGGGGGTTTTTGCTCCTCGCCGCCGGCCTCTCGCTAGGAGTGTGGGGACAATATTCGCAGCAGGAACAGGTCACGGCGACTGCCGAGCAGGCGCGTGACTTCGTACCCAGCGTGCGCGTCGCGACAGTCGAGGCGAGCCCCGGCACCCTTTCGGTCACCTTGCCGGGCACGACGGCCGCATTCGCCGCGGCCAACATCTTTGCGCGCGCAACCGGCTATATCGCCACGCGCAACGTCGACATCGGAGATCATGTCAAGGCGGGAGAACTGCTGGCGCAGCTCGCAGTACCGGAACTCGATGACCAGATTTCGCAGAACGAGGCGACGCTCAATCAGCTCAAATCGGCGCTAACCCAGGCGGAGGCCAACCGAAGGCTCCGCCAGGTGACTTGGGACCGAGACCAACCGTTGGTCGAGAAAGGCTGGGTGACCCGCCAGCAAGGCGACGTCGACGTCCAGAACCTCAGGGCACAGGAGGCCGGCGTTGCCGCCGCGAAACATAACGTCACGGCGCAGGAGAACCTGGTCAAGCAGCTCTATCAGAATCGAGACTATGCCTCGGTGGTGGCACCGTTCGACGGCGTCATCACCCAGCGCAATGTCGATGTCGGCAGCCTGGTGCAAGGCCCGCCAACTGCGACGAGCGGCACGTTCATGTTCGAAATCATGCAAGAGAACGTCATCCGCGTCTCGGCCTACGTGCCGCAGGACGCGGCCTTCGGCGTGGCGCCGGGCGTCGGCGCCGTCGTGCGGGTGCCGGAAATCCCCGATCGCGAGTTCCCCGGCACCGTTACCCGGATCGCCGATGCGCTGCAGCCCGGCACACGGACGCTGTTGACCGAAATCGACATACCCAATCCCGACGGCGCGCTGACGCCCGGCATTTACTGCACGATCGAGTTGCACATCCCGCGCAAGACGTCGAGCCTTTCAGTGCCGGCCGATGCGCTCATCTTCAACCGCAACGGAATGCAGGTGGCGGTTGTCAGCAATGGCAAGGCGGAGATCCGCAAGGTCAACGTGAAGCGCGATCTGGGTACGCGGGTGGAAGTGGACACCGGGCTCAAGGCCGGAGAACAGGTGATCCTCAATCCGCCGGTCACCCTTGTCGACGGCAGCAAGGTGCAGCTTCGCCCCGCGGCCGCTGCGCCAGACAGCTAGGCTGTTGCGACGGCCAGCGCCACGTGTTCTGCAACGCAATGGAGGAAAGCAGGTTCACACCGAAATTAGATGGGAGGGACGTCCGGTTCGGGTCACCAGCAGCGGTTTCGATAATGTCCGGCTTGGTCAGGTCAGCCTCACACAGCAGACCTATCGAAGGATATTCCCTCGGGGCCGTTCGGTGCCATGAAGCTGACGATGGTCGACGCCAATGATTTGCCACCCAACTGTCCAGAATGCCTAAGCCGGCTTGCACCACGCCACGGCTATCTGGCGAGGATCAGCAGTCCGCAGCGGCGCAATACTGAGCCGACGCAGCATGGCCAGCCCCGATCGTAAAATGCGCCGCCTCGAATCATCTGAACCTCAAGTTCTCACGGCTTAGCTCGTTGATCGACCGACAGCCCATCAGCTTCATGTCGCGTTCGATCTCATTGTGGAGATTTTGAAGGGCTCTTTCGACGCCGACCTGCCCCGCGGCCGCGAGGGCATACAGATAAAATCGGCCTCCCGAACATGCTTTCGCGCCCAGGGAGAGGGCTTTCAAAACGTGGGTGCCACGGCTAATTCCCCCGTCGCAAATCACATCTATCCTGTCGCCGACAGCATCGATGATCTCGGCGAGCTGGTCGAATGGGCTCCTCGACCCGTCGAGCTGACGTCCGCCGTGATTGGACACCATGATAGCGGTCGCACCGATGTCCAGAGCACGCTTTGCGTCCGCAACACTCATGATGCCTTTGAGGCAGAACTGTTTGCCCCATTTCTTTCGGACACTCTCGGCATCTTTCCAGTTCATCGATTGGTCGAGCATCGTGCTAAAATAATCGCCGACGGATACCGAGACATTCGAACCCTCCTTCACATAGTCTTTCAGCTGGGGCAGCGCAAACTTCTCGTGCGTGAAATAGTTGACCGCCCATCTCGGGTGCACGGCGAAGCTGAGGAGACTCTTAAGAGTCAAGCGCGGTGGTGAAGTGAAGCCCGTCCGCAAATCACGCTCTCGATTTCCCCCCGTGATCGTGTCGACGGTCAGTGCCAGCACGTCAAAATTCGCGGCGATGCACCGCTCGATCATACTGCCAGTTAGCCCTCTGTCCTTATGGAAGTACAATTGGAAGAGCTTCGGCGTGCTGATTGCGGAACCGATCTCCTCGACGCTCACCGTCCCCAGGGAGGAAACGCCGAACATGGTGCCAAACTTCTCCGCGGCTTTGGCGACCGCCCTTTCACCGTCATGATGGAACAGCCGCTGAAGCGCTGTCGGTGAGCAGAACAAGGGCATCTTCAGTTTCTGCCCCATGACAGTTGTCGACATGTCGATGCTTTCGACCCCTGCGAGAACGTTGGGCACCAGATCGCATCGCTCGTAGGCCTCGGTATTTCTTCGATAAGTGACCTCATCGTCTGCCGCGCCGTCGATATAGTGGAAGATGGGCCCGGGTAGTCTCCGCCTTGCCATCGAGCGAAAATCCTTGATGCTGTTGCATTGATCAATGCGCACGCGCTCCTCCATCCTTGCCGGCGAACCTCGCAGCTAGTGCAAGAGGTGATCGGCAGCATGCAAATATCTCCTGCCGCGCGTTCGCGTAAATTCGTGAATTCATCGTTGGATGAGCAGCGAAGATTCCTGTTGCCGTCCGGGCTGATAGCGATCGGTCGTGACGGCTATGTTGCCGGACGGACGATCTCGCCGGGCTTTGCGGGACTGGCGCATGCCGGCCACATCCAGGCGGAGGCGATCTACGACTATGCCGAGGCTTTGTGCCAAGCCGCCGGAACGACAATGGCCAAGCTGTTACGCGCGCAATATTTCGTCGCCGACGTC
>Ga0207693_10004690_pt1 | contig 11515 bp, 9 predicted proteins | sample LARL81metaG_FD_184347 | JGI IMG/M metagenome (GOLD analysis project Ga0207693, IMG submission 184347) | Corn, switchgrass and miscanthus rhizosphere microbial communities from Kellogg Biological Station, Michigan, USA - LAR L8-1 metaG... | ecosystem: Host-associated > Plants > Roots >...
ATCGGGCCCTCCGCTCGGATCCGCGCGCGGATCGCATCGGCGGCAGCGGTCTGCACGCACGCAGTATGGCTGCGACCTGCGAGGATGGCGCCCGTGGACGAGCGACCCATCCGTCGCGCCGCGTCGGCCGTGTGCGTCCGGCCCGCGGCCGAGCGCTTCGAGGTACTCGTCGTGCAGCGGAGCGAAGGGAGCCGGTTCCTTCCCGGCTACGTCGCGTTCCCCGGCGGCGCCGTCGACATCGAGGATGACGCGCGCGCTGAGCGATGGTTCGGGAACGCGGTGGATGCGCCTCGCGCGGCCGCCGTGCGCGAGCTCGCCGAGGAGGTCGGTCTGACGCTGACGGCCGACGGCCTCGTGGCGGCGGTCGACCTGGCGCCTGCGGATCACGCGCCGCCGCTCGCCGACCAGATCTCGCCGCTGTGCCACTGGGTCGCGCCGCCCGAGGTGCCGGTCCGGTTCGACGCGCGCTACTTCACGATCGAGGGCAACGGCGTCGAGCCGCGCGCCGACGGCGGCGAGATCGCGCGCACCTGGTGGGTCGACCCACGCGCACTCCTGGAGGAGTGGGAGCGCGGCGAGCACAAGCTGTACTGGCCCAGCTGGTACACGGTGACCCAAGTCGCCGTCTGCTCGACCGCGGAAGAGGCGATGGCGCTGACGTTCGAGTCGCGGGATCCGACCCAGGACGAAGAAGACACGATGCCGCTGCACGTGATGGAGCAGGTCTGATGCTCCGGGTCCTCCGTGTGCTCGCGCCGAACCCGAGCGTCTACACGCTCGACGGCACGAACACGTGGGTGGTCGGCGCGGATCCGTCGATCGTGATCGACCCCGGCCCGCCGGATCCCGGGCACGTCGAGCAGATCCGCAGAGACGCGGGTGACGTGGCGGCGGTGCTCGTCACCCACGACCACGAGGATCACGGCGAGGGTGCCGTCGCCTTCGGCGAGCTCATCGGTGCGCCCGTGTACGCGTGGCGCCTCGATGGTGCGACGCGCCTCACCGACGGCGCGAGGTTCACGGCCGGCGGTGGTGTCGAGCTCGTCGTCGTGCACGGCGCCGGACACAGCCCCGATCACGTCGCCTTCTTCGAGCCGACCGAGCGAGCGCTCTTCACCGGCGACGCGGTGGTCGGACGGGGGACGAGCTTCATCGATCCACCCGAAGGCGACCTCGCGCGCTACCTGACCACGCTCCATCGGATGCTCGAGCTGAACCCGCGCACGATCTACCCCGGGCACGGTCCCGTTCGCACCGACGCCGAGCGCCTGCTCCGCGAGTACATCGAGCATCGGGAGGAGCGCGAGGCGGAGGTGCTCGCCGGCCTCGATACCGGCGACCGCACCGTGCAGGCGCTCGTGGCACGGATCTACGCGAGCTATCCACCCGAGGTTCACGACCTCGCCGCGCGAACGGTCACCGCCCACCTGCTGAAGCTCGAGCACGACGGTGCCGTGCACAAGAAGGGCCGAGGCGCGTCGCAGACATGGGCTCGCCAGGAACCGACCGCCTGTGCCCGGTGCGGCCGCCCGGTGCGCGGCCGAGGCCGATACTGCAGCTCGTGCTCGCTCGCGCTGCTACAGGGCGAGGCCACCGGCTCGGCCTAGCGGCGGCGCATCCGTCACCAGCTGCAGCTGCGACCGCACGACGTATCGTCCCCGGCCTTGCCGGTCGAGCACACCGCGCGCGAACAACGTCTGCAGCGCGCGGTTGGTTGTTTCGCGCGTCGCGCCGACCATCGACGCGAGGTCATCCTGCGTCAAGCGGATCGGGATCAGCGTGCCGCCCTGTGTGGGATGGCCGATCCGGCATGCGAGGTCAGACAACCGTCGCTCGATCCGATCGGCGACGCCGAACCACGCGAGGTCGGCGGTAACCACGGTGATGCGAGCCGTCAGGGCGATGAGTGCTTCCGCCCCGTCCTCGGGGCCGAGCGGCCGCAACCGGGCCGGCCGGAGCGCGACCGCGGTGATGTGTGCAGGCCGCTCGCGGAGCGCACCGATCGGATCGCCCGGTCCGAGCAGGTCGATCAGGAACGACTTGCCCTCCGCATTCACCATCCGCGCGGCGAAGATGCCCGACTCGATCGACCACAGATCGGGGCACGGTTCGCCCTGCCGTACCGCGGCATGACCGGTACGAACGACGACGAGGGGGAGTGGCTCCACGACGCCCACAGGGCGAACGACCATCGGCACCACCCGCGAGCACCCTAGCCGCACGGTCTGACACCGGCGGCATGGCAACACGCTAGGCTCCTGCGAACAAGGGAGGGATCCGATGGCGACGACGAAGCTCGAGGACGTCTTGGCCTACGTCCCGCTGTTCCGGGAGCTGAACAAGCGGCAGCTCAAGCACCTCGCCGGCCTGATGGACGTGGCCGACTTCATGGCCGATGCGGCGATCGTTCGAGAGGGCACGAAGGGCAACGCCTTCTACGTCGTGTTGAAGGGCCAGGCAGTCGTGACGATGGGCGACAACTTCTTGACCCGGCTCGTGCCTGGCGACCACTTCGGTGAGATCGCGGCGATCGACGGCGGTGAGCGCTCCGCCAGCGTGACCAGCGAGACGCCGGTGCAGCTCGCCGTTATGACGCGCATGGACCTCCAGAAAGCGCTCCGCGACGATCCCGAGCTGGCGCTTGCTCTTATGGTCGCACTCGCGCAGATGGTCCGCCGCGCGAACAAGGACGCCCACTAGCACGCGACGAGGCCGACCGGCCGGGTAGCCTGAACGCGTGAACGTCGAGTACTACCAGCCGGACGACGAGCAGAAGCTGACCGTCGCCACCGCGTCGTGGGACGGCCGTGAGATCGCCGTCACGTCCGACGACGACGAGATCCGCGGATCCCTCGCGCACGCCTTCCGGCGAACGCCCGTCGTCGTCGACGATGCCTCGCTCCGCCGGCTCGGCACCTCCGGCCCTTCGACGTTGCAACCCGGGGACCTGGAGTGGTTCCGCGCTGTCGCCCAGTCTCGGGCGACCGACGAGTCGGGGCTCGCCGCGCGGTTCGTGCCGGGCACGATCGTCGGCGGGTTCGACCCCGCGGCGAACTACCGCCGGTTCGAAGACCAGATCGAACGGCTCGACGCCCGCAGCCGCGGCTAAACGTTCTCCGCCAGCCAGGCCTTGCCGGCGTCGCAGAAGCCCTTGAAATCGCAGAACGTGCACCAGCGTCCCGGCGTCGGCTCGTAGGTGCCCGTTTCGATCGACGCGAGCGTGGTCTCGACCCGCGACCGCACATCCGCGGGATCGCCCATCGGGTGTGACACAGCCTCATCGCGTGCCAGGTAGTAGTAGGTGAGCGTCAGCTCCTCCGGCGCCTTGTGCCAGATCTCGGTGCACGCGAGTCCGTACAGCTCCAGCTGCAAAGGGTCGGCCTGACCCGACCCCGTCTTCCAGTCGACGATCTCCCATGGCCCGTCGGCCTCGCCGTAGATCGCGTCGATGCGGCCGCCGACCGCGAACGCGCCGACCCGCAGCAGGAACGCGCGCTCGGCGAACAACGGCGTGCGATCGGCGAACCGCGACCCGAGGAACGCCTGGCGCAACCGCTCGACGCGGCCGGGGTCCCCAGCAAGTTCCTCCTGTGTGAGGTCGACCGCGTCGTCGGACTCCAGGAGCCGGCCCTGGCCTGCCGCGCGGCGCTCGATCCACCGGTGGATCTCGGTCCCGATCCGGGCCGCCGGCCCGCTGAACCGCGGCAGCGGACGCACCCGCGTCCAGTAGAAGCGCTTCGGGCAGAGCGCGTGGTCCATGAGTGAGCTGGCGGACAGCGTCAGGGGGATGCGGTCGCCGCCGGGCGACCGGATCGCTCGGTCGGCGGCCTCCCGCTCGAGCAGGTGCGCCGCGAGCTGGACCCGGTCGGCGGCCAGGGCGTCGAACGAAGCACGGGCGGCGGGGTCCAACGCCTCCACAAGCGAGGTCTGCACACCGGCGTCCAACGCGGTGACGCGCCAGCCATCGGCGAACGCCGGGTCCGGCTCGGCGGCCGACGGCACCGCGGGGCCCGGCCAGTCGCGCACGAACCGCTCGCGCAGCCCGAGCATGGGGTTCTCCTCCCCGGCCTCGTCCGCGTCCAGCGACACCGACGCGAGCCCCGACTCGTCGCCCCACGCGATCAGCTCGTTCAGGAACCTGCTCTCCTTCTTGGGGTAGGCGTTGTCGCCGTACCAGAAGGCGCCGCTCACATCGAGCGAACGCCGCGCGCGCGTCAACGCCACATAGGCGGTACGCCGCTCCTCGATGATCTCCTGCGAACGCAGTGCGTCCTTGAAGCGGGTCAGGTTGCCGTCGTAGCGCGGCAGGATGTCGGCGTCGCCCCGAAGCTCGAAGTCGAGCGACTTGCCGCGCTCGGCCGGGTTCTGCGGGATCTCGGGGTTCGGCAGCAGTCCGTGCGCGAACCCCGGCACGAACACGTGGTCGAACTCGAGGCCCTTCGCGACATGGATCGTCATCACCTTCACCGAGTCCGCATCGGAGGGCTGCACCGGCGCCCACTCCTGCTTGTCGAGCCGCTCGACCGCATCGATGTGGTCGAGGAACGCGCGGAGCGTGAGCTCGCCCTCGACCGGCTCGAACGCGTGCACCTCGTCGAGGAACGCCGCGATGTTCCGCCGCGCGCCCAGACCATGGCGACGATCGGGCTCGGCGTCGAGCTCGTCGAGGATCCCGATCCGCCGGATCACCTCGCCGAGGAACTCGCCAACCGGGCGCCGCGCCTCGGCCCGCAACACGCGGAGCTCCTCGCGGAACTCGGCCAGCCGCTCGCGCCCGTCTTCGGACACACCCTCGACCGACTCGAGGTGCTCGAGCGCCTCGGCCAGCAGGACCGGCTCGGCCTCGACGTCGTCGTCCGCCATGTCGTAGGCCTCGCGCAGCTGCGCGGTCTCGACCGACGCGAGCCGCGCGACCAGCGCGATGTCCTTGAACCCGACGCGGTACCGCGGCCCGAGCAGGATCCGCGCGAGGGCGACGCTCGCCGTCGGGTCCTGCACCGCACGGGCGTACGCGAGCACCTCGACGACCTCGGGCATCTTCAGCAGGCCCGCGAGACCCACCACTTCGACGGGCACGCCACGCTCGTCGAACGCCTGTCGCAGCAGCCCGAACAACCGAGACGTACGGCACAACACCGCCATCTCTGCCCAGGTGGACCCGCCGTCGTGCAGCTCGACGCACCGGTCGGCGATCGCGTTCGCCTCGGTCCATTCATCGAGCACGCGGCGGATGCGCACGTCGCCCTGTCCGCGGGCGGCCCACGGCACGAGCCGCTTGCCCGGGGGACGCTGCGCCTCGGGCACCGGCGCGATCACCGTGTCGGCAGCCGCGAGTATCCGCGCGCCCGAGCGGAAGTTCGTGTACAGCGGCAGCCGCATCGCCGGCGTGCCGTCCGCACGAGGGAAATCGTCGGAGAACCGGAACAGGTTGTAGAGCGACGCCCCGCGCCAGGCGTAGATGTTCTGGTCGGGGTCGCCGACCGCGGTCACGGGATGGCCCGCCCCGAACAGCGCGCCCATCAGCTCGGCCTGCGCGACGTTCGTGTCCTGGTACTCGTCCAGGAGCACCGCCTGGAACCGAGCGCGGTGGTCGGCCACGACGTCGGGGAACCGCGTCACGATCTCGATCGCGCGGTCGATCTGGTCGCCGTAGTCGATCACGCTGAGCTCGGCCTTCAGCTCGCGATAGATCATCGCCGCCTCGGTGAGCTCGATCCGTTCCTCGGCGGCGCGATAGGAGCGTTCCGACCGATGCGCCTTCAACACCTCGAGCCGGTCGTGCAACCACGCGAGCGCCTCTGCCGGCGCGACCCGGTGGTTCTGCAGCTGGTCGTCGAGGTCGAGGATCTTGTTCACGAGCGACGGCTGGTAGGTCGCCGCCGCGTGCTCGAACGTCATCCGGTCCAGCACGCGGCCGCAGAGCTCCTCGCGCTGCGCCTGGTTCAGCACGCGTGCGCCGGGTTCGAACCCGGCCAGCACCCCGTAGCGGTCGAGCAGCGACGCCGAGAAGCCGTGGTAGTTCATGATCTCGGGCTCTTCGCCCTCGGCGAGCTCCAGGTGTGCGAGCGAACGGCGCACACGCAGCCGCAGGTTCTCCGTCGCCTTGTTCGTGAACGTGAGGCACAGCACGTTGCCCGGCATCACACCCGGCGCTTCGACGCGGCCGAGCGCGCCGAGCGCCAGGTAGACCACCCGCGCCGCCATCACCGACGTCTTGCCCGAGCCGGCGCCTGCGATGAGCACGCACGGTTCGAGCGGCCACGAGATCGCCGCCCACTGCTCCTCGGTAGGTTCGGCGCCCAGCGCGGCGGTGATCTCGGCGGGCGCGACGCGCGTGCTCATCGCGCAGCCGCCTCGTCGAACACCGGCTGTCCCTCGGGGAACAGCGGGCAGAGCGACTTGAAATCGCACCAGAAACAGTTGGCGGTCGGGTTCGGCCGGTAGCGCTCAGTCACGTTCAGCTCGCGCTTCTGCGCGATCAGCCACGCGAGCGCCTCGCGGACCGACGCCTGGTAGGCCTCCTCATCATCGGCCGTGATCGGCCATGCGGGCTTGACCAGCTTGTGGTCGCCTCTCCACTCACCCTTGATGTACGCGAGCTCCACCTGCCGCACGGGCCGGTACTCGGCGAGATCGTCCGATTCTTTGACCGCCAGGTAGTAGATCCCGAGCTGGAGACTCTCTTCGGCCTTCGGCGCGTTGTCCGGGTTGCCGGTCTTGAAGTCGGTGATGCGGGTGCCGCCGCCTGGCATCGGCCCGATGCGGTCGATCACGCCGACGATCGTCGTGCCCTCGAAGTCGAACTCGAACCGCACCTCGTTGCCGAGCGATTCCTCTTCGCCGTACTCGTACCACCAGTTCTTGAACATCCGCTCGTCGACGAGCTTGCGGTGCGCCACCGACACGGCCTTCGAGGGGAACTCCTGCTCACGCCAGCGGTGGTCGACCTCATCGAGGATCTCCTGCTTCGTTCGGCCGAGCTCTCCGCGCTCGATCCGCTCGATGATGCCGTGGACGAGCTTGCCGACCCACGCCTGGTAGCCCGCGACGCGGCCCAGGCCGAGTTCGTCTCCGAGCACGTGCTGGAGCTCGCAGTTCTCCAGGTTGGACAGGCGTGAGTAGGACATGCGGAGCGTGTCGCGGAGCGGCTTGCCCGAGTTGCTCCAGTCCCGCTGGTACCACCAGGTGGCCGGGTCGGCGCCGAGCGCGTCGAGCCCGCGGAGCGCCGCGAGCCGGCGCCACGCCTCCATGCCGGGGTCGGCGAGCTGCCGGCGCCACGTGGCGATCGCCTCACGCACGCTGACCGGATCGTCGTCGGTGCCCTCCGGCGCTGCGGCCCACGCAACGCCGAGCTCGTCGACGAACCGCGACCGCGGCGTGAGCTCGTCCTCGTCGGGATGGACGTCCGCGGCGACCAACACCACGCGACGTCGCGCGCGCCCGACCACCATGCGGAACAGGCGACGCTCGTCCTCGAGCCGCTCGCGCACCTGCTCGGAGCGGCTGCGCACGCGCTGCAGCGCCGCAAGGTCGAACATCGGCTCGGGTCGCGACAGCGACGGGAAGTTGCCCTCGGTCGCGCCGGCCACGAGCACCGTGTCGAACTCCTGGCCGACCGTGCCGTGCGCGGTCAGCACCTGAACCGCGTCGCCCTCGGCGGCCTCGCGCGCGATCCATCCGGGTCCGTGCTCACCCGCGTCGAGTGCTTCGAGGAAGCCTTCGACGCCGCTGTCGCCCTGCTCCGACGCCTCGGCCACCACGTTGGCGAACGTCACGACGGTGTCGAGGTCGGGCCCGCCCGCCTCGACGAGCTCCTGCGAGCACGGGAGCTCCTCCCACAGAACCTTGAACGCGTCCTGCACCGACATGCCTGCGAACAGCGACGCCTTCGCGAGCGTGTCGCGGGCCTGTTCGACCCGCGTCGCCTCATCGGGCGCAAGGCCGTCGGTCCGATCGAGGGCGGCTGCGGCGGCGCGCGGCGCAGGGCCCGTCGTCTTCGCCAACCGCGTCAGGCCGCGCGCCGCCGCCGGCGAGAGCCCGACCACCGCCGAGGTCAGCAACGGCTCGATCAGCTCGTCGCGCCGGGCGGGGTCGGCGACGAGCCAACGCAGCGCCAATACATAGGGATAGGTGGCCGACTCGAGCGTCAGCGAGCGCCCGCGCTCGGGCACCGCGCGCGGGATCCGGGCGTCGTCGAGCGCGCGCAGGAGGTTCCCAAGGTGCACGCCCTGGCGACGAACGACCACCGCCAGCGCACCCCAGTCCACGCCGTCCTCGACGTGGATCCGGCGCAGCTCGCGTGCGATCGCCGCGTGCTCTTCGGAGCTGTGCGCGGTCACCCACGCGTGGACGTCGCGACCCGCTGGCGCCCGATGGTCGCGCGCGAGCTCCAGCCGCGCGGCCCCGGGGAACGTCGTCGTCGCGAACCGCTCGAGCGGCACCGCGCTGCTCCCCTGGAACGAGAACACGTGCGCCTCGGGATCCGCCGTCACGACGGTGCTCGTCGTGGCGAGCCCGAGAAGGAGCGCCTCCTGCGCGAGCGTCGTGTCCTGGTAGTCGTCGACGAGGATGTGGTCGAACAACGCCGGTCCCTCATCGGCGAGAGCGGCGCCCATCTGGACGAGGCCCGCATAGTCAACTTGATTGACCATCGCCAAGCCATCGATATACTCCTGCGCGAAGCGCGCCAGCTCGCCCCAGCCGCTCAGACCCGCGTGATCCGCCGACTCGGCGAGCTCCTTGGGGCTCAGCAGCGACTCCTGCATACGCGTGAGCAGCTGCCGCACCTGGTCGGCGAACCCGCGGACGGCGAGCAGCCCGCCGTAGGCCGGCCATGCCGCTCCATCCTGGGTGGACAGCAGCTCCCGCACCTTGGCGAACTGCTCGGCGGCCCCGAGCACCTCGGGCGGCTCACCCTCGCGGAACTTGATCACCCGGTTCGCGAGCCCGTGGAAGGTCACGACCTGCAGACCGGGGAGCGAGGCGGGCAGGCGCTCCAGCAGCGCAGCGCGGGCCACATCGCGCGCCCGTCCCGAGCCGAGGACCAGCGCCACCCGCTCCGGCTCGGCGCCGCCCTCGATAAGCCGCGCGAACCGTTCCCGCAGGACAGACGTTTTGCCCGAACCAGGGCCACCGACAACGAGAGCAGGCCCCGCACTGTGTGCGAGGACCGCCTCCTGGGCATCGTCGAACACGAACGGGGGGGCCGTCATCGACCGCATGCTACGCCTCGGTGCCGACACCCCTGCCGGGAGCTAGACGTCGGGGCGAGGCGGGAGGACGCCGGCCGGGGGGACGGAACCGGTCGGACGGTCGACGAATGTCCCCGTCGACCAGTGCGCCTTCAGCCACCGGTCGATATCCCCAACGTCGATCACACCAACGGCGCCCGTCGCGTCATCGACGAGCGACTCGTGTCCGGCAACCCACTCCAGCGCGTCGCTGAGCGATTCGTCGGCGCCCACCGACGACTTCTCGCTCAGCGGCATCATCGCCTCGCGCACCGGCCGGCCGGCGGTCGTGTGCGACGCGCCCTCGAGCGAGATCGTCCCGACGGGCTTTCCGTCTTCGACGACGGAGAACGTCCGGGCCGGTTCGGGGCGGAGCCAGCGCTCGGTCGCGTCGTACACCGTCGCGTTCGCGGGGATCGCGGCCCCGAGCGGCCGCATCGCGTCGCGGACCTTGCCCATCGACAATTGTTGGTGGAGCGCGGCTCGAGCCGGCACCTGCCGCCCGACGGTGATCAGGACGAACCCGAGGTAGCCCAAGAAGATGCCGAAGCCGGGGTTCCCCTGGCTGAGGCTGAAGAACGCGTACACGAGCAGGCCGCCGCCGATCAGCATCGAACCGAAGCCCGCCACCCGGAGCGCGGTCGTCCGGTTCTTCGTGACGCCCCAGGCGGCGGCCATCAGCATCCGGCCGCCGTCCAACGGGAACCCCGGCACCGCGTTCAGCACGGCGAAATAGAGGTTCAGGCCGCCGAGCATCCTGATCGCATCGCTCGTGTCGCCCGGCGCCATGATCGACGCGACGTAGAGGAACCCCAATCCAAGAACGGCGGTCGTCCCGGGCCCCGCGGCAGCCACGACGAAGTCGGCCAGGGGACCGGCTTGCCACGAGCGCGTTTCGGTCGCGCCACCCCAGAACACGAGCGTGATCGCGCGCACCGGGAGGTCGAAGCTCCGCGCGGCGATCGCATGCGCCGCCTCGTGAAGCAAGATCCCGCCGAAGAAGAGCACACCGGTGATCACGGCGAGCCGTAGCGCGTCGCTCGACGGCATCGAATACGAGAAGTTCGTGTACCAGCCGAACATGAAGAAGGCCGCGATGGCGACCCACGACCACGACGCGTAGATCGGGATCCCCCGGATCTTCGCGACCTGGAACCTGTTGCCGGTGCCGAACATCCTCCGAGCGTACCGGTCTGGCGACCGAAGCCCCGAAGCGGCCCTCTGGCCGGTTTGCGGCCCCGATGAACGGAACCGATGCTGGCGGCGTTCATGGCGCAGATGGATTCGGTCGTGACCGACGGCGTGACCCGGGAGCCCACGGCGTTCGAGGGCTTCTTCGAGGCCGAACGCGTTCGCCTCCAGCGGGCGCTCTACCTCTTGACCGGCAATCGGGAGGAAGCGGAGGAGGTGCTCCAGGAGTCGTTCATCGCGATCTGGGAACGATGGGACAGGGTCGGCGTGATGGACGACCCGACCGGATACCTGTATCGGACCGCCCTCAACCGATACCGAAGCAGGCTTCGTCGCGCAGGACGCGCTGCCCGCAGGGCGATCGGTCAGGCACACGGAGACGACGGCTTCGCAGAGGCGGAGGATCGACTCGAGATCGGGCGGGCGCTCGTCCAACTCTCTCGGCGGCGGCGCGAAGCCATCGTCCTCACCGCCCTGCTCGGTTACACGTCCGCGGATGCGGCGCGCGTCATGGGAGTTGCCGACTCGACGGTGCGACGTTTCGCCCTTGACGCGCGGAACGAACTGCGCGTGACGTTGGAGGTGTCGGATGCCTGACCTTCACGAAGAGCTGGGGAGACTCGCAGACGCAGTCGGCGAGCCGGTCACGTTCGGCGAGCTCGACGTTACCCGGCGGCGGGGCGAGCGCCGCCGCCGCATCGAGGCGCTCGCCGTCGGCATCGCCGTGATCGCCCTCGTGGCGGTGTTCCTTGCGACGGCATTCCGGGCAGAGCCATCGACCGCACCTGGAGGCGACACTGCGCCGACCGCGCCGCCTTCGGTCCCTGCGCCATCCGGCGCGGGCCCTTCGACGATCGCTGGTCTATGCAATTCACGCCTTGGGTGGGCGTTGGTCGTCGAGGAGGATGCCCCCGCCCCGGGCGGACATTTCCTCACCGGGTGCCTGTTCTGGCCAGCGGGCAAGGCCTTTACGATCACGTTCGAGTCGTCCGCGCCGGGTTCACGTCTTCAGCTGTTCTCCGCGAGGCAATGTGCGTCGGGACCTTGCGTCGGCGATCCGGTGTGGAGCGCTCCCACCGCGGCCCGCCGGATGT
>Ga0207693_10004695_pt1 | contig 11501 bp, 8 predicted proteins | sample LARL81metaG_FD_184347 | JGI IMG/M metagenome (GOLD analysis project Ga0207693, IMG submission 184347) | Corn, switchgrass and miscanthus rhizosphere microbial communities from Kellogg Biological Station, Michigan, USA - LAR L8-1 metaG... | ecosystem: Host-associated > Plants > Roots >...
TTCGCATCGGTGGCCGACGGGCTGCGCGGCTACAAGGCGCGCAACAACCTGGCGGTGGTCCTGTCCCGCCAGGGCCGCCATGCCGAGGCCGAGGGCCACTGGCGGCGGGCCCTGGCCCTGTTCCTGGTGACGTACCTCCTGGTCACCTCCTACACCGAGACCGGGCTCAGCGACGCCTCGATGTACCTGCTCGAGCTGGCCCTGGCCGCCTCCCTGCTGGTGCCGCGCGCCCAGGACCGGAGCCTGCTATGAGGGTCCTGCTGGTGCACAACCGGTACCGCTCGGCCACGCCGAGCGGGGAGAACCGCGTCGTCGACACCGAGAGCGAGGAACTGGCCCGGGCCGGCCACGAGATCAGGCGGTTCGGGAAGGACAGCGACGAGATCGAGCGGTGGTCGGCGGCTCGGAAGGCGCTGCTGCCGGCCAGGGTGGTGTGGAGCCGCGAGTCGCACCGCGAGCTGGCGGCCGCGCTACGCGAGTATCGCCCCGACGTCGTCCACGTCCACAACACCTTCCCCCTGCTCAGCGCGTCCGTGCTGTACGCCTGCCGGGACGCCTCGGTGCCGGTCGTCACCACCTTGCACAACTACCGGCTGGTCTGTGCCAGCGGCGACCTGCTCCGTCAGGGCGCGGTCTGTCACGACTGCCTGAACCGCCTCCCGCTGCCCGGCGCCGTGCATGGCTGCTACCGGGGATCGCGGGCCGCCACCATGCCGATGGTCGCGGCCAGCGTCGCGCACCGGAGGGCGTGGCGGTCGCTGATCTCGGCCTACGTGTTCATCTCGGCGGCCCAGCGCGACCTGCACGCCGGGCTGCGGCTGCCGTCCGGGCGGGTGTTCGTCAGGCACAACCTGATTCCCTACCGGGACGCGCGGCCGGTGGCGCGGGAACCGGTGGTGGCCTACGTCGGTCGGCTCGACCAGGTCAAGGGCGTGCGGCTGCTGATGTCCGGCTGGGATCGCTACCTCGGCCAGGCCGGCGATCCCAGCCTGCGCCTGGTGATAGCCGGGGCGGGTTCGCTCGAGCGCGAGGTGGCCGCCTGGGCCGCCGCGCGGCCCTCGGTCGAGCTGGCCGGGTACCTGACCGCCGGGCAGGTACGGGAACTGACGTCGCGGGCCCGCGCGGTCCTCGTGCCGTCAGTCTGGGAAGAGCCCTTCGGCCTGGTGGTCGTGGAGGCCATGGCCACGGGGACGCCGGTCATTGCCGCGGGTCACGGCGCGTTCACCGAGCTGGTCACGCCGGGAGCCGACGGCGTGCTGTTCCGGCCCGGCGACCCGGCCGCGCTCGCGGAGGCCGTGGCCGACGTCGCGGCTCACCCGCGGAAGTACGAGAATTACGGGCACCGGGCCCGCGAGACTTACGAGCAGAAGTTCAACCCGGAACACAGCCTCAAGCACCTGCTCGACATCTACAGCTTCGCCATGGCGCATCCAGTAACGCCAGGGGGCCGGACGCCAGACTTGGAGTCCTAAGGAGGGCTGCTGCAATGCAATCGAAACTGCGACGGCGCATCGCCACCTCGCCGGTTGCGCGGGGGGCCGCGCTGCCGTTGCGGGCTGGCTATGTGGTGCGCTACGACGCCCGTCTGGTCGGGCGGTCGCTCGGCTGGCTGATACGCGACCGCGAGACCCATAACCTCTCTTACGACCTCGACGAGCTCAACCGCGATCAGCTGTGCTGGTTCGTAGCGGCCGTCACCGGAGCCGATATCGGCCAGGTCCGGGCGTGGACCCAGGAACTCGACAAGGACGAGGACCTGCGCGCCGAGATGACCAGGCGGATGGCGAGCAATCCGTTCCACCGGATCGGCCCCGCCGAGCCGCACTGGGCGCGCCGGTACGGCTGGTACGCGCTCATCCGCGCCATCGAGCCCGAGCACGTCGTGGAGACCGGCACCCACCTCGGCCTCGGGTCCTGCGTCATCGCCGCGGCCCTGCTGCGGAACGGGCATGGCCGCCTGACCACGATCGACGTCGACGCCGACGCCGGGTACCTCATCAGCGATCCGTGGGCGAGCATCATCGACCGCCGCATCGGGAGCTCGGTCGACGAGCTGACCGGGCTGCGGGACGTCGGCATGTTTATCCACGACAGCCTGCACACTTACGAATACGAGAACGCGGAGCTCGCCGCTGTCCAGCCGAACCTGCGGCCCGGCGCCATCGTCATGTCGGACAACGCCCACGACTCCGCCGCCCTGTCCGATTGGGCCGAGCGGACGGGCCGTCGTTACCTCTTCTTCCGCGAGAATCCCCGGAACCACTGGTGGCCTGGCGATGGTATCGGGGTCTCATGGGATAGGTGATGCCATGAAGGCCGCCTGGTTCCGCCCCCCAGACCGGCATAGGCCGAGGCTCATCAAGGCTGGGCTCGCCAGAGCCGGAGCAGCGCCGCTCGTGCTGCTCGCCGCCGTGACCGGATGTACTACCGCATCCTCATCCTCGGCGCCGTCATCCCCGGCCGCGCCCTCGGCCGCGTCAACCGCCTCCGTCGCCCCGCCGCCCCAGGCGAGCCAGCTATGCGGCAGCGCCGCCCTCAACTCGCCGTTCAGCTACCACGGCAAGGCGGGCAAATTCGCCAGCGGCACCGCGGGGCTGCCCACGTACGGAAAGCCCGGCACGGACTTCCCGCAGGCCACGGCCGGGGTCGTCCTGCCGGCCGGCCGGCACAGCTACGCCTCCTACCAGCTCAACGCGGACACCGTCTACTACCTGCTACCCGGCCAGCACGTCGGCTCCATCCAGGCCCAGTCCGGCGACGCCTTCGTGGGCGGCTTTGCGGACGGCACCCGCAGCGTGCTGTCGGGCGAGTACTCGGAGTCCTCGGCCATCGACTCGAACTTCTCCGACGGAAACCAGCCGGGCGTGACGATCGAGTACCTCACCGTCCAGAACTTCAAGGCCCAGGGCGACGGCGCGGCCATCAACCAGGACTCCAACACCGACTGGACCTTCCGGTACAACACGATCACCCGCAACGCGCCCGGTGCCGGGATCATCGCCGGGGCCGGCAACACGCTCGAGCACAACTGCCTGACCCTCAACGGGCAGTATGGGTTCCAGTCCTCGGCCGTCAACTCGTGGGGCCGCGACCAGGTGACCGGCGGGCCGTACGACGTCACCGTCCGGGACAACGAGATCAGCTACAACGACACCTGCGACTTCGAAGGTCTGCTGACCAACCCCGCGATCGGCTGGCATGATTACAACCCCGTGCCCGAACGGTACCGAAACCCCCATTGCGGCAAGGTGACGCCGAACGGCAACCAGGGCGGCTTCAAACTCTGGGAGACCAACGGCGTGACGATCAAGGACAACTACATCCACGGCAACTGGGGACCCGGCGCGTGGGTGGACACCAACAACGCGAACACCACCTTCACCGGCAACACGATCGTCGGTAACGACGGCGAAGCCATCATCGAGGAGATCTCCTACAACTTCTCCATCACGGGCAACTACATGGCCGACAACGGGTGGGTGGCCGGGCTGGGCAACCCGAAATTCCCGACCCCGGCCATCTACGTCAGCCAGAGCGGCAGCGACCGGATGCTCGGCGGGGTACCCGCGTGCCCGCAGACGACCTGCCCCGGCCAGCGTTCCTATCCCGGTGAGTCCGTCATCAGCGGCAACACCTTCGTGAACAACGGCGGACACGTGCTCCTGTGGCAGAACTCGGATCGCTTCTGCTCGGCGGGCTTCGACCAGGCTTGCACGCTGATCGGCGGGGGGCGGTCCGGGCCGTTCACGATGTCCTCCTGCAAGTCCGGCCTCCCGTCCGCCTCGGTCGACCTGGCCACCTACGCCGGCCGGCGTACCGGTTCGCCCTCGCGGGACTGGTGGAACGGCTGCATGTGGTGGACGTCGAACGTCAGGATCACCGGGAACACCATCGACTTCGACCCGGCGAAGATCGCGCATTGCACCGCGGCGGCCTGGCCCGATTGCGGGGCCGGCGGGATCTTCGCCGAATACAGCGTGGCCGCGCCGTACAACCGGCCCGGCGGCTGGGCCGTCCTCAGCCAGGTCACGTTCTTCAAGAACAACACCTGGTCGGAGAACACCTACCTCGGGCCATCGACCTTCTACGCCTGGAACCAGGGCAACGGCGACAACCCGGTCAGCTGGGCCGAATGGACCGGGAACCCCGCCAAGGGCGATAAGTGCAGTTCCGCCGGCACTCGGGAGAGCGGCGCCTGCACCGGCCCGTTTGGCCAGGACTCGGGCAGCAGCTACGACCGTAACCCCGCGTCCGCCCCGCCTGAGCCGGCCTTGTCGCCGGCGCCGACCTCCTAACGACCAGTTGACCGGAGAAGCGATGACGCTCCCCAGACTTACTATCGGGCTACCCGTTTACAACGGCGAGAGATACATCGGCGAGGCGATCGACGCCCTGCTGGCCCAGACCTACCAGGACTTCGAGCTGATCATCTCGGACAACGCCTCGACCGACGGCACGGCGGGCATCTGCCAGCGCTACGTGGAGAAGGACGCCCGCGTGCGCTACGTCCGCCAGCCGGTCAACATCGGGCTCGCGCCGAACCACAACGTCGTGGTGGACCTGGCCCGGGGTGAGCTGTTCAAATGGGCCTCGAACGACGACCTGTACGCTCCCGAGTTGGTCGAGCGGTGCGTCGCCGCGCTTGACGAGCACCCGGACGTGGTTCTCGCCCACAGTTGGTCGGCCCGGGTTGACGACGTCGGCGTGGTGACCGATGCGTACGAGTATCCCCTGAACACCGCCTCGCCGCGGGCGCCGGAGCGGTTCCGGAGCGTCCTGTTCGACAGCGGAGGGGACGACGACTACGGCGTCATGCGGATAGATGTCCTGCGCCGGACGGCGATGAAGGAGAGCTACCACCACGCCGACCACACCATTATTGCCGAGCTCGCGCTGTACGGCCGGTTCTATCAGGTCCCGGACTGGCTGTATTACCGCAGGGACCACGCCGGGCGGGCCGAGCGGGCGTGCGCGTCCATGCGGAGCCGGTGCGTGAACATGGATCCCCGTCGCGCTAGCCGCCTGCGCCATCCGGCGGTCCGGCTGTACGGCGAATACGTCTGGGCGTACATCCGGGCGATCATGCGCGCGCCGCTGTCCGCCGCCGATAGGCGGGAATGCTACCGGTACCTGATGGAGTGGTTTGCGAGCCGGGCCCGCCAGGGCGGCGTCCGTGACGTCGAGATACCGCACCAGGACGTCCCGGCCCAGCTGATCGGGTCCATGGTGGCCCGGCAGCCGAGAGCCTGACCGCATCCCGCCCGGGTCAAGTCCTGGCCGGCCGGATCCCGGTGGTACCACCCGGCCGATAGCCCTGCGCGACAACGCCGAAGGAGCTGTGCAGGCCGAGCCGGTCGCCCAGGTGCTGGACCGGGCCCAGCTGGCTGGACCAGTACGGGATCAGCGCGACCTTCGTGAACGCTTCGCGGGCGAAGGAGACAACCGACTGCTCGTCGACCCCGTTGCGCACGACATGATATTCGACCATGTCATGCGGATTCGTCTCGTCAAGAATTCCCCGCATTCTGCGTATTCTCGTCTGGAGGCCGCCGAGCAGATTACCCTGGCCGAGCCTCCAGGCGAAATAGCTGGCCTGCGCTAGCCGGTAGGACGCCGGATGCCGGGGGTACCACGTCGGGTCCTGCAAGGTGAGCAGGGCCCCGTCCGTCCGGAGCCGCTGGCATGCCTCCTGGAGGAATGTTATGTAGTCGGGGATATGGTGCAGTACGGAGACGAACATCAGCATGGAATAGTCACCGTCTACGCCTTTCAAATTCCCGTCAGGATCATAGACAGTGGTGAGCCTGGGGTTCATGCCGAACCGACGCTCAAGCTCCTCGACCGACGGCCTTGACATGTCTACCGCGGTGACGTCGCAGCCCATGGCCAGCGCGGACTCCGTGAATCCGCCGTGGCCCGCGCCGATCTCGAGCACCCGCAGCGGAAGGCCCCGGTCGGAGAGTTCCCGGACGATCCCCCGCAGCACCTCGACCAGGCGGTCGTGCAACACCAGATGGGAAAGGTGCGGACTGCCCTTCCGGTAGTCGGCGCCAGGGGGGTAATGCAATTCTTGTATGTTCAATCTAATGGGCCTTCGTCAGTACGGCCATGCCGTATCGTGCGGTCAGCGTCGTATGACTCTAACCAGAGCGAGGTTAACTGGGTTCAATGCCAGGCTGTCTTCCCGACAACCAGCGAAAGGCAGTGATTTGACCCGGAATATCGCGGCAGGACGTTTAATGAAGCCACGATCGTACATATCCTCGCGGTGGCCAGCCGGGCCCTGGCTACCTGGTTCATACCGCATATAACCGCGACCTGCTGAAGTTCTGTGACGGCCGGTCGGCCGCGCTGGCCGGGCCAGCCAGCGGCCCGGCCCTGAGCCGGCGATAGCGCCCGAGCCTGGCCCCGGCGGATTCCGGGATCTGGTCGGACTCCCGCATCGCCAGCCGCAGCTGCCACCACCACACCACGGCGCCCAGCCATGTCGCGATGGCGGCGCCGCGGACCGTCCCGACCGCGCCGCCCAGATACGCGCCGGCCAGGTTGCTGCCCAGGTAGATGACCGAAGAAATGATCATGGCGCGCAGGCTGCGCTTGGCCGCGCCGAGGGCGTGCAGGCCCGCGGTGGCCCCGGCGATGAGGCAGAACCCCATGACCGAGAACGTGTAGGGCACGACCAGCTGGGACGCGGGCTGCCACAGATCGGGGCCGAGCAGCAGGCGGCCAAGCCCTCTCGGCAACGCGACGAGCAGGGCACCGCCCCAGGCCAGGCCCAGGCTCGCCATCCCGATGGCGACCGCCACGCAGTACAGCCGCAGCCGCCCCGGTGAGTTTCTCAGGATCCGGGTGGCTTCCGGGACGGTCACCAGCGACATGCCCAGGAAGATGACCATGAAGGGGCCCATCAGCAGCGCGGCCGCCTGGACATACCCGACGGCGGCCAGCCCGGCGATGGCGCCAAGGCCGTAGGTGCGCAGCTGCCCCGCACCGCTGTTGGAGGTGTTCTCGACGAGGTACCTGAGCCCGAGGTCGCGATGCCGCGCCACCCAGGTCCAGGCCTGCGCGGTCCGGGGGATGACCCGGGCCTGCACCGCCCCGAAGCCGGCGGCCACGGTCGCCGCGGCGCCCCACGCGGCCATCAGCCAGAACACGCTGTTGTAGTGGTAGATCCGCAGCAGCAGCAGCGGCGGCACCAGGGTCAGCGTCCAGACGAGGTCGTTGACGAAGGCCTTTCTGCCCTGGCCCAGCGCGAAGAACGAGTACCGCCAGCTGTCCTGAAGCAAAAGGCCGGGCAGTGCCAGGCCGAGGGCCAGGAAGGCCAGCCTGGGCCCGCCCTGCAACACGGCCGCGGCGACGAGCACCAGCGACCCGCTGACCAGCCCGGTCGTGAGGGCGGTCCCGGTGCAGTCCGCCGCGGCCCGGCGCCAGGTGGCCACGTCCGTGCCGCTGAACCTGACCAGGAACGGGTCGGTGGCCAGGCCCCGCGAGGCGGTGAGCGCGAAGGCATAGGTCACGTACGCAAGGCTGAACGCGCCGAACTCGGTCGCTCCCAGCTCGCGTGCGACGTAGAAGCTGACCGCCGCGTTGCTCACACTGCACATGGCCTGATCGGCCAGGCCCCAGCCGAACCGCTGGGCGATCTTGTGCAAGAGCGCCCCGATTTTGGCTGGGAGACGGCCGTTCACGGATGAGCTGTCCGGGCTGCGGAGGTAGCCGGCATAAGCGCGCCCGCGGGGTGGTCTCGGTGGACGGTGCCGCGACCCCGGACGGCCTGCGCAGCATCTCGTCGACGAGGCCGGCGGTGAGCAGCTCGCGGATCTTACGCAACCGGACGTACCGCGACGAGACGAAGTCCTCGTAGGTCAGGCCGTACTTGGCGTAGGCGGCCGCCAGTTCGGCGATGCCGTCCCGGACAGTCCACTGCAGGCTGAGGTCCGGGAAGGTCGCCTCCAGCTTGGAGAAGTCGACGCGGTAGTTACGCAGGTCGGGTCCTGCGCCCTCGGCCAGTGACACGGACGAGGAGGGCACCGCCTCGCGGACCATCTCGGCGATGTCCCTGACCTGGACATTGTCCTGCGCGCGCCCGACGTTGAATGCCTCGTCGTGGACGCGCTCGCGCGGCGCCTCCAGCATGGCGAGGAAGGCACGGCTGATGTCCTCGATGTGCACCAGCGGCCGCCACGGCGTCCCGTCGCTCTCCAGCCGGACCTGCCCGGTGGTCATCGCGACCGCGGTGAGGTTGTTCACCTCGATGTCCAGGCGGAGCCGGGGCGAGGCGCCGTACGCGGTGGCGTTGCGCAGGTAAGTCGGGCTGAAGTTGTCGTCGGCCAGCCGGGACAGGCCGCGTTCGGCGGAGACCTTGCTCTCGCCGTAGGGCGTGACCGGGAACAGGTCCGCGTCCTCGGTCACCGCGCTCGAGCCCGCGGCACCGTACAGGCTGCAGGACGAGGCGAACAGGAAGCGCTCGACGCCGGCCTGCCTGGCCGCCTCGGCCAGGTGCAGGGTCCCGTCGAGGTTGACCGAGTAGGTGGTGGCGGGGTTGAGGTCGCCCAGCGGGTCGTTGGACAGCGCCGCCAGGCACATCACCGCGTCGTAGCCGACCAGGTCCGCGGCCGTGACATCGCGGAAGTCCCGCGGTCCGGTGTACCTGCCCTCGGGCGCGGGACCGAGGTCACAGCCTTCGTACAGGCCGAGATCGAGCCCGTCGACCTCGTGCCCCGCGGCCCGCACGAACGGCGCGAGGACGGCACCGATGTAGCCGCGGTCACCCGCAACGAGAACTCTCACTTCCTACCCCCGGTCCGGCGTTTTGAGTTTCGGCAGCCCAAGACATCTGTCCTGCTCCTCACAGGATCCGCCAGGTACCCGTCCTGATACTCTCAGGGATCACTCCCTTCATAACATGACAGCCCGGGGGAAATAAAAGGGGCGAGTCGTATCAGCCTCACATCCTAGGCTCTCTTGTAGGGGTGGAGCGCCGCATCCTGATCATCGTCCAGAACCTGCCGCTGCCGTTCGACCGGCGGGTGTGGCTCGAATGCCAGGCCCTCGTCTCGGCCGGCTATCGGGTCACGGCCGTGTGCCCCAAGGGCAGCGGGGACCCATCCTACGAGGTCATCGATGGGGTAGAGCTGCGCAAGTACCGGCCTTACGCCCCGGGCGGGAGCAAGCTCAGCTTCATCGCGGAGTACCTCTACTCGTTCCTGGCCACCGCCTGGCAGGTCCTGAAGGCGCGCCGGAAGGGCCGATTCGCCGTCATTCAGGCGTGTAACCCGCCGGACATCTTCTGGCCAATCGCGCTCTTTTACCGAGCTATTGATGGCACGAAGTTCGTATTCGACCATCATGACCTGTGCCCGGAACTGTATGAGTCCCGTTTTCCGGGCGGCCCGAAGCTGCCGTACCGCGGGCTGCGCGCGCTCGAGCGCCGGACCCACCGGAGCGCGGACCACGTTATCTCGACCAACGAGTCCTACCGGGACATCGCCATCAGGCGCAGCCGCAAGGACCCGGCGGCGGTCACCGTCGTCCGTACCGGCCCAGACCCTGAGCGCCTGTCTCGCGGGCTGCCCGATCCCGCCCTGCGCCGGGACCGCGATTTCCTGGTGGCCTACATCGGCGTCATGGGTCCCCAGGACGGGGTCGACATCGTAGTGCGGGCCGCCGACGTGGTGGTGCGTGAACTCGGCCGCGACGACATCGCATTCACGCTCATCGGCTCGGGAGACTGCTTCAACGAGCTGGTCGCGCTGCGCGACCAGCTCGGCCTGGCCGGCCATGTGGAATTCACCGGCCGGGTGCCCGACGAACTCGTCAAGCGCATTCTCTCAACGGCCGACGTGGGCCTCTCGCCGGATCCCAAGAATCCGCTCAACGACCTTTCGACGATGAACAAGTCGATGGAATACATGGCATTCGAGCTGCCGGTGGTCGCCTTCGACCTGCGCGAGACGCGGGTATCGGTCGCCGACGCCGGCGTCTACGTCAAGCCCAACGACGTACGCGACTACGCCGCGGCGATCGTCGAGCTCGTGGACGACGAGGCGAAGCGGGCGCGGCTGGGCAAGCTGGGCCGGGCCCGCGTCGAGCAGGAACTGGCCTGGTCTCACCAGGAGCGCGCGTACCTGGGCGTCTACGAGCGGCTGACGGGGGCCTGACATGTGCGGGATCGCAGGGTGTTACCAGCAGGCCGACGGTCACAAGCTGACCGACATCATGACCGACCGGATCGCGCACCGCGGGCCGGACGCGACCGGGATCTGGGCCTTTGAGGACGAACGGGTCACGGTGCAGCTCGGCCATCGGCGGCTGTCCATCATCGACCTTTCCGCCGCGGCCGATCAGCCGCTGTCCAAGGGCGGCCTGACGCTCGCTTACAACGGCGAGCTCTACAACTACAAGGAGCTCAGGACCGAGCTGGCGGGCCGCGGCGTCAGCTTCATCACCACGTCGGACACCGAAGTAGTGCTCGAGGCCTGGCGCATGTGGGGACCGGCCGCGCTGCCCAGGTTCCGCGGCATGTTCGCGTTCGCGCTGGCCGATGAGAAGACGGGCGAGCTCGTCCTGGCTCGTGACCCGTTCGGCATCAAGCCGCTCTACTTCCTCCGGCGCGGCACCGGCGTGATGTTCGCCTCCGAGCTCAAGGCGCTGGTGGCGGCGGTAGGCGGCGAGCTGCGGATCGACCCGGGCGCCATGGTGGCGTCCATGCTCTACTACTGGGTACCCGAGCAGTGGTGCGCCGTCGCGGAGGTGAGCAAGCTCCCCGGGGGTTCCTGGGCGCGGTTCCGCCCGGACGGCCAGGTCCACGTCCAGCACTACTGGCAGATCGCGGCGGTGGCGCAGCAGGCGGCCGAGGGGCCCGCACCCGATCTCGGCCGGGTGATCGAGGAGTCGGTCGCCGCCCACCTGGTCGCGGACGTTCCCGTGTCGAGCTTCCTGTCCGGCGGCCTCGACTCCAGCATCGTCACCGTCCTGGCCCATCAGGCGGCCCAGGAGATCGACGCCTACACGATCACCTTCCGGCCGGAGGACCAGAAGCTGGAGGCGATGCCGGACGACGCGATCTACGCCCGCAAGGTGGCGGCGCGTTACGGCGTTCAGCTGCATGAGATCGAGATCTCCCCGGACATCGTCGACTTCCTGCCGCGCATGGTGGACGCGCTCGACGAGCCGATCGGCGACCCGGCCGCGATCAACACGCTGCTGATGTGCCAGGCGGCCCGCGAGCGCGGGGTCAAGGTGATCCTGTCCGGCATGGGTGCTGACGAGCTGTTCGGCGGGTACCGCAAGCATCTCGCCTGCCTGGTGGCCGGCCGGTACGGCAGGCTTCCGGCCGCGCCGCGGGCCGGCGTGCGGTTCGCGGTGGACCGGTCCCCGGTCAGCTTCGGCGGGCGCGGCCTGCGCTACGCCCGGTGGGCGAAGCGGTTCCTGACCTTCGCCGAGCTGCCCGAGGAGCCGCGCTTCCGGCGCAGCTACACGCTGTACGACCCGCCCGAGCT
>Ga0207693_10004696_pt1 | contig 11500 bp, 13 predicted proteins | sample LARL81metaG_FD_184347 | JGI IMG/M metagenome (GOLD analysis project Ga0207693, IMG submission 184347) | Corn, switchgrass and miscanthus rhizosphere microbial communities from Kellogg Biological Station, Michigan, USA - LAR L8-1 metaG... | ecosystem: Host-associated > Plants > Roots >...
CAGCTCGAGTTCGGGCCCGACGGGCGGCTGTACGCGTGCACCGGCGACGGCGGCTCCGGGGGCGACCCGCCCGACAACTCCCAGAATCTCTCGCGCAGGCTCGGAAAGCTGCTGCGCCTGAACGGCGGTCGCTGGCAGGTCTACGCGTACGGCCTGCGGAATCCGTGGCGGTTCTCGTTCGACCGGGCCAACGGCGATCTCTACATCGGCGACGTCGGCCAGAACGCGTGGGAGGAGATCGACTACAGGCCGCGCGCCGCCACCGGTCTTGCGAACTACGGCTGGTCCGCCTATGAGGGGCTCACTGCGTACAAGCCCTCACGGCTGAAGCAGGCGGGGACGCTCGTCAAGCCCGTTCAGGTCTACAGCCACGCGGGCGGCAACTGCTCGGTGACCGGCGGTTACGTCTATCGCGGCAGCGCAGTGCCCTCGGCGCGTGGGCGCTACTTCTACGGCGACTACTGCACGGGCGTGATGTGGAGCCTCCGGATCTCGGGAGGCAAGGCGGTCGACAACCGGAGCGAGTCGAGCCGGGTGTCGTCCCTCTCCTCGTTCGGCCAGGCGGCGAACGGCGACCTCTACGCGGTCTCCCTCGAGGGCCGGCTCTACAAGCTCAGCAACTAGCCGGCGCGACGGCGCCTGACCTGTGGGCCCTGCTGGCCCAGTGCTGCATACGCGATCGCCTGCAGCGACTCGTTCAGGGTCCGGAGCTCGTGCGCGACCCGGGCGAAGCCCTCGGCGTGATCGAGCCTCCGGTTGAGCACGTGGATCTCGTCGACGAGCTTGTCGAGGCGTTCGAGCACGGCGTCGAGCTGGCGGTCTTCGAGGGGCTTGCGCTCGGGCATGGGTCTGATTCTACGCCGGGCTACCTTGCCCAACGCCGGGCGCGGACGAAGACGAGAACCCCGATCAGGACGCCGGTGGAGTCGATTGCGACGTCGATCGGCGAGGAATGCCGGCCGGTCACGAAATGCTGGTGGATCTCGTCCGTGATCGCGTAGCCGACTCCGAGCAGGAAAGCCGGCAACTCGCGGCCGATCGCCCGCGCCAGCAGCAGGCCGAAGATCGCGTACTCGGTCACGTGCGCGCCCTTGCGGAGAATCGTGTCCCAGGTGCCGAGCCCGGTGCCGAGGTGTGGGATCGACGAGAGCGCGAAGATCACCGCTGCCCAGGCGAAAACGGGTAGCCAGGCGGAGAGACGTGAGGCCGACACGGAGGGATGGTAGTCTCGCCCGAAAGGCGAGCGGTAAGGGAACCCGGTGCAAATCCGGGACGGTCCCGCCGCTGTGAGGGGAGACGCTCTCCCGCCAAGAGCCACTGGCGAGAGCCGGGAAGGCGGCGGCAGAGGGAGCCCCGAGTCAGAAGACCTGTCGTTCGCCTGAACCGAACCCCTCGCGGAAGGAGGATTCGTGTACCGACGCTCTCTCAGCCTGTTGGCAGTGGTTGCTGCCTTGTTCGTGCTCGTCCCGGCGGCTCTCGCGGCCCGCGTGCACGTCCGCGTCGAAGGCAAGACGCAGACGATCTTCGGCTCGGCCGAGCCGACGCTGAACGTGAAGGCCAACGCCCTCGACGCGCTCGAGTCGGCCAGTCTCGCGGGCGAGTTCTACTACCACGTGACAGCGAGCGCCTTCGGCCCGTACGTCGACCAGATCGGCCGCTACCCCGCCGGCGGAACGAGCGGTTGGATCTTCAAGGTCAACGGGATCGTGCCGCCGGTCGGAGCCGACCAGGTGACGGTCAAGGACGGAGACACCGTGCTCTGGTACTGGGCGACGTTCTCGGGCGCGGCCGGGCCGCTGACGCTGGAGGTCGAGACCTCGATCGTCAAGGGCAAGCGCTGCTTCTTCGCGAGCGGCCGCAACGATGCGGGCCGCGCTTCACGGGTGCGCGGTGTCGTCTACACCTTGAACAGCAGGCGAATCAACTCGGCGACAGGCGTCGTCTGCACACGCCTCGGGCGCTACACGGTGCGGGTCGCAAAGACCGGCGCGATCCGTTCGCGGACGTACAGCGGCCGGTGAGGCGCCTGGCGGCCGCCGGGCTCGCCGTCGCCGCCCTTGCGGGCTGCGGCTCGACCCAAACCAAAGGGAGCGCGACGCTCTGGATCACCCGCGACCGCGGGCAGCATGTGCTGCTCGTCGACAAGGTCAATGCGGGCCAGACCGCGATGCAGGCGCTCCAGCACGCGGTGAAGGTCAAGACGAGCTACGGCGGCCGCTTCGTCCAGTCGATCAAGGGCCTCGCAGGCGACCGGTCGGGCCGGCAAGACTGGTTCTACTTCGTCAACGGTTACGAGGCCGATAGCGGCGCCGCGGACTACACCCTCCATTCCGGCGACGTCGAGTGGTGGGACTATCGCTCGTGGAAGCGCGACATCCACGTCCCGGTCGTCGTCGGCGCCTTTCCCGAGCCGTTCCTGCACGGCTACGCCGGCAAGACCAGGGACGCGGCGATCGTCTACGACTCCAAGGCGCTCGAGCCTCAGGCCCGTGCGCTCGGGAAGCTGATTCACGCCAAGGCGGTCACCGCCGACGAGATCGGCAACGCGAACGTGCTCTTCCTGACGAAGGCCAACGTACCCCTGTCGGCGACGAGCTCGGGGGCCGGCAAGCCGGTGCGCTTCGTGATCGGCCCGACGGCGGCGAAGCGGCTGCTCGCCGACCCGAAGCTCGTCCGTTTCCGTTACTCGGGGCTGCCGTGAGACCGGCTCCGGCGGCGGCGCTCCTGTTCGGGCTGGCGGCGGCCGCCCTGCTGGCTCGGCACACCGCGTCGGTGGCGGCGCTTGCGGTCGTGCTGCTCGTCGTCTGCGTCCGCGCGCCCGTCTCCCGCCGCTGGCCGTATTTGATCGGTGCGCTCGGCTCGGCCGTGACGTTGTTCGTGCTGACGCCGTTTGTGGAGCGCCTGCCCGGAACCGTGTTCTGGAGCGGGCCGACGATCCCGGTCGTCGGGACGCTCGACGTCACGTCGACCGAGCTCTCGGGGGCGCTCTTCAACGCATGCCGTCTCGCGGCGGTCTCGCTCGCCTTCTCCGCCTACGCCCTCTGGCTCGATCACGACCGTCTGGTGCAGGCGGCGGGGTTCGCGCGGCGCTCCGTGCTGGCGGTCGCGTTGGCGACGAGGCTGATGCCCGCACTGGAGCGGGACGCGGCCGGGCTGGTCGAAGCCCTGCGCGGCCGCGGCGTCGAGCCCGAAGGGCTTCGCGGCCGGGCGCGACTCGTCTCGCCGCTGCTCGCCGGCTCCCTGGAGCGGAGCCTTAACCTCGCCGAGGCGATGGAGGCGCGCGGTTTCGGCCGCGCTGGCGCAACCAGGCTCCCGCAGCCGGAGTGGGGGGTCCGCGAGCCTCTCGCGCTGGCCGGAGCTGTGCTGGCCGTCATCGTGGGGGCGCTGTGGCTCTAGCGCGCGCAGAGAACCTCTCGTTCGCGTATCCGGGGTCAAAGGTCCCGGCTCTTCGGGACGTGTCCACTGGTCTGACCCCGGGACAGGTCACGTTGGTACTCGGCCCGTCCGGCTCCGGCAAGTCGACGCTGCTCCGCGCCTTCGCGGGGCTCGTCCCGCACTTTCACGGCGGCGGGTTCTCCGGCCGGGTCGAGGTCGCCGGGCTCGACACCCGGCGGCATGGCCCGGCGCGCCTGGCCGGCACCGTTGCGACCCTGTTCCAGGACCCCGAGGACCAGGTCGTCTTCACCCGCGTCCTCAACGAGGTCGCGTTCGGCCTCGAGAACGTCGGCACCCCGGCGCAGAAGATCGAGTCGCGTGCCCTCGACGCCCTCACCTGCGTCGGCGCAGAGCATCTGGCGGAGCGGCTCGTGACCGAGCTCTCGGGCGGCGAGCTGCAACGCGTCTGCCTCGCTGCGACGCTGGCACTCGAGCCGAAGCTCCTGCTTCTCGACGAGCCGACGTCGCAGCTCGACCCCGAGGCCGCCGAGGGGCTGGTCGAGCTGGCCTTGCAGCTCGCCCGTGACCGCGGTACGGCTGTGCTGCTCTCCGAGCAGCGGCCGGCCCTGCCGCTCGAGGTCTGCGACCGTGTTCTCTTCGTCGAACGCGGGCGCCTGGCGTTCGATGGCCCGGTCGGCCAGGCCCAGGCATGGCTCGAAGAGCACCATTCCCTGTTTGTTTCGGCCGGTGGTGATGTAGGTGTACACCACCATCACTTCGGTGAAGTCACGTCTCGCCTGGACGGGGTTTCCTACGCCTACGAAGATCACCTGCTCGTCCTCGACCGTGCGAGCCTGGAACTGCGGCGCGGTGAGGTCGTTGCGCTCGTCGGTCCGAACGGATCCGGAAAGACGACGCTCGCGAAGCTCGCGGCCGGCCTGCTCGAGCCGCTCGGCGGCCGCGTCGAGCGCCGCGGCCGGGCAACCTACCTCTCGCAAGATCCGGGCCGCTATGTCTTCCGCGAGCGCGCGAGCGAGGAAGTCGCGGTCGGCGTCGACGGCGACCTGGCCGCCGCGAGCCGGGCGCTCGCCGCGGTCGGCCTCTCGGGCTACGAGGACCGGCACCCGCGCGACCTCTCGAGCGGGGAGCGCGAGCGGCTAGCGCTGGCGGCGGTGCTCGTGCCCGACCCCGACCTGCTCGTCCTGGACGAGCCCACCCGCGGCGTCGATCCCGAGCGCAAGCACGAGCTCGCTGCGCTGCTGAGGTCGAACACGACGCGAGCGACGCTCGTCGTCACTCACGATCGCGCGTTCGCGAAGGCCGTGGCCGACCGGGTCGTCTCGCTCGAGCCCGACCGGGAGCTCGCGCATGCCTAGAGCCGTGATCTCTGTCGCCGCGGTCGTCGCCTTTGCGGCGGCCGCCTGGGCCGCGACCTCGCCACAGCAAGGAGCTCTCTCCTTGCTCCTGGTCGCCGCAGCGCTGCTCGTCGCGGGCGCCGCCTGGCTCGATCCCGGCCTCGGCGCGAGCAAGACGCTCGCGCTCGTCGCCACGCTTGCCGCGGCTGCCGCCGGCGGACGCGTCCTTTTCGCCGCGATTCCCGGCGTCCAGCCGGTGACCGTTATCGCCGTCGCGGCAGGTGCCGCCCTCGGCGCCCGCGCGGGCTTCGGCGTTGGGGCGCTCGCGGCGCTCGTGTCGAACTTCTTCCTCGGGCAGGGCCCTTGGACGCCGTGGCAGATGCTCGCCTGGGGCGGCTGCGGGGTCGTCGGCGCCCTCGCCGCCCCGCTCGTCCGCCGGCGCCTTCCGTTCGCGTTCCTCTGCTTCGTACTCGGCTTCGCCTTCAGCGGCCTGATGGACGTCTGGGAGTGGTACAGCTTCTACCCGCACACCTGGGCGGCGCTGACCGTCCAGCTCGGCCGCGGTTTCTGGTTCGACGCGGCGCATGCGATCGGCAACTTCGTCATCGCCTTGGTCGCGGGCCCGGAGCTCAGACGGCTGCTCGAGCGCTTCGGCCGGCGGCTGCGGACGGACATTTCGTGGGCCTGAAGCTCGTCGCCCTTGTGGCCGCGCTCGTAGCTGCGACCTCAGTGACCCGAGGGGCGGATTTTCTCCAGACAAGACAGCTCCCGGACGGCAGCTTTGCCGAGCGCGGCCAGCCCGGGTATCCGCAGCTGACCGCGTGGGCGACCCTCGGCCTGACCGCCGCGGGCGCGGCGCCCCAGGACAGGGCCCTGACGGTCAAGTACCTCGTCGCGCACGAGGCCCAGCTGACGAGCGCGACCGATGTGGCGCTGGCCGCCCTCGCAGAGAGGGCGCTCGGTCAGAATGTCGACCGGCCGCTCGCGCGCCTTCGCGCCATGGAACGCTCGAACGGGTCGTTCGGCGGCCTCGTCAACGGAACGGCCTGGAGCGTGCTCGCTTTTCGGGGCAACGGATCGCCGGTTCATGCTGCGACGATCCGCTGGCTCCTCGCCCACCAGACTCGAGCCGGCGGTTGGAGCTGGTCGCCTCGCGGCGCCGCCGATTCGAACGACACCGCAGCCGTCGTCCAGGCCCTCCGAAGCGCGAAGGTCAAGGGCCGACCGATCGACCGAGGCCTCCGGTTCCTGCTCCGCTTCCGCAACCGGGACGGCGGCTTCGAGCTGACGCAGGGGCGCGCCTCGGACGCACAGTCGACAGCCTGGGCGGTCCAGGCGTTCCTCTCCGCCGGGAAGCCCTCGCCACGCGGAGCCTTGGCCTACCTCAAGCGCCTCCAGCGGCCCGACGGCAGCTTCCGTTACTCGACGCGGTACACGACGACGCCGGTGTGGGTGACGGCACAGGTCCTGCCGGCGCTGGCACGGAAGGCCTTCCCGCTCTCCGGCTAGAGCGCTCGCGCGAGCTCGACCTGCGGGTAGAGGCGCCGGTAACCGAGGCGCTGGTTGAGCGTCAGCATTGGCACGTTGTCGTCGTCGTTGGCGGTGACGATTTCGCGGATGCCGGCACCCCGGGCCCAGCGAATCGAAGCCAGCTTGACGAGCAGGGCAAGCCTTCTGCCCCGCAGTTCCGGGAGCGTCGCCGTCCAGTCGTTCTCGGCCCGCCTGCGCTCGGGATCGACGACCAGGCTCGCCAGCGAAACCAGCCGCCCCCGCTCGTCCAGGACAACGAAACTGCCGTCCCACGAGAGCTCCGGGCGCTCGAAGATGTAGCGCCAGAGATCGTCTGCGCTGATTCGATTCGCCTCGCCGCCGCCTGGAGGCCACGCCCCCGCAGCCTCGTAGAACGCCGCCAGGTCGTCTCCTCGGCCCGCCATAGCCTGCAGCGTCTTCAGGTCGAAACCGGCGACCGAGGTGGCCGCGAGGAGGCCGTCGAGCTCGCCGAGCTCGACCACGCTTGGATCGAGCGCCGAGACGATCTCGGCCGAGACGGGTTGGAAGCCGCGCGCCTCGACGAACCGGCGCCCGTTCGGATCGTCGTCGACCTCGACGGTGAGGCGCTGCACCCCAATCGTCCGGGCATGCCGTTCCGCGAGGTCGTAGAGGGCGGTCCCGATCCCACGGCGCCGCTGGTCCGGCCGGACGCCGATCCAGAACCGGCCCGCGACTCCGGGCTCGTCCCACTTGAGCGCGGCAGTGGCGAAGCCCAGGACCTCGCCGCTCTCGAGCGCGAGCCACGAGCGACGCTGCGCGCGCTCGGGCTCCGCGCTCTCACGATGGACGAGGTAGTCGGGCGTGACGAGGATGCCCGGCTGCAACGGCCGGGCGAGCTCGGCCGCTGCCTCAGCGTCTGCCGCGCCGAACGGACGGATCTGCACCCAGCCATACTGGCCGACGATGGCGTCCGCGGCGATCCTGACGATCGGCAACGAGCTGCTTTCGGGCGACGTCGAAAACACGAACGGCAGCTGGCTCGCGCGGCGGCTCGAAGCCGCCGGAGTCGAGATCCGCCTGATCGCGGTCGTGCCGGACGAGATCGACGAGATCGCGACGACGCTGCGCGAGCAGGCCGATCGGACCGACCTGGTCGTCGTCACAGGCGGCCTCGGCGGCACCCCCGATGACGTCACCCGCGAGGCCGTCGCGGCAGCCTTCGGCGTCGAGCAGACGGAGTACCCAGAGGTCGCCGCAGACCTCCGCGAGCGTTTCCGACGCGACCCCGAGTACGCGGCGCGCTGGGCGATGCTTCCCGCCGGCAGCCGACCGCTGGCGAACCCGCTCGGCGGAGCCCCCGGCTTCGTGCTCGAGAACGTCTATGTCCTGCCGGGCCTGCCGGCGGAGATGGAGGCGATGTACGAGACCGTTGAGGAGGAGCTCCCCGGAGGGCCGCCGATCGGCTCCTGGCGCCATCGCTACCGCACGACAGAGAGCCAGATCGTCGCCATTCTTACCCAGGCCTTAGTTATTCATCCTCAAGTCCGTGTAGGCTCATATCCAAGCTTCGGCGCCAACGGTCCCTACGTCGAAGTCGTCCTCAAGTCGAACGATCCTGACGCGCTCGAGGCGGCTGCGGCCTGGCTCACCCAGGCTCTTGAGCAAAGTCTCGGTTAAGTCCCCCATCAAGGGGTCTCGCGGTGCGTCTAGAACGTCGATTGCTCAAACAGATGATGGGGCGTCGCTATCTCTTCGGCTTCCTCTTGCTGGCCACCGCCGTCGCGGGCTACGCGATGGTGCGCCTTGCCGGCAACGGTGGACTTCATGCGGCCACGAGCCCCGACTGGAAGCTGCTTGCTGCGGGCTTCGTGATTTGCGCAGCGGTACAGCCGTTGCGCGCCCTGGCCTGGTCGTCGACCGTGCGCCATCCCGTCGGCTTCCGCGCGATCTACGCATCGAGCTCGATCGGCTCCTTCCTCGACACGGTTCTGCCCGGACGCCTGGGCGAGGCCTCCAAGGTCGCCGTCCTCAAGGTCACCTCGGGAGCGAAATACCCCGGCTTCTCACGCGCGGGAGGCTCGCTTCTCTGCGCCCATCTGCTCGAGATGATCGCCTTCGCCGTCCTCGGCGCCTGCGCAACGCTCTTCCTGCCGGTTCCGGCCTGGGCCCGCTGGACGATGATCGCCGGGATCGCCGGCTCGATCGCCGCGCTCGCGCTCGCGGCCGCGCTCCATCGCTTCCTCGGTCGCCGGCTGCCGATCAGCATCACCTCGTTCCTGGCCGGAGCGGCCGCGCCGCGAGGAGTGCTCCTGCGCGCCGGCTCGATCCTGATGGTCACCTGGCTCGCCCGCTGGTTCGGAATCCTCTTCTGCCTGCACGCCGTCGGGATCCACTTGAGCATCGGCGCCGCGCTGCTCTACATGCTGATCACCGGCCTCGCGAACACGGCTCCGCTTCTCCCCGGCAACGTCGGCGTCTACCAGGGGGCCGCGCTCGGTGCCCTCGCCATCGCCGGCTACTCGGGCTCGCATGCCGTCGCCGCCAGCCTGATGACCCCGTTCGTGGTCACGCTGGCGACGGCAACCGCGGCGCTGGTCGGGCTCGCGCTCTACGGCAACCGCGTGCCGCAGCTTTCGCGCGCGGCGCTCCGGCCGAGCAAAGCCTAGTCAGACTAGGTATCATCCGAGCGCGATGCGCGCAGAGACGCTGAAAGGGCACCTCGATTTCCTGCTGCTTGCGATCGTCGGCGACGAGCCCGCGCACGGGTATCGGATCATCGAGGAGCTGAAGCGGCGGAGCGCCGGGGCCTTCGACCTGCCCGAGGGAACTGTCTATCCGGCGCTGCACCGGCTCGAGCAGAGCGGGCTGCTGGCGAGCTCATGGGCGAGCGGATCCGGGCGTCGCCGACGCGTCTATCGCCTGACCGCGCGAGGAGAGCGCGCGTTAGCGGGCGCGAGGCGCGACTGGCGCGGGTTCACGAAAGCGGTCGAGGCGGTGGTCGCATGAGCGAGCGCTACCTCCGCGAGCTGGAGTTCGAGCTCGGCAAAGTCGGCATCGGTGGGTCGCGGCGCAGGCGGATCCTCGCGGAGACGGCCGATCACCTGCGGGAGAGCGACGACCCCGCCGGGTTCGGCGAGCCGAGACTGATCGCGGCTCGCTTCGCCGACGAGCTGGCGACCAACGGCGCACGCCGGACTGCCCTGTTCTCGTTCTTCGCGCTGGCGCCCGCGGCGATCGGTTATGCGCTCCTGCTTGGTCTCAGCCGCCCGGGCCCGGACATCACCTCGGCAAAGACGCTGCCGCTCGGCTTGACGGCCGCGCTCATGATCGCGCTCGCGCCGCAGATCTCGTTGGCCGCTGGGCTCCTGGCGATTGCGCTCGCCTGGCGCTTGCGTGCAGCGCCGGCCGCGCCAGCGGCGGAGATCAGCTTTCTCCACCGGCGTGCCGCCGTCGCGCTGACCGCAGGCGCGGCAACCCTTGCCGGTGTCGCGGTCTATGCAGTCGAGTACAGCCGCGGCCTACCGGTCTGGTGGACGACGCTCGCGTTCGCGGTCACGGGCACGGCGATCGTGCCCGTTGCCGTCGCGGCGGGCGCCCTCGGCCGGACCGCACGGCTGCAGGCCCGTACCGCAGGGGCCGCCGGCGACGTCTTCGACGATCTCGGGCCGCTTCTCGACCGCGTTCCGCTCCGGTTGCGTGGCCGGCCGTGGCGCTTCTGCCTCCTCTTCGCGGCCGCCGTGGCTGGGGCCGTGTTCGTCGGTGGCGGTCTCGACGAAGGACCGCGCAACGCCGTCGCCGAGTTCGCCGCGATCTGTGCCGGTTTCGCCGTCCTCGGCCGCTTCCTCGGCCTGCGGAGCTAGCTCCGCGCCAGCCGCGCGCGCCACTGCGCGAGCGGCAACGCGTAGAACAGGGCGATTCCTAGGTAGAGCGCTGCGCTCACCCACGGCTGCCAGAACGCGACCAGGGCGGCGCCGCCGTAGAGGAGCGCTCCCGGTGTGTAGGCGCGCGTGATGTCGTCGATCACCTCGTCCGGGACCTGCTCCGCCATCAGTCGCCGCCCGGCGGAGGCGTAGCGCCACCAGGCGAAATACGTGAGGGCGGTCAGCGTCAGCGTCGCGCCGTAGAGCACCGCCGCCGCTCGCGCGCCGCCGGTCTCGACGAACTGGGCGAGCACGGCGGTCGGAAACGGCACGAAGGCGATCAGCATCAGCAGAAGCGTGTTCAGGAGCAGCATCGTCCGGTCGACCCGGTCGATCAGCTCGAAGACGTAGTGGTGGTTGATCCACATGACGCCGATCGTCAAAAAGCTAGTCAGATAGCCGAGGTAGGACGGCCAGATCCGGAGCAGCTCGTGACCCAGCGTCTCGGCATGCTCGCGTGCCGGGACGTGGACTTCGATGATCAGCAGTGTGATCGCGATCGCGAAAACGCCGTCGCTGAAGGCCTCGATCCGGGCGGTGTCGCTCCTCATCGGTTGAATCCTCACGACTGCGACGGACGGCCCGGGCGTGCGCTTTGCTACGGCCGTGGGGGCGGTCGTCAGCAGGAACATTGGCTTCGGCCTCGTCGCCTACGCGTTCCTGGTGACGATGATCGGAACGACGCTGCCGACGCCGCTCTACCCGCTGTACGAGCAGCGCTACTCGTTCGGCGAGCTGATGGTGACGGTGATCTTCGCCGTCTACGCCCTCGGGGTGATCGCAGGACTGCTCGTGTTCGGGAACCTGTCCGACGAGATCGGGCGGAAGCCGGTGCTGCTGACCGGACTCGCGTTCTCGGCGATCAGCGCGTTTCTGTTCGTCTTCGCCGGCTCGCTGGTGCCGATCTTCGCGGGGCGAGTCGTCTCCGGGCTCTCGGCCGGCGTGTTCACCGGGACGGCGACCGCAATGCTCGTCGACCTCGCCCCAGGAGGTCGTAGGCGGATGGCGAGCTTCGTTGCCGTGGTCGTGAACCTCGGCGGCCTCGGGCTCGGCACCTTGCTCTCAGGACTCCTCGCCGACCACGCGCGCTCGCCGCTCCGCCTGCCCTTCATCGTCGACCTCGTCTTGCTCGTGCCGGCTGTGTTGGGCTTGGTGGTGACGCCGGAGACGGTTCAGCGGCAGGCCTTTCGGCTTCGCCTCCAACGGCTGAGCGTGCCGCCCGAGGTGCGCAGCGTCTTCATCCGTGGTGCGACGGCCGGTTTCGGCAGCTTCGCGGTCGCAGGAGTCTTCAGCTCCGTCGCGCCGGTGTTTCTGGGGGCGATCCTCGGCCGGACGAGCCACGCGCTTGCCGGGGCGATC
>Ga0207693_10004697_pt1 | contig 11493 bp, 9 predicted proteins | sample LARL81metaG_FD_184347 | JGI IMG/M metagenome (GOLD analysis project Ga0207693, IMG submission 184347) | Corn, switchgrass and miscanthus rhizosphere microbial communities from Kellogg Biological Station, Michigan, USA - LAR L8-1 metaG... | ecosystem: Host-associated > Plants > Roots >...
CATGCCCACCTCGGTGCCCTCTGGATGCGGCACACCATCAGCGAGATCCGTCGCGAAGAACACCAGCCCCCGCCCATCGGTGATCGAGTTCGACAGGGTGAATCGAGCAAGTTCGCGCCATGTGCTCGCCGTGGCGCCGGTTTCTTCCGCCAGCTCGCGCTTCGCTCCTTCCAGCGGATCCTCGTCGAACGCCACTCCTCCTCCGGGGATGCCCCACGTGAAGAGGTCGAGGGTGTATCGGTGCTGGCCGACGAGGAGCACCATCCCGTCTCGATCAAGCGCGACGATGCCAACGGCTAGGAACTTCGGATGGATCACGCCGTACACGCCTGGGTCCCCGTCGGGTCGGATGACGTCGTCGTCGAAGACCTCGATCCACGCGTTCTCGTAGGCGACGCGGCGGTTGAGCCGCCGCCACGGGCCCACCTCGCGCTGCACCCAGAGCGATCTATCCATCGGGACGAACCTGAAGCACGATCTTGCCGCCGCTGTGTCCCGTTTCGAGGAAGCGATGGGCGTCGGCGACCCGTTCGAGCGGGAAGACCTCGGCGAGGATCGGTCGGATCGTCCCTGCTCTCAAAAGGCCCGCGAGGGTTCGAACGCGTTCACCGCTGTCCTCGATGAGCACGCCGTGGAACGTGAGGTTCTCGTCGAGGATCGGATCCAAGTCGAGAGCGGGCGTTGCGATGGACGCGAGCTGTCCATGTGAACGCACGGCGCCAAGGCTTTGCTGCAGCGCCGTGCCTCCGACGAGGTCGACGATCGCCTCAACTGGACCGCCGGCGATCCCTCGTGCAGCATCGGCAACATCCACGTCGTGGTAGTCGATGCAGTCCGCGGCACCGAGTTCACGCAACAGGTCGTGAGAGCGCGCGCTCGAAGCTGCGATGACGTGCAGATCCCGGGTTGCGGCGAGCTGCACGAGGAAGGTGCCGACGCCGCCACTCGCGCCATGGACCAACACCCAGGAGCCCGGCGCGAGGTCGATCCGCTCGAGGACGTCGTACGCCGTGCCGGCGGCCAGCGGCACCGCAGCTCCGTCGATGAAGGACACGCCGGCCGGTAGGGGTGCGACGAGGTCGGCGGGGAGGACCACGAACTCCGCGTATCCGCCGGCCCCTCGTGGGAACGGCATCATCGCCATCACGCGCTGGCCGACCGAGATCCCGTCGACACCCTCACCGACCTGGTCGACCAAACCGGCAACGTCATATCCGGGGACGTGCGGGAGATCGATGCCTGCCCACGAACCGTCGCTTCGATCGCTGGCATCGACCGGGTTCGTGCCGGCCGCGTACACCGAGATCCGAACCTCGCCCGCGCCTGCATCCGGATCCGGTAGATCGCGAACCTGCATGACCTCGGGCCCACCGAACCGCTCGATCACGACCGCCCGCATGGCCCTCCTTCTACCAGGACGATGCGGGCGCGGGGCACCATGACCCGCCGACGACGACAGCCAGCCAGCACGGGAACCCCACCGTCTGCGACGGGTTCCCGTCTCCGTAGAGGCCGACTCGCCGACGGGAGCGACGATCCTCGATCGAGGATCCGCCCCCGCCTACGTCGGTCGCGAACGTCACGCGTGTGTCAGCGCGACCTTCAGCGCACCCGTCTCGCCCGCTCGCGCGAACGTGTCGTATGCGTCGAGGAACCGGTCGAACGGGAACCGGTGGGTGACGAACCCGGACACGTCGAGCTGACCGGTCCTGATCAGCTCGAGCAGCGTCGGCGTCGAGTAGGTGTCGACGAGCCCGGTGGTGATCGTCACGCCCTTGATCCACAGATCCTCGAGGTGGAGCGTTGCCGGACGACCGTGGACGCCGATGTTGGCGACAACGCCGCCCGGGCGTACCAGCTTCGTGCACAGCTCGAACGTCTCGGGAACGCCAACCGCCTCGATCACGGTGTCGGCGCCGAGACCGTCGGTGAGCTCCTGCACGACCTGCACCGGATCCTCGCGTTGGCTCTGCACCTGGACGGTCGCGCCGAAGGCCTTCGCGGCCTCGAGCCGGCCGTCGGCCAGATCGATCGCCACGATGTGGCTCGGCGAGAACAGGCGGGCGGTGAGCATCGCCGCGAGCCCGATCGGACCTGCGCCGACCACCGCGACGGTGTCGCCGGGCCTGACGCGCCCGTTCAGGACGCCGACCTCGTAGCTCGTCGGACAGATGTCCGCGAGCATCAGGACGGCTTCGTCCGCGACGCCGTCCGGCACGAGATGCGTCGACGTGTCGGCGAACGGCACCCGAACGAACTCCGCTTGCGTGCCGTCGATCCGGTGGCCGAGGATCCAGCTGCCTCCGCCCGTGCACAGCCCGTAGCGTCCGTCGCGGCAGAACCTGCAGCGGCCGCACGACGTGATGCACGAGACCAGCACGCGGTCTCCCGGGCGAACCGTGGTGACGCTTGACCCCACGGCCTCGACCGTGCCGACCGCCTCGTGTCCGAGGATGCGGTCGGCCGTCACCGCCGGAACGTCGCCATTGAGGATGTGCAGATCGGTCCCACAGATCGTCACCGCGTCGACGCGAACGATCGCGTCGGTGTCCACCTGGATCGTGGGATCCGGGACCTCCTCCAACGCCTTTTGACCGGGTCCGTGATACACGATGGCCTTCATCGCTCAGCCCTCCTTCAGCATTCGGAGGTCAGTCCCTCCGCTGTCGTTTCAAGCATCCGAGCCGCAACCCCTCGGCGCATCGGTCCCTGGTCCCGGCTTGGAGAGGTCCTTTGGGAGGGCGGCGTGCCGACGCTCTCGGAGGGCCGTCGCCATCCAGACGCGGGGCCGATAGCCCCCTCCATCGCAGGACCTTGGGTCCTCAGCGCCCCCCTTCTTGGGGCGCACGCTGACAGGTGCGGATACGAAGGAGGACGAGATGAACAAGACGATCGTCGTCGGGATCGACGGGTCGACCTCGGCACGGCTCGCTACCCGGTGGGCGGCTCGAGAGGCCGAGTTGCGGCACGCGGATCTCATCTTGGTGTCGGCGTGGAGCATGCCGCTCGACGGATACAACTTCGGCGATGTGCCGTTCTCCGAAGAGGCGCTGAAGAGCCTTGAGGTCGAGGCCGAGGAGCGCGTGGCCGAGGCCGCCGAGGACGCACGACAAGTCGCAACCGACCTCTGGATCATGACGGAGGCAGCCCAAGGACAACCTGCCGCGGTGCTGCTGCATGCCTCACGGAACGCCGACCTGCTGGTGATCGGGTCTCGAGGCCTCGGTGGGTTCCGTGGTCTCTTGCTCGGATCAGTCAGCCAGCAATGCGTCGACCACGCGTCGTGTCCGGTGGTCGTCGTCCGGCACCTGAACGCCGACTTCCCGTAGCGGGCCTCGCCGCTCGCGGCGGCGGAGGCTCGCGGGCCGCGCGAGGTACGGTGGCGTATCCGACCCTAGAAGGGATCAGCGTAGTGGCCGACACGAGCTACCCCGCTGAGCTCGAGCAGGACGTCGCCCTGCGCGACGGGGCGACGGTGCGCATCCGCCCGGGGCGCCCGGAGGATCTGCACCGGCTGCAGGACTACTTCATCGGGTTGTCGACCGAGACGCGCCGGCTCCGGTTCTGGGCCGCATCGGTCGACGTTGGCAAGGTCGCTGCCGACGCCCTCGACCAGGACTACGTGGAGCACTTGACACTGCTCGCGTTCAGCGGGGGCGACGAGGGCCGGATCGTCGGCGGTGCCCAGTACTTCTCGATCGACGCGCACCGGGCCGAGGTCAGTTTCAGCGTTGCGGACGATATGCAGGGTCGCGGTCTCGGGTCGCTGCTGCTCGAGCGGCTGGCCGGCGCGGCAGCAACGCACCACGTGCAGACGTTCCTCGCCCACGTGCTGCCGGAGAATCACGTGATGATCGACGTCTTCCGCGAAAGCGGATTCGACGTGTCGATCCGTGCGATCCCGGGTTCGATCGACGTCGAGTTCCCGACGTCGTCGACCCCGGAAGCGATCGAGCGCTTCGACCGCCGCCGGTTCGTTGCGTCGGTCAACGCGGTCCACGCCCTGCTGTCGCCATCCGCGATCGCGGTGATCGGTGCGTCGCGCGATCCCGACAGCATCGGCGGGCGGCTCTTCCACAACCTGATCGAGGGCGAGTTCCACGGGCCGGTCTATCCGGTGAACCCGAACGCCGACGTGGTGCACGGCGTGCCCGCGTACGACTCGGTCTCCGACATCGACGGTCCGGTCGACGTCGCCTTCGTGGCCGTGCCGGCACGGGCGGTCCCCGACGCCGCCCGCGACGCGGCCCGGCACCACGTCCGCGGCTTGGTCGTGATCTCCGCAGGGTTCGCCGAATCCGGAGGGGACGGGCCCGAGCGGCAGCGCGAACTCCTCGAGATCTGCCGCGCGTCCGGGATGCGCCTGGTTGGGCCCAACTGCATGGGGTTGGTCAACACGGACCCCTCGATCAGGATGAACGGCACCTTCGCGAGCACGCCTCCGCCGGAAGGGCGCGTCGGGTTCCTCTCGCAATCCGGCGCGCTCGGGATCGCCGTGATGGACCATGCCACGCGGCTCGGACTCGGGCTGTCGTCATTCGCCTCGGTCGGCAACAAGGCAGACATCGACGCGAACGATCTGATCGCGTACTGGAGCGACGACGACCGGACCGATGTCATCCTGCTGTACCTCGAATCGATCATCGACGCTCGTCGGTTCGCGCGGCTGGCGCCCGCGACGGCGCGAGACACGCCGATCGTCGTCGTGAAGTCGGGTCGGAGCGCCGCGGGCGTCCGCGCAACAGCGTCGCACACCGGCTCGCTGCTCGCCGCTTCCGACGTCACCGTCGACGCCCTCTTCCGCCAGAGCGGCGTGATCCGGACCGACACGCTCGAGGAGATGTTCGACGTCGCGACGTTCCTCGCGAACCAGCCGCCGCCCCGCGGCAACCGGGTTGCGATCGTGACCAACGCGGGCGGACTCGGCATCCTCTGCGCCGACACGTGTGAGGCGGAAGGCCTCGTGGTCGCGCCGCTTGCCGAGCGAACGGTCGCGGCGCTGTCAGACATCTTGCCTGCGGCTGCCGCCACGGGGAACCCGGTGGACATGGTCGCCTCGGCCGACGGGGACGATTACCGCCGGACGATCGTCGAGGTCGCCCGCGACCCTAGGGTTGACGCGGTTATCGTGCTGTACATCCCCCCGCTCGAGTCGGCGGCGCCGGACGTCGCCCGCGGGATCGTCGAGGCGACGCGGGCGGTCGACGGCGCCGTTCCGATCCTGACGACCTTCATGTCGACGAGAGGACTGCCCGATGTTCTCCAGACCGCCGAGATGCGGATCCCGTCGTACACGTTCCCGGAGCAGGCGGCGATCGCGCTCGCGCGCGTGAGCGCGTACGGGACGTGGCGCGAGAAGCCGCGCGGACGGATCCCGTCGTTCCCCGAGGTGCGCGTCGATCAGGCCGCGGGCGTGATCGCCACGGCGCTCGAACGGGGAGACGTCTGGCTCGACCCATCCGAGGTCGAGACGCTCCTGTCGTGCTACGGCATCCCGACCGTCGAGTCGATCGCGGCGGCAACGCCCGAGGAGGCCGGCGCTGCCGCGGAGCGGATCGGCGGCCGGATCGCCCTCAAGGCGATCGGTCCCGACCTCATCCACAAGACCGACCTCGGAGCGGTCGCCCTCGACGTGCCCGCTTCGGAGGTTGCCGAGCGGGCTCGTGGACTGCTCGATGCCGTTCGGGGCGCGGGCGTTGGGACCACGGGGTTCCTCGTGCAGCGGATGGTGCCGGCAGGTGTCGAGATGCTGATCGGCATGACGCATGACCCCGTCTTCGGACCGGTGATCGCCGTGGGCGCAGGCGGCACATCGGTGGAGCTGCTGCACGACGTCGCCGTCCGGATCACCCCGATCACCGACCTCGACGCTCCCGAGATGGTCCGCGAGCTTGCGACGTTCCCGCTGCTCGACGGCTACCGCGGCGCGCCGAAGGTCGACGTCGCCGGTCTCGAGCACGTTCTGCTACGGATCAGCGCCCTCGTCGAGGATCACCCGAGCGTTTCGGAGCTCGATCTCAACCCCGTGGTCGCGCTGCCCGACGGCGTCGTGGTCGTCGACTCCCGGATCCGCGTCGCGAGCGCGAGCCGAGAGCGCTCCTGACGTCACTCGGCGAGACGCCTCGCGCCCCCCATGGTCAGGCGCCGGCCAGGTCGCGCCGGCCGAACGCAACGATCCCACCGAGCGCCGCCACGAGACCCAGTCCGAGCAACCACGCCGCCGCGGTCAGGTTCGGCGCGGCCGCCGGGACCGGCGCGATGTGCAGCACCGGCGACGTGTCGCGGAGCCAGTGATTCGAATCGAAGATGGCCGAGAGGGTCTCGACCAGGAAGGACCACACCACCAACCCGTAGACGACACCGGTGGCACCCCGAGGCCACAGCCCGAAGGCGAGTCCGCCGAGACCCAGGATGAAGATCGCCGGCGGCGCTACGTTCAGACCCGCCTTCAGCAACTGTCCGAACGAGACGCCGGTGTGCGAGCCGGCTCCCCCGACCCAGGCCATCACGCCGACGAGCGCGCTTGCCACCACCACGACGGCCGCACCGAGCGCGAGCCGGAACCCGAGCCATCGCCAACGCGCGACGGGCCGGACGAGGAGGTTCTCGAGATGGCCCGCCGCCTCCTCGCTCCGCGCCGACGCGATCTGGCCGGCGACCGCGATCGCCACCAGGCCGGCCGCGAACACGAAGACGAAGCCGAGGTACGACACCACGGCGGGCGCCGTGCCGCCGAGCCGCTGGATCGCCTGCTCGAATCCACCGGTCGCCTGCATCGCGCTCCCCGCCGCCTCCGCGACGAGGCCGAACACGAGTCCGGTGACGGCCATCGCGCCGAGCCACGCGATGGTCGCCGGGCGCGTGAGCCGGATCGTAAGTCCAGCTTCCCCGCCCAACAGCAGCGTCCGCGCGGGCTGCGCGTCTCGGCCGCCGATCGCCGCCGCGCCGAGGTCCCGGCGGGCCGCCAACATCACCGCCGCGCTCGAGCACAGGACAACGAACAACGCGATCGGGATCCACGCCACGGGGTCGGAGCCGGTCAGCGGACGAAGCTCTTCGATCCATCCGAACGGACTCGCCCACCGCAGCCATCCGAACTCTGGAGCGGAGTCCGCAACCATGCGCACCAGATAGGAACCCGCGATCACCGCGGCACCGATCACGTTCGCGGTGTGGCGGTTGGCGGCCAGCTGGCCGACGAGCAGCCCGATGCCGACGAACATCGCCGCCGACGCCGCGCCGGCACCGGCGAGGTAGAACGCCGCGCTGACGCCGATGCCCACCTTCGCGTCGGCACCCGCCGCGGCGGCGATAGACCCGGCCAGCACCCAGATCAACAGCACGCCGACACCGAGGCCCGCGGCCGCTTGCCCCGCCGCGCCGCCGCGCGTCGTCCGTCCCGCCAGGTAGAGCTCCCACCGCCCGGCGTCTTCTTCACCGCGCAGCAGTCGCGTCGAGGTCAGCAACCCCCAGATCGCGCCGAGCACGATCATCGAGTACAGCGTCTTGTAGGCGGTGTAGCCCGCGACCGTGTCGACCCCGCGGATGATCCCGAAGAGTGCCTCGAAGCCACGGTTGCCCTCGAGCGTGGCGGCGACGGCGGCCCGCGACGCCGCATCGGGGAACGCCGAGACGTACGTCGTCGCGGACGATGCGATCAGCGCGCCGAAGATGACGCCCCACAGGACGCCGCCCCGGGCGGCGCGCTTCGCCGTGGTGACGAACACGGTCCGCGCCGAGCGGCGCTCGTCACGGTGCATCGGCGGTCTCCGACACATCGGATCCGTAGTGCGCGAGGAAGAGCTCCTCGAGCGACGGCTCACGGCTCGTGAGATGCCGGACGCGGCTTCGGGCCAAGACCGCGAGGAGCGGGTCGATCGACCCGTCGACCTGGCACGTGACGCGGTCGCCGTCGACCGCGACGCCGCTGACGCCGGGCACCGCAGCGAGATCCGGGGCCTCGCCGTCGAACTCCACCTCGACGGTGAGCGCGGACAGATGGCGCATGTCGGCGATCCGCCCGATGTCCACCAGTCGCCCGGCGCGCAAGATCGCGACCCGGTCGCACAGGGCCTCGACCTCGGACATGATGTGTGACGACAGGAAGACGGTCTGGCCGCGCTCCCGTGCCTCCGCGATGCAGTCGCGGAACGCGCGCTCCATCAGCGGGTCGAGCCCGCTCGTCGGTTCGTCCAGGATCAGCAGGTCGGCGCGGCCCATCAGGCCGGCGATCAAGATCAGCTTCTGCTTGTTCCCCTTGGAGTAGGTCCGGACCTTCTTGGACGGGTCGAACTGGAACCGATCGATCAGCACCTGGCGGTAGTCGGGGTCGGCGCGGCCCTGCACGCGGCCGAGCAGATGGAGCGTCTCCTCTCCGGTGAGGGACGGCCACAGGTTCGCCTCTCCCGGGACGTAGGCGACGTGGCGGTGTGCCTCGACCGGATCCGCTTGCGCGTCGATCCCGAAGACCTCCGCACGGCCACTCGTCGCGCGGATCAGGCCGAGGAGCAGGCGGATCGTCGTGGTCTTCCCGGCGCCGTTCGGTCCGAGGTACCCGAGCACCTCGCCGCGCGCGACCGCGAGATCGAGGTCGATCAGTGCATCCGTCGTCCCGAACCGCTTGGAAAGACCCTCGGTGCGGATCGCCACATCGGTGGGCGTCGCTGTCACCTGGTCCATGCTCTCCTCCTCGGCATGCACGCCATTCTGCCTCTTCCTGGCGTCTCCTCTGACCGGACCGGGTTGATCCGTCTCGGAGCGTCTGAGGGAACTCGGCTTGGCCGCGCCCGGTGTACGGTCCCGGATGATTCCCTGAGGAGGACGCATGGAGGTCGCACCCGGCATCCGTCGGATCGGCAGCGACAGCAGGATCAACTCGTACCTGATCGAAGAGGGCGGCCGGGTCACGATCGTCGACGCAGGCGTCTCCGGGCTCTATGCGGATCTCTGGGTGGAGCTGGCAGACATGGGCCAGACCATCGACGACGTCGAGGCCTTGGTGCTGACACACGGCCACAGCGATCATGTGGGCTTCGCGGAGCGGCTGCGCACCGAACGTCACGTTCCCGTCTCGGTGCACGAAGCCGACGCCTCGCTGGCTCGCGGAGAGGTGAAGAACCCCTCGAAGGGACTCGGACCGACGAAGATCGGACCGATCGCCGGCTTCCTCTGGTTCACGCTCGTTCGCGGCGGTCTCCGCACCCGGCACATCGGCGAGGTCTCGACCTTCGGTGACGGTGCCACGCTCGACGTACCGGGCTCTCCCAAGGTGATCCTGGCGCCGGGACACACCCCGGGCAGCGCCGTCCTGCATTTCGCATCGCGAGACGCGCTGTTGGTTGGTGATGCGCTCGCCACCTACGCGGTAACCACCGGGGCACATGGGCCACAGATCTCGCCGTTCACCGCCGACGCAGCGCAAGCGCTGGACTCATTGACGCGCTTCGAAGCCATCGACGCGAACTGGGTCCTGCCGGGCCACGGCGATCCGTGGACGGGAGGCACCTCCGAAGCGGTCCGGTTGATCCGCGGATCGACGGCTCAGGCTTGATGGTCCCTGCGCGAGACGGGGTTGCATAGCGTTGGTCGCCGGTTCGACTCCCGCCCCGGGCGAGCGCGGCCTGACGGATCGCGCGCCCGCTTGGACGCTCGCCGTTGCGGCGATGCTTTCGGTCCAGGTCGCGGCCGCTTTGTCGACGCACCTGTTCGACACCGTCGGACCTGCGGGCACCGCGTGGCTCCGGCTCACGTTCGGCGCGATCGTCTTCCTTGCGATCAGCCGGCCCCGCGTTCGGAGGCTCTCGCGCTCCGACAAGGGCACGGTGCTTGCGCTCGGGGTCGCGACCGGCCTGGTGACGGTGGCCTTCTCTTCCGCGATCGCCCGCATCCCGCTGGGCACAGCGGTCGCGATCGAGTTCCTCGGACCGCTCGGCGTTGCGGTGTTCCACGATCCAGACCGGCGGCGACTCCTGTGGCCGGCGTTGGCGCTGGCCGGCGTTGTGCTGCTCACCGAACCGTGGCAAGCCTCGATCGACCCGGTCGGCGTGCTCCTCGCGGCGCTGGCGGCGTGCGGATGGGGCACCTACATCGTGCTGACGCAGCGTGTCGGCGACCGGCTCGTGGGATTGCAGGGACTGTCGCTCACCATCCCGATCGCCGCCATCGCCGCCGCATCCTTCGGGATACCTGAGGCAGCCGGGCACCTCAGCTGGCCGATCGTCGGGGCTGCGGCCGGATTGGCGCTGCTCATGCCAGTGCTGCCGATGTCTCTCGAGCTGCTGGCGCTACGACGATTGACCACACACGCGTTCGGGACGTTGATGGCGCTCGAACCTGCCTTCGGCCTAACCGTCGGATCCGTTCTGCTCTCGCAGGTGCCAACTGCGCTCCAGGTGATCGGGATCACGCTGGTCGTGGTGGCTGGGATCGGCGCGGAGCGGGGCGGTCATCGAGAGGATCGACCGGAGCCGAGCTCCCCTCCGCCGCTCATCGACTGAGCGTGTTCCGTTCGAGCATCAGCGCGGTGCCGAACATCGTCAGCCACAACAGCACCGGATACGCGATCCACCGCTCTGTCCCTCCGATCCCGATCGAGGCTTGTGGACCCCATCCCTCGAACATCTCGAGTCCGAAGACCGTCGCGAGCAGCGCGATCACGCCGAGTCCCAGCGCGAAGGAACCCAACGGTTGGCCGAGAACCTTGCGAGACATCACCGCGGTGATGGAGCCGCCCACGAAGCACAGCAACGCGAAGATCGGGTGCCAGTTCTCCACGTTGCCGGGGAACACGGCGATCCCGACGAGTCCGATACCCAGCACGCCGAGCCCGACGACCACGCGGCGCCGCGCGATCACCGACCACAAGAGGTATGCGGAAGCCAAGACCATCGCGCCGGCGATCGCCATCGTCGCGATGAAGATCTCGCGGTTCGGTTGGACCATGTAGCTGTTCGGTGGCAGCGTTCCACTGAGGTCGCTGATCGAGTTGGTGAAGGTGTTGTAGTGCCTATCGGCCGGATACAGCGCCTCGTTCGTGATGATCGCCATGATCGTGCCGATGCCGGTCAGTGCGAGAAGTACTCCGGCGATCGTTCGCCGGGAGATCCAGCCTGGCTCGTCCGCCGGTCGGTGCGGTGAAACAGCGTGCACATCATCCTTCGTCGCCGCTTGCATCGTCCTCAGCCTCCCTCCGACGCACGGTTCCTAGAGCGAGCCTTTCACGGCCGCGTCACGACTCGGAGGGCTCATGGTCCCGCATCCGAAGGGCCGGCTGACCGGCCCGAACCGCGACGCCCGGGTCTCTAGTCCGGGATCAGGCCGAGGACCTTCGCGACGTTCGTGCCCATGATCCCGTCGAGCTTCGACTGTGGGATCGGCGGCATCGAGCACGCGTCCGCCTCTTCATTCACGGAGAGCAGCTTGTCCTTCAGCTTCACGGGCTCGTAGAGGAACCCAGGATAGTCCGTTCCGAAGAAGAGCTTCTCGAGCGGGACG
>Ga0207693_10004698_pt1 | contig 11491 bp, 11 predicted proteins | sample LARL81metaG_FD_184347 | JGI IMG/M metagenome (GOLD analysis project Ga0207693, IMG submission 184347) | Corn, switchgrass and miscanthus rhizosphere microbial communities from Kellogg Biological Station, Michigan, USA - LAR L8-1 metaG... | ecosystem: Host-associated > Plants > Roots >...
GCGGCAAAGCCGCGACGTCCTCCATGTCGGCGTCGCAAGCGACCGCCTCGCTCACGGCGTCAGCTTAGAGCCTGCACGGCAACTCTCATTCGACCGCGGGCGAACGGACGCCGCGGCAAAGCCGCGACGTCCTCCATGTCGGCGTCGCAAGCGACCGCCTCGCTCACGGCGTCAGCTTAGAGCCTGCACGGCAACTCTCTTACGACCGCTGGCGAACGGACGCCGCGGCAAAGCCGCGACGTCCTCTCAGCCGAGGTGCACGAGCGGCCCGAAGTACACCCACTGGCCGTTGTGGTAGCGCTCGAGCCTTCCCTGCGTGATCGGGAAGCGGTTCGTCGGCGTCGTCTTGACGACGACTCCTGGCAGCGCAAAGGGGTCGTTGCGCTCGTTCAGGTGGGTGACCGCCCGCATGACGCTCGCGCGGGTGGGGTTCTTGCCCGCGTGCCTGAGCGCATCGACGAGCGTGAACGCCGAGGACATGCCGTAGATGTTGTAGTAGTCGGTCAGACCCTGGCCGCCGTTGTACTTCTTCAGGATCGTCCGAAAGAGCTTGACGGCCTTGTCGTTCTTCCAACGGGCGTTGACCGGATCCTTGAGGAAGGCGAGCGAGATCGAGCCCTCGGTCTGCTGCTTGCTGCTGGCGAGCGCGGCGATCGTCATGGTGTTCGAGGCGCTCGAGACGATGTTCACGAACACGAGTGGGCGCCAACCGAGCAGGCGAGCCGACGAGTACGACTGAATCGCGAACTTTGGGGTCGCGAAGACCATGAGCGTGTTCACCTTCTTCGACTTCAGCCGCGCGATCTGGGACTTCACGTCCGTGTCCGTGACGTCGTAGCTCTGTTTCGAGACGATCAACTTCGCCTTCTTGCCAAGACCGCGCTGGAGGCCGGCGATCAGCTCCTTCCCGTACGCGTCGTTCTGATAGAGGATCCCGATCCGCGCCGTGGGCCGCGCGCTCGCGATGTAGCGCCCGTAGATCGTCGCCTCGCCCCGGTAGCTCGGCTGGTAGCCGATCGTCCACGGGTATTTCTTGTAGTCGTTGCCCCAGGTGCTCGCGCCGCTCGCGACCAGGAGCTGCGGTACCTTCAGCTGGTTCAGATACGAGCGGATCGCCAGATTCTGCTCGGTCCCAAGCGTGTTGTAGATCGCGAAGACCTTGTCGTTCTGGACGAGGTCGCGGACCTTCTCGATCGTCTGCGACGGGTCATAGGCGTCGTCGTCGTACTTGTACTTGATGCTGCGGCCGAAGACGCCGCCGTGGTCGTTGACGTATTTGAAGTAGGCGTCGGCGCCCTTCGCGACAGCGGCGTACGCAGAGGCCGGACCGCTGAGCGGCGTCGTCCCCCCGATCAAGATCTGCTTGGAGGTGACGCCGGGCGTGCTGGAGCCGCCCGCCGATGCGACGGAGACGACGACGAGCGCACTGAGCACGCTGAAGAGGACCCTGCTCTTCCCCATTGCCCCCATTCAGACCGAGTTTATAGCCGCCTTGTTAGCGGCTCTGCCAACCGGCGGAAGAGGCCGCCGAGCCCGGCGGGGAGCAGGATCATCACCAGAATGATCGCGGCGCCGAAAAAGACCGAGGGGGCGCCAGGCGCGCTCGAGAGGTCCGCGGCCCAGTCGGGCACGAACTGGATGAAGAGCGCCCCCAGCGCCATTCCGGCCAGCGAGCCGAGGCCGCCGACGACCGCGCCGACGATCAGCAACAGCGATTTGTCGAAGCCGAACGTGGTCGGGCTGACGAACCAGTTGGAAACGAGCACGAACAGTGAGCCGCCCACGCCGGCGTAGAAGCCGCTGATCCCGAAGGCAAGCATCTTGTACAAGCCCGTGTTGATGCCCGACGAGGCCGCCGCGACTTCACTGTCGCGGACGGCGCGGAACGCCCGCCCGACGCGGCCGCGTACGAGCAGCCATGCTGCGCCCGCCAGGACGAGCCCGATTCCCCAGGTCAGGTAGAACAGAAAATCGTTGGTGGCGAGCGTCCGGCCGAGGACATGGACGTGGCCGAGAGCCCCGGTCGAATGGTTGAGCGCCTTGTCGAAGAGGTTGATTCCCTCGCTGCCGCCGGTCAGGCCGGAGAACCGCTTCAGGAGCGCGGGCATCGCGACGGCGAACGCGAAAGTCGCTAGTGCAAGGTAGAGACCCGAGAGCCGCCGCGCGGGCAAGCCGACCACGAACCCGGCGGCCATTGCGACGAGCCCAGCGAGCGGAATCGTCCAGAGGTCGCGAAAGCCGTGGTTCGCGGTCAGGATCGCCGTCGTGTAGGCACCGACTGCCATCAGCGCGCCGTGCCCGAGCGAGATCTGGCCGGTGTAGCCGGTCACCAGGTTGAGGCCGACGATCGCGATGAAGAAGCACCCGGCGCGCGCAAACTCGGCGGCCTTGGCGTCGCTGAGCCAGTGCGGCAGCACCAGCACGAGCACAACGGCCGCCCCCGCAACGGCGACACCGGCCCCGATCCGCAGGGCGCGACTCACACGCGCCTCACAACGGCCGTTCCGAGTAGTCCGGCAGGCCTGACGAGCAAGACAACGAGGATCACGGCCAGCGCGGCGGCCTGGCGGAGGTCGGTCCCGATCCACGAGACGTAGGTGCCGAGCAGGTTCAGGAAGACGCCGAGCGCGAGGCTTCCGATCACCGCGCCGAGCGCGCTGTCGATCCCTCCGAGCACGGCGCCGGCGAACGCGTAGAGCAGGATCGGCTGCATGAAGTTCTGGTCGAAGCTGCCGAGCGGCGGCGCCGCCATCAGGCCCGCGACGGCGCCGAGGGCGGTGGCGAGCCCCCAGCCGAGCGCGATCGTCCAGCTGACGCGGATCCCAGTCAGCCGGCTCGAATCGGGATTCAGCGCGGCCGCCCGCATCGCCAGGCCGAGCTTGGTGAAGCGGAAGAAGACCCACAGCACCAGCACCGCAAGCAGCGAGACGCCCATGATCCCAAGGTCGGAGATCGAGAAGGCGACGCCGGCGATCCGGATCGGCCGCGTCGAGAAGGCGTTCGGCATCGACTTCACCTCCGGCGACCAGATCCAGAACGCCGCGCCGTTGACGACGAAGAAAAGCCCGATCGTGACGATCGCGATCGTCAGCACGGACGCCCGTTCGACGGGACGGATGACGGCGCGCTCGAGCGCGATTCCGCCGACGAACGAGGCGAGCACCGTTACGAGGAACGCCGGCCAGTAGGCGAAGCCGTGCTGGGTCAACGTCCAACCGACGAAGGTCGAGAACATCGCCAGCTCGCCCTGGGCGAAGTTGACGACGCCTGTCGCGCGGTAGATCAGAACGAGCGCGACCGCCAGCATCGCGTAGATGCCGCCGGACGAGAGGCCGGAGACGACCTGCTGCGCGACTCCCGCCCAGTCGACTGCGACGATCATCAGTAGCCGAGGTAGGAGCGCCGGACCGCCGGGTGCCGCTGCAGGTCGGCGCTCGTTCCGGCGACGGCGACGCGTCCGACCTCGAGCACGTAGGCGCGGTTCGACGAGGCGAGCGCGATGCTCGCGTTCTGCTCGACGACCAGCACCGACAGGCCCTCGTGCTCGTTCAGTTCGCCGACGACCCCGAAGAACTCGGTGACGAGCCGGGGCGCGAGCCCGAGCGAGGGCTCGTCCAGCAGGAGTAGCCGCGGCCGCTGCATCAGCGCACGGGCAAGCGCGAGCTGCTGCTGCTCGCCGCCGCTCAGGGTTCCAGCAGCCTGGCCGCGCCGCTCGGCGAGGATCGGGAAGCGCTGGAGCACGCGGTCGTAGTCGGCCTTGACCCCCGCTCTGTCACGGCGGACGTGAGCACCGAGGCGAAGGTTCTCGTCCACCGACAACTCGGCGAACGTTCCCCGCCCCTCGGGGACGTGGGCGATCCCGGCGCGGGCGACGGCCTCGGGCCGGCGAGGCAGCCGCTCGCCCGCGAAGACGAGCTCGCCGCTCGTCCTCACGGTCGCGGAGATCGCGCGCAGCGTCGTCGTCTTGCCGGCCCCGTTCGCGCCGAGAACCGCGACGATCTCGCCCTCCTCGACGGAGAGCTCGACTCCGCGGAGGGCCTGGAGCGCCCCGTAGCGCGCGGCGACGCCGCGCAGCTCAAGCAGGGGCATGCTGTGGCTTTTCGCCCAGGTACGCCTCGATCACGACCGGGTCACGCTGAACCTCTGCCGGCAAGCCCTCGGCGATCTTGTGCCCGAAATCGAGGACGTGCACCCGGTCGGCCACGCCCATGACGAGGTTCATGTGGTGCTCGACGAGCAGCACCGTCAGGTGGAACGAGCTCCGGATTCCCCGGATCAGCCCCCCGAGCTCGTCGACCTCCTCGAGATTCAGGCCGCCGGCCGGCTCGTCGAGCAGGAGCAGACGCGGCTCTGACGCGAGTGCGCGCGCCAGCTCGACCCGCTTCATCGTCCCGAACGGAAGTCCCGACGCCCTGCGTCCGGCAACCGGCCCGAGGCCGAGCTCGGCGAGCAGGTCGCGAGCAGTCCGCTCACCGCGGGCGTGGCTGCCGACGAGCACGTTCTCGAGCACGGTCATGGTCGGAAACAGCTCGACGTTCTGGAACGTCCGGGCAATCCCACGGCGAACGATCCGGTGCGGCGGGGTGCCGAGCAGGCTCTCTCCGTCGAAGGCGATCTCGCCGGAGTCGGGCCGGTAGAGCCTGGTGATCAGGTTGAAGAGCGTGGTCTTGCCGGCGCCGTTGGGCCCGATCAGGCCGGCGATCTGGCCGGTGTCGACCCCGAGCGAGACGTCGTCAACGGCGAGCACGCCACCGAAGCGCTTCGTCACGTGCTCGAGCGAGAGCAGGGCCACGGCGCCCTACCTTAAAAGCCCGACGCGCTTCTCAGGCAGACGCCGTCAGCAGCCCGTCCGGCTCGGTGACGGGCGTCTGGCAGGCAAAGCGCTCGCAGACGTAGACCGCGGGACGGCCGTCGACGAAAGACTTCCCGGCGAGGAGGGGTACGTCCTCGGAGGGCCCGAAGGCGGCGACCGCGTCCGGGTCGAAGCCCGCGAGCGCGGCGCGGGCGATCGGATCGGCCGGTGAACCGATCACCGCCAGCTCGCGCGGCGGGGCAAGGTAGAGGTCGAGAGCGCACAACGCATGGCCAAACGCGCTCGGCGCCCGCGGAATCGCGTCGCGAATCAGCCGGAAGACGCCGGCGGCCCGGCGCTCGAGCTCGTCGTCTCCCCAGATCCGGCCCAGCCGGAGCAGGATGTACGCGAGCATCGAGTTCCCCGAGGGTGTCGGGTGGTCGTCGAACTCCTTCTTCCGCGCGACCAGCTGCTCGCCGTCGGCCGGCGAGAGGAAGAAACCGCCGCGTTCCTCGTCGGCAAAGAGCTCGACGGCGAGCCGGGCGAGCCGGTTCGCCTCCTCGAGCCAGCGGAGCTCGCCGGTCGCGACGTGCAGCTCGTAGAGCCCGTTGGCCACGTCCGCGTAGTCCTCGAGGTAGCCCGAGTTCCGGGCGCGGCCTGCCCGCCAGCTGCGATAGAGGCGACCGTTCTCGGTCGAGAGCGGCCCGAGCAGGAACTCCGCCAGCTCGCGGCCTGCCTGCACGAGGTCGGCGCGCTCGAGACGCCGGCCCGCTTCCGCCAGCGCCCCGAGCGCGAGCCCGTTCCAGGCCGCGATCGCCTTGTCGTCCCGCTGCGGCTTCGGCCGCCGCTCGCGGAGCTCGAACAGCCGCTGCCTGAGGTCGTCGTCGAGCTCGCCGCGCAGGATCGAACGGCCGTGCTCGAACGGCTGCAGCAGCCCGGGTGGCACGCCCTCGTCGGCCATCCACGTGAACGTCAGCCCCTCGACCCCGTCGGTATCCGCGTCCTGGGCGGAGGCGAATCCGCCTTCGGGAAGCCGTAGCTCACGGAGCAGGTAGCCGAGCGTCGCCTCGGCGACCTCGCGATAGCGCTCCTCGCCGGTGACGACCCACGCGTGGAGATACGCGGGGGCGAGCAGCGCGTTGTCGTAGAGCATCTTCTCGAAGTGCGGCACGAGCCAGCGCTCGTCGACCGAGTAGCGGTGGAAGCCGCCGCCGAGCAGGTCGTACATGCCGCCGGCGGCCATACCATCGAGGGTGCGTGTAACCATCTCCAGCGCCTGCTCGTCGCCGGTGCGATGGTGCCGGCGGAGCAGGAATTCGAGCACGGAGGCGGGCGGAAACTTCGGCGCACCGCCGAAGCCGCCCCACTCCGGGTCGAATGTCCGCACCAGGCCTCGCGCTGCCTCGCCGAGCAGCGACTCGGTCAGCGGCTCGGCCGACGGCGAGACGGCGGCGGACTCCTGTAACGCGTCGACGAGCGCACCGGCCTGCCGAGCCACGTCCCCGCGCCGCTCGCGGTAGGCGTCGGAGACCGCGAGGAGCAGCTGCCTGAACGCGGGCAGGCCGTGTCGCGGCTCGGGCGGGAAGTAGGTGCCGCCGAAGAAGGGCTCGCCCAGTGGAGTGAGGAAAACCGTCATCGGCCAGCCGCCGTGTCCGGTCATCGCCACGACCGCGTCCATGTAGAGCGAGTCGAGGTCCGGCCGCTCCTCACGGTCGACCTTCACGTTGACGAAGCGCTCGTTCATCAGCGCTGCGGTCTCCACGTCCTCGAACGATTCGTGCGCCATCACGTGGCACCAGTGGCAGGCCGCATAGCCGATCGAAAGCAGGATCGGCTTGTCTTCGGTGCGAGCCCGCTCTAGCGCCGCCTCGCCCCACGGATACCAGTCCACAGGGTTCTGGGCGTGCTGAAGCAGGTACGGGGAGGTCTCGTCCGCGAGCCGGTTCATCCGGGTCCCGGCCAGGTCCAGAGCTCGACCACGTTGCCGTCCGGGTCGTTCACGTACGCCGCGCGCCCGGATTCGCCGAAGTCCTCTTCGTGCGGCTGGTAGCCCTGCTCGCGCAATCGCGCGACGGCGGCGTCATAGTCCGCCTCGTCGATGTGCAGCGCGTAGTGGACGTGGACGCCGCCGCGGCCGTCGGCGATCCCGACCTGCGGAGCCCAGAGCCCGATCCGCGTCTGTGTGCCTGCCGTCACCCAGACGCGATTCTCGGAGCGCAGCGCGATCGGGAGCCCGAGGACGCCCGCATAGAAGCGTTCCGCGGCGCCGAGATCGAGCACCTCGAGCACGAGCTCATTGACGCCGGTGACGGGGATGCCACTCACGTGACGATCGCGGCACCCGCCCGGTAGACCTGCCCATCGAGTGGACGCCCGAGCACGCCTTCGAGCCACTGGGAAACCTCGACGAGCGCATCGAGATCGACGCCGGTCTCGATGCCCTCGCCCTCCAGCAGGTAGACGAGGTCCTCGGTGGCGATGTTGCCGGTCGCCCGAGGCGCGTATGGGCAGCCGCCGAGGCCGCCGATCGACGCATCGAGGACAGTGGCGCCGCCCTCCAGCGCCGCCAGCGCGTTCGCATAACCGGTGTTGCGCGTGTTGTGGCCGTGGAAGCCAACGGGCTTGCCGAGAGCGCCGAGCCGCTCGACCAGGGAGCGGACGGCTGACGGCGTCGCTACACCGATCGTGTCGGCGAGCACCAGTTCGTCCGCCTCCAGCTTGCCGGCGAGCGCAAGCACCGAGCCGGGGTCGACCTCGCCCTCGAACGGGCAACCGAAGGCGACGCTGATCGTCGCCGTCGTCGGGCGGTCGGCTTCGGCCAGGATCCGCTCGACACGCGCGGTCGCCTCGGCGAGCGACGCGTTGCCGTTGCGCCGGTTGAAGGTGTCAGTGGCCCCGAGCGTCACGTCGACCCGATCGAGACCGGTCGCCCGCAAGCGCTCGAAGCCCTGCTCGTTGAGGACGAGCCCAGCGTACTCGACTCCGTCTTGGCGGTCGATCCCCCCGGCGACCTCTTCGGCCCCGGCCATCTGCGGAACGCGGTCGTCGCGCACGAAGCTGACCGCCTCGATCCGCGGCAAGCCCGCCGCCGCGAGCCTGTTGACGAGCTCCGCGCGGACGGAAGGCGCGAGCGTCTCGGGTTCGTTCTGAAGCCCGTCGCGCGGGCCGACGTCGCAGAGGGTCAGGGGCATCTAGAAACCGTACGCGCTGACGTGCTCGGGCCGGAAGCGAACGACCAGTCGCTGCTCGCCGGGCTTCGGCTGCCAGCCTTTGCCCGTGTACTTGCGCGCGAGCATGTCGATGTGCTCGTCAGCGGCGTCGGTCGTCAGCTCCGCCGCGCCGCGGACGGCGACCCAGCGATAGCCGTCCTCGCGGTCGAGGACGAGCACGCTCACCCGCGGGTCACGCTCGAGGTTGCGCGGCTTTGCGCGGCCCGCCGCGGTGTTGAAAAGGACAAACTCGCCGTCCCAGTCGATCCAGACAATCGTCAGCTGCGCCGATCCGTCAGGGTTCAATGTGCCGACGGTCGCGAAGTTGGGCTCCAGAAACAGCCGCGCCTGCTCCTCGGGCAGCCCCGCCACAGCTACGCGTCGAGACCGGCCGAGTCGACCTGCTCCGGTTTGATCCTGACGGTTATCCGCTGCTCGGCCGGCGAGCGCCACGGGTATTCGTCCTTCCCGAGGTACTTCTTGGCCAGGCGGTCGATCTGCTCGTCCGCACCTTCGGTCGAGAGCTCGGCCGGGCCGCTCACCGACACCCACTGGTACGCATTCTCTGGGTGGACGACCGTGATCGACGCGCGCGGGTCCTGGCGGAGGTAGCGCTCCTTGGCTCGCCCAACCGCCGTGTTGAACGTGACGACGCCGTCCTCGGCATCGACCCAGACGATCGTGCTGTGTGGCGACCCGTCCGGCCGCAGAGTCGTCACGGTGCCGACGTACGGGTTCTGTGCGATGAACTCGCGCTGCTTCTCTGTGAGCTTGGGCATCTGACCTCCCGGGTTGTCGCTGGAGGGAAACGCGGGCTGCGGCCGCCTTCTTCCCAGCCGTGGGGATCTTGACGCGCCTTGCCGGCACGCGTGGGATCGCGTGGTCGCTGACGTTCAGCTAATCGTCAGCGGAGTCCCGACGGCCATCAGCCGGGCAAGCGCGAGGATGGCCGGATTGCGCATGCGGATGCAGCCGTGCGAGATGCGCCCGGGGATGATCTGCGGCTGGTTCGTTCCGTGAACGCCGACGTAACCGCCACCTGGCCAGTCGGTCAGGGTGGGCGAGCGCGCGCTCGTCCCGAACGCAACCGGCCCGTAGAACGGGTTATTGAAGTTCGTCAACTTGTCGCGGATGTAGAACTCGCCGGGCGGGGTCGGCCAGTAGCTCTTGCCGATCCCGACGCGAGTCTTGAAGACGGTCTTGCCGTCACGCTTGAGCGTTGCCGTCATCGAGCCGCGGTTGACGTAGAGATGCGTGTGGACGACGAAAAGGCTGCTGAGGTAACGCGGCTGGACGTAGCCGATCTTGTTGTTGGGCAGGATCGGCAGGCGCACCTTGTACCAGCTTTGGCGGGGACTGATGTCGACCCGGGCGAGGACGAGCACGATGTTCTGAGTGTCGTCGGTCGTTCCCGTCGGCAGCGTCGTCACGATCGGCGCAGCCAGGCCCGGCTTGGCGCGGACGACCGCCCGCTTCATCACTCCCGCCCAGCGGGCGATCTTGGCGTCGGTCAGCTTGATCGTCCGAGGGTAGAGCGCCGCCCTGGCCGAACCGCCCTGCGCAGCCGGGGCAAGCAAAAGGAGGACGATCAACGAAGCGAACGCGCCGGCAAGCGCGAACGAGGAGAGCAGGACAGGGCGATGATCGGAGACGGACTTGCTCATGTTGTTCCCCGGTTTCCCGGTAAGTAACTGGGGGCCGCCCTCAGGACGACCCCCAGTTTAGCGTCGGTTTCGTTCGTTAGCCGGTCGCCTTCGGCTTCTTGTGCGAGACGACCTTCGGCACCACCTTGGGCACGAAGGGCGCCTTCGCGGTCACCGGCGCCGTGTCCTGGTCGGTGACCGTCGTGCCGCCGGCCTTGCCGGTGACGACGGCGACGTTGGTGAAGCTCGACTGCACGTTCGGGCGCGTGCACTTGTAGCTGACCGACTGGCCGGGCGCCAGGTTGCCGATCGTGCGGTTGCAGTCCGGCGAGAGCGCGTCGGTCACGACCACGTCGGTCAGGGCCACGTCACCGGTGTTCAGGACGGTGATCGTGAACGTGGCCGTGTTGCCCTTGGTCACGGTCTGCGACTTCGGGTCCTTGACGATCTGGACCGCCGGGTGCGTGACCGGCTGCACCACCGTGACTCCCGCCGTGTCCTGCGAGGAGACGTCCGGGCCGACCGGCGGCTTGCCGGTCGCGACCGCCGTGTTGGTGAAGCTCGCGGTCACGTTCGCCAGCGTGCACTGGTAGGTGATCGTCGAACCGGCGGCCGGTGCGGCCGGCATCGAGGCCAGCCCAGGGATGTCGGCGCTTGTCCGGGCGCAGCCGGGCGCCAGCGCGTCGGTGACGACGACGTTGGTCAGGGTCGAGTCGCCGTCGTTGATCACCTGGATCGTGAAGGTCGCCGTCTGCCCGCTGACGATCGTCTGCGTGTCGGGCGACTTCAGGATCGTGACGTGCGGGTTGATCACGTCGACGTCGGCCGAGTCCTCTGCTGTCACGTCCTGATCGGTCTCGTCGGTTCCGGTCGCGACCGCCGTGTTGGTGAAGTCGGACGTCACGTTGGCGAGCGAGCAGTCGTAGGAGTAGCTGTCCTGCGGGTCGAAGGTGCTCGAGCCACGGTCGGCCGCGATCTGCGCCGACGTCCGCTCGCAGCCCGGTGCCTGGGCGTCGGTCACGTGGACGTCGAACAGGGTCGAGTCGCCCGTGTTGGTGACCGTGATCGTCCAGGTCGCGGTGTCGCCGCTGCGGATCGTCTGCGTGTCCGGCTTCTTGGTGATCGAGATCGCCGGGCTGATCACGAGCACGTTCTCGTTTTCCTCGTTGCAGCCGTTCTCGGTCGGGCCGTTCTTGTCGTCGCCCCCGTAGTTGGCGATCCAGTGGTAGGTCCCGGCCGTGTCGACGTGCACCGTCGGCGAGCTGTATTGGCCGTTGCCGTGGTCGACGGCGGTGGTGACGTCGCTTCCGACCTGGGTCTCGCAGTTGGCGTCGCTGAACAGCTGGAAGGTGATCGTGCCGGTGACGTCATCGGTGGCACCCGCAAGCGTCGCCGTGTCGGTCAGGTCGACGCCGTTGGCGCCGAGCCTGACGGTCGGACCGGCATCGGTGCTCAGCTGCGGCCCCACCTTGTTCACGGTCGAGCTCTCGTTCGCGTCGTTGCACTTCGTGTCGACCGCGTTGTTGTTCGCGTCACCCGAGTAGTGCGCGATCCAGCGATAGGTGCCGACGACCGAGGTCGCGAAGTCACCCGACGTGTAGTCGTTGGCGCCGCTGACCGGCTGCGCCGGCGGCACCGAGATCGGCGTCTGACAGGTCGTGTCACCAGGCGCGAACACCTCGAAGGTGATCTGACCGCCCAAGGTGCCGAAGCCAGCCGACAGATGTGCCACGTCATGGATGTTCTGACCCACGATCACGGGCCCCGACGCGTTCGTCGTCAACGTCGGCGTGTCCGGGTTCACGGTCGAGCTCTCGTTGGCGTCGTTGCAAGGCGTGTTGACCGGG
>Ga0207693_10004703_pt1 | contig 11485 bp, 8 predicted proteins | sample LARL81metaG_FD_184347 | JGI IMG/M metagenome (GOLD analysis project Ga0207693, IMG submission 184347) | Corn, switchgrass and miscanthus rhizosphere microbial communities from Kellogg Biological Station, Michigan, USA - LAR L8-1 metaG... | ecosystem: Host-associated > Plants > Roots >...
TGGCAGAGCAGCGCGAGCTCGATTTCCTCAGGGTCCTTCGCAATGTGCCCGCCGTCAGGGAGCTGAGCCATCTCGATCTTGCCGGCAAGGAGCAGCTTCGTGTCTCTCGCCTGGAGCCGGACGTCGTCGGCAGCCAAGAGGACTTCTCCAAGGCGCCCAAGTTCCTCCAGGCGAGAGCGGGCAAGACCTACTGGAGCCCCGTCTACGTCAAGAACGACTCTGAGCCATACGTGACGCTGGCCGTGCCGCTGGGTAAGTACGCCCTCGAGGTGACCACGGCGGAGGTGAGCCTTGGCGCTGTCCTCAAGGCCGTCTCCCAGATCGAGGTGGGCAAGGACGGCTATGCCTACGTGGTCGATTCCCGGAACCAGCTCGTGGCCCATCCGGACAGTCGGCTGCTGCGGGAGAAGCGGGATGTCTCCGCTCTCGCTCAGGTGAAGTCGGCGCGGGCTGAGCGCTCAGGACCCACGGCAGACGCTCCGGCTGCTGTGGTCGCCGACGGCCTCGGAGGGGGGCGTGTCCTCGCGGCGCACGCAGCCATCGCTCCCCTCGGATGGCTCGTCTTTGTCGAGCGGCCGGCCGCGGACGCCTACGCTCCTCTCCAAGCGCCGATCATCCGGAGCGCCGTCATCTTTGTGTTGGGCCTCGGGCTCTCGATGCTGGCAAGCCTCTTCCTCGCCCGGCGCATGGTCAGGCCGATCCGGGTGCTCCAGGAAGGTGCGGAGCGAATCGGCGCCGGAAAGCTCGACCAGCCGATCGAGCTGCACACGGGCGACGAGATCGAGGCCCTCGCGGCGTCGTTCAATCGCATGACGACCAGCCTCAAGGAGTCCTACGAGGGGTTGGAACAGAAGGTGGAGGCGCGCACACGCGAGCTGGCCGACGCCAACCGCGACCTGACCGAGACGCTCGAGCAGCAGACAGCGACGAGCGAGATCCTGCGGGTGATCAGCAGCTCGCCGACGGAAATTCAGCCAGTGCTGGATGCCGTCGCGGAAAGCGCGGCGCGACTCTGTGAGGCAAATGACGCGGAGATTTATCGCGTTGATGGCAATGCCTACCGGCGGGTGGCGCATCGCGGGCCAGTTTCCATCGCGGGGCCCCTGGGCGAGGCCTACCCTATCACCCGCGGAAGGCCATCGTCCCGAGCGATCATTGACCGGCAGACTATCCACATCCACGATCAGGCCGCCGAGATCGACACAGAGTTCCCGGATCTGAAGGCCTGGCCGGAGGTTGCCGGCGTTAGGACCATCCTTGCTACACCGCTGCTGCGTGAGAGTGTTGCCGTCGGCGTCATTGTGATTCGGCGTACGGAGGTCAAGCCTTTCTCGGATAAACACATCGAGCTCCTCAAGACCTTCGCCGATCAGGCGGTGATCGCCATCGAGAACGTGCGCCTCTTCAAGGAGCTACAGGAGCGGAATGCCGAGCTGACCGAGACCCTGGCCCGGCAGACGGCCACGGGAGAGGTGTTACGCGCCATCAGCCGCGCCCAGACGGACGCCCAGCCGGTGTTCGACATCATCGCGGAGAGCGCACTCCGACTGTGCGGCGCCGGCTACGGTCAGGTTCAGCTTTACGACGGCGAGCTGATCCATATGGCCGCCTCGCAGAACGTCAACCCCGAGGGGGCCGAGGCGCTCAGGCATGTCTTCCCGAGGCCGGCTGACGAGGGCACCACCGGAGGTCGGGCGATCTGCACCCGCGCGGTCGTAGAAATCCCTGACGCGCTCGAAGATCCAGCCTATGAGCTCAAGGGCGTGATGGAGGTCATGCGCTTTCGGAGCCTTCTCGCGGTCCCGATGTTGCGAGACGCCGAACCGATTGGGGCTATCGTTGTCGGTCGGACCGAGCCAGGAACGTTCTCGCACAAGCAGATCGACCTGCTCCAGACCTTCGCCGACCAGGCGGTGATCGCAATCGAGAACGTCCGCTTGCTCAAGGAGCTGCAGGAGCGGACCCACGAGTTGACCCGCTCCGTGGATGAGCTGCGGGCGCTCGGAGAGATCGGGCGGACCGTCAGTTCCAGCCTGGATATCCAGGCTGTTCTCACCAGCATTGTCTCGCACGCGGTCGAGCTCTCGCAGGCCGACGCCGGCACCATCTACGAGTTCGACGAGTCGACGCAGGCGTTCGTGCCCCAGGCGAACTACGGCATGTCCGAGGAGCTGATCGAGGCTCTCCGCCAGTCTCATATCCGGGTCGGTGAGGGCGCCGTCGGGCAGGCGGCGAGGACGCGGGCCGCGGTTCAGATCGCTGACCTCGAGAGGGAGCCGCACTACGCTCTGCGCTTTCTGATCGAAGCGGGATACCGCGCGCTCCTCGCCGTCCCGCTCCTGCGCGAGGGCCGCGTGATCGGCGGGCTGGTCGTCCGGCGGAAGGCGGCGGGGACGTTCCCGGAGCCAATCGTGGACCTGCTCCAGACGTTCGCCACCCAGTCGGTCATCGCCATCCAAAATGCGCGGCTCTTCCGGGAGATCGACGAGAAGAGCCGGGCCCTCGAGGAGCTCTCGCGCAACCAGGAGCAGCTCTCCCGTCTCTCGACGGCGCTCCAGGAGCCGCTATCCCTCTCGGAGCAGCTCACCCGCGTCCTCGACGCCGCGCGGCAGGTGGTCGGCCTCGACCACCTCTACATCTGGACGCCCAGCCCCGCCGCCGACGGATTCATGGTCAGCGCCGGGGCCGGGCTCGGCGAGAGTGACTGGCGGGATCTGGTCGGCGTGACGATACCCGTCGGCGAGGCGGGAGCGTTGGCAGCCGTCTTCCGCGACGGCGAGGCGTTGCTGTTCAGCGAGGCGCATCCACTGCCGGAGAAGTATCGACTGCGCCCCCCCTACTCGGGGATCGCCGCCCTGAGGCTCAAGGCTTTTCTCGTCAGTCCTATGATTGCCCGCGGGCGCACCGTGGGCGTTCTCAGCGCGGACAACCGCGTGAGCCGGGCCCCGATTCCCCCCCACACCGTGGACCTGCTGCATAGCTTTGCCGCGCAGGCGGCGGTCGCCGTGGAGAACGCCCGCCTGTTCCAGGAGATCCAGGAGAAGAGCCAGCAGCTCGAGCTTGCGAGTAAGCACAAGTCACAGTTCCTCGCCAACATGAGCCACGAGCTGCGCACGCCGATGAACGCCGTGCTGGGTTATACCGACCTCATCCTGGACGACATCTTCGGCGACGTGCCCGCGCCGATCCGCGAGACCCTCGAGCGGGTCAAGACCAACGGGCAACACCTCCTCGCCTTGATCAACGACGTGCTCGATCTTTCCAAGATGGAGGCGGGGCAGCTCACGCTCTCCCTCGGCGACTACGCCATGGGGGAGGTCGTCCACGCCGTGGTCTCCGCGGTGGAGTCCCTCGCCGCCGGAAAGAAGCTGGACTTCAAAGCGATCGTCCCCACCGATTTGCCCCCGGGCCGGGGCGACGAGCGCCGACTCACCCAGGTGCTGCTGAACCTGGCCGGCAATGCCATAAAGTTCACTGACACCGGCGAGGTCTCGATCGAGGCGCGGGCGGTCGACGGCGCCTTCCTCGTCTCGGTGTCAGATACCGGCCCCGGGATCGCCGAGGCCGACCGGCAAAAGATCTTCGAGGAGTTCCAGCAGGCCGACAGCTCCAGCACCAGGAAGAAGGGCGGCAGCGGCCTCGGGCTCTCCATCTCCCGGCGGATCGTTGAGCTGCACGGCGGGCGACTCTGGGTGGAATCGGTGCTCGGAGAGGGATCCACCTTTCATTTCACGGTGCCGCTCCGGGTGGAGCGGCCGGCGGAGAGAGCATGAGCAAGCGTGTCTTGGTCATCGAAGACCATGAGGAGAACCGCCGTATCCTGCGTCTCCTCCTGACAAGCGCCGGCATCGAGATGACCGAGGCGGTCTCCGGCGAAGAAGGGGTGGCGGCGGCGGAGAAGGAGCGCCCGGATCTCATCCTCATGGACATACAGCTCCCGGGCCTCGACGGCTACGAGGCGACGCGGCGGATCAAGGCCAATCCCGCCCTCCGCCACATCCCGATCATCGTGGTCACGTCCTACGCGCTCAGCGGCGACGACGTGAAGGCGTTCGAGGCCGGTTGCGACGCCTATGTCACCAAGCCCTTCGTCCCGCGGGAGCTCCTGGCGAAGGTCCGGGGGTTCCTGGAGACCTCACCGTGAGAACTCCACCGCGTATCCTGATCGTGGACGATACGCCCGCCAACGTACATATCCTGCAGACGCGCCTCGCCGCCCACGGATACGACATCGTGACCGCCGCCGACGGCGAGGCCGCGCTCGCTGCCGTGACAGAGATGCAGCCGGACCTGATCCTGCTGGACGTCATGATGCCGAAGATGGACGGATTCGAGGTTTGCCGGCGCCTCCGTGCCGACGCGTCGCTGCCCTTCACGCCGATCATCCTCGTCACGGCCAAGACGGATCCCAAGGATATCGTGGCGGGCCTCGAGGCCGGCGGCGACGAGTACCTCACCAAGCCGGTGGATCAAGCGGCCCTGGTGGCTCGGGTCAAGTCGATGCTCCGGATCAAGAACCTCCACGACGCCCTGCAGGGCCTCTCCGAGGAGCGCGCCGAGTGGAACCGGACCCTCGAGCGGCGCGTGGAGGAGCAGGTGGGCCAGCTCGAGCAGCTCGGACGCCTCAAGCGCTTCTTCTCGCCCCAGCTCGCCGAGCTCATCGTGGCGGGGGGTGCGGACGATCCTCTCAAGACGCATCGGCGTGAGGTCACCGTCGTCTTCCTCGACCTGCGAGGCTTTACCGCCTTCGCGGAGACCGCGGAGCCCGAAGAGGTGATGGGCGTCCTCCGCGAGTACCACGCGGAGATGGGCAAGCTCATTCTGGACCACGAGGGCACCCTCGAGCGGTTCACCGGCGACGGCATGATGATCTTCTTCAATGACCCGGTACCCGTCCCGAATCCCGCCGAGCGGGCGGTGCGGATGGCGCTGGCCATGCGTGAGCGCGTCGATCATCTCGTCACGATATGGCAGAAACGCGGGTACCAGCTCGCCCTCGGCGTGGGCATCGCGCAAGGCTATGCCACCATCGGCGCCATCGGTTTCGAGGGGCGCTGGGACTATGGCGCCATCGGCACGGTCACGAACCTGGCGGCACGGCTGTGCGGGGAGGCCAAGGGCGGGCAGATCCTGGTGCACCAGCGCGTGGCCACGTCCATGGAGGACTTCGCGGATCTCGAGGAGATCGGGCCCCTCACGCTCAGGGGGCTGCTCCGGCCGGTCGCCGCCTTCAACATCGTGCGCATCAAGGGGACCGTCTGAGCGGGTCGGCTTGACAGGTCAGAGTGGCTCTTTCATACTTCAGCGCACTTTTGTCCACGCGACGGGGCTCCGCCGCCGCCGTCCCGGCCAGAGTCGGCCTTGATACCGTACATTCCGCTCAAGGGAGGACATGGCATGCGCGGCACCGCATCTGACACGAACGTGGACCGCCGGGATTTCCTGCAGCTCTGCGCGATGGCCGCCGGCGTGCTCACCCCCGGCCTCGCCGTCCGTCCCGCTTCGGCGCAGACCGCGCCCAAGAAGGGCGGCACGCTGCGGGTGGGCTTCTATCTCGAGGCGTCCACGATGGACCCGCATCTTTCGGGGAGCAAGGTCGATCGTCAGATCTATCACAACATCTACGAGCCGCTCCTGACCCTGGACGTGAAGCTCGGCATCAAGCCCGGCCTCGCGGAGTCATGGCAGCAGCCGGAGCCCAAGATCCTCATCCTGAAGCTGCGCCAGGGCGTGAAGTTCCAGGACGGGACCGACTTCAATGCCGAGGCCGTGCGCTTCAACTTCAATCGTATGAAGACGGAGCCGAAGTCCGTGCGCAAGGGCGAGGTGGCGAGCATCGAGTCGGTCGACGTGGTGGATGCCTACACGGTGAAGATCAACCTGCGCCGTCCCGACGCGGCCCTCCTCGCCACCCTGACCGACCGTGCGGGCATGATGGTCTCGCCCAAGGTCGCCCAGGAGCGGGGCGCGGAGCTCGAGCGCAACGCCAAGAGTGCGGGCACGGGACCCTTCGAGTTCGTGGAGTGGGTGAAGGACGATCACCTGCTGATCAAGCGGAACGAGAGCTACTGGAACAGGCAAGGCGGCCCCTATCTGGACCGCGTGCGGTATCGCCCCATTCCCGACGACACGGTGAAGCTTCAGAGCCTCCAGGCGGGTGAGATCGACGTGATCGACTACGTCCAGCCCCGTGACGTGGCGGCGGTGAAGGCCGACAAGAACCTCGTCACCCTCGACGTTCCGTCCCTGGCCGCCTTCGCGTATCAGATCAACCAGACGCGTCCTCCGTTCAACGTGAAGGCGCTCCGCCAGGCCGTGGCGTATGCGCTGGACCTCGACCAGATCATCAAGGGGGTGTGGCTCAACGTCGGGACGGCCGCCAATGGCCCCATCCCGCCCACGAGCTGGGCCTACGACAGGACCATCACGCCCATCAAGCGCGACCTCGCCAAGGCCAAAGCCAAGCTGGCGGAGGGCGGCAAGCCGGGAGGCTTCCCCTTCACCATCACCACCGCCAATATCCCCATCAATGTCCAGGAGGCGGAGGTGATCCAGGCGCAGCTCGGGGAGGCGGGCATGCAGGTGAAGATCAAGCTGGTGGACGCGGCGACCCAGCTCTCCGACGGCAACAGCAAGAACTTCGACATGATCAGCTACCAGTGGAGCGGGCGTCCCGACCCGGACGGCAACATCTATCAGTTCTTCAAGACCACGCCCGGCACGTCGCTCAACTGGTCGGGCATCTCCAACCCGCAGATCGACGCGCTGCTCGACAAGACGCGCGAGGTCTCCAGCCAGCCCGAGCGGAAGAAGCTCTACAGCGAGCTGATCAAGATCCTCCAGGACGAGCTGCCCATGGTGTACATCGTGCATCCCATCGAGCCCAAGGCGTTCAGCCCGAAGGTGCAGGGCTACGAGCCCATCCCGGACGGGATGATGCGCTTCAAGGAGGTCTGGCTGAAGTAGGCTCGACGGCGCTCTCCCGCCGTGGGCCGACTCGTCCTGCGCCGTTTCCTGGCCACCATCCCCGTGCTGGTGCTCGTGACCGCCGGGGTGTTCGCGCTGATCCACCTGACGCCGGGCGATCCCATCGACGTGATGATGGCGGAGTCCGTGGACGCCACCGTCAAGGCTAATCTCCGCCGGGAGTTGGGACTCGACCAGCCGATCTACGTCCAGTACGCGGCGTGGACGTGGCGGCTCCTCCACGGAGATCTTGGGCGCTCCATCCGTAACGGCGAGCCGGTGATCGAGAACGTCGGCCGGCGCATCCGGCCCAGCCTCCAGCTGGCCGCCCTGGCCATGGCCATTTCCCTCGTGGTTGCCACTCCTCTGGGCATTCTCTCGGCGGCCCGGCGCAACACGTCCGTGGATCGCGTGGGGACGACCTTCGCCCTCTTCGGCATCTGCATGCCGAACTTTCTCCTCGCCCTCCTCCTCATCTTCTTCTTCGGCGTCAAGCTTCGCTGGCTCCCCATCTCCGGTTATGTCGACCCCCTGGAGGAGATGCTGCCCGGTCTCCGCTCGCTCGTCCTGCCCGCCCTCACCCTGGGCCTTGCCCTCGCCGCGGTGGTCACGCGCACCCTGCGCTCGAGCATGCTCGACGCGCTTTCCGAGGACTACGTGCGAACCGCGCGGGCCAAGGGGCTTTCGGAGTCGAGCATCATCCGCGGCCACGTGCTCAAGAACGCGCTCATCCCCGTCGTCACCGTGCTCGGTCTCCAGCTCGGCACGCTCATCGGCGGAGCGGTGATCACTGAATACGTGTTCGCCCTGCCCGGGGTGGGCCGCCTCGTGGTGGACGCGGTCTTCGCGCGTGACTATCCGCTGGTGCAGGGGGTGGTCCTCCTCATCGCGGTGGGCTTCATCCTGAGCAACCTCGCCGTGGACCTGCTCTATGGCTGGATCGATCCGCGAATCAGATATCGCTGAACGGGCGGCGGCCATGACGCGGCCGTCGCCCCGGGGGCGGGAGCGCGCCCGCCGCTGGACCGTGCTCCGGCAGGCCGCCCGCACCCGCCTCGGCCCGCTCGGCGTGGCGGTGATGATCGCGGCCATCGCGGTGGCGCTCCTCGCGCCGCTGATCTCGCCCTATGACCCCCTCAAGCAGGATCTCGGCAATGCCTTGGCCCGCCCCGACCGCGCCCATCTCATGGGCACCGACAATGTCGGGCGCGACGTGCTGTCACGCATGATCTGGGGCACGCGCGTCTCCCTCCTCGCCGGCTTCGGATCGGTCGCCCTCGCCATGGTGACGGGAGGTCTGCTCGGACTCCTCGCGGGCTACGCGGGGGGCCGGACGGACGGGCTCGTGATGCGGGTCATGGACGCGGTGCTCTCGTTTCCGCCCCTCGTCCTCGCCCTGGCCTTGGGCGCCGTGCTCGGCGCGGGGCTCACCGGAGTGGTCATCGCCCTCGGCGTGGTGTACACGCCCACCTTCGCGCGTCTGATGCGGGGCCAGGTGCTGACCATCACGGCGCGGGACTACGTGGAGGCCGCGCGTGCTCTCGGTGCGCCGGGGTGGCGCGTGGCCTGGCGTCACGTCCTCCCGAATGCCGCGGCGCCCATCGTCATCCAGGCTTCGCTCAGCGTGGCCTTCGCCATCCTCGCCGAGGCCTCGCTGTCATTTCTCGGCCTGGGCATCCAGCCGCCCGGGGCCTCCTGGGGTAGCATGATCAACGCGGGCCGCGGCTACCTCCAGCAGGCGCCCTGGATAGTCTTTTGGCCCGGGACGGCTCTGTTCGTCACGGTGGTGGGACTGAACTTCATGGGCGACGCCGTGCGCGAAGCGCTCGACCCGCGACTGCGAAAGTGAGGATGTCATGACGAGCGTCTATGCCCTGTGCGGCGGCCTTATCGATCTGGACCTGAGCGGCTTCTTCTGCGACAAGGCTCCCGGCTCGCGCGCCACCGTACCGGTGATCTGCTTCCTCATCGCCCACCCGCAGGGCAACGTCCTCGTGGACACCGGCGTCCATCGCCAGGCCCTCACCGATCCCGTGGGTCGCCTGGGCGAGGGCCGCGCCTCCCGCTTTACCCTCCGCTCCTCGTCGACCGACGAGGTGGTGAGCCAGCTCGCCCTGCTCGGCCTCGTGCCCGACCAGGTCCGCTACGTGGTGAATTCGCACTTTCACTTCGACCATTGCGGGGGCAACGAGTTCTTCCCGCGCTCCACCTTCCTCGTCCAGCGGCCGGAGATGGAGGCGGCCCGTCAGGTACAGGCGGGAGCGACCATGCGCTACAGCCCGAGCCCCATCGACTTCGACCATCCCCTCGACTACCAGCTCCTCGATGGCGAGCGCGACGTGTTCGGCGACGGCCAGGTGGTGATCATCCCGACCTACGGGCACACGCCGGGGCACCAGTCGGTGCGGGTGCACGCGGGCAAGGGCACGGATCTCGTCCTCGCCGCGGACGCCTGCTATACGCGGGAGAACATGGACCGCGACGTGCTGCCCAATACCCTCTGGGATCCGGCGGAGATGTCACGATCCCTGGGCACGCTGCGGGAGCTCCGGGACAGGCAGGGGGCGACGATGATCTACGGCCACGACGTCGCCCAGTGGCAGGAGATGCGGAGGGCGCCCGCCTCCCTCGTGTGAGCGGTGTCTAAGCCCTGGGGGCGGCCTTCCGGGACTCTTCCTTCAAGTGCTTCTCGAGGGCATCGATGAGCAGCCCGAGGGCTTCCTTCTCGGTGCGGCCGGTGACCGTAACGGCCGGGTAGGCGACGGCGGTGGCGCGGTAGAGCCCCTCTTCCTGCACCAGATCGACTTCGATGCGCATCGGCTTAGAGCTCCTGGGCGCGGGGAATCGGCTGCCACGCGGCACGCTAGCAGCCGCCCGCGGCTCCGTCAAGGCTATCGGGTGGCGCTGTAGGGAGCACATGATCTGTCCGCTCCCGAGAGCAAGTGAACTGTCCGCTTTGCGGGCGGTGTCGGGTAGAGCCATGGTCTCAGGAGGTGACCATGCTCTATGCCGCGGCCGCCGTGGAGCGGGCCATGAAGATCCAGCAAGTCATCGTGCGGGCGTTGAGTGGAGCCATCACCTGGTTGCAGGCGGCCGACATCCTGGGCGTCGATCCGCGCAGCGTGCGGCGCTGGCGCGCCCGCTACGAGGCGGGCGGGCCGGTGGCGCTGTATGACCGGCGCCGGGTGCGCCCGTCGCGCCGCCAGGCGCCGGCGCCGGAAGTGCAGCGCATTCTGCGGCTCTATCGCGAGCGCTTTGCGGGCTGGAACGTCCGTCACTTCTACCGCTTCGCCCGACGGGAGCACGCGGTGACGCTGTCCTATAGCTTCGTCAGGCTCGCCCTGCAGGAGGCCGGGTTGGTGCGCAAGGCCCGGGCGCGGGGTCGGCACCGCCGGCGGCGGGAGCCTCGCGCCTGCTTTGGCGAACTCCTGCACCTGGATGGCAGTCCGCATGTCTGGCTGCGGCACCGGCCCGAGGAACGGCAGACGCTGATCACCGTCGTCGACGACGCGACCAAGCGGCTGCTCTACGCGCAGTTGTGGCCCGGCGAAACCACGGCGGCGGTCTTCAGCGCGCTGCATGCGGTCTGCACCACCTGGGGCTTGCCCATCGCGCTGTATACGGACCGCGCCCGCTGGGCCTTTCACACGCCCACCGCCGGCGGCCCCATCGACCGGACCCACCCGACCCAGGTCGGCCGCGCCCTCGCCCACCTCGGCATCGAGCACATCGGCGCTTACTCGCCCCAGGCCCGCGGCCGCAGTGAGCGGCTCAACCGCACGGTGCAGGGGCGCCTCGTCAACGAACTCCATCTGGCGGGGATCACCACCCGGGTCGGGGCCAATGCCTATCTGACGGCGCGGTTCATCGCCGACTACGATGAAGAATTCGCGCACCCACCGGCCGACCCCACCTCCGCATTCGTTCCCCTGCACGGCGTCGAGCTCGACGGCATCCTGTGCGAGCAAGACGCGCGGACCGTCGGCCAGGACAATGTGGTGACCTTCGATGAGATCTCCCTGCAACTGGCCAAGCAACCGGGCCGGCGGACCTGCGCTGGCCTCCGCGTCACCGTGCGTCGGGATGTCCATGGGCTGCTCTCGGTCTGGCATGGCGCGCGCTGCTTCGGCCGCTACGACAGTCACGGCCAGCCCCTCCCGCTCGCCCGGCCGAAAAACGCGCGCGCGCATTTGCCCCAGGCGCGAGGATCGCGCCCGCCCCTGACCCGTACCATCCCCCCACCCCAGCGCCTCGGCCGCCCCCGACTGCCCACAGGCTCCCAGGACTGAGCGGACAGATCACTTGTCAAAACCCAGCGGACATTTCACTTGTCAGCAACAAGGCGGACCGGTCGAGGTCAGCGCGGCCTCCGGAAGCGCTCGATCACGTTGCGCAGGATACGCGAGACGTTGTTGTCGTAGCGGTTGTGCGACAGGCTGCCGCAGAAGGTGATGGACCCCACCGCGAAGATCGCGCCCCCGCCCGGCAGCTCGGCATACGTCATGTCCGCGCGTATCAT
>Ga0207693_10004704_pt1 | contig 11484 bp, 11 predicted proteins | sample LARL81metaG_FD_184347 | JGI IMG/M metagenome (GOLD analysis project Ga0207693, IMG submission 184347) | Corn, switchgrass and miscanthus rhizosphere microbial communities from Kellogg Biological Station, Michigan, USA - LAR L8-1 metaG... | ecosystem: Host-associated > Plants > Roots >...
GAATGCTAACGGTGCCAAAAGACGAATTTGTCGCCTCGTCTTGTCTTCGCGGTCGGCGATTGCAGCGAAGGACGCGCCATTCGCGATTTCCTCCATCCATAGCCGCGCCTTGCCGATTGCCGTCAGCATCGCGTCTTTTGCCTTTGTGTCGCCAAAGGGGCTGCGCGATCGCTCAGCCGCGCCCTTTTCCGCAACAAGTGGCCTTCGATGCCAAGCCACACTCACAGTCTCGGTTGACGCACCCCGGCGACCTGCCAGCGCAAGCCTAACGGCGCGATTCATTATCGTCGCCTGCTCCAGATACCCCTCGACCAAAACGTGCGCGGCCGGCCCCTGCCCTTGAGCGCCGGCAAACCTCGCTCTCAAGAACTCCTCGACAACTCGTTCCAGATCCGGCGCGGATACTCGGCTCACCTCGCCAGCCTCTTTTGACCGGCAGGCCAGGATGGCCTGAGACACGTAGTAACGGTAGCGAATCCCTTTCTTAATGCTGTAGGAGGGCGTCATGCGGTTTCCGGCACTGTCGAACAGCTTGCCCTTCAAAAGAAAAGGCGCGCCGGCATATTTCAACTTGCGGTCGACGGCACCTGACTGCAGCTGCGCCTGTACATCATCGAACAACTTGCGGTCGACGATGGGTTCATGATCGCCGGCATGGATCTGGCGCTTATGGGAGATTTCGCCAACATAGCAGCGGTTCCTCAGCAGATAGCGCAGTGAGCCAGGGCTGAACCGGCAGCCTCCGGGGCCCCGTCCGTCCCCTGCCTCCCGACGCTTCGACCGCACCTGCTGATCATCCACCTTCTTGAGCAAGCGTCCGATTGACCCGACTTCAAGATAGGTTCGAAATATCCATTGCACCGTCTCAGCCTCTTGCGGCTGAACGACAAGCCTCTTGTCCCGGTTGATATAACCGAGAGGCACTCCTCCTCCCATCCACAAGCCCTTGCGCTTGGAAGCTGCCACCTTGTCCCGGACCCGCTCGGCGATGACCTCCCGCTCAAACTGGGCAAAGGACAACAGGACATTCAACGTCAATCGTCCAATGCTGTTGGTCGTGTTGAAAGCTTGTGTGACCGAAATGAACGACACGCCGTGAGCGTCGAACAACTCCACCAGCTTGGCGAAATCCGTGAGGGACCGGGTCAGTCTGTCGACCTTGTATACAACGATAGTGTCGACTCTGCCCGCCTGGATCTCGAACACGAGGCGCTGGAGTTCGGGGCGGTCCAAGGACGCACCGGAGATTCCACCGTCGTCATAGTGGTCTGGCAACAGCCTCCAGCCCTCGTGCGTTTGACTCTTTATAAACGCCTCACACGACTCCCGCTGCGCATCCAGGGAATTAAACTCCAGGTCCAGATTATGCTCGGTGGATTTGCGAGTGTAGACCGCGCACCGAACGATTTTCTGGGAACCCATCAAGACACATTCCTCGTCCGCGTCGCTCTATCTCTAGGGCGTAACCCAAAAAACCTAGGCCCATTCCACTTCGAGCCGGTAATCTCCCGAGCGATGGCAGACAGGCTCTTGTAGGTGCTGCCTTGCCAAATAAAGCCATTGTCGCCGATCGTGACGATGTAGCGGACACCCTGATATTCCCGAACGACCGATGAACCCGCCTTCAGCCTTCTGAACAGCTCCACCTTGTCGGAATCATGGCGACCGTAGGCGCCTAGAAGTCGCAATGTCGCGGCATTGTGGCCTCCGAACGCCTTTTGTTGAATGTGCCATGCCAGCATGCGCACTAGAAAATTTCGTGACAGGTCTTTCGCGACTTCCTTTCTAAACGTTGTTCGCCACAAGGCTCGAACGCGCGTAAATGACAAACCAGAAATCCATTCGATTTCAGCGGCTATCATGTCCGGCGTACGAGACTTTACGGCTTCACCAACGACACAATCCATGCCAGAACCACGCTCCTTTCGGGCCAGAAGTCCAGTCCAAAAAGATGTCGCAGTGCGACATGGCTGGGTATTCCGGTGAACTGCTTGATGCGGCCGTTGCTCTTCCGACCAAGGATCGCGATGGCGTCAACGCACGAAACGCCGACAATTTTCCAACCGCACATTTATCGTTTCAGTTTTCTTGCAGCAGCCGCTGCTCTTCACTGTTGTCGTGGAAATTGACCGCCCAAGCCAGTTCCAAATTGTCTGGGCTTAACGCTAATTCCGTGCGGACGACAACGCTGTTGAGGATCTTGTTTCTGCTTTTGACCCAAGACGTCACTGTAAGAGCAGACGGGCATTGATTTTTTGCAAATGATGCCCACGCCAATGTGGCTGGGTTTCGCAGCGCTGGCCACTTGCAGAATGGTCCTTATTGCTGTGACCTATGGATATAAACGCGAGAGCCCGAAGATGGTGATTGACCAGTCCGCGTCAGGTTCTCGCATCACGTCGGTGTGGTTATGGTCGAAGCACGCGCTGCCGATTTCCCTGGTTGCGGCACTGGTGGTCGTGGATCGTGCGTGGAACGCTAGCGCCAGAATTTTTTGGGAACTTCCAATATGGGAATTTCTGCTTCCGGCCATCTTGTTCGCGATCAGCGCGGCCATCTTCAAGAGGCTTCCGTTTGGAACCCGCCTTCCGGAGCTTTCGCTGTACCTTTGCATCTGGACGTTTTTCTCGATCTTTGGGCTGCACCTCACCTACCTCGCAGCGACACTCGATTTGCCGCTTCGAGACGCAGCTCTCGCCCGTGCCGATCAGATGCTCGGTTTTGATTGGCGGAATTGGCACAATGACGTGGTAGCTAACGGACCTGTGCTCAAGACTCTCATTCTTGCCTATGAGAGCTTCAGCTTCGAGCCCATCGCGATCATAGCAATCTTGGCACTGAGCGGGCGCGGCAGCAATCGAGAGTTTCTTCTCAGCGCAATCTTCGCCTTGGTGATTACGACGGTACTTTTCGCGGTGCTGCCCGCCTACGGACCGGACGAAGCCTTTGGCGACATTAGTCGATGGCACCCAATCTTGGATCAGTTGCGCGCAGGGCAGCGCGGGCCGATGGACTTCGCCGGCATCATCACGTTTCCATCGTTTCACGCCTGCCTGGCTTTGCTCTACACTATCGCCGTGCGTGGCTCGCGAGCCGGTTTCCTGATAGTGGGCGCTTGGAATCTTCTGGTGCTGATCTCGTGTGTGCCACTCGGCAACCACTACCTTGTCGATGTGATCGCTGGTTGCTGTGTGGCCGTCATTGCGTGGCTGCTTGCAAAGCTGATGCCAGCTAACCCGACGAACGCGTGGCAGACCGAACAGCCGAGGCGTCTCGATGCGTGACCCTCATCGGATCGCTTCGCGCACATGGAAAGAATTGGCACGCTCTCCTGACGTCCTGCCCATCGCACTAATATGCATTGTGGTCATTGTTTGCTTCGTTTGGAACGCACGCGTCGACCTAACATGGTCGCCATCTTTGCTGATCGCGGCGACTCCCGCGCTCTTATTCCTCGTGGTCACTGCAATTTGCTTCGCTCTGTGGCCAAAGCAGCCAATTTCGGAAATTGCTCTGTACTTTGGTCTGTACGCCGCGTTTGGATTGTTCGCGTTGCGTCTTACATATCTCACCGCAACCCTGGACTTTCCTTTGCAAGATAAGTCGTTCGCGAGCGCGGACTCAGCATTAGGATTCAATTGGGGGGCCTGGACGGCAATAGCTTGGTCGCATCCCGCCTATATCTCCGTGCTAAATTTAGCCTATAACAGTTTTCGCGGTGAACAATTCCTTGTCGTATGTGTCCTAGCATTTCGCGGACCTGGCAGGCTCAATAGTAGGTTCATGGTGGCGACGATCTTGGCGCTGCTGGCCACCGTTGCGATTGGGACGGTGCTGCCAGCCATCGGCCCCAATGAGATCTATGGCATTTCGAGCGCTTGGAGCGGCGTGGTACACGATCTACGTGCGGGCATGCACGCTCCATTAAAGTATGTTGGTATCATTACTTTCCCATCGTTTCACGCCACGATGGCCGTAATGTGGACACTTGCTCTCCGAGAAATGCGCTACGGCTCATTCTATTTGGCCGCTTTCGTCAATGGTTTGATGCTTTTGGCGTGTATGCCGATTGGCTACCATTATCTCGTTGACGTGATTGTGGGCGGCGCGATCGGCATTGGCGCGCTCCGAGTGGTTGGCTTCAACCTCAACGTGAATTCAGCAAGCACATCAAAAATGTTGGCCGTAACTGCCCAAGCGGGAAGCGACACGACATAGGGCGATCGGACCGCCAACGGCGCATGGCCTCAGCGGGCGGCATATTCTTCCGCGAGCAGCGCATAGAAGAATTCGTCCCACCAGATGCCAGGCGCGCGATAAAGCGCGGCACGGAAGTGGGCTTCGCGCCTGAGCCCGAGCTTTTCCGCGACGCGCCATGAGGCAACGTTTTCGGGCTGGCAGGTGGCGATGACGCGATGAGCCTTGAGCACATCGAACGCGTGCGCGAGAAGCGCTTGGCCCGCTTCGCTGGCGTAGCCCTTGCCTTGGTGCGTGGGGCTGAAAGCCCATCCGATCTCGTAGGTCCCAGGCGCGAACCATAGGTGAAAAGGCATGTGCCCGATCATCTGTCCGCTTTTTTTCTCGACGACGGCGAGCGCTTCGCCCTCATCGCTGGATTGCTTCACGGCAAAAGCACGCGACGCCTCTTCATCAAGACGACCTTGTGGCAGGAACGCCGTGACGCGCGGGTCCGCCATGTAGGCGAAAATGGCTGGCCAGTCGCTCTCGACGATGGGGCGTAAGCGCAGGCGCGCGGTTTCGATTTCGCTGAAAACCATGATCCCTACATCATCGAATTCTGAAACTCCGCCTACCGCCGCACCGAGCTGCGCACCCCTATGTAAAGTGCGACCAGGATCAGCCCGGTGATCGACGCGGAGAGTTGCACCGGCGCGGAGAAAAAGAGATCAAAAAACGTATTGGCGCCCTTCCAGGAACCGTTTGACCAGTCGGTGCCTGGAAATTTCGGGCCATCGGGATCGGTCCAATCGAACCATGCGCCAAAGCGCAGCCAGTAAATCCCTTGAAAGATCAGCACCGCTGCCGCAAACGCCAGCGTCGCGACGGCCAACAGGCCGCCCGCGCGGACCAACGCCGCGCCATACTCCGTCTCCTCTTGATCGAAGTCACCCACCCCACAACGCCATTAAAGCATTGGCCAAACCAAAAATTGCGCGACGCCCGTCAACCGCCGCTCCCCAACAAACTCGATCCCAACAAGGCACGCCCGTCGTGCCGCTTAGTTCCTGTCGTCATCCCAGTGTCAAAGGGTGCAGGAGGATCGTCAGGATACCTCCCAATGCGATAGCGACTCCGTACGGAACGCCTTGCCGCTTCGTGAGCACGCGCGGCACCGGCCACTTCCATCGATTTTCCGTTTGAGCCTTCGCGACCAGAAAGCGCGCGAAGAGGATAAGGGGCAAAGCCAGCAATCCGCTGATACTCATGAAAAGCAATAACGCGATCATTCCGCTCATACCGGCCCATAGCGCCACGGCTCCGAGAAGCTTCACGTCGCCGGCGCCCATCTGGCGGAACTGATAGAGCGCGAAGCCGACCACCAAGCAGCCAAGCGCCGCGCCGATGTGGCTCAGCCAATTGGTCTGTGCGTAGTGGATGCCCGCGACGACGAAAAAAACCGCGGCCAACGCGAGTACGAGATAGTTGGGAATGCGATAGGTGATCACATCACTCACGGCGGCGGCGAGCAAGATGAGGACGAACACGACCTGAGCGGTCAGCGTGACTTCAGGCATGCGAAATCCGACTGCCGCATGTAGCGCATGTGTCATTACGTGCGGCGCGCATGCATCCTCGCTGACGCGGGTGGACGGGTCTACAAATTGGCAAAAGTGCGCAGGATCATGATGAGGGCGGGGCCGCCAATGATAACCATGGTGGGGGGCACGGTGAAGAAGATGCTACCCATTGCGACTTTGACAGGCATCAGGTTGGCGATTTCCTCGGCGCGCATCATGCGCTTATTGCGCATCTCACTGGCATAGACGCGCAGCGTATCGGCGACGCTGACGCCGAACTCGTCAGATTGTTTAAGCACAGTCGCGAACGCCTTGATGTCGCTGACGCCTAATCGATCGGCAAAGTCGTGAAACACGCGCGCCCGTTCCTTGCCGGCCCACAATTCGTCATTGATGGTTTTCATTTCGTTGGCAAGCACCATGCTCTTGGCTCCGATCTCCGTGGCTACCCTGCGGCAGGCCTGGTCGATCGATTGGCCGGCCTCCAGACAAATCAGAAGCATGTCGAGCACATCGGGAAATGCCTTTTCGGCATCCTGCTTGCGAATGCTCGTCATGCGATCGAGCCAGAAAGCCGGCGCAAGGTAGCCGAATATGCCGGGCACCATGATCAAGGCCAGCTTGAAGAGAAGCGGCAAGTTTCCTCCGACCAGAGGCACGATGATCGAGGCGAGCACGGTCATGCCGACGGTGAGCGCCGCTCTGGAGAAATAGAACACGCGCATTGCCGATGGGCTGCGATAGCCCGCCAGCACCAGCCGCTGTTGTGTCTGCGAACGTTCGGCAGGATTTTTCGGCGTGACGAACCGGTCGAAGCGCTTGAGGAATCCGTCATCTAGAGAAATGCGTACCGTCGGTTCGAGAACGCTATCGCGTTCAACGTCATGCGACGAGCCGAGCCGGCGCGCCAACGTGTTGCGTTCCTCGGTGAAGAGACGAGCGCCATAGATGATCGCGAAGATGGCGAACCAAAGCACGATACCGGCGAGAATGAGAAACGGATCCATGTTGCTACACCTTGAGACTGGTCAGGTACTGCATCGCAACGACGTTCAAGATCAGCATAACCACGGCGGCCACGACGAGATGCGGGAAATAGTAGAAGTCCGCGACGCGCGTGAAATAGTTGGGCTGGATCAGCTGGATCATGCCGGCAATGCCGAGCGGAAAGAACGACAATGCCCAGGCGGAGAAGCGGCCCTCGGCTGTTAGCGCCGTCACCTTTCTGAACATGCGCGCACGATCGCGGATGACTGCCGCCAATTTGGAGAGCGACTCGGCCAGATTGCCGCCAGACTCCTGTTGAATCTGCACCGCCATCGCGAGATAGGCGAGATCGGGCGCGTTCACGCGCTTGCGCATTTCAGCGAACACTAAGGGAATGGGCTTGCCATAGGTCGCGCCTTCGACGGCGATAGCGAATTCAGAACTGATAGGTACCGGCATTTCCTGCGCGATGACCTGCATCGCGCCACTGAGCGGGTGACCGACTCTGAGGCTGCGAACGATGAGATCGATCGCATCGGGCAGCTGTTCTTCGAACAGACGGGTTTTCTTTGCGCGGGCGCTCAACAACGTCGCCAGAACCGGGCCGACTGCGATGAAGGCGGCCAGGAGAATGCCGCCGGCGAGAAAACGTATCGGGAGAAAATAGCCGATGATGGCGACGGACAGAGCGAAGATAACCGCCATCAGCAGAAGCACACGCTCCAGGCGCACGCTCAGTCCCGACTGCATCACCAGCTCGGCCAACGACGAAGTCAGAGGCAGATGACCGATCCAGCCGGGTACTTCAACTTTTCTGCGGATCAGTTCGACGTGACTTTCCGTTCTGGTGCCCGCGACATCGGCATTGGCCAAGCGCCGGCTGATGGCGTCATCGTCGATACCGCGTGCGGAGCGCGAGAATCCGACCAGCGCATCGGCCACGAACAGCGCGGCGGCCCCCAAGCTCACATAGAGAAGTACGAGGAACGCTGTTTGGCCCATTTAGGTCTTTCCATCCATTCGGAACATATCCGGAGGTATCTGAACGCCATTTTCTTCCGCCTTCTGAATGAACTTCGGCCGGATACCGGTGGGCGCATGATGGCCGATGATGTTACCGGCGGCGTCAATGCCCTGGCGCTCGAAACGGAAGAGCTCCTGCATGGTTATCGTGTCGCCCTCGGTGCCGGTGATTTCCTGCACGCTGACGACGCGTCGCCGTCCGTCGCTGAAGCGCTGCACCTGGACCACGATGTTCAAGGCGGAGGCCATCTGGCTGCGCAGCGAGCGCAAGGGAATTTCGATTCCCGTCATTCCCACCATGTGTTCCAGGCGCGTCAGCGCATCGCGCGGTGCATTGGCGTGCACGGTCGTCATGGAGCCGTCATGACCGGTGTTCATCGCCTGCAGCATGTCGAGCACTTCGGCGCCGCGAACCTCGCCCACGATGATGCGGTCGGGACGCATACGCAAAGCGTTGCGCAATAGATCGCGCTGGCTGACTTCGCCGGCATTTTCGAGGTTGGGCGGGCGCGATTCCATGCGCCCGACATGGGTTTGTTGCAGCTGAAGCTCGGCGGTATCTTCGATGGTGATGATGCGCTCGCGATTGCTGATGAAGCTCGACATCGCGTTCAACAGCGTGGTCTTGCCCGAGCCGGTACCGCCAGAGATGACCACGTTCAATCTGGCGCGCACGATGATCTCGAGCACCAAAGCAATGCGGCGGTCGAGCGTGCCGAGTTCGACCAATTTGGCGACGGTGAGCGGCGTCTTGGAAAATTTTCGGATCGACAGAAGCGGCCCATCGACGGCGCAGGGCGGCACGAGTACGTTCACGCGGCTGCCGTCGGCGAGACGTGCATCGACCCAGGGTTGCGATTCATCCACGCGCCGGCCCACAGCGCCGACGATCTTCTGGATGATGCGCATCAGGTGACGTTCGTCCTTGAAATGGGCAGGCGTCGGCTCGAGCCGGCCGGCGCGTTCAACATAGACCTGGCGAAATGTGTTGACGAGAACGTCGGACACCGTCGGATCCTTGAGGAACGGCTCGAGCGGGCCGAGCCCCAACACCTCATCAAGCACTTCGGTGACGAGCTGATTATACTCCGAGACGTTAAGCGCAATGTTCTCCTGGGCGAGAAGATCGCGCACTAACGGCGCGAGCTGGCGGCCGAGATCGTCACGCGTGACTTTGTCTAGCACGCCGAGATTGAGCATGCCGAGAAGCTTTTCGTGCAGGAACACCTTGAGTTCGGTGTTGCGCGCGACCATGCCCTCCGGCCGCAGCGCGGATTGCATGGGAAGTTCGGATGTCGACGGCGACTTCTTGGTGCCAGCGTCGGTCGATTCGCCAAAGACTTTATGAAACATCTCAGTACCCGATTCCTAGGAAGGACCGTTTCTTGGCCACGCCGCGCGAGGTTTCAGAGCCGAGATCGGCCCGCAGCATTTCTGCCAGTGCGACGGCGAACTTGCTTTTGGGTTCCATCATTACCGCCGCCTTGCCCTGATTTTGCGACGCCGAAATCAACGCATAGTCGTTCGGAATAGTGTGCCTGACCTCGCGTCCGATGGCTTTTTCGAACTGGCTAAGGGAAATATCGCCGAAGCGACTCGACGTGAAGCGATTGAGCACAATCTGGATGGGAAGATTCGTCATCTCCTCGCGCTGCAGCAGCCGCGCCAAATGACTGAAGCGATGGATGGCGGCCACTGTCGGCGGACAAATGACGTAGAGAGCGCTCGCAACTTCGAAGACGGCGTCGGTCCACGACACCAGTGCGACTGGCAGGTCGACGACGACATATTTAAAGCGCAGCCGCGCGATCTGCATCAACGTGGAAACCGTCTTCATCTGAAACGCCGTCAGCGGCAGCGGCACCGCGGGCGCGGAAAGCACACGGATGCCACTCGCGTGCTGGATCATCATGCTTTCCAGCATCTGACGGTCGAGCCGCGTCGGGTCGGCAAGGATTTCCTGAATCGGCGAGCGCGAGGGGAGATCGAGCAGGTTCGCAGCGTTGCCGAACTGAATGTCGAGATCGAGCAGACAGGTGTCGTCAAGATTTGTCCTGCCCGCGAGGAGCACGGCCGTATTGACGGCAAGCGTCGTTGCACCCGCGCCGCCGGCCAGATGCATGAAAGCGACGACTTTTCCGAGTTGCGAAGGATTTTCCGGCGTGACGACGGTTGCCAGTCGCGTGAAAACTTCGCGCGCCTCAGTGGCATCGATGGGTCTGAGCACGACGTCATCGGCGCCGGCGCGGATCGCTTTGATCGCGGCCAAATCAGTGCCGCGTTCGGCCAGCACGACGACGGGTATGCGCGCGCACGGTCCGCTCTTCAGTTCCTGGATCAACTTCAGATCGGCTTCATCCGACGGATCGGCATCGAGCACCAAGATGTTGGGCGCCTTGCCATCGTCCAAGGACGTCGAGGTCAGAACCTTCGGCCGGCGGAAAGTCTGAATGTCCATGTTATAGAGGGGTTTCAGCGCCGCCAATATCGGCACGGAATCCGTGTCGGGCCGCAGCAAAACCAGCACGCGTTGCGCGTGAGAAATGGGCAAAGCGGGCGCACTGCTCGCTTCAAAATTTTCCCCGTGTTCCATCCGTCTTAAATCCTGCTCCCGTTCACTCACGTGCGGCCCTCTTGGTCGTGACTGGAAGCAGTTGAAGATAAATTTGAACCCATCCGTGCAATTCCGCCTTCTCCTTACAACTCTAACGCATCAAGCTTTACGACCCCTTGCTGGCCGGGCCCCAATACAAAGCTTTGAATACTCTTGATATTTTGCCGTCCCCCCGATCCGAACGACGGCTGCGTGCCGACCGGCTTGTGTCATCCAATATAACACCGTAAGGGGCTTTTTTGAGGCATTATGATGCGCAAGCGAAGGGTTATCTGGTTAACGTGTTAATGGAGCGGAAAGAGCGACACGTCGGAGCGACGTCGGGTAAGATAACTTTCCCATTTTTCGCTAAATCACTGCGATATCGCAACATTTGCCGAATCAGCGCTTGCGGCGCGTTGCCTGATTTACGCTGCATCTCCCGGGCATTTACCTGTTAGCCAACTTGTCGCCACGGTTAGCACTGCCGCAATTTCCTTTGTGATAGAATGGACGATGTGTAGGTGACGCCGCAAAGAGCCACCGCGTTCGTATCTTCGTGACGATGTGTTGGTCTTTGGGCGGTTGTTCTAGGCGCGGGAGAGGCTCAGAAATTTAAGATGAAGTCGAACGTCTTATCGAGAATAAGGCGCCTACGCCGGTGCCGGCGCAGTTTGGCCGGGGCAGACGGCGGCGCCGTGTCGGTCGAATTCATGCTCTGGATGCCGCTGATCTTCACCATCATTCTATTCACCGTCGACGTCGCGCTCATCTACTTGAAGCAAGCCGACATGTGGACCGTTGCCCGCGACCAGGCGCGGCGGATGTCGGTATCATCGACCTACAATCCAACGCAATCCGACATTCAAGCACTCTTATTCAGTTCGCTGTCGAGCGCCACGGTCACAACGTCAGGAGCCACGGTTGCAGCCACCGACAAGGTGGTCACGATCCAAGTGCCGCTCTGCACTGCGAGCCTGTTCGGTGTTGTGGGCTGTTATGACAACAGCCTCAAGCTGACCGCGCGCGTCACGATGGCTTCGGAATATTAAGGGAAAGGCCATGAATCTGCTTAGAGCAATAGGTCGATTTTGCAAAGATCAAGACGGCGTCGGCTCGATC
>Ga0207693_10004706_pt1 | contig 11482 bp, 7 predicted proteins | sample LARL81metaG_FD_184347 | JGI IMG/M metagenome (GOLD analysis project Ga0207693, IMG submission 184347) | Corn, switchgrass and miscanthus rhizosphere microbial communities from Kellogg Biological Station, Michigan, USA - LAR L8-1 metaG... | ecosystem: Host-associated > Plants > Roots >...
CCAGATATCTCAGGCAACGATGAATGCCCTGATAGCGTACTCCTGGCCAGGGAATGTTCGAGAATTGCAAAACCTCATTGAGCGGGCTGTTATTCGCTCAGATAACGGAGTGCTTCCGAACCCGCTGCCTAGATCAAAAAAGGAGGATGCGGACGCGACGACTCTATCAAACGGCACATTCATGGATTCGCAACGAGCGTTGATTTTGCAGGCGCTCGAAGTCACAGGTTGGGTGATTGGAGGACCGCTTGGTGCAGCCGCGCGCCTGGGACTTAAACGTACAACCTTAGTCTCCAAGATGAAGAAGCTCGGGATTTATCAACCGCGGCGGCAACGAGTCGTGGATGAGTTCAATGAGCGTTCGGAATTAACTATGTGAGGCATTGAATCAAAAAGTGCCGGCGTACCGAAGCGGAGGCGAGGGCGCTGCGATTTCCAGATTGTCCCAATTGTGTGGATCCGAGAAGGACGATTACGACAGCGCTCCAAAACAGCGCGATGTTTAGAGGGCCACGCTCCTAGCATTGATTGCGGGGAGCGTACAACTGAACAATAGACAACCAAAGGCCTGCCTGCACTTCCCACTGCAATCAGACGTTTGCTTCTGCAAACCCAAGTGCTAGAACGCTGAGCGGTTCAAACCTCTTCACTTCGGTTCTCACCCTCTCTGCGCTTAGCCTAGTTCCACTTCATTGCATACCGGTTGCCATTGCAAAACACACGTTTCTGCCCGGCCGTACCTTTGGTTGATCATTGACTGAGTTCCGCTGCGACTACGTGTCGTCCCGAAGTCGCGTGTCGCGATAGCAACGCAGCCAAGTCACCGGAATGCGTTGAAGAAACGAAATCGCGTCGTCGTGGCTTAGACCGTGCAGGTCTTTGAAAGGTCCATGACGCATGAAAGTGCGTCGCGGCGCTCGCGAATCCTTAGCGACGAAACCAAAAGGAGACTTTCTGAGCGTTAATGGAACCCGGCTTGCACTCAACAGGTGAACAGGGGGGCCCATCTATGGCGACCAGGGCGATAGAAATAGATGCAGCATCATTTGCGGTCGAGTGTTATCAGAAAAGAGTGCAGGAGCTGGCAAACGTTATCACTAGCCACTCGCTTCGCTTTCGTCGAATCGCGCTGGGTCATCTGGGCAACGCAGCTGACGCGGAGGATGCAGTTCAGGATGCTCTGTTGTCAGCCTGGACACACGTATCCCAGTTCAAAGGGCGAGCAAAGATGTCCACGTGGCTGACGACAATCGTCATTAATTCCGCACGTATGAAGTTACGTCGGCGTTTCCCGCACGTGCAGGTCGCACTGGATGAACCCTGCGGCGAGCAGAATCTCTCCCCCGCAGACTTTGTGTCGGATACCCGGCCAGATCCCGAAGAGGTTTATCGCAAGCGACAGATTGCGGAAACATTGGCTCATGCGACTTTGCGGCTCTCGCCCACTCTGCGCACAACCTTTCGATTGCGCGATGTCGATGGTTTGAGCATTCGCGAAACGGCGCAGTTCCTCGGGGTGCCAACCGGAACAGTGAAGGCACGGCTCGCTAGAGCTCGTATGAGACTCAGACAAGTTATGCAGAAGAGCTTCCGGGACGACGTCAAGCGATCCACGTACAGTCGCCAACAGGAATGCACCACGATCGAGCGCGACGCAGATGTTGCGCGCTGACCAACCTCTTGAAAGACCACTCTTTCTCTCAGTAAAGGAGTTGCTTGTGGATAGCTTAATTCAGTCAAATGCAAATGTCAGATCTGCCATTGTGAACTGCATCTGCCCGGAATGCGGTGGAGCCATTGAACTCGACTCAAGCGAGTTCAGGTGCGTAGGACGATGTGGAAAAGATTGGCGACCCATCTGGAGAGCGAACATTGCAATAGCATCCAAACACGTCGATGCGATAGCCATCGGCAATTTCGCAAGAGCGGGCGGTGATTCGCTGTGTGAAAACAACGCCGGCTCAACTACAAAAAGTCCACGTCGGGAATCCGCCTTCTTTCGTGGATCGGTTAAGTGATGCCGGTTCGCGAAATTGCATCGCCACTTCTTTCCCACGAGGCAAACGAAACTCAATCACCTTCCCAGGCTCGGTGCGAGCTATGCTAACTGTTTTCCGGAAACAATCCGGAACGTAAAATTCGATCACTTTCGCCATCACACCCTCCATTCACTTGTCGCATCGCCGTGAGTTCGCCTGCGGCTTGCTCATCACTTCGAATGCAACTGGCATGCCACGGCCATTGCTGATGCCTATTTACTCGAGCACCGCGAGAATGGCTCAGGTGCAAGCGGTAGTAGTCAACATCGTCGTCCAGTCAGGTTTGCGTGCGAGCAATTGGCAGTTGGCTTGCACCGATAAGGACAGCTTCGGAAATGTCGCCAGAGGAGGCGAGCATGAACGGTGACTATGTGTTTCTTTGTGGGGACAACAGGATGCCGCAAGCGAGTTGTTAAGAGCAGTTAACTCCGCGGATCCAGACCTCGGCGCCTTGGCATCGGCGATGCTGGCTCAACGGGAGGAGACGAGACATCCGCTGGCTGAACCGACGATTTGAGACGGCGCTGAGTCGCGGCAAAATAATTAGCCCAACCAATTGAAATTTCGGGTGATGCGGTGATGCGACCCGACCACTCCTTTTTCCAAGGCTGCTTCGTTTTGAGACGATTCGCGCTTTACAAAAATCAGAACTGCATCTTGAGCGCCAACTGCATCGAGCGCGGGCCCCCGATCTGGTACAGCGGGGTGAGTCCGCCACTCTGTCCCCCGCCGCCGAGGAAGTTGTTCAGCGTTTGTGTGGCTTCGCCGAACTGTGGCGACGCCAAATAGTTGATCGGAGCACCGAAGTTCGGATGATTCAGAATATTGAAGAAATCGCCTCTGACCTGAAGTGAAAAATGTTCGTGAAAGCGAAACTGTCGGCGCAACGTCAAGTCCCACTGGGTTGCGCTGAAGCCGCGAAGAGCATTGCGCCCCAGATTACCTTGAGCGGTGGCAGGTACAGGGGCGCTGAATGCCGCCGCATTGATGACCTTGCCTCCAGGCGCGCCTGGCGGGTGAAGATAAAGGGGCACGCCAAGAACGACATTGGGTCGCTGCACACTGTTTGGGCCCGACAACGAAACGTATGGGAACGGATTGTCCCCCGTTACTACATTCACTGGAGGAGCCGTCCGGGAGTAGAGGATCGAATCCACAGACCATCCCGCGAAAGTCCCCTTCAGCACTCCGCTTTGTGGTCCCGGAATATCCCAGGAAACCGCACCCGACAAACTGCTTCGAACGTCGTAGTCAGACGGGCCCCGTTCATTGGATCCACTTGATTCAGCAAGCGGAACATTTTCAATATCGCCGTCGGAAGAAACGTCGTCCAGAGAATGACTCCAAGTGTAGGAAAGAAGTGACTGTAACCCGTGCGAGAGCCGATGACGATATTGCGCTTGCAGGGCGTTGTAGCTGGAACTCCCAGCATTGCGCTGAACGTCGAAGCGATAGGTGAAATCTGGATTTGGAGCATAATAAATGTCTCTCCTCATTAATTTGCGACCGGTCGCGCCTACATAAGTCAGCCCCAGAACGTCATTCCCGCCAAAACTGCGCTCGATAGCAAAATTCCACTCATAGGTCCTCGGTAATGCATGGTTCGGATCTACAACAGAAATGGATGGCACAGGAGGGCTCGTTGTGAAAGGTGGAGGGGCGGCGCTATTGCCGGTCAACGGAAATGAGGCTCCGAAAAGAGACCGTTGTTGAACATAGGGAAATGAACTCATTGCATTTGTTATGTCCGCATACCCGAGGTCATAAAACACGCCCACTCCGGCTCTCATGACCAGATTTGAGGTTAGCTGCCATGCGAGACCGAGTCGAGGAGCGAAATCATCTTTTTGGGAATGCCAGAGCGCAATTCCTTCCGGTGCCAACACAGTTGTCGCCAGGTTGGTCACTTGGGTGACAGTAAATGGCGGAGTCCCATTTGGCGATGTAGGCGCCGTGTTGTACTCCCAACGTATGCCGTAGATCGCTGTTAACTTACGAAATTTCCATGTATCTTGAGCGAAAAGACTGACGTTATATGTCACGAGCTGCACGTCGGGCGTTGCGGAATTTACATTCACTTGTGTTGCCGAATTAGCTAAAACATCTGTCAGCGCGTCGAAGAAAAATGCCTGCTGATACGAGTTTGGTTTTTCTTCAGGGTTTAAACGGCGAAAATCAATCCCGAATTTCAGTTGGTGGTTGCCTACCATCCACGATAGGTTGTCCGTGACATTGATCTGATGTTGTAGAGTGTTCCCGATTGGACCGACATCAAAACTAATGCCAAACGGAATCAAGCCCACTTGAAAGGTAAATAAGGATCTACTGAGGAATTGGCCTGTTGGGAATAGCTCTGAACCTGAAGGGGGAATTGTCCCTCCGAAGTCATCCATTGTCAGAAAGCTGTCGCCTTCGTTTAAGCTGCGATTGAACCGGAACTCATTCACTGCATGAGAGGCGATCGTCTGATCTGCACCCAGCGTAAGAGCCTGAGTACGATCCTTCGTATGCAACAGAGTGCTGTAGTTGAAGGACAAACCACCGCGCTGAATGAGGCTCGAAGGTGCGTCGCTGTACCTTGCAAAGAAGGTTACCCGAGGTGACACGATGTAGTCGACGCGCCCACTGTACGAATCGAGTGACGAAGGATCCGAGTAGCCAGCCGCAAAAGCGGCGGTGCCGTTGCCAAGATCGGGACCGTTCGGCTTTGGAAATGCGTTGAGCAAAGGCTGTACCGCACTGGGCGCACTCTGACGCGCCGCGAGCGAGGGCTCGAACGTGTTGGCAATTTGGGGCTGACGTACGCGAAGCCCTTCATAGGAGCCAAAGAAGAATAGTTTGTCCCGCTGTATCGGACCGCCAAGCACGCCGCCAAAGTCGTTCTGCCGCAATGCGGGCTTGGCTAAGCCCTTGTTGTTAGCGAACCAGTCGTTCGCGTCGAACACGTCATTACGGAGATATTCAAACACCGTACCAGAAAAACGGTTGGTCCCAGACTTTGTCACGACCGAAATCTGCGCCCCAGGTTGACGCCCAAACTCCGGAGCAAAGGTCGAGGTCTGGACACGAAATTCCTGCATTGCGTCCAGCGAAACCAGGTTGCTCATTCCTCCGAATGCGCTGGTTGTTGGGAGTTGGCCCGTCCCACCTTGGCTAAAGCTAGCGCCTGGCGTCCCCAAATTCGCGCTCACGCCGTCCACCATAAAGTAATTGGCATCTGGGCGCTGGCCGTTCACGCTGAATTGGCCCTGCTCATAGAAAGCCGCGGTCGGAGTCAGCACAACACCGGGTGTCAGATCGAGAAGCGAACCGAAGCTGCGGCCGTTGAGAGGCAAATTTTCCACAAACCGGTTTTCAATCACAGTACTTACGGCCGCCGTTTGCGTACCCAGCAGGGGCGCACCGGAGTCCACCCGGATTGTTTCGTACGCGGAGCCGACTTGCATTACGAAATTCAAACTGGGCACATCTTGAACGTGCAGGATCACATCTGACCTGATGAGTGTTTTAAATCCCGACTTCTCCACTTTCAGCCGATATGACCCAGGAGGAAGGTTTGGCAGGTTGTAAACGCCGGAGGCATTGGTGCTGGCATCGTACTCTGTGCCAGTGCTTGCACTGGTAGCCGCAACTCTGGCCCCTACGATCAAGGCCTTCGATTCATCTGTCACTGCGCCCATAAGGGTGGCATTCGTGGATTGCGCTTGGAGACAGGGACCAAGAGCAACAAGCAGTACGGCGGTACTTGGTACGAGGAATCGCATCGCATTTCGCGTCTAGAACATGGTGACTGTGATCGATTGCGTTTTCTGGTGGCTTGTTGATAGAGCCCATTATCGCGCTGCCGTTCGGGAAAGGCCACGCGGAAATCCTATTGCGTGCACACCCCGCGCCTAAAAGGAATAGCTCCTTTCCTGTCACCCCAACGCACATGGCGGGTATTTTTGGCACGATGCTGAAAGAATCTGCGCCGGTATTATTATGGTTCCACATGGGAAGAGGCCGCAAGAATATGGGTAATCGCTGGCTGCGCTTTATTCTGAGCGGCCTATTGCTTGTGTGTTCTCTCAGCTCATATGCATTGAATCCTGAGCTGGATGTCAGCCAATATGCGCATACAGTATGGAGAGTGCGCGATGGTTTTACCCGGGGAGCGATTCAGGCAATTGCGCAAACGCCCGATGGTTATCTGTGGCTCGGAACAGAGTTCGGCCTGTATCGTTTTGACGGGGTTCGGGCGATTCCATGGCATGCGCCGTCAGGTGCGGTCCTCCCTTCAGGGCCTATTTACTCCTTACTGGTTGCGCGCGACGGAACGCTGTGGATCGGCACCGGAGCTGAGGGTGGCGTCGCGTCCTGGAAAGATGGCAAGCTTCGGCGTTATCACGAGCTCGACGGACAGAGCATTAGCTCCTTCCTTGAAGACCGTGAAGGCACGATATGGTCCAGCGGTCAGAAAAACTTCTCTCCTCCGCAGACTTGCGCGATCGAGAAAACCAGTGTTCGCTGCTATGGCGACGATGGCAGCCTGAGTCGCGGGGGACGGGTTGCTAAGATGTATGAAGACGCGAAGGGTACTGTTTGGGCCGTCGCCCAATTTGGGATCTGGAGATGGAAGCCAGGACCTCCGGGATTCTACCCGCTGCCATTTGGAATTGATACAACCCACGGAATAACGGAGGATAACGCCGGCAATTTGCTCCTCGGTGTGGCTGGAGCGATTCGACGCTTCCACGATGGGCAGACCGAAGCGTTTCGGCTGCCCGGCAAACTGCAGCCCTTCACCGTCAGAACGATGCTCGATGACCGAGACGGTGGTCTCTGGATCGCCGCGTACCATGCGGGTCTTATCCATGTACATCGGGGAAGAGTGGACCTGTTCAGACAAGCAGACGGTCTATCGAGCGACGAGGTCATGGCAATCTATGAAGATAGAGAGGATAACCTGTGGGTTGCGACAGTGGACGGCTTGGATCGATTTCGGAACACTGCCGTTGCTACCTTTTCCCTAAAAGAAGGACTGTCGAATGGACAGGTTCGGTCAGTCTTGGCTGACAAAGATGGAAGCGTTTGGATTTCGACGCCAGGCGGCCTCGATCGGTCGAGTGACGGGCAAATCGCCACCTACAACCACCGCGATGGAATGTTGAATGGATTATCCCCGGCCTCTCTCTTTCAGGACAGGAGCGGGCGATTGTGGCTGTCGACGACTCACGAGATCGGATATTTAGAAGGCAACCGTTTTGTTGCCGTGACTAGCACGCCCGACGGCAGATTGTTGGACATCGCTCAAGATTCTGCCGGGGACATCTGGATGGCCGATGGAGGAAGGCTCCTTCATCTGAGCAGTGGCAAACTCGTCGAACAGATTCCATGGAAAAGTCTCGGGCATAAGGACTTTGCTATCAGCTTAGCTGAAGACCCTTCACGAGGCGGTATTTGGCTTGGATTCTTTGGCGGGGGCATCTCCTACTTCGCTAATGGCAAAATTCAGGAGACGTATTCTTCCGCAAAAGGATTGGGAGCCGGTAGCGTTACGAATCTGCAAGTCGAGAAAGATGGCGCGCTTTGGGCGGCAACGGACAGCGGGTTGAGCCGACTGAAAAATGGGCGCTTCGCTACAATTGATCGCGAGAATGGATTGCCTTGCGATTCGATTCACTGGATGATACGTGACGATGAGGGCTCGTTTTGGCTGGACACTCCATGTGGTTTATTGCGCCTGGCGCGCTCTGAGATTGACGTGTGGACTCTCGCGGTCGACAACGGGCGAGCCACAACTCTGGTTCTCCAACCCTCGGTCTTTGACAACTATGACGGCGTAAGGGAGCATGAACAAGCCTACCGACCCTACAATCCCCCGATCACGAAATCCCTGGATGGCCGAATCTGGTTCGTGTCCTTCGATGGTCTCAGCGTGATCGATCCGCGCCACCTTCCCTTCAACAAAGTACCACCGCCAGTGCACATCGAACAGATCACGGCGAATGACAAGACCTACGACGCGTCGAACGGATTACACCTCCCACCCCGAATCCGCGATCTCAAGATTGATTACAGTGCGCTCAGTTTTGTCGTTCCGGAAAAAGTTCGGTTCCGCTACCAGCTCGAAGGGCAGGATCGCAACTGGCGGGAGGTCGCCAACGACCGCGAGGTGCAATACTCAAATCTCCCGCCGGGAGGTTACGTTTTTCGCGTGACCGCAGCCAACAACAGTGGCGTGTGGAACCAGGCAGGCGGATTTCTGGATTTCTCTATCGCGCCGGCATATTACCAAACTAACTGGTTCCGTGCGCTTTGCCTGGCCGCTTTCCTCGGATTGCTTGGGGGCGCGTATCAACTCAGAGTTCGCCAGTTGCGGAACCAAGAAACAAAGTTTCGGGAAGCAGTTGAGACCATGCCAGCATTGGCATTTATTGCTATGCCAGACGGCCAACGTACATTCGTTAATGGCCGCTGGGTCGAATATACGGGACTGACGGAGGAGCAGGCCTTAGGCTCCGGTTGGCAGGCTGCGATTCATCCCGACGATCTCAGCCGGGTTCTCAAAACATGGCATGAGTCGCTGATTGGTGGGAGGTTAGAGTATGAGGCACGATTGCGGCACGGCCGGGAAGGAGACTACCGTTGGTTCCAGACGCGAGCTGTGCCTGTGCGTGACAAACGGGGGAAAATCGTCAAGTGGTATGGGGTGATAAACGACATTGAAGATCGCAAACGCGCCGAACAGCTTCAAGCAGACCTTGCTCACGTAAATCGCGTGAGCACATTGGGCGAACTGACCGCCTCGCTTGCACACGACATCAAGCAGCCAATTGGGGCGGCGGTAACAAATGCTGAAGCGTGCGCGCGACTACTTGATCGCGATCAGCCAGACTTGTTGGAGGCACGAGAAGCTGCACTGGAAATGGCCAGGGACGCTAGGCATGCAGCCCAAATCATCGACCGTGTCCGTTCGCTGTACCGAAAGGATTCTTCACACTTGGACATAGTCGATGTAAACGAAATCATCGGAGAGATGGTCCTGCTGCTGCGAGGCGAGTCCCACCGGTATGCGGTTTCGCTGCGCACGGATCTAGCAGAGGAGCTGCCGACAATCACAGCCGACCGTGTGCAACTGCAGCAGGTATTCATGAACCTCATGCTCAATGGTATCGAGGCGATGAGGGAGAACGCCGGGGAACTGATCATCAAGTCACAGTTGAGAGAAGATGGTCAATTGCTGATTTCGGTCACAGATAACGGCGTGGGCTTACCAACTGAAAAAGCAGATCAGATCTTTAGTGCATTCTTTACGACCAAACCTCAAGGTACAGGTTTGGGACTGGCAATCACTCGCTCCATCGTGGAATCGCATGGTGGGCGTGTGTGGGCCGTCGCGAACCCTGAACGAGGCACAACCTTTCACTTCACACTACCCATCAGAACGGCTGTTTCCGCATGACTTTCTCCGATCAACCTACCGTGCTCATAATCGACGATGATTCCCGCATGCGAGCGGCCATGCAGCGTCTATTGAAAACGGTTGGCTTGCATTCCGAGTCGTTCGCCACGCCCAAAGATTTCCTGCAGCACAAGCTTCCAGATGGTCCCAGTTGCCTCGTGCTTGATGTGCGACTCCCCGGAATGAGTGGACTAGACCTCCAAAGCAAATTAAATGAGACGGGGATCGAGATCCCCATCATTTTCATCACCGGCCATGGAGACATTCCCATGACTGTCAAAGCGATGAAGTCTGGAGCGGTGGAATTTCTGACAAAGCCATTCCGCGATCAGGATCTGATCGATGCGATTCAGCAAGCTCTGAAAAAGAATGTCGAGACGAGACAAGAGCAGAACGAGATTGCGCAGTTGAAGGAGCGTTACGCAAAGTTGACTGCGCGTGAGCGCGAGGTCATGCGTCTCCTCGTTTCCGGTATGCTCACGAAACAGATCGCCTCGACACTGGGTACCAGCGAAATTACCGCGACAGTGCACCGCGGCCAGGTGATGCACAAGATGCAGGCTAATTCCCCCGCTGAATTGGGAAGGATGGCGGAAAAGCTTAAGCTTTCGACGATGACGAGCGCACATCCCTGAAGAGCTCTCCCGACCCGTCCGCCAGGATTACAAACTCCCTTATACATACACATAGGTGTCCCTATCGCAAACAATAATTGCTTTTTGCGGACAACGCATCAATCCTGTACACGTATGGCTACGGAGAGGAAGAAAAGAATGGTTGCTGTTATTGAAGACGACGAATCGTATCGAGTCGCCGTACGACGTTTGCTGAAATCGGAAGGTTTTACGGTGCAATCCTTTGCCTCCGCCGAAGAGTTCTTGAACTCTGGCCAGCAACAGGAAACTGGCTGCCTAATCTCCGATATCCGTATGCCAGGGATGTCTGGGCTGGACCTGCAGGCTAAGTTGAATGCTGATCGCTGCCCCATACCGACGATTTTTATTACTGCACACGGGGACGAAAACATGCGGTTGCAAGCAATGCGAGGCGGTGCAGTGAAGTTCATGGTCAAGCCCTTTGATTGCGCGATCCTAGTGGAAAGCGTTCGAGCGGCCTTGGAAGGATAAGGCTGATCCAAGTCGAATGTAAGCGTTTTTGGTAGGAGGTGGTTGTGGGCGCGCTTGAGAGACGACGGTCTAACGAACAGGACGACCGAGATCGACAATTTGATCATATTGTCGGCAACAGCCCCGCCCTTGAGTTAGTGCTTGCGGAGGTACAGCGCGTAGCGCCTACTGATTCGACTGTGCTGGTGTTGGGAGACACGGGAACTGGGAAGGAATTGATCGCCCATGCCATTCACAATCTGAGCCCACGCTGCGGACGCCCATTCGTGAAGCTTAACTGCGCTGCTATACCCTTCGATCTCTTGGAGAGTGAGTTGTTTGGGCACGAGAAGGGTGCCTTTACCGGGGCCATAGCACAAAAAATTGGCCGCTTCGAAATGGCGGATACCGGCACTCTCTTTCTGGACGAAATCGGGGACTTGCCGCTGGCCCTGCAGCCGAAACTTTTACGCGTTTTGCAGGAACAAGAGTTCGAGCGCTTGGGCAGTGGCCGCACGCATCACATCAACGTGCGCCTGGTTGCCGCCACCCATCGCGATCTACCCCAGATGGTTGCTCGGAATGAATTTCGCAGTGATCTTTACTATCGTCTGAACGTCTTTCCTGTCTTGGTTCCTCCCCTTCGGGAGCGCAGAGAGGATATACCACTCTTGGTCTCGCATTTCGTCGAGGTATTCGCCCAGCGGATGGCGAAGCACATTGAACAAATACCGAAGACAACCATGAATGCATTCGTTGCATACGACTGGCCCGGCAATGTGCGGGAACTCCAGAACCTCATTGAACGGGCTGTAATCCGATCGGACAACGGGGTACTTCCGAATCCCCTTCCGCCATCGCAGGGGAATACAACACCCCCGACTGCTGTCCAA
>Ga0207693_10004709_pt1 | contig 11477 bp, 15 predicted proteins | sample LARL81metaG_FD_184347 | JGI IMG/M metagenome (GOLD analysis project Ga0207693, IMG submission 184347) | Corn, switchgrass and miscanthus rhizosphere microbial communities from Kellogg Biological Station, Michigan, USA - LAR L8-1 metaG... | ecosystem: Host-associated > Plants > Roots >...
GCGCGCCTCGAACAGGTCGGGCCGCCCGAAGACGTGCACCCGCTCACCGTCGACGAGGTCGAGCCGCAGGGCGTCGAAGCGGTTCCGCGCCATCGTCACGCCCAGGCAGGCGCCGTCGGTCGGATCCTTCAGCGTGAAGAAGACGGACTGCCAGCGCAGGTGGCGCCGGAGCTCCGTGACCTCGCCCTCGACCCACACCGTCGGCAGCCGCGTGAGCCATTCGGCAACCCCGCGATTGAAGGCGGCGACGGAGTAGACCTTGCGGTCGCCGTACTCGATCGCCTCGACCTTCACGCCGCTCGATGCTAGCGGCGGCTGTTCCCTACAGAAGGATCTCGGCCGCGGTCTCCGGCGTGCAGCCCGACTGGACGAGCTCGACCGCGCGGTGCAGGTCGGCCTCGCTGGCTGCGACGCGCTCGGCGAGGGAGATCGGATAGCCGGCTTCCATCAGGACGTGGAGCCGCCACCCCTCGACCTTCGAGCGTTCGCTCTCGGGCGCTTCGATGTATTCGGTCGTCTCGCTCACGGCTTGGCCTCGTTCGCCATCCAATAGACGAACCCTGCCCTCGTTTGTTGGACGTAAATCGGGTCCCAAAAAACTCTTTACGTGCGCGCGATCGCATCCTCGATCCGGCGTGCGAGCTCCTGCAACCGCGCTTCGAGCACGGCCCGCTCAGCCTCCGCGTCCGAGGCGAGGACGTCGAGCCGGCGCCGGAGGTCCTGCTCGGCGTTGGCGATCCGCTCGTCGAACCGCTCCATCGCGCCGACCTGCTGGCGCTCGAGCCCGGCCGCGATCTGCCCGAGCCGCTTCTCCAGTCGCTGAGTGCCGGCGTCGCCGAGCTGGCGGAGCTGTTCCGCGAGCAACGACTCCGCCTCGCGCACGAATGCCTGCACCGCCCGGTCGAGCTCGCGGGAGAGCCGCACCGCCGCGTCCTCGCGCGCCGACCGGATCACGTCGGAGAACTGCTGGCCGGCGGCCTCGGCATAGCTCGCCGTCGCGCGATCGACGATCCGCTGGAGCTGCTCGACCTGCCGCCGTTCCACGTCGGCGAAGCTCGCCTGGATCCGGCGCATCGCCTCCGTCTCCTCGCGCTCGATCTGCTCGGCGAGCGACCGCTCCCGCCGCCGGATCCGCTCGTTCAGCTCGTGGAGGGCGCGCCTCCGGTCGGTGCCGAACGTGTCGAGCTCCTGGTTGCCGGACGCGATCGTCTCCTCGATCAACCGGGCCAGCTCGTCCCGGAGGCGCCCGAGCCCTTCGCGCTGCTGCTCGCTCTCGGCCTCGAGCCGCTCGGCGTCGGACGCGATCCGAGCCTCGGCGTCCGAGACCAGCTGGCGCTGGCGTTGCGAAACGCGTGCGATCTCGTCGGGGATGGCGCGCTGCGCGCGCTCCAGGTCGTCCCGCCACTCCTGGAGACGCCGCTCGACCCGACCCTGTGTCGCAGCGAGCTCCTCGGAGAGCGCCGCGCCGGCCTCCTGCTGCCGCTCCTCGGCGGCACGTCGATGCTCCTCGGCAAGCCGACGCTCCTGGTCGGCGAGGAGGGACGTCGACTCGGCGCGTGCACGGGAGAGGACACGCTCGAGCTCGACGGCGCGTTCGCGCGCTTCCTGCGCGACGAGGGAGGTGAGCCGCGCCTGGGCGCGCGCCAGCTGGTCCTCGCTCCGGCGGCTCTGCGCCACGAGACCCTGCAGCTTCATCGCGGCGAGCTCGGCCGCGAAGGCGAGCGTGATCCCGATCGCCGGGACGACGAGCTCCAGCCGCGGGTCGAACCCGACTGCGAGCCACGCGGCCACGGCGCCGGCGGCGAGCAGGGCGGCTCCCGCGGCGAGCAGCCGCTTCGGAGCGCGCCCGAGCGCGGCCGCGGCGAGCGAGGCGGCGGCCACGACGACCGCAACCGCGAAGCCGATGCGAACGGCGTCGACCGCGTCCACGGCGCTCAGGTTACGCGGAAGGCCAGGAGCGCGAGCGCGAGCGCGACGACCGCGGCGGCGAGCACGCGCAGGGCCTGCTCCGGCGTGCGCAGCATCGTCTCGCGGTCGATGGGTAGCGAGCGGCCGTCGTCGAGGACCATCGTCCCGCTGACCGCAGTGACGCGGCGCCGCAGTTCGCGGACACGTGTCGAGAGGAGTCGCTGGGTGTGGCTGAGCAGCGTGGCGAACGCTGCCGCGAGCACCGCCTCGACGCGGATCGTCTCCGCGGAGACGAAGTAGGCGGTGACGACGGGGAACGCGCCCCAGGTGAGCGCGAACGTGAGGTCGTTGTGGAGCCGGCCGCCGAAGAGCTCGAGGTTGTAGGCGACCACGACGACCGTCCCCACGGCGACGAACGGGAGCAGCCAGAGGTCGCGAGCGACGGCGACCGCGACGCCGATCGCCGCAGCCGCCGCAATCGTCACGGCCGCGAGCGCCGTGAGCGCCCGGTCCGGGATCCGCGTCTCCAGTGGATGCCCGTGGAGCTCGTCGAGCGCGTGCGCGCCGATGCCGAGGGCCAGGAAGAACGCGAGTGCCGTCAGGGCGAGCAGCCCGCCGTCGAAGTGCGGGGCGAGCGCGGCGCCGATGACCACGTACGACAGGTGCCAGAGCGTGTACGGCGGGTGGAGCAGCGTGACGTAGTCCCGCCAGCCTCCGCGCGCCAGCGCGTAGAACGCGGGCCGCGCCTCGGTCACCGGCGGGTTCCCCACACGACGAGCCCGCCGCCGAGGCTGAGGCGCCGCGCCCGCACGTCCGCGATCCCGGCGGCGTCCCACAGCTCCAGCAGCCGCTCCTCGGGCAGGCGCCTGTACAGGTCGCGGATGCTCTCGCCGAGGAAGTCCCCGACGCGGTGCCAGCCGGGCGAGATCGCCCAGCCCGCGGCCGGGAGGAGCAGGCGGACGTGCGCCTCCCACAGCGGGCGCCAGACCCCGCGCGGCAGGCCGAACTCGAGCGACGCGATCGACCCCCCCGGCCTGACGACGCGCGCCAGTTCCCGCAGGGTCGCGGCAGGGTCGTCCACGTAGCGCAGCAGGTACGTGAACGTGAGCCCGTCGAACGAGCCGTCGGCGAACGGCAGGCTCTCGGCGCTCGCCTCCACGAGCTCCACGTCGTCGCCGAGGCGCCGGCGAGCCTCCGCGAGCATCTCCGGCGTCACGTCGGCGCCGACGACCCGGCAGCCCTTCTGCCGGATCAGCTCGCGCGCGACCGCACCCGTCCCGGTCGCAACGTCGAGCACCGTGTCGCCAGGCCCGGCCTGCACGCGGGACACGAGGAACCTCCGCCAGCGTGGATCCTGGCCGAAGGAGAGCAGTGCGGCGTAGCGGTCGTACGTCGGACCGAGAGGGGCGAACAGCGCCCGCGCGGAGACGGCCTCGGCCATCCTGTCCGAGTCTATGCTGGCCGCGTGGCGCTCGACGACGACGTGCGGCGCGCTGCCGCTGCCGCCGGCGGGCTCGCGGAGCCGGGCGAGGTAGTGGAGGCCGTCCTCGCTACGGAGCCGAAGCTGGGCGATCGGATCTATCTCGTGGCGTTCGCGGCCGACGGCGCCGACCGCACCTGGGCCGCGGTCGACGGTGAGGGCGAGCCGATCACGAGTCGCGACCGGGTGCGCGAGGCCGTCTCCATCGCGGCGATCTGCGAGGTCGCAGAGGAGGTCGTGCCCGAGGAGCTGCTGGACGCGCCGCCGCGGCTCGCGTCCCCGCAGTACCTCGACTCGCTCGGCGCGCTGCAAGCCGAGGGGCTTGCCGGGGTGCTTCAGAGTGCCATCGGCGCGGTCGAGGAACTTGCGCAGGACGTCGAGGATCACTACAAGCTGGAGCTGCGATGACGAGCGAGAGCCCCGCACTCCGCGCTTCGGACCAGGAGCGCGAGCAGACCGTCGAGTTGCTGCGGCGCCACTCCGTCGACGGCCGCCTCACGCTCGAGGAGTTCGCGGGCCGGATGGAGCGCGCCTACGACGCCAAGACGCGAGACGAGCTCCTGGAGCTGACGCGCGACCTACCCGAGTCGGCCACGGCGCCGCTACCGGAGGGTAGGCGGCCGCCGAAGAAGGCCTCACGGTGGATCGTCTCGGTCCTGGGCGGCACGGAGAAGCGCGGCCGGTGGCGGCTCGGCCGCGAGACGAACGTCGTCTGCGTCATGGGAGGCGCCGAGCTCGACCTGCGGAACGCGGTGCTCGAGGACCTCGACTCGACGATCACGGTCGTCGCATTCATGGGCGGCGCCGAGATCACCGTCCCCGAGGGCGTCGACGTCGACGTGAGCGGCTTCGCGTTCCTAGGTGGCAGGGAGGTCAGGCCGGGCAAGTCGTCGCCGCCGCCGTCGGCGCCGAGCGTGCGGATCCGCGCCTACGCCGTCCTCGGCGGGATCGAGGTCAAGACGAAGTAGGCGGAACGGGCCGCGCTCTGACCGCCGCGAGGCCGAGCGCGAACACCGCCAGCGAGGCGCCGAGCAGCACGTAGCGCACCCAGTCGTGTGTTGTCAGGTAGTGCGAGAGGGCCGCGTAGAGGCCGAGCGCGCCGTACGCGGCCCACGTGCTCCGCGTGAGGAGCGCCGCGCCGAGCAGGACGGCGGCGCCGACCAGCAGCAGTGCGATCCAGGCGCCGCTCCCACCGCCTCTGCCGGAGCCGCTGAACACGTAGTAGAGAAGCGCCGCCCCGATCGCGAAGTAGCCGCCGACGTAGAGCCAGAACGCCTCCCGCCGCCTCGCCGTCAGGTCGAGGAGCAGGCCGAGCGCGACCGCGGCGGCGCCGCTCAGGACACCGCCCAGTGCATGCGCGTCCCCGGTCGAGCTCCACGCCGTGACGAGGAGCTGGACGGAAACGAGCGCGGCGCCGACGAAGAGCGCGAGCGAGAACGTGAAGCCCGTGAGCACGAAGACGAGCAACGCCGCGAACGCGCTCGCGAGCCCGATCACGAAGATGGCGCCGCTGAAGTCGTTCAACGGGTCGGCGTCGGCGGGGTAGACGTCGATCAGCTGCGCGAAGGCGTAGCCGACCGCCGGCACCATCGACGCACCGACGGTGGCCATCAGCCCGGCCGGCGTCGCCGCCGCACGTCGCGTCAGCGCGACGGCCGCGAGCGCGTAGCCGACGAGGAGCCCGAGCGAGGCCAGCAGCAGCCACACGTCGGAGGACGACTCCGGGATCTCGTCCAGCACCGCGATGCTCGCGATCGAGGCGGTGATCGCGCCGAAGAACAGGAGGACGTGCGGGAGGTCGAGGCGCGGCAGGCCGCGGTCCCGGGGCGGGAACGGCGCTAGGTCCATCCGCGGTCGACTTCGTGGGCTTCTCTATCCTTCCTTCCATGGAAGGCGGCTTCGGACCCTTCGGCGGCGATCCCGAGGATCTCCTGCGCGGGCTGCGCGAGTTCGCCGAGCAGCAGGCCGAGTCGGTGCAGGAGGCGCAGCGTGAGCAGTTCGCGACGCTGACACTCAATACCGCGGTCGAGCTCACCGGGGCTGCGCTCAGCCAGCTCCAGCCGGCGGGGGGTGCCGAGGAGCAGGCGATCGCCCTCCGCGACGCCATGCGCGTGCTCTTCCCGGAGGCCGTGGCGCTCGTCTCGGCGGCGCGCCAGGGCTTCATGCGCGAAGGCTCCTAGACCTCGTACGATCCCGCTGTGGCGCTGCTCGACCGAGCGATCGTCCGTATGCTCCCAGCGGTTCCGCGGCCGATCGTCCAGAAGCTCTCCGAGCGCTACATCGCCGGCCCGGAGCTGAAGGATGCTCGCGCCGCCGTGCGCCGGATCAACGCGGCGGGGAAGCTGGCGACGATCGACGTCCTGGGCGAGGAGATCACGAGCGAGGAGGACGCCGCCGCGATCGTCGACGCGTATCAGGACGTGTTCGCAGACATCGGGCGCACCGGGCTCGACTCGAACGTGAGCGTGAAGCTGTCCGCGCTCGGGCTGAAGCTCGACCTCGACCTCTGTCGCGAGAACCTCCGAACCGTCGTGGCCGACGCGGCCAGGCGCGGCAACTTCGTCCGCATCGACATGGAGGACTCGTCAACGACGGACGACACGCTGCAGCTCTACCGCGAGCTGCGCGCAGAGGGCTTCGACAACCTCGGCGTCGTCCTCCAGGCGATGCTGCGGCGGACGCTCGGCGACATCCGCGCGCTCGCCGATCTCCGGCCGAGCGTGCGGCTCTGCAAGGGCATCTACGTGGAGCCGGAGGAGGTCGCGTTCCGCGCGTTCGAGGCGGTGCGCGCAAACTTCGTGCGCGCGCTCGAGGCGCTCCTCGACGGCGGCTGTTACGTCGGCATCGCGACGCACGACCGCTGGCTCGTCGACCAGGGCCGCCGGCTCGTGGGCGAGCACGGGCTCGACCGCGACGCCTACGAGTTCCAGATGCTGCTCGGCGTCCGGCCGGCGCTGGGCGACGAGCTCGTCGACGAGGGGCGCCGGGTGCGGATCTACGTCCCGTTCGGACGCCACTGGTACGAGTACTCGCTGCGCCGGCTCCAGGAGAACCCGAAGATCGCCGGCTACATCGCCGGCGACACGCTCGGACGCTTCCTGCCCGGCCGCAACGGCGCCTAGATGCTCTGGGCCCGCGCCGAGGGGTGCCGCGTCTGGGACACGGACGGACGGGAGTACCTCGACCTCTCTGGCGGATTCGGCGTCGCCGCCCTCGGCCACCGGAATCCGCGGATCCAGGCGGCGATCTCGTCTGCTCCGGTCGTCCACGCGCTCGGCGACCTCGCCGACGCGGAGGTGACGGCCGAGCTGCGCCGGCGGCTCCCGTGGCCGTCGAAGCTCGGCGTGACGGGCGAGGACGCGGTCGAGGTCGCGCTGCGAACGGCGCTGCTCGCGACCGGGCGCGCCGGGATCGTCGCGTTCGACGGCGCCTACCACGGCACGGGTCTCCTCGCGCTCGCGGCGACGGGATTCGAGCAGTTCCGGAGGCCCTTCGCGCCCTGGCTCCCCGGTCCCCTGCACCGCCGGCCGTACGGCGAGGACCCGGGCGAGCTGCCGGACGACACGGCCTGCGTGATCGTCGAGCCGGTCCAGGGTCGCGCCGGCGCGCGCGTCCCGCCGCCCGACTTCCTCTCGACGCTGCGCCGGCGCTGTGACGAGGCCGGCGCGCTGCTCGTGGTCGATGCCGTCTACGCGGGGCTCGGCCGGATCGGCGAGGTGTGGCCGGGCGCCTCGGTCGCGGACGTGCTCTGCGTCGGCAAGGCGCTCGGCGGCGGGCTGCCGCTGTCGGCGGCGCTGTTCGTCCGCGACGGGCTCGCGGAGCTGTGGGATCTCGGTCCCGAGGACGTCTACACGCACACGCACGTCGGGAGCCCGCTCGCATGCGCCGCTGCGCTCGTCGTGCTCGACGAGGTGCCGGGGCTGGTGGAGCGCGTTCGCGCGGCGGGCGAGCTGTTCGCGGCGGCAGGCTGGCACGGTGCGGGCCTGCTGCGGGCGCGCCCGGGCGACTTCGCGGCGGCGGAGGAGGCAGGCGTGATCGTCATCCCCGCCGGTCTCGACGGGTCGCTGATCTCGGCGACCCCGCCGCTCACGATCTCCGACGAGGAGATCGACGAGGCCCTCGCCCGGATCGGCCACTAGGGCGTGTGGCTGCCGTCGTACGACGAGCTGCCGGTGCGCCCGGACGCGCCGCCCGGCTCGTCGTGGGGCGTCTGGGGCGACGGCGACGTCCTCGGCTGCCTGAACCTGCTCACGCCCGAGCGGACGCGGGCGGGCCTCGCGTCCGTCGTCGACGGCGCCGCGTTCCCGCTGAGCCTGGAGCTCGAGCTCCCGGCGCCGCCGCTCGTGGGTCGCGCGTCGTTCGCGCACGAGGTGACGTGGCTCGGCGGGAAGCGGCAGGTCGGTCACGACGAGCTGCTCCACAGCTGGAACACGCAGTCGTCGAGCCACTGGGACGGCTTCCGGCACATCCGGCATCCGGAGCACGGCTTCTACGGCGGCGTCGCGGACGAGGGGCACGGCGTCCACCACTGGGCCCGGCGCGGCATCGTGGCGCGCGCCGCCCTCTGCGACGTCGACGGCTATCGGGAGCGCGAGGGGCGGCCGCTCGACCACGCGTCCGCCGACCCGATCACCGCCGCGGACGTCCGCGCTGCGCTGGCCGAGCAGGACGTCGGGCTCGAGCCCGGCGACGTCCTGCTCCTGCACACCGGCTGGCTCGGCTGGTACCGCCGCCTCGACGAGGCGGGCCGCGCCGCGGTCGCGGCCCACCGGGGTCTGGCGACGCCCGGGCTCGCCGCGTCAGAGGAAACGCTTCGCTTCCTCTGGGACAGCCACGTCGCCGCCGTCGCCGCCGACAATCCCGCCGTCGAGGTCTGGCCGCCGCAAGGCGTCTTCCTCCACCTGACCCTGTTGCCGCTGCTCGGGCTTCCCCTCGGCGAGCTGTGGGATCTGGGGCCGCTCGTCGCGGCCGCGCGCTCGGACGGTCGTTGGACGTGCCTGCTCGCGTCGGCGCCGCTCAACCTCGCCGGCGGCGTGGCGTCGCCGGCGAACGCGATCGCGATTCGCTAGGGCGCGTCGCCGAGCGGCGGCGGGCGGCCGGGCACCGGCGACGAGTGGATGATCGACGTCGTCGTCCGGCCGAAGGGCGTGAAGCGGTCGAGCACGTCCTCGAGCTCGTCGATCGAGCGCAGGTGCAGCTTGAGGAAAAAGCAGTCCTCGCCGGTGATGCGATGGCACTCGACGACCTCCGGCGTGGCCTGCGCGACCTCGGGGATCTTCCGGAGCCGGCCCGAGTCCGGCGCGACCCGGACGACGACCGCGACGCCGTAGCCGAGCGCCCGCGGGTCGAGCACGGCCTGATAGCCGGCGATCACCCCGGCCCGCTCGAGCCGCTGCACACGGTCGGCCACGGCGGGCGGCGAGAGGTTCACGCGCCGTCCGAGCTCGGCCATCGTCAGCCGGGCCTCGGCCTGGAGCTCCTTGAGGATTCGACGGTTCGTTTCGTCGAGCAGCTGTCGTTCGGAGGCCATCACGCTCGAACTCCTTCCGTTCAGCGGGAGCCTAGCTCGCAATGCCTTCGATTGCCCATGTCGCCCGGGGGCGGGCGTCGCGACCATTTCGGGCATGGAGGCACGAGCGATCGTGTGGCGCCGCGCGGCCGCGTCGGCGCCGCCGGAGGCGTTCTTCGTCGGCAGCGCGGTCTTCCACTACCTCGGCCCGGCCTTCGCCGTGCTGCTCTTCGCCCGCGTCCCTCCGTCGGGCGTCGCCTGGCTCCGGATCGCCAGCGCCGCGGCGATCTACGCCGCGTGGCGTCGCCCCTGGCGCGCGCTCGCGGCGGACGACAGCGGCGCGATCCGGACGGTCGTAGCGATGGGGGCCGTCCTCGCGGCGATGAACGTCTGCTTCTACGAGGCGATCGACCGTCTGCCGCTCGGGACCGTGGCGGCGATCGAGTTTCTGCCCGTGATCGCGCTCGCTGCGGCGGGCACCAGGACCGGGCGCAACGTCGTCGCGTTGATCCTGGCCGTCGGCGGCGCGTACCTGCTGACCCAGGTCCGTCTGACGGCCGAGCCCGTGGGGATCGCCTTCGCCTTCGCCAACGCGGCGTTGTTCTCGCTCTACATCGTGCTGGCGCATCGCCTCGCCCGGCGCGGCGGCATGTCCGGGATCGACGCGCTGGCTGCTGCGATGCTCGTCGCTCTCGTCTTCGTGACGCCGCTCGGCGGCCGGGGCGCGCTCCCGGCCGTCGTCGATCCCGTCGCCCTCGCGGCCGGTATCGGCGTCGGCGTGACGTCGTCCGTCATCCCGTACGTCTGCGACCAGCTCGCGATGGCGCGCATGGAGCGGGCGACGTACGCGCTGATGGTGTCGCTGCTCCCCGCGACCGCCACGGTCGTCGGGGCGGTCGTTCTGGCGCAGCTCCCGTCCCTGGTCGATCTCGGCGGCGTCGCGCTCGTCGTCGCCGGCGTCGCAGTGCACCGCGAGTGACGCGGATCAGGGCGGCGGCGGCGCGTCCGGCGGCAGCGGAGCGGCCGGCGCCTCGTCCTCCACCACCGTGCGGCGGCGACGGCCGTAGCCCCTGGCGGGCGGCGGCGGGCCGGGGTCGTACGCATAGCCCTGACGGTGCCAACCCCAGTAGCCCGGCCCGAAGCGCTCCCAGGACAGCAGCGAGAGCAGGAAGCCGACCAGGCCGACCGCCATCAGGATCCACCCGACGACGTCGATGTCGACCGAGCTGCTCGAGTCCTGGTTGATCGCGAACGTGAGGATCGCGCCGACGGCGATCAGGATCAGGCTGACCGGGATGCCCATCGCAAGCGTTATGGCCTGCGCGCGTAAAGCAGAAACTCGCCCGGGACCCTGGCGTCGTGGCGCCTGGGATTGCCGTGGCGGGCGGGGTACTCCTCGAGCGCCCGGACCACGAGGCCTGCGCGGGCGACGGCGGAGACGACCTGACCGAGCCGCCAGCGCCCGTCCCCGAAGTAGCTGTCGCGCCAGTGCATCAGCCCGTCGACGGCCCATGCGACCGGGTGGTCGTCGTAGACGAGGAGATCGCCGCCGGCACGAAGCGCGTTGCAGACCCCGCGCACGAGGCCGTCCAGGTCGGTCGACTCGGCGAGCGTTCCCGGCGCGCAGTACACGAGCTCGAACCGCGCACGCTTGAGCTCTCGCGGCAGCGCGTCGGGTTCGGCCTGGATCCAGAGGATCGACGGCACGCGCTCTCGTGCGACCTCCAGCCGCTCCTCCGACGGGTCGACGCCGGTGACGACCGCGCCGAGCTCGGCCAGGTCGGCACTCGCCTCGCCCGTGCCGCAGGAGATGTGGAGGACGCGCTTCTTCGCCAGGTCGCCGAGCGAGTGGCGCACCGGGCCCGGGAGGCCGGGGCCGGGCGGCGCCGCCTGCCGCGCGGCGTGGAGCCGGTCCCAGAGCTGGCGGTTTTCGTCGGTAGGCTCCATCAGGCCGGCAGAGAGAAACCGCCGTCCACGACCAGCACCTGCCCGCAGACCATTGCTGCGTCGGGCGAGCAGAGGAAGGCGACGGCGCCGGCGACGTCCTCCGGCTCCACCATGCGACCTGCGGGGGTGCGGGCTCGGCTCGCTGCGAGCATCTCCTCCCGGTTCGGGAAGTGCTCGAGCGCTCCTGTCTCCACGAGTCCGCCGGAGACGGCGTTGACCCGGATCCCGCGCGGCGCGAGCTCGACCGCCAGGTACCGGACGACGGACTCGAGCGCGGCCTTCGAGGCGCCCACGAGCACGTAGTTCTCCATCACCCGGATCGAGCCAAGCGAGGAGACGCCGACAATCGACGAGCCCTCCGGCATCTGCGGAACGCAGGCGCGGGCGAGGGTGAGCAGCGCGCGGGAGTTCGCCGACAGCGTCCAGTCCCAGTGCTTGTCCTCGGTCTCGAGCGCCGGCTTGATCACGCCGGTCGCGGCGTTGTGGACGAGCACGTCGAACGGCCCGAGCTCGGCTGCCTCGGCCGCGACCCGCTCGGAGGCGACACTGCCCCGTAGGAGCAGCGCCTCGGCGCCGGCCGCGCGCAGCTCCTCGGCCGTCTCCTCGGCGGCGCGGTCGTTCCGCAGGTATCCG
>Ga0207693_10004711_pt1 | contig 11475 bp, 13 predicted proteins | sample LARL81metaG_FD_184347 | JGI IMG/M metagenome (GOLD analysis project Ga0207693, IMG submission 184347) | Corn, switchgrass and miscanthus rhizosphere microbial communities from Kellogg Biological Station, Michigan, USA - LAR L8-1 metaG... | ecosystem: Host-associated > Plants > Roots >...
GGAGCGCTGCGACGCGCTGCGGCTCCGGCCGATGAGCGACCGCAACGAGACGCCGTTCGGCACCGCCTTCACCGTCTCGATCGAGGCGCGCGAGGGCATCTCGACCGGCATCTCGGCGCAGGACCGCTCGCGCACGATCCAGGTCGCAATCGACCCGAGCAAGGGCGCCGGCGACCTCGTCCAGCCGGGCCATGTCTTCCCGCTCAGGGCGCGCGCAGGCGGTGTGCTGAGGCGCACGGGCCAGACCGAGGCCGCGGTCGACCTGGCTCGGCTCGCGGGCCTCAACCCCGCGGGAGTCGTCTGCGAGGTGATGAACGAGGACGGCACGATGGCGCGCGTCCCCGATCTGGTCCCGTACTGCGAGCGGCATGGGATCAAGCTGATCACCGTCGCCGACCTGATCGAGTACCGGCGTCGGCACGAGAAGCTCGTCGAGCGCACGACCGCGGTACGGCTTCCGACCGCCTACGGCGAGTTCACCGCCGTCGCGTTCCGCGAGAAGCTGACCGGCAAGGACCACCTCGCACTCGTGAAAGGCGACGTGGACGGCGCCCACGACGTGCTCGTGCGCGTCCACTCCGAGTGCCTGACCGGCGACGTCTTCCACTCGCTCCGCTGCGACTGCGGCGAGCAGCTCGACCACGCGCTGCGGCAGCTCGCGCGGGAGGACCGCGGCGTCCTGCTCTACATGGCGCAGGAGGGCCGCGGCATCGGCCTGCTGAACAAGCTCAAGGCCTACGAGCTCCAGGAGCAAGGGCTCGACACGGTCGAGGCGAACCTCGAGCTCGGCTTCGCGGCCGACGCCCGCGAGTGGGGGATCGGCAACCAGATCCTCGCCGACCTCGGCCTGACGACGATCCGGATACTGACCAACAACCCGAAGAAGATCAGCGGCCTCGAGGGGTACGGCCTCACGGTCGTCGAGCAGGTGCCGATCGAGGTGCCGCCGAATGCCGAGAACCGGCGGTATCTAGCCGCCAAGCGCGACAAGCTCGGGCACAGGCTGCACCACCAGGACCTGAAGTTCGACACGGAGGAGAGATGAGCGACGGGCTCGAGGAACCGCGGCTCGGGATCGGCGAGCCGGAGGAAGAACGCCGCGAGGATGTCTGGGAGGACCCGGACGCCGCGGCCGAAGCGCCTGCGGAGGAACTGCAGACCGAGCCGGAAGCCGAGGAGCCGCAGGCCCAGTCGGGGCCGGAGGCTGAGGCGGAGCCCGAGCCCGAGTCCGAGCCCGAGCAGGAGCCGGAAGAGGTTCCGGCCGAAGAGGACGAGCTCCCGCGCCTGCGCGGCCCCGAGCACGCGGCCGGCGACCTCGACGTGCCGGACGGCTACGGCGTCATCGAGGGCGAGCCGACCGGCGGCCGCCGCGCCGTCGGGGTTGTCGTCGCCCGCTTCAACGGCGAGTTGACCAACGAGCTCCTCCGGCGCGCACTCGACGAGCTCGAGCGGCTCGGGGTCGGCCGCGAGGCGGTCACCGTGATCCCGGTCCCCGGCGCGTTCGAGCTGCCGCTCGCGGCGATGGCGCTCGCCAAGACCCGCCGCTACTCGTGCATCGTCGCGCTCGGAGCCGTCATTCGCGGCGAGACGCCGCATTTCGACTACGTCGCGAGCGAGGCTGCCAGCGGCCTGCAGCTCGCGGGCCTCGAGACCGGCGTGCCCGTCGCATTCGGCGTGCTCACCACCGACGACGAAGAACAGGCGCGCGAACGGCTCGACAAGGGCGCCGAGGCCGTCCGCACGGCACTCGAGATGGCGGATGTCTTTGCGCAGCTACGCGCTGCCGCCGGCACCGGTAACGGGTAGTCGTACCCCGATGCACCGCAGCGGGACTGTCTGACGCGACGTCGAACGCGCTGCTAGCCGGGGGCAGCGGAGCCGCCCTCCGCCGCGGGCGTCGGCTAACAACCGCAGAGCCGAGCCGCCCAGCCCCCGGCTCCTCCGGGCGGTCAGCACCGCAGCACCGACCGCCCGATCAGAGTCCAGTGGCTTCTGGGCGCGATCGCACCGGCGATACGTCCTGAAGGAGCCCGACCTTCGGCGAAGCCGGCGCGAACTGGGCCGAAGACCACATAGAACAGGCCGAACGGCCTATGGACACCGTGCCGACGCTCGTGTGTCCTATGTGGTGGCTCCGGTTGGGTTGAGCCGCTTCGTGTTGTGGGCGCCTGTCCGGCGCTGGCCCGTCATGACGGCGCCCACAACACGCGGCATCTTGATGTACCGATGCCCGACCTGCCGGCCGCAAAAGGCGTGGCGTGCGCCGTTCGCTAGACTGCGCCGCCAATGTCCAAGGTATGCGCAATCTGCGGCAAGAAGCCCGGCTTCGGCCATAACCGGAGCCACTCGATGGTGGCCACGAAGCGGCGCTTCAACCCGAACCTCCAGCGCGTCCGCGTCTTGCTCGACGGCAAGGCGACCAGGGCGTACGTCTGCACGCGCTGCCTCAAGGGCAACAAGGTTCAGAAGGCCGTCTAGCTAGCCTGCGGAGCTGGGTTAGTCCCAGCCGTAGTCGTCGTGGGTGTCGAGCTTGCGCCAGAAGCTGACCGCGGGCTCGTCCGAGATTCCGGCCGCTTGCATCATCGGCGCGACCTGGTCCTCGACGCTCGCGAAAAAGGTCTGGAAGCTCTCGGCGTCGGGCCACTCGTCGACGACCATGATCTGGCCGTCGGTGCCGTAGAAGCGGTGCGCGATCAGGCCGTGCTCCTTCGCACGGTCGAGGATCGCCTGCATCTCGTCCTTGTGCTCGCCCGCGTACTGCTCGAGCTTCTGCGGGTCGCCCCGTCCCCAGAGCGTCATGATCACGGACATCGCCACTCCTTTCTTCGAACCGGTCGCGCCCAGTCTCGCAACCTCGATCAGGCCGCGCGTCGTCTAACGAACCGTGGCGGAGCCCGCTCTCACCGTCCCGTCGGACCGCGGCCGGATCACGATCGCGCCCGAGGCGGTTGCGCAGATCGTCGGCCGGGTCGCGGCCGAGTGCTACGGCGTCGTCGGCATGGTCGTGCGCGGCCCTGCACGGGAGCGCGTGACGCAGCTCCTTCCGAAAGGTCGGCTGGCGCGCGGGGTGATCGTGCGCAACGACGGCGGTGCGGTCGCCCTCGAGCTATACGTCGTCGTCGCCTACGGACTGAACCTGGCCGAGGTCGCGGCCACGGCCCGCTCGCAGGTCACCTACGAGGTCGAGCGGCTGACGGGGCTGCGGGTGGCATCGGTCGACGTCCACATCCAGGATGTGAAGCGCACGGCATGAGCGACCGGGAAACCCTGCAGGTGTTCGCGCGCGGCGCGCTCGACTCGCTCGAGCTGAGCCGGCAGCGGATCGACGACCTGAACGTCTACCCGGTGCCCGACGGCGACACCGGCTCGAACCTGACGCTGACCGCGCGCGGGGTGGTCGAGGCGCTCGACCAGTCGTCCGCCTCGGACCGGCCGTCGCTCGCGCGCGAGGTGACGCGGGCGGCGCTGATGTCGGCCCGCGGCAACTCCGGCGTGATCCTGTCGCAGATCGTCCGCGGGGCGGCCGAGGTGCTCGGCGCCGCGGCGACGGTCGACGTGTCCGCGGCTGCGGGCGCGGTGCGAGGCGCCAGCGACGCGGCGTACGCGGCGGTGCGGACTCCGGTCGAGGGGACGATGCTGACCGTCATCCGCGAGCTCGCCGAAGCGGCCGACTCCGCGGCCGCCGACGCGCTGCCCGAGCTGCTGGCGTACCTCGTGGAGCGCGGAGAGGAGTCGGTCGCGCGCACGCCGGAGCAGCTCGACGTGCTGCGTGAGGCGGGCGTCGTGGACGCCGGCGGCGCCGGCCTCGTCGAGCTCGTCCGCGGCCTGGCCGCAGTCGCGGCCGGCGAAGAGATCGAAGCTCCCGCCGACGTGCCCGAGGTGACAGTAGACGCGGTTCACCAGGAGCTCTCGCGCTACCGCTACTGCACGACGTTCGTCGTCGAGGGCGACCTCGACGCTCCGGCGCTCGAGGCCGAGCTGGACACGCTCGGCGACTCGCTGCTCGTGGTGGGAGACCGGAGCGCGCTGAAGGTACACGTCCACACCGACGACCCCGGCGCTGCGCTCTCGCTGGGGACGCGCGCGGGCGCGATCGAGGGCGTCGAGATCGCCGACATGCACCGTCAGACAGAGAAGCGCGAGGAACGGCTGCTCGCGGCGCTGCCGGATGCTCACACATCGGTCGTCGCCGTGGTCGCGGGCGACGGCAACCGCCGGCTGTTCGAGCAGCTCGGCGCCGAGCGGGTCGTCGAAGGCGGCCAGACGATGAACCCGTCGACCGCCGACTTGCACGAGGCGATCGAGAGCGCCGGCTCCGGCGAGGTCGTGGTGCTGCCGAACAACCGCAACGTCGTGATGGCGGCCGAGCAGGCCGCGCGCGTCGCCGGCAAGCCGGTGCAGGTCGTGGCGACGACCTCGATCCCCGCCGGCCTCGCCGCGCTCGTGGCGTTCAACGCCGAGCACTCGGCCGAGGAAAACGCAGACGCCATGCGCGAGGCGCTCGCCGGCCTGGCAACCGGCGAGATCGCGCTGGCCAGCCGCGACGCGTCGACGAACGGCGTCGCCGTCCGCGAGGGCGAGTTCCTGGCCCTGCTCGATGGGGACGCGATCGTCTCCGGTGCGGAGTTCGACGCGGTCGCGCGAGCGCTCGTGGAGCGGCTCCTGGCCGAGCCGCGCGACGTGCTTACGCTGCTCACCGGCGAGGGTGCGCCGCCGCTGAACGGCCTCCTCGACGAGCTCGCGGCCGAGCACCCGGAGCTCGAGCTGGACGTCCACGAAGGCGGCCAGCCGCACTACCCGCTGCTGCTTTCCGCCGAGTAGGGTCGAAGAATGTCGGAGCCGATCAAGGTCGTCCTCGTCGAGGACAACCAGGTCTTCCGCGAGGCGCTCGAGCTGCTTCTCGGCCTGCGCGAGATCGAGGTAGTCGGCTCGGTGCCGGACGGCAGCGACGCCGCGGCGGTCGTGGCCGGGCTACGGCCCGACGTCGTCTTGATGGACTACCGGCTGCCGGGCCTCGACGGAGTGCAGGCCACGCGCGCGGTGATGGAGGCCTGCCCGTCCACGGCCGTCGTCTGCCTGACCGCCTCGGCGAACCTGCGCGAGCGCGACGCGCTCCACGAGGCCGGCGCCGTCGCGTGCCTGCGCAAGGACGACGGGCTCGACGCGATCGTGCAGGCGATCCGCGACGCGGCGCGCCGCGAGGCCGCATAGTGGAGCTCGGCCCCGAGAACACGGCGATCGTCGTCGACTCGACCGCGGACTTTCCCGAGGCCCCGGAGCGGTTCCCGAACTGGCGCGTCGTGCCGCTCTACGTCCGCTTCGGCGACGAGAGCTTCCGCGACTACGTCGACCTCGATCCGACCAGGTTCTACGAGCGGCTGCGCGCGGCGCCCGAGACGCCGTCGACTTCGCAGCCGACGCCCGGCGACTTCCTGGCTGTCTACGAGGAGCTCGCAGGCTACGAGCGGATCCTCTCGCTGCACATCGCGGGCAAGCTCTCCGGCACGCTCGAGAGCGCGCGCACGGCCGGGCGCGAGCTCGGCGGCGACAAGGTGCGGGCGATCGACTCCGAGAGCGCGTCGGCGGCGATCGCGATGCTCGGCCTCGCGATCCAGCGCCGGCTCGAGCAGGGGACGACCGACGAGGAGGTCGACGCGCTGGTCGAGCGCTACCGGCGCAGGGCCCGCCTGCTCTTCACCCTCGACACGTTCGAGTACCTCGTCCGCGGCGGGCGAGTCGGCCGTGCACGCGGCTGGGCGGGTGAGCTCCTGCACATCAGGCCGATCCTCACGATCCAGGAGGGCGAGGTCGTCCCGGTCAAGCGCGTGCGCGGGAACCGCAAGGCGTTTCAGGAGTTCGAGTCCGCCTTCGAGTCCGCCACGGTCGACCGCGCGAGCGTGCGCGTCGGGATCGCGCACGCCGAGGCCCCCGAGAAGGCGGAGGCGCTGCGCAAGATGGTCCGTGCGACGCGGCCGGCTGCGGAGATCGAGATCGTGACGACGCTCGGGCCTGTCGTCGGTGCCCACGCAGGGCCGGGGACGGTCGGCTTCTTCTGGTTCGACGACTCCTAGGCGGCGATCGGCAGCTGCGCGAGCTCCGTTCGCAGCTTCCCGACCTCGGCCGGACGGTTGACGGCAAGTGCGGCGACGGTTCGGCCGCGCTCGCGGTACCGAGCGACAAACGAGCCCGGCTCGCCGTCGACCTCGACCTTGTCCCAGCGTTCGGCGTGCCCCACGTACTGCAGCCGAAGCCCGAACTGATCCGACCAGAAGTACGGCAGCGCGGCGTGGGGCCGCTCCTTGCCGAGGATCGCGTGCGCGACAGCGGCGCCCTGGCCGGCTGCACTCGTCCAGTGCTCGACCCGCAGGGGACGGCCGAGCAGCGGGTGCCAGGCCTCGGCGACATCGCCGGCGGCGTACACGCCGGGCGTCTCCGTGCGGCCGCAGGCGTCGGTGGGGATAGGGTCGACCGTGACGCCGACCGCGAGCAAGACGGCGTCCGCCTCCAGCTGTGCCGGGTCAACAGGCGCGCCGAGCCGCAGCTCGACGCCGGCGTCCGTGTAGCGGGCGGCCAGCAGCGCGCCGACCTCCGGGCCGAGTACCCGCTCGAGCGGGGCGGGCGCAACGTCCAACAGCTGCACCGAGCAGCCGAGCGCGAGGGCGGTCGAGGCGACCTCGGTGCCGACGAAGCCGGCGCCTACGACGGCCACTCGCGCGCCAGGACTGAGTCGTTGGCGCAGTCGTGCCGCGTCGGCCAGCGTCCGCAGGACGTGTGCGTGCTCCCACCCGGGGAGCATGCGCGGGGTCGCGCCCGTTGCGAGGACGAGCGCGTCCCAGGCCAGCTCCTCGCCGCGGCCGGTTGTGGCCGTTCGGGTGCGGGCGTCCCACGAGACGACCCGCCGCGAGAGCAGCAGCTCGATCTCATGCTCCTCCCAGAACGAGCGCGGCCGCAGCTCCAGCGAGGCGGCGTCGCGCTCGCCTGCGAGGTGCTCCTTCGACAGCGCCGGCCGCTCGTACGGCGGGACAGGCTCGGCGCCGACGATCCGCAGCTCGCCGTCGAAGCCGTTCGCGCGCAGCGTCTCGGCGCACCGAGCGCCGGCGAGTCCGGCTCCGACGACGAGCACGCGGCGCGGCGGGGTCATGCCGCGGCCTCGACGGCCTCGACGGTGATCGCGCCCATCGGGCACGTGCCGGCGGCCTCGACGACCTCCGGGTCGTCGGTCTCGCGCACGAGCACGTTCGCGATCCCGTCGGGGCCGACTTCGAACGCCTGCGGCGCCAGCTCGGCGCACGAGCCGAAGCCGCTGCAGAGGGAGCGGTCGATGGTGATGCGGTAGACGGTCATCAGGGTGTGCCTCCTGTCGATGTCTCGGTTGCTGGAAGGGAAGAAGGGCGGCTGCGCGCGGGCACGGGGGGCGTTGCGCCGGCCATGAGCGCCCGCCAGGTCGTGGCGGCCACGACTGCCCCGAAGGCGCCGGCGTAGAGCCAGACCGCCCACGATCGCGAGGTGTCGGTGCCGGCGGCGAGGCCGTGCAGGGTCGCTGCGGCGAAGATCGCGTAGGTCGCGTAGTGGAGGCGGCGCCAGTTGCGGACGCCGATCCGCTTGCGCAGGCCGAAGGAGAGGTAGACGACGAGCATCAGCTCTGCCGCCAGAACGCCCAGCGAGGTCCACACGGGCCGGTACGGCACGAGGCCGGGCACCAGCAATGCCGCGGGCGTGATCTTGATCGTCGAGTCGAGGACGAGGGTGACCCCGTGGATGCCAACTGCGCCGAGGCCGAGCAGCGCCAGGAACCGGTGCAGGTCGGTCACGGTCGGGATCCGGACGGCCTTGCCGAACGGCTTCGACTTGACCGTCAGGCCGGCGAGCACCGAGAGCGTCAGCAGTACGTAGGCGGTCAGGCCCGAGGCGCGCGCGAGGATCCAGAAGGTCGGGTCTTTCACACCAGCCCTCCCGCGATCGCGACACGCCCTTGCTCGGTGACGAGCACTGCAGGGACGCCGGCGGCGAGAGCTTCCCGTTCGCCCGCAAGGAAGAGCGACTTCGCCAGCACCTCGGCCTCGACCGCCGTATCGGCGACGACGCTCACGCGGAGCAGGTCGCTTGCCGCCGGGCGCCCGGTGGCCGGATCGATCAGGTGATGGCGCTCCTCGCCGTCGCGGCGCCAGCGGCGGCGGTCGCGGCCGGAAGTGGCGACGGCGGCATTCTCGAGCGCGAGCGTCAGGTGCTCGACGCCGACGCGCCACCCGAGTGCGTCCGGCCGGCCGAGCGCGGCGATGTCGCCGCCCGCGTCGACCAGTGCCGGGCCCGCTGCCGAGAGGATGGCGGCCGCGCGGTCGACGGTGTAGCCCTTGCCGATCCCGCCGAAGTCGAGATGCGTTCCCGGTTCCAGTTCGACCATGCGGCCCGTGACGCGCACGCCTCCGCCGCAGCGGGCGGCGACCGCGGGCGCGGTGCCCTCCGGCGCGACGTCCTCGAATGTGCGGTCGTAGCCGGCGGCGACGAGCGCGTCGTGGACGGTCGGGTCGAACCGGCCGCAGGTTCGCTTGCGCGCGTCGAGCGCGAGCTCGAGCACGGCGAGCAGGTCATCGCTCGCGTCGATTCGGCCTGCGCGGTTCAGCTCCGAGAGCCCGGAGTCCGGCCGGAAGCGCGAGAGCAGTGCCTCAACCCGCTCGAACTCGGCTTCGGCGGCGTCGAGCGCCCGGTCGGCGGCCGCCCCGGGGGCGGCCGCCAGGAACAGCTCGACGTCCGTGCCCATCGCCCGGAAGCTGCGGCGCAGGATCACGACGTCCTCGTGATCGTCACGGGTGGCAGGGTCACGACGCGCACGGCCGGGGCCGAGTAGCCGGAGGAGGACGGGGCGGAGTAGCTCGGGGTCGAGGAGGCGGTCACGGCGACAGCTGCCGCCGCACGGGCGGCCGCGAGCTGCTGCTGGTGCCGCTTGACGGCGGCGGAGATCACGCGCTGCCGCGCGGCGAGCCGGATGCGGTAGACGTGCCACCGCCCCGCGACCACGCGCTGCACGACGAGCGATTCCTTGCGAAGCCCGTGCTCCCGCGCGGCCAGCGCGGCCCACCGCGGGTCGGCCTTCGGCGCGGCATGGCTCGCCCACGGCTTGGCCGCGATCGTCGCCCAGGTCAGGAAGAGGACGAGCACGGAGCCTGCGAACGCGTACAGCCGGACGACGTGGTTAGTCATCGCCCCCGCCTCCGCCGTCAGCGTGCTCGCCGCCGTCGTCTCCGTGGGCGTGGTGCTTGATGACGACGATCGGTGCGGGCCGGACGTACTGCACTCTTGGCGGCGCGGCAGAAGGAGCCGAGGCGGAGGCGACCTGCGACGGCGGCGCCGAGGGCGCTGAGACGGGTGCGAACTTCGGCACCTTCGGCAACCGCGGCGGCTGCTTCGCCAGGGCGCGCCTCAGCGCAATCTCCTGGCGGTCGAGCAGTCGGCTGCGCTGCTGCAGCGCCGCGCGCTGGGACACGGTCTGCGAACTCGTCGCCTGTGCCTGGCCGAGCCGGGCGGTCTTGGCCGCGGCGACCGCGCCCACGGCGGCGGCGAGGCCGAGCGCGAGCGCGAGAACGACTACGTGTTTCCTGGCCATCTGCGGTACCTCCTGGGGATGACTTCACGGTACGAGTCACTGGCCCAAGCTCGGGACAAGCCCGGGTAAAGCTTCGACAGGTCGCGGTTCGGGGTTCGGTCGCGCGCCCGGTGTCTGCGGCGGTTCCTAGACTGGCCGCGTGCCTCGAGGGTTCGCAGGAGCCGAGCCGCCGGCGGCGTGGCCGCGCCTGCCTGGGACGCCGCGGCCGGAGCGCGCCGAGGCGCAGGTCTCGTCCCTGAGCGGCGTCGGGCCCGCGCTCGACAAGAAGCTCGGCAAGCTCGGCCTGCGCACCGTGCGCGACCTGCTCGAGCACCGGCCGCACCGGTACGAGGCGGCGGTGCCGCAGCGGCGGATCGCCGACCTGCTCGCAGAGGAGGAGGCCGCGATCGCCGGGGAGGTGCGGTCGGTGACCGTGCGGCGCCCGAGGCGCAACCTCGCGATCGTCAACGCGCGGGTTGCGGACGAGAGCGGGGACGTCGTCGCGGTCTGGTTCAACCAGGCGTGGCTCGAGGAGAAGCTCAAGCCCGGCACGCACGTCCGCCTGCGCGGCCAGCTGAGGCGCGGCGGCTTCCAGGTTCGCTCGTACGATCTCGACGGCGTCGCGGCGACGGCGGACTTCGCGCCCGTCTATCCGACGACGGAGGACGTGACGCCGCAGCGCCTGCGCGGGCTCGTCGAGCGGGCGCTCCCCTCAGCGCGCGACCTGCCTGACCCGCTCCCGGCGGAGCTGCGCTCGAGCGAGCGTCTGCCGCTCCGCTCCGACGCGCTGCACGCGCTCCACCGGCCGCGCTCGCTCGAGGAAGGCGAGGCCGGGCGGAGGCGGCTCGCCTTCGACGAGCTGCTGGTGCTGCAGGTCGGGCTGGCCCGGGCGCGGGTCGGCCGCGAGGCGGCGGTCGCGCCGGCCCTCGATGCGCCGGGAGAGCTCGTCGCGCGCTACCGCGGGCTGCTCCCGTTCGAGCTGACGCCCGACCAGGAGGCGGCGATCGCCGAGATCGACCGCGACCTCGCCCGCGAGGCGCCGATGCAGCGGCTGCTGCAGGGCGACGTCGGCTCGGGCAAGACCGTGGTCGCGCTCTACGCGCTTCTGCGCGCGGTCGAGACGGGCCGCGCCGGAGCGCTGATGGCGCCGACCGAGACGCTTGCCGAGCAGCACTTCCTCACGGTCGAGCCGTGGTGCACGGAGCTCGGCGTGCGCGCGGCGCTGCTGACGGGCTCGGTCAAGTCGGAGCTCGAAGGCGCGCAGGTCGTCGTCGGCACGCATGCGCTGATCCAGGAAGGCGTCGACCTCGGCGAGCTCGGCGTGGCGGTCGTGGACGAGCAGCACCGCTTCGGGGTCGAGCAGCGGCGGGCGCTCACCGAGGGCCGCGCGCCGCATGTCCTGCACATGACGGCGACGCCGATCCCGCGCACGCTCGCGCTGACGCTGTACGGCGACCTCTCCGTGACCGAGATCGCGAAGCCGCCGGCCTCGCGAAAGCCGATCGTCACCTCGTGGGTGACTGCGGAGCGCTCCTCGGCCGCGTACACGCGGCTGCGGAAGCACCTCGACGACGGGCGCCAGGCGTACGTCGTCTGTCCGCTGATCGAGGAGTCGGAGACGTCCCAGTCCCGCGCGGCCGAGGCCGAGGCGGAGCGCCTGCGGCGGGCCGAGCTGCGCGAGTATCGCGTCGGGCTGCTGCACGGGCGCCTTCGTCCGGCGGAACGGCGGGAGCTGATGGCGCAGTTCAAGGCGCGGGAGCTCGACGTGCTGGTGGCGACGACGGTGATCGAGGTCGGCGTCGACGTCCCGAACGCGACGATCATGATCGTGCAGGAGGCCGATCGCTTCGGGCCCGCGCAGCTGCACCAGCTCCGCGGCCGCGTGGGGCGCGGCG
>Ga0207693_10004714_pt1 | contig 11472 bp, 12 predicted proteins | sample LARL81metaG_FD_184347 | JGI IMG/M metagenome (GOLD analysis project Ga0207693, IMG submission 184347) | Corn, switchgrass and miscanthus rhizosphere microbial communities from Kellogg Biological Station, Michigan, USA - LAR L8-1 metaG... | ecosystem: Host-associated > Plants > Roots >...
ACGGCGGCGAAGGTGGCGGCGGCAAGGACGAGCGTGCCGCCGGCTGTGGCGAGCGATGCCGCGGTGGTGGCATCCATCGGCCGAACCTACCCGGTTGCCGGACAGGCGTCCCGACGTGCCACGGGCGTGATCGCGCTTGCGGGCAGCGCGATCACGCCCGGGCGTTGCGGACGAGGGCCTGGAGCGAGATCCCTCGCGCGATCGATGGGACTACGGCCGGCGCGAGGGGGCGGTTCAGGCGCCGACGTCGTAGATCCGCCAGCGGACCCACGACTCGTCCTGCAGGCGCACGTCGAGGGTGTCGTAGCGCTCGAGCGTCCAGGCGGTGCCCAGCTCGATCGATCGCTCGAGCGTCGCGTCGGAGACGCGCCATGTCCACGATGGGCTCCGCCTGGCGATCTCGTCGAACGCCTGGGCGACGGTGTCGCGGTCCTCACGGACCATCTCCTCGATACCGCGAAGCGTGCCGCCGGCCGCGGTGAACGCGTCGTCCAGCGCCTCGACGCCGTCGCGCGCGACATCGAGCCCGACGGGTTCGGCCTCGGGGCCGAGTTCCATGGCATCCCACAGCTCCAGCCACGCCTCGGATGCGCCACCGCCGACGTCGACGAGCACGACGCCGTGGCCGACCACACGGCAGAGCTCCGCGACCACCGTCCGCCAGTCGGCGATCAGATGAAGCACGTGACGGGCGTACGCGCCCGCGACCGAGCCATCGCGGACGGGGATGCGCGTGGCGTCGCCTTGCACGAGTGGGAGCGGCGCGTGACCCCCGGCCTTCGCGACGAGCTTGGACATCATCGCGGTCGAAACGTCCATCCCGACCAGGTCGACCCCGCGATCGGTGAGCGGCAGCGCGACCGCACCGGTGCCGACGCCGATCTCGAGGGCTCGGCCGCCCGAGCTGAACTCGCGGACCAGCAGGTCGACGGTCCATGTGACGATCTCATCGCCCGCGTCGCGGGTGGCGTCGTAGAACTCGGCCGCCCGATCGAAGTTCACCGACTGCGGTTCGCTCACCGGCCGAGGGTACCGCCCGCTCGAGCGTGCGACGCGCGACACTGATGCGATGGGGATCGACCGCGCCGGCCTCGAGCAGGCGCTGGCGCAGTCCGGCTGCATCTCGCCCGTCGAGGAGGCGGATGCGCTGCTCGCCGCGTCGGAGGGTGACGCCGACGCGCTCGCGTCGATGCTGGCGCGACGGATCGACGGCGAGCCGTTGCCATGGATCACCGGATCGATCGTCTTCTGCGGGCTCGAGGTTCGCGTCACGCCCGGCGTCTACGTGCCGCGGTGGCAGACGGAGCCGCTCGCGCGGCTTGCCGCGTCGTTGCTCCCTGCGGATGGCGTCGCCGTCGATCTGTGCACCGGGGCTGGGGCGGTCGCGATGGTGCTCGGGGCTGAAGCGCCCGGCGCGCGGGTGCTCGCGACAGACGTCGATCCGCTCGCGGTCGCGTGCGCGCGCACGAACGGCGTGGATGCGTCTGTTGGCGTGCTCGACGAACCGTTGCCCGTCGCGATCGAAGGAGCCGTCGACGTGCTGACCGCGGTTCCGCCATACGTTCCGACGGGCGAGCTCCGGTTCCTGCCTCGCGACGTGCAGGAGCATGAGCCTGTCGCCGCCCTGGACGGCGGCGCCGATGGCACCGAGGTGCTCGCCGAGATCGTTCGGCGGAGCCCACGGTGGTTGCGAACGGGCGGCGCCTTGGTCCTCGAGTTGGGCGGGGATCAAGCAGACCTCCTCGAACCGGAACTGCGCGCGGCCGGGTTCGATACGCCCGACGTGCTTCGCGACGCCGAAGACGACCCGCGCGGGATCGTTGCGCGTCTTGCCTCGCGTGGACGATCTCGCTGAAGAACTCGCGTCCGTTCGGTGAACTTCCCGTAGCCACCGGCCGACCGCCGACCGCCGCCGCCTAGGGTTGGAGGTCGCGTCGCCGACGACCGCCTCTCCCAGCCCGCTCAGCCCGCGTAAGCGGCTTCGAGCGTCGGGATGTCGAACTTCTCCATCTTGAGGAATGCCTCGGTGACGCGCTGCACCTTGTCCTGATCCTCGTCGGTCAGGAACGTATCCAAGATCGTCGGCACGATCTGCCACGTCACACCGAAGCGATCGGTGATCCACCCGCACTGCTGCGGCTCGCCACCGTCGAGCAGCGCGTCCCACAGCCGGTCGATCTCGGCCTGATCCTCGCAGTGCACGTAGAACGAGATCGCCGGGTTGAACCGGAACTCCGGGCCTCCGTTCAGAGCCATGAACTCCTGCCCGGCGAGCTCGAACCCGAGCGACATCACGCTGCCGGGTGTGCCGATGGTCGAGTTCTGCGGGTAGCGGAGCGTCGTCGTGATGCGCGAGTCCTCGAACAACGACAGGTAGAACGTGACCGCCGCTTCAGCCTCACTGTCGAACCACAGGAACGGACTGATCTTCTGCATGGGGACCTCCCTCCGGGCGGGCCCTACCCCGCGTGTCGCGATGACATGCGCGGATCGCCATCGCCTCCCCAGCCTATGCTCGGTCGATGGGAACGCTTCCGGAGTCGGCGATCGCGCTGTTCCGCACGCCGCCGGATCGGTTCATCGCCGAGCGGGACGCACTGGTGAAGCAGCTGCGTGAGGCCGGACACGGTGACGAGGCGGCCGCGGTCAAAGCGCTGCGCAAACCGACCGCGACCGTGTGGGCGCTGAACCAGTTGGCCGACCGGGAGCCCGACGCGCTGGCAGCCTTGTTCGACGCCGGTCGCGCGTCACGCGCCGCACAGTCCGAGGCGATCGCAGGAAGCAGCTCGTCGGCGTTGGTCGAAGCGGGGTCGGAGCGGCGCGCGGCGGTCGGTCGCCTCGCGGGCGCGACCGTCGCGATCCTCGATGCGGGCGGTCACCGAGGCGCCGCGCAGGCTGATGCGATCGCCGTCGCGCTCGAAGCCGCATCCGTCGACGCGGACGTCGGCGCGGAGCTCTCCGCCGGCACGCTCGAGAAGCTGCCGACCTCGGCGAGCGACATGGGCTTCGGTGGAGCTGCCGCGATGACGGCGTTGACCGGTGGCGGTGACGCCGCTGCAGAGCCGAGCGGCCCGACGCGCGCGGAAGCCTCGCGCCTTCGCCGTGAGCGCGATGCGGCGCGAACCAACGCCGGCCGGCGGCGTGCGACGGCCGACCGCCTCGCCAAGCAGATCGCCGAGCAAGAACTAGCGCTCGACCGGCTGCGGGCCGAACACGCCGAGGCTGAATCCGCTGCGCTGGAGGCGGAAACCGACGCCGAGCGCGCCGCGCGTGCCGCCGACGACGCCGGGGTATGACCCCGGGCATGACCGACATCACGACGAGCCACCAGATCGACATCGCCGCACCGCCCGAACGCGTGTGGGAGGCGCTGACCACCCCCGACCAGATCTCGAAATGGTTCTTCGGCGTCGACACCGAGAGCGACTGGCAGGTCGGCAGCACCCTGATCCACCGCGGGGAGTACCACGGCCACCGGTACGAAGACAAGGGCGAGATCCTCGAGCTGGACCCGCCGAAGCGCTTCGTGCACACGCACTGGAGTCCGACGTCGGGGTTGCCCGACACGCCGGAGAACGAGCAGCGCGTGACGTGGACGCTGGAGCCGATCGACGACCTCACGACCCTGACCGTTGCGGAAGAGAACCTTCCGTCGGACGAGGCCAAGGCGATCAGCGACACGAGTTGGCCGCAGGCGCTCAGGAGCTTGCGCGAGCTCGTCGAGCGCTAGCTCGTCTCGGCGTCGACGGCTTCGCTCAGTCGCTCCAGCAACGGATGTTGGGCCGCTTTGAGCTTCTCGCGAGCCGCCGCAAGATCGAACCACGCGACCCGATCGATCTCGGGGACCTGGATCGTGCGGCCCGAACGCGGCGGCCATTCCATCGGGAACGTGTTCGACGACGCCGACAAGGGGTCGAGGTCGCCCTCGAGCGCCCACGCGACGACCAGCTTGCCGCCCTTCTGGCGGATCTCCCCCAGCTCCAGCGCCGGTCCGTCGGGCGCGTAGTGCCCGGATTCCTCGAAGAACTCGCGCTTGGCGACCTCGAACGGATCCTCGCTGCTTGCGTACTCGCCCTTGAGGATCGACCAAACGTCGGCGTCCTTCTTCGCGAAGTACGGACCGCCGGGATGACCGAGCAGCACCTCGAGCGAACCGTCCGCCGCTCGCCTCCATAAGAGGATGCCGGCGCTGCGGCGCGGCCCTCCCTTCATCGAACGTTCTCCCGTAGCTCTGCGGCCCAAGCGACCACGTCGTCGGCGGAGCGGTAGGCGATGATCCGGTCCCGCGGCACACCGGCGAGGATCGCGGTCGCCATCGCGAACGGCAGGTTGTCGAGCTCCTCGATGTAGTGCGCGTCGCTGCCCATCGAGAACCACTGCACGCCTTCGGCGACGGCGATCCGCGCGAGGTCGACCGGCAGGTCCTGGCGCCGCGGCGTCGCGTCGAGCTCGACGGCCTTGCCGAGGCGCGCGGCCTCGGCGAACACGCGCGGCCAGTCGGCGACGAGGCCGGCGCGCCGCCCGAACATCCGCGTCGTTGGGTGGGCGAGGACGTGCAGATCGGGGTTGCGCAACGCTGCGAGGTACCGCTCGGTCGCGTCGTCCGTGCTTCGAAGCTTCGAGTGGAACGCCCCGAGCACGAGATCGAGTTCCGCAAGCACGGCTGGGTCCATATCCCCTTCGCCGTTGTCGAACACATCCATCTCGATCGAGCGGAGCACGCGGAAGCCGCTCGGCGAGAGCTGTTCGTTGAGGGCATCGATCCGGACGCCTTGGTCCTTCAACCGGACCGCGTCCTGACCGTGCGCGATCGTGAGGCTCTCGGAGTGGTCCGTGATCGACATGTACGCCAGACCGGTCGCGCGCGCGGCCTCGACCATGTCGGGCAGCTCGAGGTGGCCGTCGCTGTCCGTGGTGTGCACCTGCAGGTCGGCGTGCGGCTCGGACAGCCACGTCGGATCCGTGGCGATCGCGGTCGTGACCTGCGCGTACGTCAGGAAGTTCCGATGGATCGGATCTGCTTGCGGCACGAGTGGGGGCTCCTCGAGCCATCGCTCGATCTGTTCGGCGACCCACGGACCGACCGACTTCAGTGCGGTCAGGGGACGGCCCGACGCCGCGACGACGGCCGCCTCCTCCGGCCACCGCCACGCCTCCTTCGACGCGCGCTCCAGCGCGAGCTTGCGGTGACCCTCCTGCTCCGCGGCGGCCTGCAGGAGCAGCTCGGCGATCTCGCCGTTGTGCAGCGGATCGCTCATCCTTCCTCGCCCCACCACGACGGCGGCTCGGCCCCGACCTGCTCGAACGTGCATGAGTGCGGATCGCGGTCGTCGCGCCACCGCACGAACGTCGCGGAATGGCGGAACCGGCCGCTCTGCACGCGCTCGTACGTGACCTCGCACACGAGGACGGGATCGAGCGAGACCCACGAGCTCTCGCGGCCGGCCGACCACCGGCTCTGCCCGCCGGGCGCGCGCGCCTCGCCGCCGAACCCGACCCCGCCGACGAGCGGCGCCAAGATCTCGAGCAGCTGCCGCCGCTCGGCCGCCTTGAACGACGAGGTGTGGCCGACGTAATGGAGAGCGCCGGCGTCGTCGTAGAGACCGAGCAACAGCGATCCGACGCCGTCGCCGTCCTTCGAGAGCCGATATCCGCCGACCACGCAGTCCGTCGTGCGACGGTGCTTCACCTTGATCCAGCCGCGCACGCCGGGCTGATAGGTGGAGTCGTCCCGCTTCGCGAGGATGCCGTCCTCGCCGAGCCAGCCCTCGTCCGCGTACCAGCGCTCGGCGACCCCGAGGTCGTCCGTCCACGGCGTCAGCCGCGTCTCCGGTCCGGGCCGCAGCACGCCGGGCTCTTCGGGAACCGGCTCGGCGCCGATCCGAGCGGCGAGCTTCGCCAGATGCTCGCGCCGCTCCGACAACGGTCGTGCGTTCAGATCCTGGTCGCCATCCCGGAGAAGATCGAACAGGAACAGCGTTGCGGGGATCTCCGCGGCGAGCTTCTTCACGCGTGATGCCGCCGGGTGCAGCCGGAGCTGCAGCTCTTCGAACGACAACGCGCCGTCGTCGTGTACCAGTACCAGCTCGCCGTCAGCGACGAACGTCCCCACGTCGAACCCCTCGAGCATCTCGACCACCTCGGGGAAGAACCGCATCATCGGCCGGTCGTCGCGGCTGACGAAGGACACCTCCGAACCGTCCACCGTCACGAGGCATCGGAACCCGTCCCACTTCGGCTCGTAGGTCCAGCCGTCGCCGGAGGGCAGCTTGGTTTCGAGCTTCGCGAGCATCGGTCCCTTGCCGCGAACCGTCCGCCTACCCATCGCGCTGCATGCCTTCCCACTGCTCGCGCATCCCCTCCCACGGGTCGTAGTCGACCTCGAGCTCCTCCTGTTTCGGGCGATCCTTCGGCGGCACGTTGCGGAGGTTGACGCGGATCCGGGTCCAGGTGGTACTTCGCCCGCGCATGGCGTCGACCATCACGTCGGCGGGCTCGAGGTGCGGCGCGACCTCGGGGTGACGCGCCTTCCACCGTTCGAGCCCGTCGAGCGCTTCCTTCTGTGTGGCGGCGCGCGCGATCTCGACGAGCGGCGCGGTCGTGCGGCGGCGGCCGGTGGGACCGCTGCTCTTGCCCGGCGCCGGCGGCGGCACCTCGCCGTCCCGGCCGGCGCGGCGTTTCGACGGCTGCACACGCGGCGGCTCGTCTTCGGTCTTCTCGTAGTGCGGCGGCCACGGCGCGTCGCCGAGTCCGGCCTTGTCGTCGCGCTCGGCGAGCGCAAGGAGCGACTCCAGCGATCCGGCCGCGGCGTCCATCCCGGCCCACGGATCGCCGATCGACGCGAACCGCTCCGGCATCGTCGCGACCGTGAACGCGGCGGGATCGCATCCCTCGACCTCGTCCCACATCAGCGGCGCGGACACGCGCGCGTCGGGCGTCGGGCGAACCGAGTACACCGACGCGATCGTCCGGTCTTTCGCGTTCTGGTTGTAGTCGAGGAACACGCCGTGGCGCTCCTCCTTCCACCATCTGCTCGTGGCGATCGCGGGCTCACGCCGCTCCACCTCGCGCGCGACGGCTACCGCCGCTCGACGCACCTCGCGGAACGTCCAGTTCCGCTCGAGCCGCGCGTAGATGTGGAACCCCTTCGACCCCGACGTCTTCGGCCACGCCGTCAGCCCGTGCTCCTCGAGAACCTCGCGCGCGGCGGCCGCAACCTCGAGGATCTGCTCCCAGCCGATCCCCGGCATCGGGTCGAGGTCGATCCGCAGCTCGTCGGGATGGTCGAGGTCGAACGCGCGCACAGGATGCGGGTTCAGGTCGATACAGCCGAGGTTCACGATCCACGCGAGCTGCGCCTCGTCGGTGATCACGATCTCGTGCGCCGACCGTCCCGACGGGAACGTGAGTTCCACGGTCTCGATCCAGCCCGGACGCGACGCAGGCGCGCGCTTCTGGAAGAAGAACTCGCCGTCGGCGCCGTTCACGTAGCGCTTCAGCGCCATCGGACGGCCGTCGATCCCGCCGAGCGCGCCTTCCGCGACCGCGAGGTAGTAGCGCACGAGGTCGAGCTTGGTCAGCCCGAGCGACGGGAAGAACACCTTGTCCGGGTTCGACACGGCGACCTCGCGGCCGGCCACGTCGAGCAGCTCCTTACGCTCCGGCATGCCTCAACGATAGGCGAGGCGGCGTTCGCGGGCGGTCTAGTGGAGCGCGGGCAGCAACCCCGGCAGATCCGCGACGTAGTCGTCCAAGATCCGCTTGGCCGTGGGGTAGGAGGCCACCAACGGGTGGACCAAGAGCGCTTCCAGCGCCGCGTCGTAGGACCCGGTCACCGCCGCCTCGACCGTGCGCCGCTCGTAGAGCTTGACCTGCGTGAGCAGGTCGGTCGCCGCGTCGGGAAGCCGCCCTTGCGCGATCGGATGCGCGCCGTGCTCGTCCACCAAGCACGTGACCTCGACCACGTCGTCATCGTCGAGCGCACCGATCGCGCCACGGTTGGCCACGTCGACGATCAGCGGGGTCTTGCGGCGCCGGGTCGCGGCCGCCATCACCGCGGTGGCAACGCCTTCGTATCCCTCGCCCTCGAACACGTCGCCGAGCTCGAGCTCTTCTGCGACCACCTCGCCGCGCTCGCGCGCGAAGTACGTCGCATCGCGCTCGCCCATCGCGCGCTCCCACGCCGTCTGCGCACCCGGCAGGTCGCCGGCATCGATCCGCGCCCGGAGCACCGGCCACAAGGCGTCGTTCAACGCCTGCAGCTGCCGCCCGCGCGAGCTGCCCGATCCGCGGATGTGCTCCACCGCGGTGTCCCGGTAGTAATAGAAGTAGAGGTATTCCATCGGAAGCATCCCGATCGACCGCACCAACTCCGGATCGAACAGCGCCCACTGGTCGTCGGCGGCCTGCAGCTCCTCGAACCGGTCGAGGACCTCGGGCAGCCGGTCCTCGCCGTCAACGAGCACGCGGTGGATCCATCCGCAGTGGTTGAGGCCGGCGTAGTCGGCGTGCACCTGCTCGCGCGGCAGCCCGAGGAACTCGGCCACGCTTCGCTGCATCGAGATCGGGCCATCGCAGATCCCGATCGCACGCACGCTCGTGTGGTCGTGCAGCGCCTGCATCACGATCCCGACCGGGTTCGTGAAGTTCACGAGTAACGCGTTCGGCGCGACGCGCTCGATCAGCTGGCCGTACGCGACCATCGCGGGGATCGTCCGCAGCGCCATCGCGAACCCTCCCGGACCGGTCGTCTCCTGGCCGAGCACGCCGTGCTTGAGCGGCACCTCCTCGTCGACCGCTCGCGCAGCCTCCTGACCCGGCCGGATCGCGGAGAACACGAACCGCGCGCCGGCCAACGCCGACTCGGCGTCCGGTTCGTTGCGAACGGTGAACGGCGCGCCCCACGACGCGGCGAAGTGCCCGCCGAGCGCGGTCATGAGCTCGAGCCGTTCGGGATCGGTGTCGAACAGCACGACCTCGTCGAGGTCAAGGTCGGCGGCACCGGCCGCGAGCCCGCGCAACACGAAGGGCGCCCGGACGCCCGCGCCGAGCAGCGTCATCTTCATGCCGACTCCTCGGCGGGCCACCAGCGCTCGGGCACGTCGATGCCGCGCGATGCTGCGATCGCTCGGAACTCCTCTTCGTGCGGACACCCGCGATACCCGCCGAAGTCGGTGACCGCGCCGCTCCCGCAGATCACCCCCAGCGCAAGCGAATGCTCGATGGGAAGGCCCGACAGCCACCCGGCGAGGAACCCCGCGTTGAAGCAATCGCCCGCCCCCGTGGTGTCCACGACGGGAACGGGGTCCGCGGGCACCGATCGGATCTCGCCGCCCGCGATGCCGACGGCGCCCTCGGGCCCGCGGCGGATCACGACGCACTCGCAGTGCGTGGCGAGCACCTCCAGGGCAGCGTTGCGATCGCGCGTGCCGGCCATCGCGCACGCTTCGGCCTCGTTCGCGAGCAAGACGTCGACGTCGCGCAACAGCTCGTCCACCCCTCGGGGCGACGCCCACGACGCCCCGTCGAACGCGTCGACCGATACGGTCATGCCGTTGGCCCTCGCAGCCGACTCGAGGACGGGCGTGTCGTCGACCTGCGCGTGCAGGTGCCTCGCATCGACCGTCGCGAGCAGCGACAACGCGCGCTCGTCGATCCGGTCGTCGACCGCCGGCCCGCCCCCCCAATGCGAGACGAACCCACGGTCGCCCTCCATGTTGAACGCGACCGATACCGCGGGCAGTGCCCGATCCTCTTCGACCAGGAACTCCGTGGAGAGCCCCTCCGCCTCGAACTCCTCGCGGATCATCCGGCTCCACACGTCGTTGCCGATCTCGGCGACGTAGGCCACGCGCAGCCCGATGCGGTTGGCCGCCGCCGGCGTGTTGAACGACGTTCCTGCGCACACACCGAGCGCGTCCGCGTCGATGTCGTTGCCCAGCTCAGGCCACTGCTCGAGCCCGGCGAACATCACGTCCACCGACGGCCGGCCGGCCACGAGCAGGTCGTAGGTGCTCACTCGCCCTCCCACGCCGCGCGATCCACCAGCACGGTCACGGAGCCCCGCGCCTCACGCACGAACGACGCGGGAACATCCTCCCCCACAGGCCCCTCGAGCGCGCGCCGCACGATCGTGTGCTTCGACGCGCCGGCGACCAACAGCATGATGTGCCGCGCCTCGAGCATGGGGCGCAGCCCGAGCGTCACGGCGCGGGTCGGAACATCGCGCTCGCTTCCCCAGTACCGCGCGTTCGCCGCGATCGTGTCGGCCGTGAGATCGACGGTTCTCGTCACCGAGGACGCATCCGAGGGTGGCTCGTTGAACCCGAGGTGGCCGTTCGTGCCGAGCCCGAGGATGACGAGGTCGATCCCGCCGGATGCGTCGAGCTCGCGTTCGAAGATGGCACACGCGGCATCGACATCACCCTCGGTCGGCAGCCGCGCGACGCGTTCGGCACCGATCGCGAGCGGCTCGAGCACGGTCCGCTCCATCCACCCGAAGAGCGCGCGCCGGTCGTCCGGTTCGAGTCCGAGGTACTCATCGAGCTGGACGATCGACACACCGTGCGTGTCGAGGTCGCGTTGGGCGCGGCGAACCGCAAGCTCCGCGTACATCCCGACAGGCGTTTCGCCCGTCGCGGGTACGATCGTCACCGGCCCGTCGGCGTTCACGACGCCGGCAACCACGTCCGCCCCCGCGCGCGCCAGCGCACGCGCATCGTCGATCACCACGAGATGTGGGTCGGCCACCGCCTCAGCCTCCGCGCACCAACGTGGCGCGGAACCGGTACCGGTCGTACCGGTAGACCATCTCGCAGAGCTCGATCATCCGGCCCTTCTCGTCCTCGGTCTGCTGTTGGCACCGCAGGATGGGTTGACCGGTCTCGAGCTCGAGAAGATGCGCGCGACGCGGGTCGGCGGGCCCTGCCTCCACAGTGAACCGGGCGCGCGCGGGACGGACACCGAACCGCTCCTCGAGGACGCGGTACAAGGACATCTCTTCGAGGTCAGCCTGTTCGATCGCGGGCGCGACAGCGAGCGGGATCCGCGTGCGATCGATCAAGATCGGGACCGCATCCATCGTCCGGAGCCGCTCGAGCTCGAACAACGGCGCGCCGGGCGCGAGCCCGAGCGCCTCGGCTTCGTCCAGCGTGGCAGCGCGGACGCACCGCTCAAGAACCCTGCCGCCGGCGGGGAGACCACGCGACGCGGCGAGCTCGGAGAAACTCATGAGCTCATTCGGGGGTTCACCAACCGCCCCGCTCGCGACTTCCCATCCGTTGACCGTCCGCCGGACGAGCCCGTCGCGCGACAGCTCGTCCAAGGCGCGGCGAAGCGTGACGCGACTGACGCCGAAGTGCTCCGCGAGCGCCCGTTCGGGTGGAAGGCGCGCCCCCGGCGTGCGGCCCCCGCGCTGGATCTCGTCCGCGAGCGCCTGCTGCACGCGCTGGTAGCGGAGCTGCAGATCGTCCA
>Ga0207693_10004715_pt1 | contig 11471 bp, 6 predicted proteins | sample LARL81metaG_FD_184347 | JGI IMG/M metagenome (GOLD analysis project Ga0207693, IMG submission 184347) | Corn, switchgrass and miscanthus rhizosphere microbial communities from Kellogg Biological Station, Michigan, USA - LAR L8-1 metaG... | ecosystem: Host-associated > Plants > Roots >...
CGCCTCGCGACGTCGCGCACTCGGCCAATGCCCACTTCGAGCGAATCCACCTGGAGCGATGCCTTGCCAACGCGCACGAGCATACTGCCAGGTACGACCTCAGAAGGAGCGGCTGGCGCGTTCGCCTCGTTCCCGCTGCCGAAGGCGGCCCCCGCACGTACCGCCCGTGCTCTCAGACCCACGCTCGCCGCCGGTAATTCGGCCGCAGCAACCGAATCGGACATCGGTGCCGCCATGACGAGCGCCGACTGCTCTAACCGCGATGGTGCGCGTCGCGCCGCTCCATCCGAATTCCTACCATCGCAGGCAGCGATCGCGGCGGCGGCGATCGCGAGGGACAGGGCTACTCGCACGTTGGCTGACATCGAATCCTCGACGAAGGGGCGCGATCCGACAGCGAGGTCGAGCAGGTCAGTCGGATCGCTGCGTAGCGAATGCTGCTCTCGACCTGACTCAGGAGACGTCGCGACGCGGCGGAACTTGCACACGGAGTCAGCAGGTCGGTTATAGCTTTTGCGACACACTCGCGGCTCGAGAATCTCATGTCACGCACTCGGGATGGTCGACGTTCATTGTCGATAGCGGCAATCATCATTGTTGCGATGGCGGTCCCGCTCGCCGCACAAGCATCGCGCGAGGTGCGAACGCCTCCCTCGGCCGACGTTCAGGACATCCGGTATGACGTGACCTTCGATCGGGCGACTGCCGCGTCGAGGACCGTGAAGGTGGCGATGACGTTCACCGTGACGGGCACCGGTGCCGTTCTGCTCTCGCTGCCCGAGTGGACGCCCGGAGCCTATGAGATTAGCAACTTCGCACGTTGGGCGTTCGACTTCGCCGCCAAAGGTGACGGACGCGATCTCGCGTGGAGCAAGCAGGACTACGATACGTGGCGGGTCGAACCGGCGGGCGCCAAGAACGTAACGGTGAGCTTCACCTACGGCGCGGACACGCTCGACAACGCCATGGCGTGGACGCGGCGCGACTTCCTGCTGTTCAACGGCACCAATCTGTTCATGTATCCGGAGGGCCGACCACTCGCGTTCACGGCGGGAGTGACGGTGCATACGGAGTCAGATTGGCGCATCGTGACGGGCATGCACGCCGAGGGAGCGAATAGCTATCGCGCGACGAACTATCACGACCTGGTCGACATGCCATTTTTCGTCGGCCGCTTCGACGTCGATAGCGCACAGATCTCGGGAAGGTGGGTGCGCTACGCGACGTATCCGCAAGGGAGCGTGAGCGGCGCCGCGCGCCTAACGGCTTGGGATCAGCTCAAACGCGTCATTCCGCCTGAGGTCGCGGTGTTCGGGGAGGTGCCGTGGGAGAATTACACGGTGATGCAGATTGCCGACTCGACGTATCAAGGCGCGAGCGGTCTCGAACATCAGAGCTCACATGTCGATGTCGTGTCACCACTCGCGATCGGTAGTCAGTTTCAGCCATCGCTCTACGCGCACGAGATCTTTCATGCGTGGAACGTGAAGCGTCTGCGGCCGGCGGACATGTGGCCATACGAGTACGATCGCGCGCAGCCGACGCCGTGGCTCTGGGTGAGCGAGGGGATCACCGACTACTACGCCGATCTCGCCGAAGTGCGCGGCGGCGTTATCGACGAGAACGGGTTCTACGCGGCAACGGCGGCGAAGATGCGCGAGATCGGTGATACGCGACCGGTGTCGCTCGACGATGCATCGATCGATACGTGGATTCATCCCGTTGACGGTACCCAATACACGTATTACGCCAAAGGATCACTCGCCGGCTTCATGCTGGACATCATGATCCGGGACGCGAGTGACAACAAGCAATCGCTCGACGATGTGATGAGAGAGCTCTATACGAACGTCTTCAAGAGAGACGGGCGTGGTTTCTCCGGGAGCGATTGGTGGGCGGCGGTGAGTAAGGCAGCGGGTGGGCGGTCTTTCACGGATTTCGCAGCGCGGTACGTCGATGGTCGCGAGCCCTATCCATGGGACCGACTGCTTGCTCTCGCTGGGATGCGAGCGACGCGCCCGCCGGCGCCGCGGCTAGGTGTCTACACGCTAGTGGACTCGGGAGGAGTCCTCGTGACGCGCGTGGAAGAAGGAAGCTCGGCGGCGGCCGCCGGCGTGAAAGAGGGGGATTACCTGCTCTCGGTGGGCGAGATTCCCGTAACGGACGAGCAGTTCGGGGAGCACTTCCGCGCGAAGTTCGTAAATGCGCCCGACGGATCCCCGCTCGTCGTGAAGGTTCGTCGCGCGGGAGCGACAGTGAATCTCACTGGCAAGCTGCGATTCGCGCCGGGGGACATCCTGCTCGGTGCGGATCCGAAGGCAAACGCAAAGGCCGTCCGGATCCGCAATGGTATACTCAAGGGCGGACGATGAAGCTCAGGTTCGGTCGAGCTCTCGGGCGTAACCGGCGAGGTTGGTGCCATCAGGCAGCGTCGACTTAACGAGCTTCATCACCGTGCTGAGCGCCTCGTCGTCGTCGATGGGAATCGTGACGCCGTTGACGCGACGTTGGAGACTCGTCAGCGGGATCTGCGACGGCGAGGCGACGAGCAAGAGATAACCAATCGGGCTCGCACCCGGGCCTGGGTCGCGAATGCCGCGTGATGGCGTCGCGCTACTATCGCTGCCGAAGCGTGTGGAGTCGCGATGCGTGGTATCGCGGAAGACTGGCGATGTCGGCTGCGGCGCCGGCGGCGGATTGCCGCGTCCCTGGGATTGGCGGCGAAGGGCCGCGTACATGCTGTCGCGATTGAACGCCCGCTCCCGAAAGCGCACCGGAATCGTGTGCTGTCCCGCATCGACGTGCGCGTCCATCGACGTATCCGTCGGGTAGAGGATCACCGCGCCACGGCCGGGCACGACGAACAATGCCGTCACGTACGCCGGATGATTCAGGTTGACTGTGATCTCGGAGGGCGTCTTCTGATCGTGCGGAGTCGTGAAGAGCGGTTGTAATGATCCGTAATCGCCGAGCTTGCGTATCTCGGGTCCGCTTGCGCATGCCGCTGTGGTCACGACCGTAGCAAGGAGAAGTCGACGAAGCTGGAGCATGCGTGTCGGGGCAAAGGATCGATGAGAAATACTGACACCCGCGTGAACCAGCGGTGTCATCGAAAGGCACTGCGAGAATCTTACCATTTCCTGGGCCGCGATGTCGGTTGCGCGACAAAATCCGAGCGCTTGCGTCGTGCCCGCTCGCCGGAGATACTCGCTCAGCTCATTCCTCACCTCAGCCGAATTCCGCATGCGAGCTCATTGTCCCTGGGTGCCCACGTCGCTTGTAATGACACTCGGCGGCGCCGTTTCCCTTATCGCGAGCATCGTGGGAGCGCAACAGAATCCTCCTCCGGTCTCGACCTCGATCGCGAGCCGAACGACCGGCTACGAGAAGTCCGACGGGTTCATTCCGCTCTACCTGGATCCTCGCCAAGGCAAGTTGTTGCTGGAGCTCCCGCGCGACTCGACACGAGCGTTGATGGTCGTGATACAGGCAACGGGACTGGGATCGAATCCCATCGGCATCGATCGGGGCTCCGATGGGGCGACGGACGTCGTCCGCTTCGATCGCGATGGCGAGCGCGTGCTCGTCGTCCTCGAGAACTGGAGCTATCGAAGCTCGGCGCTCACCAATGTCGCCCATCAGCGGAGCGTCCGGGAGGCGTTTTCGCCGAGCACCGTGGCGTCGCTGCCGGTACTGGCGGCCGAAGGAGGACGTCTGCTGGTGGACGCGACGGATTTCGTTATGCGCGACTGGACACGCGTCGCTGAGACGCTGGCTTCGAGCCGGCAAGGGACCTACACTGTCGCGCGCGATCGCTCGTCGATTTATCGGCCCGCAACGAAGGCGTTTCCCGCGAACACGGAAATCGACGTGTCGCTGACGTTCGTGACGAGTGGCACACCGGGACCGATTGTCGAGCTGGTGACGCCGGACGGCCACGCGCTGACGCTTCGCCAGCATCTCGCGCTGGTCGCGCTGCCTAACGATGACTATACGCCGCGCGTTTTGGACCCGCGCGTCGGTTTCTTCGGAATCACGTTCAACGACTATGGCCAGCCGATCCAACGCCCGCTCCAGATACGGTGGATCGCGCGGCATCGATTAGAACGTGTGAATCCAACAGATCCGAGCTCGCCGATCAAGAACCCGATCAGGTATTACGTGGATCGCGGAATCCCGGAGCCGCTGAGATCGGCGACGCTCGAGGGGGTACGGTGGTGGGAGCAGGCGTTCGATCGGGCTGGGCTGCGCGGTGGCTTCAAGGTCGAGCTGCTACCGGAGGGGATCGACCCAATGGATGCCCGCTACAACGTCGTGCAATGGGAAAATCGCAACGAGCGCGGATGGTCAGTGGGCGGCGCGGTGACGGACCCGCGGACGGGAGAGATCATCAAAGGGATGGCGCGACTCGATTCCCATCGCGCGCGCACGGACTACAACCTGTACGCCGGTCTGATGGGCGCGGACGCCGCGGCGGCAGACACGGCGTTCGTGCTCGCGCGTGTGCGCCAGGTGAGCGCGCACGAGGTCGGTCACACGTTAGGCCTCGCGCACAATTACATCGCGTCGAGCTACGAGCGCGCGTCGGTCATGGACTATCCGCCGCCGCGGGTGTCCCTCACGCCGGACGGACGCATCGATCTCAGCCAAGCGTACGGCGTCGGGCCGGGTGCGTACGATATATGGGCGATTCATTGGGGCTACGGCATATTCCCGCACGCGACGGAGGACGACTCGTTACGCGCCATCGTCGCCGATGGGCTCGAGCGCGGATATCTGTTTCTGTCCGACGCCGACGCACGGCCGGAGTACGGCGCTGATCCACGCGTGAGTCTCTGGGATGATCGCGAGTCGGCGATGAGCTTTCTCCAAAATCAGATGGCGGTTCGTCGTGTCGCGCTCGATCGCTTCGGCGAGCGCAGCATTCGCGTCGGCGACCCGATCACGCTGCTGCAGGAACGACTGGCGCCCGTGTATTTCATGCACCGATTTGCGCTCAACGGTCTCACGAAGACGATCGGCGGGATGGAGTACGCGAACGCGGTGCGTGGCGATCGACAGCAGGCGACGCGGCCGATCGGCGCGGTGCAGCAGCGCGCGGCGCTGGTACAGCTGCTCGTCGCGCTCAGCCCGAAGGAATTGGCGATTCCCGATTCCGTGCTGACGCTCATGGCGCCGGGCGCGACGAACGTCACCCCTTTCGTCGAGCTGTTCGGCAGTCGCACGCGTCCCGCGTTCGACGAGCTCGGCGCGGCGCGAACGCTGGCGCAGATGATCGTCGATGGTGTTCTGCAGCGTGATCGCGCGGCGCGACTGGTGCAGTTCGCCGGACACGGATCAGGCTTCACGTTAGGCAACGTGATCGACGCCTTGGTCGGCGCGACGTGGCGCGGACCGGCGGCGTCGACGGCAAAGCTGGCCGCGTTGCAACGGGTGGCGCAGCGCGCCGTCGCCGACCGGCTGCTTCTGCTCGCGGCCGACTCTGAAGCAGCGCCCGAGGTGCGGGCGATGGCCGAGCTCAAACTGGTCGAACTGCGGCCGAGCGCGGTTGCGATGTCGAGGTCCGCGGTGAAGGGCGAGGAGGAGCGCGCGCACTGGTTGGCGATCGCGACGGACTTCGGTCAGTGGCTCGACAAGCGGCAGCTGCCGAGTTTGACGCGAGCACTCGTCGCGCCGCCCGGGGATCCGTTTTGAGTTCCCTTTCGCCGGTCACTAGCGTCATCGCGGACGACGCTGCGTACCGTGGCTGATCGAGTACCTTTTGAGTGTCTTGATAGCGCTCACGGAGAGGACTTGGATGCGGATCACCAAGTTGGGGATGATTGGGGCAGGTACGATGGGAAGCGGGATCGCGGCGCTCGCCGCGTCGGCGGGGATCCCCGTCGTCCTGCTGGACGTGCCCGGGCCGGACAAGGACAGGAACTCGATCGTTAGGCAAGGGCTGGAGCGAGCGAAAAAAGCGCGTCCTGCGGCATTCATGGACACCGATCGCGCGTCGCTCATTCAAATTGGCAATACCGCCGACGACCTGCCGCTGCTCTCCGAGTGTGATCTGATCCTCGAGGCGATAATCGAGCAACCGGCACCGAAGCGCGAGCTGTACGCGCGGCTCGAGCCGATGCTCCGCGGCGATGTCATCGTCGCGACGAACACGTCGGGGATTCCAATGCGCGTGCTAACCGAGGGACGCTCATCGGCCTTCCGATCGAACTTCCTCGGCATGCACTTCTTCAATCCGCCGCGCTATCTCCATCTGCTCGAGATCATTCCGACGCCCGACACGCGTCGTGAGGCAATCGACGCGGCGCGTCACATGAGCGAGCGCGTCCTCGGCAAAGGGATCGTGCTGGCGAAGGATGTACCGGGATTTGTCGCCAATCGGCTCGGTGTGTACGGGATGGTCCTCGCGCTCGACATGATGCAGCGCTACGGCTTCACAATCGACGAGGTCGATGTACTCACCGGCCCGCTGCTCGGGCGCGCGAAGTCGGCGACGTTCCGCACCGGCGATCTCACCGGTATCGACGTGCTTCTCCACGTCACTGAAGGACTGAGTCAGGCGACGGGCGAGGCGTTCGCGATGCCCGCATGGGTAAAGGAGCTCGTCGCGTCGGGACGCGCCGGTGAAAAGACTGGCGCCGGTTTCTATCGACGCGTAGGGAAAGACATCGAGACGCTCGATTGGAAGACGCTCAATTACGGGCCACAGCGAAAGCCGGACGCTGCGGAGCTGGATCGAGTCACGCGCCTTCCACTTGCGGAGCGGTTCGCGGCGGTGCGAGAGCTCGAGGGTCGCTACGGCGATTTCGCGCGCGAGTACCTGCTGCGCTTCTCGCACTACGTCCTGATGAAGACGCCGGTGGTCGCGTACGATTTGGTGAGCGTCGATCGAGCGATGGAATGGGGCTACGCCTGGGAGGGCGGGCCGTTCCAGCAGATGGATCTCCTCGGCCTCGACTTCGTCAAGAAAGGATTCGAGCGGCTCGGGCTGGACACGCCGCCGATGATCGCGCAGGCGGAGGGATGCTTCTACCGTCGGGCCGGAGACGAGCTCCGGTACCTGACGAACGACGGTGGGTACGAGCGCGTACCGGATCTGCCGGGGACGATCCATCTCGCGTCGCAAAAGCGGTGGCGGCGTTTGATCGCAACATCGGCCGACGCAAGCCTGGTCGATGTGGGAGACGGCGTCGCCGTGCTCGAATTCACGAGCAAAATGAACACGCTCGGTGAAGGCGTGCTGCGAATGTTGTCCGAGTCGCTGGCGCGAGTGCGGCGTGACAATCTCCTCGGCCTGGTCATCGGCAACGACGATCCGCGCACGTTCACGGCGGGCGCCGACCTGGGCTGGGTGATGCGCATGGCGCGGGACGGCAAGTGGAAGGAGCTCGAGGCGGCGGTGGAGCTGTTTCAGTCGTGCTCGATGAGCCTGCGCGCGGCGCCATTCCCGATCGTCGTCGCTCCTTTCGGTCTGACGTTGGGTGGTGGATGTGAGTTCGCCCTGCACGCCGACCGGGTGCAGGCGCACGCCGAGTTGTACATGGGTCTCGTCGAAGTCGGCGTCGGGTTGTTGCCGGCAGGAGGTGGGACGAAAGAGCTGCTGTTCCGGTTCACGAACGAGCTGTCGCCGTACGAGGAGGCGGATCCGTTCGAAGCGATCAAGCGGGCGTTCAAACTGATCGCGATGGCAACGACGAGCACGAGCGCGCTCGAGGCGCGCAAGCTCGGTCTGTTGCGGACGGTCGATCGGATCTCGATGAATCGCGACCAGCTGATCGCGGACGCGAAGGCACGGGTGATCGACCTCGCCCCCGACTACGTCCCGCCGGCGCCGATGACGATCACGGCACTCGGCAGGGAGGGATTGGGAAACTTGTACTACGCCGCGTTTGCGTTGCGCGAGGGTGGACAGATCACGGACTACGAGGTCCGGCTCGCGCACGAGATCGCGTATGTGTTGACGGGCGGCGACGGCGAGCGTCGGCAGGTAACCGAGCAGGACATTTTGGATCTCGAGCGGGATGCCTTCCTGCGACTGCTCGGTACGAGGGAGACGCAGGAACGCATTGAGCATATGCTCAAGACGGGCAAGCCGTTGCGGAATTGAGTACACCTGTCATTCCCGACGCGCGAGACGACGAGTTCCTCGCTTCGCTCGGAATGACAAACGAGAGGCGAACGATGACTGAACTGAGAGAAGCAGTAATTGTCTCCGCCGTGCGGTCGGCGGTGGGGAAAGGGAAGAAGGACGGAGCGCTGGCGAGCGTCCATCCGACGGAATTGTCGGCGTGGGTGATGCGCGCGGCGGTGCAGCAGGCGGGGGTCGATCCGACGACGATCGACGACATCTTTTGGGGATGCGCGATGCCGGAAGCGTCGCAGGGCCTCAACGTCGCGCGGCTGGCGTCGCTGCGCGCGGGATTCCCCGTCGAGGTGCCGTCGGCGACAATCAACCGCTTCTGCTCGTCGGGTCTCCAAACGATCGCGCTCGCCGCGCAGGAAATCATGACGGACATGGCGGATGTCGTCATCGCGGGCGGTGTCGAGATGATGAGCCAGGTGCCGATGTCCGGCTACTACACGCGACTCGCGCCGGAGCTCACCGAATCGTACATCGGCATGGGGTTCACGGCGGAGCGCGTCGCCGAGCGATGGCACGTGTCGCGCGAGGACCAGGATCGCTGGGCGTTAGGTAGCCAGCAGAAGGCGGCGCGCGCGTGGGAGCGCGGTGTGTTCGACAAGCAGATCGCGGCGGTGCCAGTATCGAAGACGACGTGGGAGGGTTCGCGCAAAGAATCGTGCAGCTCGGAGGTGAAGCGCGACGAATTGCTGCGCCCGGAGACAACGCTCGAGGGGCTGGCAAAGCTGAAGCCCGCGTTCAAAGTGAAGGGGACGGTGACGGCCGGGAATTCGAGTCCGTATTCCGACGGCGCGGCGGCGCTCGTACTGATGAGCAGCGAGCGGGCGAAAGCGCTCGGGATCAAGCCCTTGGCCCGGTTCATCACCTTCGCGACGGCCGGTGTCGAGCCGGACGTGATGGGCATCGCGCCGATCAAGGCGGTACCGAAGGCGTTCAAGCGCGCGAAGATGTCCATGAAGGACGTCGATCTGATCGAGTTCAACGAGGCGTTCGCGGCGCAGGTGGTCGCGGTCGTGCGCGAGCTGAAGATGCCGGAGGACAAGGTAAACGTGAACGGAGGCGCGATCGCGCTCGGTCACCCGTTGGGCGCGACCGGGTCGAAGTTGACGACGCAGCTCGTGCACGAGCTGGGGTCGCGCGGCGGTGGAGTGGGGCTCGTGACGATGTGTATAGGCGGAGGGATGGGAGGGGCGGGGTTATTCGAGGTTTATGCAGCTTGAACGCGTCGAGAAGGGTTGCCGCCTAACGAGGTCGGCCGTAGCGCTCGACGAGGGTGGAGTCGCGAGGGGAACGGGTAGTGCGGGGAGTCTTCATGATGGCCTCGATCTCGGCTATCTCACGCGGAGCGCGCGAGATCCATTCGACGCCGTTGGGCGTGGCGATGTAGTCATCTTCGATGCGAACGCCGATGTTGCGATAGCGGCCGACGGCCGGGCGGAGCTTGGTGATGAGGGCCCGGTTGCGTGGAGTTGGTGGGAGGATGTCGAGGACGTTCGCGCGGACGTAGATACCCGGCTCGATCGTGAAGGCGCTACCGGCGGCGATCACGGGCAGGTCGGGGTCGTGGACCTCGAGGCCGATGCCGTGTCCCAGACCATGCATGTAGAACAGATCGTACTGCGGGCACTGCGCAGTCTGGCCGCCGAAATCACAATCGTAGCTCGCGCCCGGCGATTCGATGAGGCCGAGTCTCGTTAGGCCGGCGGCGAGCACGGCGGTCGCCGAGTCGGACATGAAGTGCGCCAGCGCACCGAGCTTGGCCTGTCGTTCGGCCGCCGCCTGGGCGTCGCGAACGACCTGATAGATCGCGCGCTGTTCGGCCGAGTAGGTCCCGCTCGCGGGAATCGAGCGCGTGACGTCGGCCGCGTAGCCTTTGTACGATGCGCCGATGTCCATGACCACGAGATCGCCGCGCTCGATGAAACGGTCGTCGAGGTTATAGTGGAGCGTTGTCGCGTTAGGTCCCGAGCCGATGATCGACGCGAATGACGGGCGGTCGGCACCATTCCGGCGAAAGGTGAACTCGACGAGCGCTTGAATTTCAAACTCGTTCATCCCCGGCGCGAGCGCCTGCATCGCGTCGCGCTCGGCGCGAGCCGTGATCTCGGCTGCCTGACGAATCTCGGCGAGCTCGGAAGGTGACTTGGTGGCGCGCAGCTGCAGCACGGCACCGTTGGCGTTCTTGACGACGAGCGTTGGATGGGCCTTGCGCAGCGCGGCGACGAACTGTTGGTCGGCCGACAGGACGGCGCCCGGGTCGTCGCCGGTAAAATCACCGATCACGTACCATGGCACACCAATGGACGCGAGCGAGTCGAGGACCCGTCCTAGATCGCCCGCTTCACGAGCTGGCAGCCCTGTGCGTTGCTGCGCGCCGTCGACACCGAGACGCGCGCCAACCCAGACCTCGCGCGCGGCAACGCGCGCCTCGACGAACAGCGTGCTCGCCACCGAACCCCCGGACTTGACGATGACGAGCGCGGCGTCTGGCTCGAGAAAACCAGTGAGATAGTTGAACGAGGGAGACTGGTAAAACGACAGGTAGTCCTGCGCCGGCTCGTGTGCGCCTAACGCGAGCACGACTCCGTCGGGGATCTGCGCAAGCAGCGCAGCGCGCCGCTGGGCGTATTCCGTTGGGGCGAACTGGGCCGGCAACGCCGCGGTCGGCATGACCGAGAGAGCGACGAAGAGTGCGAGAGCGCGAAGTCGTTCAGTCATGCTGCAAAGTAGTGCGCTGCGACGCAGCCGAAGTAGCGGACCTAGGGCGCTGGCCGTCCAGAGGGGCAGGGCTGGATGACGCCGTCCTCACGTTCTGCGCACCGCGCGGCTCGATCAGAAACTCGATGGCGTGTTCGACGATGGGCCCAGCGATCAACAGCTTTCGGAGAGAGTGGTTCGCAAACGGGACTGGGTAATAGCGCAAACGCGTCCCGCCCGCGGCGATGAAGGCGGCATCGTGCCGGCGAAATGGATCGCTCGCGCCTCTGACAAGCGCGATGCGAACGCCGGGCGCGATGTCGGTCGCGGCGCCGATTGTCGAGAACGAGTACGGGCCGCTCGCCTCGTGGTTGAGGAGGTCGTAGGGCGTCACGATCAGGTGACCGGTGCTGCGCGGAGAGAGCGCGAGCACACCGACGAGCCGCGACGGGGGGCGATTCAGCGCGACCCAGAACGCGACTTCGGCACCAAACGAGTGCCCACCGATGACCATCGGTAAGGAATCAGCGCCAAGCTCGGCACGCGCACGCGTGATGAGTGGACCGATCGATGCCGCGAATGTGCTGTCGCGAGCGGGCTCCGCTTCGGGCAAGCGCGCTAGATACTTTTTTAC
>Ga0207693_10004716_pt1 | contig 11470 bp, 11 predicted proteins | sample LARL81metaG_FD_184347 | JGI IMG/M metagenome (GOLD analysis project Ga0207693, IMG submission 184347) | Corn, switchgrass and miscanthus rhizosphere microbial communities from Kellogg Biological Station, Michigan, USA - LAR L8-1 metaG... | ecosystem: Host-associated > Plants > Roots >...
CTCGACGAACTCGGCGATGGTGGTCTTGCCGAGGCCGCGAGCGATCTCGACGATCGCCTTCACGGTCAGCTGGTCGGCGTCGTTGCGGGGGAGATCGCGTATGAAGGTGCCGTCGATCTTGATCACGTCGAACGGCACCTTCTGCAGGTAGGCGAAGGGGCCGAAGCCGGCGCCGTAATCGTCGATCGCGACTTCGCAGCCGAACTCGCTCAGTCGGTCGGCGAAGCCGGCGGCGGTCTCGTAATCCTCGACCCGCGCCGTCTGCGTGATCTCGAAGGTGCAGCGGGCCGGATCGGCCTCTCCTTCGTCGAGCCGCCGTTCGATGAATTCGAGCACCGAGAGGTCCGTCACCGAGGCGCCGGAGATGTTCATGTGGAGGGAGACGGGCGAACCGGCTTTCTCGCGCTCGCCGATCAGCTCCAGCGCCTGGGTCACCACCCAGCGGTCCAGCTCCTGGACCATCCCCGAACGCTCGGCGACTTCGATGAAGGAGGCGGCGGGCAGCAGCTCGCCGCTTTCGCCGGTCATCCGCAGCAGCAGCTCGTAGCGCTCGATCCCGCCGGAGGCGAGGTCGCGGATCGGCTGCGTCGCCAGCCGCAGGCGGTTCTGGGTGAGGGCATCGCGGATCCGGGCGCTGGTCGTCTGCGGCCGCGCCGAGGCGCCGCCGTCCTCGCCGGCGGCGTGGAAGAGGGTGATCCGGTTCCGCCCCTCCTGCTTTGCCTCGTACATCGCCTGGTCGGCGGCGACGAGCACCGACTCGGCACCGATCTCGCCCTGGCCGCCGAACATCGCGATCCCGACGCTGATCGTGGCGCCGTCGATCTCCGAGCCCGGCGGCATCCCCTCGGCGACCTCGGCCCGCAGGTCCTCGCCGAGCTGCAGGGCGCCAGCGGTGTCGGTCTGCGGCATCAGCACCGCGAACTCGTCGCCGGAGAGGCGGGCGACGATGTCGGTGGCGCGAACCCGTTCGCGCATGACCTCGGAGACGCGCCGGATCAGGTTGTCGCCGGCCCGGTGGCCGGAGCGGTCGTTGACCTCCTTCAGCCCGTCGATGTCGATCACCATCACGGCGCCGCGGCCCCCGTAGCGGGCGGCGAAGGAGACGTACTGGTCGAGCTCGGCGCGGAAGCGGCGCCGGTTGACCAGCCCGGTCAGCGAGTCGTGGTCGGCGAGGAAGCGCAGTTCGGCCTCGGTCCTCTCGGCCCGGTCAAGCGCACCCTGGACGACCGCCCGGTCCTCGGGCGCCAGCTTCGCCAGCACGGCCTCGACAGCCTTGTCCGGCTGCCCTTGTCCCTGGTTGTTCTTCACGAGAGTGACGGTATTGGGTTACCCAGCGGCAAGAGGTCTCTTTCCTACCAACGGCCCCGCCGACCCAAGTTTCCGTGACGGGCGAACCCGAATACTTGACTTCTTCGCTCGCGGGTAGGTTGGAGACGATGCCGAACCGCCTCGCGCAGGAGACCAGCCCCTACCTGCTGCAGCACCGCGACAACCCGGTCGACTGGTTCCCCTGGGGCACGGAGGCGCTGCAGCGGGCGCGCGAGGAGGACCGCCCGATCCTGCTCTCGGTCGGCTACTCGGCCTGCCACTGGTGCCACGTGATGGAGCGGGAGTCCTTCGAGGACCCCGAGACCGCCGCCTACATGAACGAGCACTTCGTCTGCGTCAAGGTCGACCGCGAGGAGCGGCCCGACGTCGACGCGATCTACATGGAGGCGGTGCAGTCGATCAGCGGCCACGGCGGCTGGCCGATGACCGTCTTCCTCGACCCCGACGGCGTCCCCTTCTACGGCGGCACCTACTTTCCGCCGGACGAGAGCCGCGGGATGCCGAGTTTCCGGATGGTGATGGAAGCGGTCGTCCACGCCTTCGAGACCCAGCGCGAGGAGATCCGCGAAAAAGCCCCAATCGCCCGCGCCCGCCTGGGGGCGATCGGCGAGGTCGAGCCCCGCGACCTGCCGGGAAGGGCGGAGCTGGAGGAGGCGGTGGGCCGGCTGCTGGCCGCGGCCGACCGCCGCAACGGCGGCTTCGGCGGGGCGCCGAAGTTCCCGCCGGCGTCATCGCTGGAGCTGCTGATGGCGCGCGGCAAGACCGAGGTGGTCGAGCTGACCCTGGACCGGATGCTCGCCGGCGGCATCTACGACCAGCTCGGCGGCGGCTTCGCCCGCTACTCGGTCGACGCGGTCTGGCTCGTCCCCCATTTCGAGAAGATGCTCTACGACAACGCCCTGCTGGCCCGCGCCTACCTGCACGGCTGGCAGACCCTCGGCCACGAGCGCTACCGCCGCGCCTGCGAGGAGACGCTGGACTGGATGCTGCGCGAGATGCGCGGCCCCGAGGGCGGCTTCTACTCGGCGCTGGATGCTGACTCGGAGGGCGTGGAGGGGAAGTTCTACGTCTGGGGAGCGGAGGAGATCCGGACGGTCATCGGCAGGGACCCGAACTGCAGCAGCCTCTCCAGTTCGCAGGTAGAGAGGCTGCTGCAGTTCTACGGGGTCAGCGAGAGCGGGAACTTCGAGGGGAAGAACATCCTGCATCTGGCCGAAGGCGTCGAGGCCGCGGAGCCCGAGGGACTTGCCGAGATACGGAAGGCCCTGTTGGACGCGCGAGCACAGCGAGTTTGGCCGGGGCTCGACGACAAGCGGCTGACCTCCTGGAACGCCCTGGCGATCGCGGCATTGGCCGATGCCGGCGTTGTCCTTGGCCGCGATGACTACCTCGACGCCGCCCGCGCCTGCGCAGAGTTCGTCCTCGATCGGCTGCGCGACGCCGACGGCCGCCTCCTCCGCACCTATAAAGACGGCCGCGCCCACCTCAACGCCTACCTCGAGGACCACGCCTTCCTGCTCGAGGCCCTGCTGGCGCTATACGAGTCGAGCTTCGAGGCGCGCTGGTTCGAGGCGGCGCGGGCCCTGGCGGAGACGATGATCGAGCGCTTCGGCGATCCCGAGCGCGGCGGCTTCTACTCGACCTCCTCCGACCACGAGGAGCTGATCGCCCGCCGCAAGGAGGTCGGCGACCACCCGATCCCCTCCGGCAACAGCTCGGCGGCGATGGGCCTGCTGCGGCTGGCGGCCCTTACCGGCGAGCGCCGCTACGAAGAGGAGGCCGAGGGCGTCTTCCGCCTCTTCGCCAAACCCGCGGTCCAGCACCCCGACGCCTTCGCCCACCTCCTGCGCGCGCTCGATTTCCACCTCTCCCCCACCCGCGAGGTCGCCTTGGTCGGCGACCAGCTAGGCGAGCTGGCCGCAGTGGTGCGCGCGCGACCGCTATTCCACACCGTCCTTGCTGGGGGCCCCGAGAGCAGCGATCAACCGCCACTACTCGCTGACCGCACCACGGTTGACAGCCAGCCAGCCGCCTATGTCTGCCAGAACTTCACCTGCCAGCTGCCGGTAACCGACCCCAGCGAGCTACGGCGTCAGCTCTAGGCGCTCCTCGAGCGGGTGGCACGGTAGGGGGGACCACCCCTGAGGAAGCTTTAGCTACCGGAAGGGGTGGTGGGTCCCCTGCCGTGACAGGACCCGCTCGCCACCGGCCCTCAGAGAATGGGAAGGAAGTTCTCGATCTCGTACGGCGTGACCTGGAGGCGGTAGTCGTCCCATTCCTGCCGCTTGATCTCAACGAAGCGACGGAAGGTGTGCTCGCCGAGGGTGCGCAGGACCAGCTCGGAGTCGGCGGCGATCTCGATCGCCTCGCCGAGCGTCGCCGGCAGCTGCTCGATCCCCTGCTGCGCGAGCTCCTCCTGGGAGAGGTGGTAGAGGTTCTGCTCCATCGGCTCCGGCAGCTCGTATCCCTTCTCCACCCCTTCCAGCCCCGCCTGCAGCATCGCCGCGAAGCAGAGGTAGGGGTTGGCGGCGGGGTCGGGGCAGCGCAACTCGGCCCGGGTCGCGCCCTCCTTGCCGGGGTGGTAGAGCGGCACCCGGATCAGGGCCGAGCGATTGCGCCGCGACCAGGCCAGGTAGACCGGCGCCTCGTAGCCGGGCACCAGGCGCTTGTAGGAGTTGACCCACTGGGCGAAGAGCGGCGAGATCTCGCGCGCGTGCTTCAGCTGGCCGGCGATGAAGGACTTCGCCACCGGCGAGAGGTAGTAGGGATCGTCGGCGTCGTAGAAGGCGTTCTTGCGGTCGCGGCTGAGCGACTGGTGGACGTGCATCCCGGAGCCGTTCTCGCCGAAGAGCGGCTTCGGCATGAAGGTCGCGTGGTAGCCGTACTTCATCGCGTACTCCTTGACAACGATCCGGTACGTCATGCAGTCGTCGGCCATCTCGAGCGCGTTCTTGTAGCGCATGTCGACCTCGTGCTGGGAGGGCCCGACCTCGTGGTGGGTGTACTCGACGTGGATCCCCATCTTCTCCAGCGCCAGGACCGTCTCGCGACGCAGGTCCGAGCCCGCGTCGAGGGTGGTCAGGTCGAAGTAGCCGCCCTCGTCGAGGGGCTCGGGCACGCCTCCCTCGGGCTTGGCAGAGCGGAAGTAGAAGAACTCAAGCTCGGGACCGATGTTGTAGGCGTCGAAGCCAAGCTCCTCGGCCCGCTTCAGCGCCCGCCGCATGATCCAGCGCGGATCGCCCTCGTAGGGGCCGCCGCCGGGGACCTGGATGTCGCAGAACATGCGCGCAACCGCGTCCTCCTCCGGTCGCCAGGGGAGCAGGGCGAAGGTTGCGGGGTCGGGCACCGCCAGCATGTCCGACTCCTCGATCGGGTTGAAGCCGGTGACCGAGGAGCCGTCGAACCCCATGCCGCCTTCGAAGGCGTCCTCCAGCTCGGAAGCGTTGACCGAGAAGCTCTTCAGTTGACCCAGCACGTCGGTGAACCAGAGGCGGATGAAGCGGACGTCGTGCTGCTTGACGAGCCCGATGACGTCGGCGGCGCTGCGGGGTTGGTCGGCCATGCCTGGCTGCCTCCTTGGCTGGGGAAGGCCGCAACGATAGGCGAATGAACCGACCTGGGTCGCAAAGCCGTATTACGGGTAGAGAAAAGACTTCGAGATCGGCTTGAAAGCGTCCGGGGATGGCGGTATAACTTACGTCAAGTAAGTAAGCGGCTAAAAGTAAAGTAAAGGCCACGTAAGGGCTCTGTAAAGCGAAGTGCCGCCCCGACGCAGAGCCAGAAGCGAGAAGCACGTGACGGTAAAAACCGCAGTGAGCAGATTCCAGATCCACGACGAGCTGACGGCGCCAGACGAGAGCGCTCCTCTGATCAAGAGCATCCAGGCCGCCGGCGGCGCGGTGACGAAGTTCGTTGGCGTGCTGGCCGGAGCACCGGCCGTCCTGCGCGCCTACACGCGGATGCGCTCGGAGCTGCGCGGCGGAGTCCTACCGCAGGCGACGAGGGAGCGAATCGCGCTGGCCGTCGCCGAGTACCGCGAAGACAACTACAGCATCGCCCAGCACGCGAAGTCGGCCCGCCGGGCCGGACTTGGTCTCGACGAGGTCTCCAAAGCCCGCAGCTTCACCTCCTCCGACCCGAAGGAGGCGGCGCTGCTGACCTTCCTCAAGGAGACGCTGGATCCGGAGGGGCCCCCGCCCCTTCACCTCCACGAGGAGGCGCGGGAGATCGGCTGGAGCGACGAGGAGATCCTCGAGGCGGTCGCGCACCTGGCGCTGAACGAGTTCCAGAGCCTGATTGCTAGCGCGGCTGCTCTTCCTCAGGACCAGGGTGGCCCTAGGGCACTTCCCTCGGCTGCGTAAGCGGTTGGGGAAGATCCGGGGGTGGTACCCCCCGGACAACAGCGGGGAGGGTCCGGGGGGCACCACCCCCGGATCTCCGGCCCCGCTGGAGTTGAGTTACTTGCCCTCGACCAGAGTGGCGGTGTAGAGCAGGCGGGCGGTGGTGTATTTGCAGCCGTAGGTGCGGCGGGTGCCTACTTTTTCCTGCGGTTCGCCCTGGCGGATGTCGGTGGCGTTCTTGCAGGCGCCCTGTTCGCGGCTGGCGCGCCAGACGTTGGTGGCGGTCAGATTCTGGGCGAAGGTGGGGGCCCAGGTCGGCACCGTCAGGCCGATGATGTCGCCCTTTTCGACCGCGAGGTTGGCGCTGAACTTAACCGTCTGCCCGAGGTAGGGCGAGAGGACCTTGACCGAGCCTTGGCGGCGCAGGTTGTAGCGGGGCGGGTTGGTGCCGGGAACGCGGCGGAGGATCGCCAGGCGTGCCTGCGGCGGCGTCCCGAAGAAGCCGTTGAAGAAGGTCCGCTGACTGTTGGTCGGCTGAGCCAGGGTCAGCGTCCAGGCCTTGATCTTGCCGTCGTTGGGGACGACGAAGGGCAGCTTGGTCTGACCGTTGTCGACCTGGAAGCCAGTGACGCTGCCAACCGCCTGGCAGGGCAGGTCCGGGCAGGAGGGATCGGACTGGGTCGCGGTCTGACCGAGGATCACCGTCGTGCGGCCGGTAGCGCCATCGCCGCTGCCGGCCGTGAGGGCGAGGAGAAGCAGAGCTGCCGAGGCAGCCGAGGTGAAGGCCGTCCAGCGCCACTTCGAGGCACCGTCGGCGGTGCTGACTCCTCGTGAAAACCTCGACATGAACGCTGCTCCTCTCGTCTTTGGACGCTGACTAAACACGGCAGCGTAGCCTTCGGAGCGGCCGGAGAACGGCGTTTCAGTCGCTGCGGGCGCTGGTCGCGACCGCGTAGCGGACCCGGCCCACTCCTTCGAAGCCGAGCGCGTCGCTGACCGCTTTGGTCAGGTCCCAGGCGCGCCCTCTGACGTAGGGCCCGCGGTCGATCACCTGGGTGACCACGGCCTTGCCCTGGTAGACGAACTTGACCGTGGTGCCGCAAGGGAGCTTCTTGTGGGCGACGCCGAGCGTGCCCGGACGCAGCGTCTGGCCGCAGGCAGTCTTGCGCCCCCAGAGGCCAGGCCCGTACCAGCTGGCGCCGCCATAGCGCCAGGCGCCGAAGGTGTATTCGCCTTCAGTCGCGATCGGGTCGTAGCTGGAGGCGCCGCCGGTCGCCGCCTGCGCACCGGCAACCACCCCGGCGAAGAGGGCGAGGAAGGCGGCCAGGGCAAGCGCCCAGCGCAGGGAGTTTTGTCGGATCGTCTGCATCTCTTTCCAAACGCTTGCGGGGTTAGCTGTCGGGCTCGCGCTGAAAGAGCTGCGCTACGCGGCCATCGCCGCGACTCGCCCCAACTACTTGGGTCCCCCGCTCCTCGCGTTATGTCGGCGAAGATTCAGCGGAAGTTGGCGCCAGATTAGCAAACGCTAAGACAGAAAACGGTGCAGGCATAGAAGAGGCCCCTTTCGGGGCCTCTTCTGTAGCGGGCCTGTAAGCCGGATCCTGTCTTGAGCGGCCATCTATCTATGCGGCCTACCTGGACCTCGCCGAGCCGGGTCGACGGTCCTGCTTGGCCTTGCACCGGGCGGGGTTTGCCTGGCCGCCGCGTCACCGCGACGCCGGTGCGCTCTTACCGCACCATTTCACCTTTGCCTGTACGCGACGCAGCTGCGGTCGCGCCATCGGCCGTGTCATTTCTGTGGCACTTTCCCGCGGGTTTCCCCGGGTGGGCGTTACCCACCGCCCTGCCCTGTGGTGTCCGGACTTTCCTCGAGGGGTTTTCTCTCCCCCCGCGGTCCGCTCGGCCCGCCCCCCAAGGGTAGCTCGCAAGCGCAATTTCGCAACGAATCCGCTCCCTCTGGTGCCGACGGGACGAAAACCCTCCATATAGGAGTACTTTCGGCCCGTCGGCAGCGGCATAGACTCGCCCCATGCGAACGGCGGTCGTCACCGGCGCGGGAAGCGGGCTCGGGCGCGCGATCGCGGCCGAGCTGGTCGGGCGCGGCTACCGCGTGCACGTCACTGACGTCGACGCCGGCGCTGCCGACCTGGCCGCCGCCGACCTAGGCGACCGGGCCCGGGGCTCGGCCCTCGACGTGCGTGACGAGGCGGCCTGCCGCGGACTCGCCGACTCGATCGGCCGCACCGGCTCGCTCGACCTCTGGGTCAACAACGCCGGCGTCTTCTTCAGCGGTCCGCCCTGGGAGCAGAGCGGCGAGCTGCGACAGACGATGCTGGACGTCAACGTCACCGGCCTGATGAACGGGACGATCGCTGCGCTCGGACCGATGCGCCTCGCCGGCCGCGGCCACGTCGTCAACGTCGTCTCCCTCGCCGGCATCGTCGCCGCCCCCGGTGAGGTCGCCTACTCGGCCAGCAAGCACGCGGCGATGGCCTTCACGCTGGGAACCCTCTTCGACCTCCGTCGCACCGGCGCCAGGGGCATCCACCTCTCGGCGGTCTGCCCCGACGGGATCTGGACCCCGATGCTCGAGGACAAGCTCGACGACCCCGACGCCGCCCCCTCCTTCTCCGGCCGCCTGCTCACGGCGGAGGAAGTGGCGAAGGAGGTCGGCAGGCTGACCGAGCGCCCCCGCCCGATCCTGATCGTCCCCCGCTGGCGCGGCCCGTTCCTGCGCTTCGTCGACCTCTTCCCGCGGCTGTCGCTGCGGCTGCTGTCGCTGGTGATGTGGGACGCGCGCCGCAAGCAGCGGCGTTACAAGAAGCTCATCCAGGCAGGCCGCTGGCCCTAATCGACCGTTGGTGAATCTTCCACCGCCTACGGTGGAAGATTCACCAACTAGACCTTCCTGAAGACCCCGACGACCCTGCCGAGCACCCGGGCCTCGGTGGTCAGGATCGGCTCCATTTCCGCGTTTTCGGGCTGGAGCCGGATGTGGTCTTCCTCGCGGTAGATCCGCTTCACCGTGGCCTCCTCGCCGATCAGGGCGACGACGATCTCGCCGTCGTTGGCGTCGTCGCTCGGCCGCACGATCACGTAGTCGCCTTCGATGATGCCGGCGTCCTTCATGCTTTCGCCGCGGATCTGGAGGATGTAGTCGCCGTCCTCGCCGCCGATCACGTCGGGGACCTCGAGGTACTCCTCGATGTTCTCTTCGGCCAGAATCGGCTCGCCGGCGGCCACCTGGCCGACCAGCGGCAGCCCGCCACCGGGACTGATCGTCCGCTTCGCCTTTTCGTAGAGGAGTTCGATCGCCCGCGGCTTCGACGGATCGCGCTTGACCAGGCCAAGCTTCTCCAGATTCGCCAGGTGCGCGTGCACCGTCGAGGACGAGTGCAGGCCAACCGCTTTGCCGATCTCCCGCACCGTCGGCGGGTAACCGGTCTTCGCCGCGTACTTGCGGATGAAGTCGAAGATCTCCTTCTGCCTCTTGGTCAGATCCAGTTCCATCGTCGTTCCGGTTTCCTCCGCTCCCGGGTCAGGGTCAAACAGCCGCGAATCGCCTTCGAACACCTGTTCGCAAGGCTACCGCCTCCCCCGGACGCCCGCAACCAGCGCCCTCCCCCTGCACGCAAACATCTAGAATCGAGCGCCCTCGAGCGGCTGTGGCGGAACTGGTAGACGCGCAAGGTTGAGGGCCTTGTGGGTGGAAACACCCGTGGAGGTTCGACTCCTCTCAGCCGCATTCGGAAGGGCTCGTGTTCGGGGCCTGCGGGACGATAGTCCGGTGTTCAGCCGCCGGCTTGGATTTCACTGCCCCATTCATCCTCGCCGCTGCAATCCGCCCGGGCGCCTACAGTCAGCTCCAATGGCGATGATTCCGGCGATCTGCGACCGCTGTAGCGGTACCTTTGGCTCAGAAGGATTCATTGGCGGGTCTAACGCCAAAAACATCACGATGATTGGGAACAAAGTCGGCCCTGTCCGCAATGCGGCGGCATGGGCAGCATTCCGGACGGTGTCTACGACATTCAGGACGACACGCTCAAGGTAATCAAGGTATCGAGAACGTCTCCCGAGACTCTTCAAAGCCTCATCGGGCTTCTGGAAGCCCTCAAGCGAGGTGAAGCGTCGATTTCTCAAGTAATTGACCGAGTTGAGCAAGACGCCCCCGCGCTGGCGCCAACTGTCCGCCAGGCGTTAGCGAAATCCGAGCCCTCCAAGTGGATCACGCTGCTTATCGCCATCATCACTCTCTATCTGCAAGCGACGACTGCGCAGCCGCCGTCGGCAGATGAAGTCGCGGAAGCGATCCGCGAGAAGCCCATCCCTACGTATTCCCTCCCGGCCCCGCCGGCTGAGGCAAAACTTCCCGGCAAATCAAAGGTGAAGGCCAACAGCGAGTGCCGAGGACCTATGGAAAAACCAAGCAGCGATAAGTCTCGAAACCGGCGCTAGGCGGATATCGCGGGTCTTCGAGGGGCACAACGAGCTATTCAGGCGGCGACGTGCTCGCCAGCGGGAACGAAATGCTCCAGCTTGGCCTCGTGTCCAAGCGCAAAGGGAATGCCCTCCTCGGCCAGCTTCACGACCTCAGCGTAGGTGTCGCCCGCCGCATACCAGCGATCGACGTCGGGGGACTCAGCCCACCAACTGCCGCTTTCGTGGTGATAGATGATGCGGACGGTTTCCATCAGTTCAGAGTAGCTTCCGAGCCTCGGCCTCGGCAAGGCCTACGTCTTCGACCAGGACCAGGTCCGGGTCGTCGTTGGAGGCGAAGAGCGGGTTCGGGCGCATGGGGGCATCTTCCCAGCCTCGGCGAGAGGCCGCGCGGGGTGCGCGCGGCCTCTCTCTGCGCACCGTCAGTGCGGGTAGAGCCGGTTGACGATCGCCGGGTCGCCGAGCTGGTCGAAGGCGACCAGCCTGCCCTCTCCGTCAAAGGTGAGGACGTCGGCCGCCTCGTCGGTCTCGCCGTCAAGCGTGACCTTGGTCAGGACCACGACCTTGTCGCCGTCGGCGATGAAGTCGTGGGGTTCGGTCTTGAGCCCTTTCTCCGCCAGCTTGGCCCAGAGGGACGCGACCTCTTCCTTGCCGCGGTAGGTGCCGCTGAGGGAACTGTCGCCCCGAGCGATCCAGACCACGGCATCGTCCATGTTCTCCATCGCGCCAGCGGCGTCGCCGCTGGCGAAGGCACGGTAGGCGGCTTCGGCCGACTCCTTGTTTGCCTGAGCGCTCATCTGGAACCTCCTTTGCGCTTGCTTCCGACGCTAACCCCGCAACCTCCCCGAAGCAAAGGCCGCGGTGGCCCAAACAAGCCGGTTCGCTTGTGCAATCGGGGGAGCGCTGGGCCTGGCTAAGCGTTGATGCAGGGCTCGCCCGGCGTGGCGTTCGTGCAGGACGGAGCCGGGGATCGGTCGGTCAGACCACCGACCCGGAAGTGGTAGGTCGCCGGCGGTCCCTTGATGCCCGCCGACCCGATCGCCCGCACCCGGAAGAAGGTCTTGCCCTTGTGGACGCGGTAGCGCTTCGGGGATACGCAAGGCCGGAAACTGTGGCCCTGGAGCTTGCACTGGAAGCGCGTCACCTTGCCGATCCCGCGGAAGCGGAAGCTGACCTTGGTCCCGCCCTTCCTCAGGTCGAGGCGTTTGGCGGGATGGCGGGTGATCACGACCCGCGGCCGCTTGCCCTTCCCCGCCGTCGACTTCGGCAGGTCGATGACGAAGGGATTCGTCGAGGTCATCACCTGGTAGTGCTGGCCGGCCGCCGCGCAGAACGAGGTCGTCGGACAGGAGACCCCGTAC